>ERZ1645187.4424-NODE-4424-length-11335-cov-159.461170_pt1 | contig 11335 bp, 9 predicted proteins | sample MGYA00575352_ERZ1645187 | MGnify/ENA primary metagenome ERZ1645187 (study PRJEB40837, sample SAMN11349314) | freshwater sediment metagenome | isolation source: river sediment | host: Sediment | place: India: Wazaribad , New Delhi | collected 2017-02-21 ... | reverse complement strand
AGCTTGTTCTTGGAGATCCACGGCATCATGCCGCGCAGCTTGGCGCCGACCTCTTCGATCGGATGCTCGTCGGCGAGACGGCGGGTCGCCTTGAAGCGGGCCATGCCGGCGCGATACTCCTGCATCCACTCCGAGGTGAAGCGGCCGGTCTGGATGTCGGTGAGGACGCGCTTCATCTCCGCCTTGGTCTCGGGCGTGACGATGCGCGGGCCGGTGACGTACTCGCCCCACTCGGCGGTGTTGGAGATCGAGTAGTTCATGTTGGCGATGCCGCCCTCGTAGATGAGGTCGACGATCAGCTTCACTTCGTGCAGGCACTCGAAATAGGCCATTTCCGGCGCGTAGCCGGCTTCCACCAGCGTCTCGAAGCCGGCGCGGATCAGCTCGACGAGGCCGCCGCACAGCACGACCTGCTCGCCGAACAGATCGGTCTCGCACTCTTCGCGGAAGTTGGTCTCGATGACGCCCGAACGGCCGCCGCCGACGCCGCAGGCGTAGGAGAGCGCGAGGTCATGGGCGTTGCCCGAGGCGTCCTGATGGACGGCGATCAGGCACGGCACGCCGCCGCCCTTCTGATACTCGCCGCGCACGGTGTGGCCCGGGCCCTTCGGCGCGATCATCACGACGTCGACGGTCTTCTTCGGCTCGATCAGGCCGAAGTGGACGTTGAGGCCGTGGGCGAAGGCGATCGCCGCACCGTCGCGGATGTAGGGGGCGATCTCGCCCTTGTAGATGTCGGCCTGCAGCTCGTCCGGGGTGGCCATCATCATCAGGTCGGCCCACTTGGCGGCATCCGCCACGGTCATCACCTCGAGGCCGTCGGCGACGACCTTGGCGGCGGTGGTGGAACCGGCCTTCAGCGCGATGCGGACATCCTTGCAGCCCGAATCCTTGAGGTTCAGCGCATGGGCGCGGCCCTGGGAGCCGTAGCCGACGATGGCGACCTTCTTGCCCTTGATCAGATTGATGTCGGCATCGGAGTCGTAATAGACGCGCATGTGGGTGTCCTTCCCTGGTTTGCTCAAATGCCGGACGTGCCGGCCGAGGGGGTGGTCGCGCCGTGGAGCGCGAGGAACTGCCGGGTCGCCCGCACCGCCTCGGTGCGGATCGTCCCGGGATCGAGGTCCATCCGGTCGCCGAGCAGCAGCCGGATGTGGATGTCGCGGGCGACCAGCCCGAAGAAGCTGCGGAAGGCGTCTTCCGTATCGTCGAAGACGAGCAGCCCCGCCGCCCGCCCCGCCTCGAGCACCGGCTTCAGCCGCCGCCCCATGGCGAAGCGACCGTTCTCCAGAACGATCGCCCCGAGCGCCGCCTCCCCGCCCGCCGCCTCCCCGCCCGCCGCCTGACCGATCGCCACTCGATTGAGCGCGATCGAGGTCTGCGACGAGACGACCGAGAGCCAGTTGCCGGCGAATTCCTCGAGCCGGGCGGTGAGCGTCGCCGCGTCGAGCCCGGCGCGGTCGATCGGCGCGACGCGCACCCGCGACGCCTGCCAGCGCACCGTCGCGGCGATCAGCCCGTCGCGGTCGCCGAACCACTTGTAGAGCGTCTCCTTCGAGCACGACGCCCGCCGCGCCACCGCGGTCATGGTCAGCCCGTCGCCCTTCTCCACCATCAGACGCAACACCGCGTCGAGAACGCCGATCTGGCGCTCCGTCAGCATCGTCTCGTCCTGGGGGGAAGGCTGGTGCATCGGCCGCCACTCTGTACCGTACCGTACGGTACGCTCGTCGGCGTCTTCCCTACCGCCGTGCCGAAATCGGGTCAAGCGGAATTGCGCCCGCTCCGCCGCTCTGCGACGTCGTGCCCGCGAGACTGCCGGCGCCGAGAGGAACAACTCCCGCGAGTTCGAAGTGACGAATCGAGCGGCGAGCGATCCGAACATCCGCAGATGCCGCATGATGATAGTTGATCGGCAATTGAATCTGTTCAATATGAGATGTTCTCATAGTCGCTCCCAATCGTCAGAGCCGGACATTGCCATCTGGCCCCGTTTGTCGAGGTTTGATCAATGCACAATAAGATCAAAGAAATCGTCAGATGCATCGGCATTGAAAAATTCGACGCGGAAATCGCAACAAGAAATCGTGAGACCATATCCGAAATTCTACCGATTGTCGTAAAGGAATTCTACGAACATCTCGACGAAATCGGGATGAGCCGACTGTTTCGCTCGGTCGACATGGCGCGTCTCCAGGCCCGCCAGATCGAGCATTGGCGAGAGCTCTTCCGCGCCGATTTCGGCGACGTCTATGCCAATCGCGTCACCCGGATCGGAATCGTCCACCGCGACCACGAGATCACACCGCAGGTCTACATGCAGTCCTACGGCTGGTTCACCAGCCGCCTCGTCGAGCGTCTCGTCGCCCATCCCGGCATCGCCGCCGCCGACCGCGCTCGACTGGCCGGGGTGGTGCTGAAGCTCGTCCACCTCGACATGACGATGGCGCTCGCGAGCTACGACGCCGCCCTGATCGACTGACCCTCGCCCCCCGCCCGCCGCCACGGGAAACGCGCCCCGTCCTCACTTGCGGATTCGGTAGAGCTGGAAGCCGTTGCCGTCGTGCATCGGGGTGAGGAGATCGGGGTCGGGATTGTCGGTTCCCGGCTCGGTGTGGAGCACGAAGAGGAAATCGTGCTCGCTCGTCCACTCGTCCCAGAAGTGCTGCCGCGGCGCGTCGTCCTCGCGCACGTAGTTGGTGGCAACGAGTTGCGAGACGTGCGGCGGCTCGCCGTCGACCGTGTCGACCCGGTCGTGGAAGGCCGGCCGCACCGACATGATCTGCTTGCCCTTGACCGCGAAGGCGGTGGAGACCAGCGCCGACCGCTCGATCGTCGCCAGGGACGGCGCGTGGCTGATCGCATCCTGCGCCGCCGGGGCGCCGTGCGGATCGTCGGCATGGGCGACCAGGATCTTGGCGCCGCGCGGCACCTCGGCGAGCGCCTGACGGAACTCGTCGTGGATGGCTCCGATCTGGCGCCAGTGCATGGTCACGTCGCCGACCCTGACCAAAGCGAAGGCGAGCACCAGCATCAGGAACCCCGCCTTCGACCACTTGTCCTCCGGATCGAGGTGAACGAAGCCGAGGAGCAGGAGGACCATGGCGACCGGCATGCGCTGATCGGCCATCTCCGAGCCGAACAGCGTGTAGGGCATCGCCAGGAACACCAGGAAGCCGAACAGCGCCAAGGGGAAGGCCGCGCCGTGGATCGACAGGAGGCCGCGATGCAGGCCCCAGGCGATCGCCATCGCACCGAGCCCCATCACCGCCAGATCGTGGGTGTCGACATAGGTGCGGAAGACGAGGCCGAGCCCTTCCATCTTGCTCTGCGGCTGCCACGAGTACTCGCCGACCAGCCCCCAGGTCGAGCTGCCCATCAGCAGCGGCAGCAAGGGCAGCACCGGCACGATCAGCGCCACGAGGTCGATGATGACCTGCCGGTCGAGACGGAAGCGCCGACCGCCCCAGCGCCAGAGTTCGTAGGAGCCGATCGCCAGCCCGTAGAGCCCGACCGCATAGAGATGGCAGACGTAGAGGACGAGGCAGAAGGCGGCCGACATCGCCATCCGCCGCCAGAACGACCGGTCGCGGATGGCGATCCACAGCGCCAGCCCCCACATCGCCAGACCCACGCCGAGCAGGAAGTTCATCATCCCGAACAGGAAGATGCCGTTGTAGACGACGACGAAGGCGACCAGCGGGAAGGCATTGAGCCGGCCGTAGAGCGCCTTGTGCACCGCCATCGGCCCGGTGACCATGGCGAGCACGGTGAGCGCCGTGAACACCTGACCGGCGTGATAGACGTCGGTGACCCGCCCGAACACCGGCACCACCAGATCCATCGCCAGATTGGGGATGAGCTGCCAGTCGATCGAATAGAACGCGTCGAGGAACGGGTCGTGGCCCTGCACCGAGATGACGTGCATCCGCGCCAGATGATTGACGTAGTCGGCGAGCGGCGGCACCGCCACCGAGAACACCGGCACCAGCACCAACAGCGCCAGCACGATGAAGGCGAGCCCGAACTCGTGGCGCAGCACGAAGGCGAGCAGTCCCCGTCCCTCGTCGGAGGACGAAGGCGGGACGGGTAGATCGGAATCGGCAGCGTGCGTCATGAGTCTTCGGTCTGGAGAGGGCCTGTCCGGGCGGGCGCGTCGGACGAAGGGCCGATTTCGCAGTCGAATATGACGGAGCCGAGGCGAATGCAGCCCCATCCGTCCGGACTCGTCGGAATAGTCTCACATCGAGTCCACGAGGAGTCGCATCGGCGCCCGTCTCACGCCACGTCCGGCAACCGCCACGCGACCCCGTCGTCGCCGTAGACGAACGCGAGCGCCCGCGTGATCTCGATCGCCTCCGCCTCGAACCCCTCGGCGACGTCGCGCCCGACGATCGAAGGCCCCTCCGCATGATCGACGTCGAGCGATTCGATCACCCGCCCGTCGAAATCGGCGATCCGCTCGCGCAGGGTCTCCGGCAGTTCGAGCCGCCACGGATCTAGATTGCGCCCGTCGTCGGCATCCCACAGCGGCCAACAGCCGACCTCCGGGGCGAGGATCACCGAGCGCGGCTGCCGATAGGGCCCCTCCTCCGGCGGCGGCTCGGGCGCCGCGATGTCGAGCGACGGTGTCGCCCGCATCCGCCCGATCTCCCACCCCTGCCAGACGAGCACCAGGATGGCCGCGCCCCCGGCGACCATCTCGAACCAGGGCAGCGCCTCGAAACGGACCACCTCGAACTGTTCGGCCGCGATCACCAGTCCCGTCCCGATCAGCCAGACGCCGAAGGCGTTGGTGACCCGCGCCCGGCCGATCCGATCCTCGTCGTCCTCCGGCGGGAATTCACGGGCGGCATAGAAGAGCCAGATCGCCTGGACCCCGGTGTTGGCGAGGAGCGCCGCCGGAGCGAAGCGATCGAGCCCGGCGAGGAAGAGCCCGGCGAGTGCCGTCAGCACCGCGCCGAAGGTCAGCAGCCCGGCCCGCACCACGTCGCGCGACCGCACTCCGCCGGAGAGCGCCGCCAGCATCCCGTCGAGCAGCCGCGACCGGCGCATCGCCTGGAGAGTGACGAGCCCGCCCGCGAACCAGAACACACCCAGCGCCCGAACCGCCAATTCCCACATCGCTCACGCCTCTCCGTCCACGCCCGGTCGCCGGCGAGGATAGCCGAGCCGGCGGCGTCGACGAAGTTACGAAGCCCGTCATGGCCGAGACGAAACGGGGGAGAGGAGCATCGGCTCCCCTCCCCCGCGATCATCCGATCGGACCGACCGACCTCACATCGGATCCGGCCCGCGCGAGATCGCCGCCACGCCGGTGCGGGAGTATTCGACCAGCCCCAACGGGCCCATCAGACCGACGAACTCGTCGATCTTGTCGGACTTGCCGGTGAGCTCGAAGACGAAGCTCTCGGTGTTGGCGTCGACGACGCGGGCGCGGAAGGCGTCGGCCAGCCGCAGCGCCTCGACCCGGGCCTCGCCCTTGCCCTTGACCTTGATCAGCGCCAGCTCGCGCGCCAGCACCCGGCCGGTGACCGTCAGGTCGACGACCCGATGCACCGGCACCAGACGGTCGAGCTGGTTCTTGATCTGCTCGATCACCATCGGCGTGCCGGTGGTGACGATGGTGATGCGGGAGAGATGCTTCTCGTGCTCGGTCTCCGAGACGGTGAGGCTCTCGATGTTGTAGCCGCGGCCGGAGAACAGGCCGACGACGCGGGCGAGGACGCCCGGCTCGTTGTCGACGATCACCGAAAGCGTATGGGTCTCGGGGGCCTGGAAGATGTAGGCCGAGGGATAGTGGGTGGTGTTCATGACGATGTCTCGTGTCTCGAGCTGAGTTCCAAGAGCGAAGGGGGAAACGGGGAAGGGGCGCGGGGATCGCCCCCGCGCCGCACCTCACACCAGCATCTTGCCCTTCTCGTCGATGACGTTGCCGATGTCCTCGACCGCCTCGCCGAACAGCATCTCGTTGTGCGCCTTGCCCGACGGGATCATCGGGAAGCAGTTCTCCGCCGGATCGACGACGCAGTCGAAGATCACCGGCTTCTTCACCGCGATCATCTCGGCGATCTTGGCGTCGAGTTCGGACGGCTTCTCGCAGCGGATGCCGACGCCGCCCATCGCCTCGGCGAGCTTCACGAAGTCGGGCAGCGCGTGCGAATAGCTCTCCGAGTAGCGCCCGCCGTGCAGCAGCTCCTGCCACTGCCGGACCATGCCCATGTAGTGGTTGTTGAGGATGAAGATCTTGATCGGCAGGCGATACTGCACCGCCGTCGAGATCTCCTGCATGGTCATCATGACCGAGGCCTCGCCGGCGATGTCGATGACGAGGCTGCCCGGATGCGCCATCTGCACGCCGACCGCCGCCGGAATGCCGTAGCCCATGGTGCCGAGGCCGCCCGAGGTCATCCAGCGGTTCGGCTCGTCGAACTTGAGGAACTGCGCCGCCCACATCTGGTGCTGGCCGACCTCGGTGGTGAAGTAGACGTCCTTGCCCTTGACCGCCTCCTGCAGCCGCTGGATGGCGTACTGCGGCTTGATGATCTCGTCGGAGGCGCGATAGGCGAGGCACTTGCGGCCGCGCCACACCGCGATCTTGTCCCACCACTTCTGCAGCGCCGCCTTGTCGATCTGCGGCTGGGTCTGTTTCCAGACGCGGACCATGTCCTCGAGCACGTGAGCGACGTCGCCGACGATCGGCACGTCGACCTTGATGATCTTGTTGATCGACGACGGGTCGATGTCGATGTGGATCTTCTTGGCGTGCGGCGCGAAGGCGTCGAGACGGCCGGTGATGCGGTCGTCGAAGCGGGCGCCGACGCAGATGATCAGATCCGACTCGTGCATCGCCATGTTGGCCTCGAGCGTGCCGTGCATGCCCAGCATGCCGAGGAACTGCTCGTCGTTGCCCGGATAGGCGCCGAGACCCATCAGCGTCGAGGTGATCGGGAAGCCGGTGGTCTTGACCAGCTCACGCAGCAGCTGCGACGCCGCCGGGCCGGAGTTGATGACGCCGCCGCCGGTGTAGAAGATCGGCCGATGCGCCTTGCCGATCATCTGGACGGCATGACGGATCGCGTCCATGTCGCCCTTGACCTTGGGACGATAGGTCTTGTGCTGGATGTTCTTCGGGCCGTGATAGGTGCCGGTGGCGAACTGCACGTCCTTCGGAATGTCGATGACGACCGGACCCGGACGGCCCGACTTCGCCACGTGGAAGGCCTCGTGCAGGATGCGCGGCAGATCCTCGATGCGCTTGACCAGCCAGTTGTGCTTGGTGCACGGCCGGGTGATGCCGACGGTGTCGCACTCCTGGAAGGCGTCGTTGCCGATCAGATGCGTCGGGACCTGCCCGGTGATGCAGACCAGCGGGATCGAGTCCAGGAGCGCGTCGGTCAGGCCGGTGACGGCGTTGGTCGCGCCCGGGCCGGAGGTGACCAGCACCGCGCCGACCTTGCCGGTCGAGCGGGCATAGCCCTCCGCCGCATGGACCGCGCCCTGCTCGTGGCGGACGAGGACGTGCTTGATCTTCTCCTGCTTGAAGATCTCGTCGTAGATCGGCAGCACCGATCCGCCCGGATAGCCGAAGAGCACCTCGACGCCCTGATCCTGCAGGGCTGCGATCACCATTTCCGCTCCGGTCATCTGCCGTGACATGGGGTCTTCTCCGGTCTGCGCGTCGTCTCGTCGGGACGTCGTCTTTGGCTGAGGGATGTGTCGGGTGGTTCGGGTAATAAAAAAGGCCCCGTTGGGGCCTGGCTTTCCGCGCGCTCGCTGTCGTTTGCCGAGGTCCTCAGACCCCGTCAGCGGCGCGCGGTACGACTACGAGAATGAGCTTGCGCGGCATCGGCGCGAAGTCCTCTTGGATTTCGTTCGGGCGCGAACCTAGACGCGAGCGAGGGCGCGGTCAAGTGGGGGAAAAGGCGGAGAGACGAGCGCCCACCTTCGGCCCGAGCGGCCGGCCCATCGCCGCCTCCCGAGACCTGCGGACAAATGCGGACGCATCCCATTCGACGCAACCCGCCTGTCGGAATGTGCTATTCGGGACCCGAGGACGGCTCCGGGCGACCGCCCCGGCGACGGCCGACCGGGCATTTACCGAGACCAGTCCATGGGAAATCGCGAGATCCTCGCTCGCGGATACAGGCCGCACTCCGGGACCGGAACGATTCGCGACCGCCGCCGTCGGCGTGCCCACGTCCTCACCGTCGCCAACAACAAGGGCGGCGTCGGCAAGTCGACGACCGTCGTCAATCTCGCCGCCGAACTGGCGAGCCGCGACTATCGCGTTCTGGTCGTCGACCTCGATTCCCAGGGCCATGCCGGCCGCGGCCTCGGCCGTGTCGCCCGTCCGCGTTCCGTCACCGTCCACGACGTCCTGCGACGTCGCGACGCCTCGCTCGAGGACGGCATCGTCGAAACCCTGGATCCCGGGGTCGACCTGTTGCCGGCCGACGGCGACTTCGACGGCGACGTCCACGTCTCCGACCCTTGCCGGCTGGCCAGGGCACTCGACGAGATCGTCTGGCACTACGACTTCGTCCTGATCGACACGCCCCCCTCCGTGCCACGCCTGCTCGTGGCGGCGTTGATGGCCTCTCGGGCGGTACTGGTCCCCGCCCTGCTCGACGACCTGTCGATCGACGGGGTCTCGCGCTTCATGCGGACCTTCCACGGGGTCGTGACCAACCACAATGCCACCCTCACCACCGCGCTGATCGTGCCGACACGGGTGGACACACGCTCGGCCCTGCAACGGGCCGCTCTCGACGAGCTCGAGCGTCGCTTCGGCCGCGACAGGGTCAGCGCCGGCATCCGCATCGACATCGGCCTGTCGGAAGCCTTCGCTCGGCGCAGGCCTCTGCGCGCCTTCCGTCGGGCGAGCCGCGCCGTCGCCGATTTCGCCGATCTCGCCGACCGGGTCCTGCGTCTTCTCGGCGAGGAACTGATCCGCCTCCCGGGACCGGACGAAGTCGTCGCCGTCGAGACCACCGACTGATCTTCGGCTCATACCGGAGCCGCATCGCCCGCGCGCCCGCCCGTGCGGATCAGATCGCCCCCCTCCGCGACCGTTCCCGCCCGCAACCAATCCCCCATCCGCCCGCGGAACCAGGTCGATTGCCGCTTGGCATATTGCCGCGTCTCGACGATGCCGCGCTCGATGCCGGCGGCGAGCGAGATCCGCCCCGCCGCGACGTCGGCCAGGGCCGCGACCCCGATCGCCCGCATCGCCGGCATCGCCGGGGCGAGCCCACGCGCCGCGAACGCCGCCGCCTCCTCGACCGCCCCCTGGCCGACCATCGCCTCGAACCGCATCGCGATCCGTCGATGCAACACCGATCGCTCCGGCTCCAGCACGATCCTCGCGGCAGTCTCCGCCGCCACCAGCGGCGCCGAATGCTCCGCCGCCTGCCACTCGGCGAGCGACCGCCCGGTCGCCTCGATCACCTCGAGCGCCCGGGTGATCCGCTGCGTATCGGAAGGCCTCAGCCGCTCCGCCATCGCCGAATCGCGGCGCGCCAGTTCCCCATGGAGCCCCGCCGCGCCGAGCCGCTCGGCCTCGCCCCGCCAATGGGCGCGCACCCCGGCCGGGATCGCCGGCACAGGCGCGAGCCCCTTGGTCAGCGCCTCGAAATAGAGCCCGGTGCCGCCGACGAAGATCGGCACCCGCCCCTCGGCCCGGACCCCCGCGAGCGCCGCGTCCGCGTCGGCGAGCCAATCGGCCACCGAGAACGGTCGCGACGGGTCGACATGGCCATAGAGCCGATGTGGCACGCGCGCCTCTTCCTCGGCGCTCGGCCGGGCGGTGAGGATCCTGAGCCCGTCGTAGATCTGCATGGAATCGGCGTTGACCACCACGCCGCCGAGGGTTTCGGCGAGTTCGAGCGCCAGCGCCGACTTGCCGCTCGCCGTCGGTCCTGCGATAAGCACCGCGCTCGGGGTTCCGTCCTCGTCGCGCTTCGTCATGCGGCCGTCGCCCGTCGTCTCAACTCACCGCGCCCCCGGCGTCGGCTCACGAGCTTGTTCTCGATCATGACCCATGTTGCAACCCTGATCTCCTCGCCCGCCGCCCCGGCCACCAACTGGGGGGTGATCGAGACCGTCTCGAAGCGCCTGCATGCGACCGGCGTCGCCGAACTCGCCGACGGCATCGCCGCCGACGTGTTCTTCACCGCCGAGCCCGGCACCGAGCGGGAGATCGCCGACGACCTGCGCCCCCACCTCGGCGCCCCGGTCGACGTGGTGGTGCAGCGGCTCGCCGGCCGCGCCAAGGGCCTGCTGATCGCCGACATGGATTCGACCATGATCGGTCAGGAGTGCATCGACGAACTCGCCGCCGAGCTCGGCCTCAAGGCGCACATCGCGGCGATCACCGAACGCGCCATGCGCGGCGAGATCGCGTTCGAGCCGGCGCTGCGTGAACGTGTCGGCCTGCTCGCCGGCCTGCCGGCGAACGTCGTCGAGAAGGTCATCGCCGAGCGTATCCACCTCACCCCCGGCGCGATCGAACTGGTCCGCACCATGCGAGCGAACGGCGCCTATACCGCGCTGGTCTCCGGCGGCTTCACCGTCTTCACCGGCCCGATCTCGCCGAAGATCGGTTTCCAGGAGCATCGCTCCAACACGCTGATCGCCGAAGCCGGCAAGCTCGTCGGCCGCGTCGCCGAGCCGATCCTCGGCCAGGACGCCAAGCGCGCCGCCCTGCACGAGCTCTCCGCTTCGAAGAAGGTGCCGCTCGAGTTGACGCTGGCGGTCGGCGACGGCGCCAACGACCTCGCCATGATCCGCGACGCCGGCCTCGGCGTCGCCTTCCACGCCAAGCCCAGGGTCGCCGAGGCCGCCCACGCCCGCATCGACTACGCCGACCTCACCGCGCTCCTCTACATCCAGGGCTACCGCAAGGCGGAATTCGTCTACGAGTGAGATCGTGACCGTAGGGTGCGGTGAGCGGAGCGAACTGCACCGCCCCACCGCGACATCTCCTGCGTCCGTCCCTCACGACCTCTCGCCGGTGCACCTCGCTCGCGCTCGGCGCACCCTACGTCGGCCCCCTCACCGCGCCAGTTCCCGCGCCGCGCGATCCAGCCCCTCGAGGGTGAGCGGGAACATCCGGTCGCCCATCAGCTGCTTCATCATGCCGATCGACGGGGTGTAGCCCCAATACTGCTCGGGCGTCGGGTTGAGCCACACCGTCTTCGGATAGACCGTCGTCACCCGCCCGAGCCACGCCGACCCCGCCTCCTCGTTCCAGTATTCGACCGAGCCGCCCGGATAGGTGATCTCGTAGGGGCTCATCGAGGCGTCGCCGACGAAGATCACCTTGTAGTCGGAC
>ERZ1645187.4422-NODE-4422-length-11337-cov-8.912870_pt1 | contig 11337 bp, 10 predicted proteins | sample MGYA00575352_ERZ1645187 | MGnify/ENA primary metagenome ERZ1645187 (study PRJEB40837, sample SAMN11349314) | freshwater sediment metagenome | isolation source: river sediment | host: Sediment | place: India: Wazaribad , New Delhi | collected 2017-02-21 ... | reverse complement strand
TGCTGCGGCGCGCGCGAGCGCAGCACGTTGAACTCGCGCGCCGCCGTCAGCAGCGGGTCGAGATGGCGCTCCTCTGGCGTCAGGCGCTCATAAAGCAGGCCTTCGCGCACGCCGGCCGCCGAGAGCACGACCTCTTTCGGCCTGGCCTTGCGGATGATCTCCTCCAGCACGACCGCGCCATAGGCGAGCAAAGGCCGGCGGGCGGTCGAAATCGCGCCGATGGAGACGAGCTGTTCGGCGTCGACGCGCTCGACAAGCGAAGCGAAATCGGCGGCGTCGCGCGCCGGAATGACGTAATTGTGCATGACGCCGAGGGCGTAATTGCGCTGGCGCATGTGCAGCCGCGCGAGCGCGCGCCAGGTGCCGCCGACGGCGTAGAAGGTGCGGCCGCGCAGCTTGTCCAGCGGCTTGCAATCCTCGAAGGCGGCGCGGACGATCTTGGCGGCGGCGCGCGGCGAGCGGTTGGAGGCGTCCATCAGCGCCAGTCCGCCGAGCGGCGCGGTGACGCCCTTGCCGACGCGGGCGTTCTTGACGTTGATGAGTTCGAGCGAGCCGCCGCCGAGGTCGCCGACGACGCCGTCGGGCTTGTGGATGGCCGAAACCACGCCATGCGCCGACAATTCAGCCTCACGGCGGCCGGACAGCAATTCGATCGGCGCGCCGATGGCGGCTTCCGCCTCGGCGAGGAATTCGGCGCCGTTGTCGGCGTCGCGCGCGGCGGCGGTCGCCAGCACGCGAATATCCGAAATGCCCATGGTGCGGCACAACACGCGGAAGCGGCGCAGCGCCGTCATCGCCTTTTCGACGCCGTCCTGCGGCAGGCGGCGCGTGGTGACGACGCCGCGCCCGAGGCCGCAGAGCACCTTTTCGTTGAAGATCGGCGTCGGCGCGCGCGTCAGCCCCTCGTAGGCGACGAGGCGCACCGAGTTGGAGCCGATGTCGACGATGGCGATGGGCGCGCCCACCGCCAGCCGTCCGGGAGCGTCGGCGCGGACGCTCGGCATGTCAGCGCGGCTCGAAGCGCCGCTGGAGGCTACGCGGACTCGATTTTTCAAGCGACTTTCCACGACCGGAGAGACTCGGATTCGTCATGAAATACGAATGGGCGTTGAAGGGTTCCTCGCCCGGGCGCGGCTTTATGCGCGTCGAGGAGCCATCCGGCAAGACCCAGTAGCTCTGCTGATTGTCGATCAGATTGGCCACCATGATCTGGTTGAGGATCTGCGCGTGCACGGTCGGATTGAGAATCGGGACCAGCGATTCCACCCGCCGGTCGAGGTTGCGCGGCATCAGGTCGGCCGAGGAAATATAGACATGCGCCTTGGCGTGCGGCATCGGATGGCCGCCGCCGAAGGCGTAGACGCGGGTATGTTCGAGGAAGCGCCCGACGATCGATTTGACGCGGATGTTTTCCGACAGGCCTGCGACGCCGGGTCGCAGGCAACAGATGCCGCGCACGACGAAATCGATCTGCACGCCGGCGCGGCTGGCCTCATACAGCGCGTCGATGATCTCGGGATCGACCAGCGCGTTGCACTTGCCCCAGATCGAGCCCGGCTTGCCGGCCTTGGCGAAGGCGATCTCCTCGCGGATGTGCTCCAGCAGCTTGGGCTTGAGCGAAATCGGCGACACCGACATGCGCTCGAGGCCGGCCGGCTCGGCATAGCCGGTGATGTAGTTGAAGATGCGCGACACGTCGCGGCCGATGGCCGGATCGGCGGTGAACAGCGACACGTCGGTGTAAACCTTCGCCGTCACCGGGTGGTAATTGCCGGTGCCGAGATGGCAATAGGTGGCCAGCGCCCCGCCCTCGCGGCGCACGACCATCGACAGCTTGGCGTGGGTCTTGAGCTCGATGAAGCCGAAGACGACCTGCGCGCCGGCGCGTTCAAGGTCGCGCGCCCAGCGGATGTTGGCCTCCTCGTCGAAACGCGCCTTCAGCTCGACCAGCGCCGTTACCGACTTGCCGGCCTCGGCCGCCTCGATCAGGGCGCGGACGATGGGGCTGTCGGACGAGGTGCGGTAAAGCGTCTGCTTGATCGCCACGACATTGGGGTCGCGCGCCGCCTGGGTCAGGAATTGCACGACGACGTCGAAGGATTCGTAGGGGTGGTGGACGACGAGGTCCTTCTGCTTGATGGCGAGAAAGCAGTCGCCGCCATTGTCGCGCACACGCTCGGGATAGCGCGGATTGTAGGGTTTGAACTTGAGGTCGGGGCGGTTGACGCCGACGATCTCGGACAATTCGTTCAGCGCCAGCATGCCGTCGAGCACGAAGGTTTCCTCCGGCGTGACGTCGAGCTCTTCGGCGACGAAGCTCCGCAATTCATCCGGCATATGGCTGTCGACTTCGAGCCGGATGACCGAGCCGCGGCGGCGACGCTTCAGCGCCGTCTCGAACAGCAGCACGAGATCTTCCGCTTCTTCCTCGACTTCGAGGTCGCTGTCGCGGATGACGCGGAACAGACCTTGCCCGCGCACGGTATAGCCGGGGAAGAGCTTGATCGTGTTCATCACGATCAGGGATTCCAGCGCGACGAAGCGATGGCCCTTGCCGCCGAGCATCTCCGGCAGGCGAATGAAACGCTCGATCTTGTGCGGCAGGCGGATCAGCGCCTTCAATGTCTCGTGGCCGCCATGGCGCACGAGTTCAAGCGCGACCGAGAAGCCGAGATTGGGGATGAAGGGAAACGGGTGCGCCGGATCGAAAGCGAGCGGCGTCAGCACCGGGAAGACCTGCTGCTTGAAATAGTCGGCCAGCCATTCGCGTTCAATCTTGTTGAGGTCGCCCGGCTCCAGCAGCACGATGTCGGAGGCGGCAAGCTCCTGGCGCAATTCACGCCAGCGGCGCTGCTGTTCGGCGGCGAGCAGCGAGGCGCATTCGCGGATCTTGCGCAATTGCTCGCCGGGGCTCATGCCGTCTTCGGAGGCCACCGTCACGCCCGAGCGCACTTGCCCGCGCAGGCCGGCGACGCGCACCATGAAGAATTCGTCGAGATTGTTGGCCGAGATCGACAGGAAGCGCAATTGCTCGAGCAAGGGATGATTGTGGTTGGAGGCCTCTTCAAGCACGCGCCGATTGAATTCGAGCCACGACAATTCGCGGTTGATGAAGCGATGCGGCGATCTGGCAAGCTCGTCGGGGTGCTGCGCGATCTCGCCGAGGCCGTCCATCACCGGGATGACCGCGGCGGGCGCGGGCGGCGCAACCTTGGCGGCGCCGGGGCGGGATCTGGTCCGGGGCTTGGGAGCAGCAGCGGCTTGTTCGTTCGGCTTGTCCAATTCATCCCTCCTGGCGCGAAGCACACGCCTTCGCGCGCAGTTATGACGATACCATGACAATGCCGCGAAAAAAGCGTTACGCTTCGCCTTGCTCCATCGCCCGCAACACGTCGCCGGCCATCAGCCGCGTGATGCGCCGGCCGCGCTCCAAGGCTTCACGGTCGAGGGCCGCGACGAAGCGCCGCGCCGCATCGAGCGAGCGATCGAGCCGCACGGCGACGAATTCGACCAGCGCGGTGTCGACGATCAATTGCCGGTCGACCAGCAGCTTGACGAGCACGGCGCGCACGAGGGCGTCGTCCGGCGGGTCGATGGCGGCCATGGGCGCAAGCCGCAGGCGCGACAGCAGGTCGGGCGTGGTCAGCCCCCAGGCGTCGGGCGGGCTGTTGGCGGCCAGCACCAGCGCGCCGCCCGTCTCGCGCATCAGGTTGAACAGGTGGAACAGCGCCGCCTCGGCCTGCACGGCCTGCTCGGCGTCCTCGACCAGCACCGCGCCGGCCGCCGCGAGCGCCGGCAGATCCGCGAGTTTCAGCGCCGCCGCGGGGATGATCCGGGCCCCTGCCCGCGCGGCCCAGATCGCCGCCAGATGGCTCTTGCCCGAGCCCGGCGGACCAACGATCAGCAGCGCTTTCGCCGGCCAGTCCGGCCAGCTTTCGACCAGCGCATAAGCGGCCTCGTTCGACGGCGAGACGAGAAAATCCTCCTCGCCGAAACGCGGCTCGACCGGCAGGTCGAGCGCCAATTGGCGCGCGCTTTCCTTGGCGTCTTTCGGATTGCGCACGGATCAAGGCTCCGGCGGCGACGCGACGCCGCCGCGATAGAGCGCGCTGTTGCGATAGCGCTCGATGGCGAACCGGATGATGACGCCGAGCGTGGCGGCGATCGGCACGGCGAGGATGAGGCCGGTGAAGCCGAACAGGCTGCCGAAGGCGAGCAGCGCGAACATCAGCCAGACCGGATGCAGGCCGACGGAGGCGCCGACGAGCTTTGGCGACAGGATGTTGCCTTCGAGGAACTGGCCCGCGCCGACGACGCCGAGCGCCATGGCGAGCAGCGTCCAGTCCGGCCAGCCTTGCACGACGGCGACGATCGAGGACAGCAGCAGCGCCGTCAGCGAACCGACGTAAGGGATGAAACTCAGCACGCCGGCAGACAGGCCGATGAGGAAGCCGAAGTTGAGGCCGATCAGCGCGAAGCCGACGCCGTACCACAGGCCGAGAAACAGGCAGACGAGCGATTGGCCGCGCAGGAAGCCGGCGAGCGCCGCATCGATCTGGCCGGCGAGCAGTCGCACATTGGCGCTGTAGCGCAGGGGCACGAGATCATCGACGGCCTTCACCATCTTGTCCCAGTCGAGCAGCAGGTAGAAGGCGACCACGGGCGTGATGACGATCAGCGACAACAGGCCGATCAACGCCTGTCCCTGCGCCCAGATCGACTTGAGGAAGCTTGTGAAGACCTGACCGCCCTGCCCGACGAAATCGGCGATCGCCTTTTGCACCTGCGCCGGGTCGAGGCCCGCGCCTAGGCCAAGGCGCGCCAGAACGCCGCTGTCGATCAGCCGCGAACTCTGCTCGGCCACAAGCTTCTGCAGTTTGGCGACATAGGCCGGCAGCGCCTCGATGAAAGCCGTCAGCTGATGGCCGAGGAGCGGCGCGAGCACCATCAGCGCCAGAACGAAAAAGATGACGAAGGCCGCCAGAATCAGCAGCGTCGCGGCGAGCCGGCTCAAGCCGACCTTCTCCAGCCGGTCGGCGATCGGATCGAGCAGATAGCCGAGCGCCATCGCCGCCGCGAAGGGCAGCAGCACGCCGCTTAGCACATAGAGAAGAACGGCGAGCACGCCGAACAAGCTCACCCAGAAGCCCAAATGCCATTCGAGCCGCATTGCCTGAACCCCGCAGGCGCGCCGCGCTCAATTGCTCATGTGGCGCACCCATTGCCACAGATAGGCGGCGGTGGAGGCGATCGTCAATGTCGCGACGACATAGAGCGCCGCCGTGAACCAGCCGTCGAAGCTCCAGCCGAAGGCCTTGCCGGCCAGAACCATGGCGGCAAGGCCGATCTGGGCTGCCGTATTGGCCTTGGAGACGATCAGCGGCCGAATGGCGACCGGCTTGTCCACAAGCCAAGAAATCACCACCGCGCCCATGATCATCACGTCGCGCGAGACGACGAGAATCGCGATAACCGTCGGCAGATGGCCGATGATGGCCAGCGTCACATAGATCGAAATCAGCAGCGCCTTGTCGGCGACGGGATCGAGATAGGCGCCGAGTTCCGTGCGCAGGTTGAAGGTCTTGGCCAGCCAGCCGTCGACAGCGTCGGACACGCCGGCGATGAGGAAGACGGCCAGCGCCTCCATCCATCTATGCTGAACGATAAGGGCGATCACGAGCGGCACGAGAACAAGCCGCCCGGTCGTGATGATGTTGGGCAATGCGCCAAAAACGATGTGGGTCATGCCCTGTCGCTGGATTTTTAGCTGATTTGACTTTCAGTTTAACAGCATGGCGCGAAAGCAGCCAACCGGCATCGTCCGGATGGTTTATTCCGCCGCCGCCGACTGGCGCGGCGCTTCCTCTGCGGCAAGGCGGAACAAGATTGCGGCGACGAAGATCACCGCCCCGCACAGGGCCGCGACGCCGAGCACGAGCCCAAAGCCGGAAGCCGCGCTGAGGCCGGCGATCAGCGGCGCGGCGAGGCCGCTGGTGGTGAAGCCGAGGAAATAGCGGATCGAATAGGCGCGCGTGCGCTGCGCCGCCGGCACGTAGCGCGCCACCATCGCGTCATTGAGCACGACCTGCCCGTAGATCGCCGCCATGGCCAGCGACAGGCCGACGAGCAAGGCCGCGCCGCCGCTGGTCGCAGCAAGGGCGAGGCCGATGGGCTGCAGCGCCGTCAGCCCGACGAAGATCGTCGGCAGGCTGAGACGGTCGATCAAGCGCCCCACGGCCAATTGCGTCAGCGCGCCGAACAGGAAAACGCCGGTCGCGACATAGCCGACCTGATCCAGCGTCAGGCCGCCGCCGAAGCGCGCCTCGACGATTTTCGGCAAGGCGATGGTGACGATGTTGAACGACAGGCCGCCGGCGACGATGCCGACAAGAAACAGGCCAAACAGCACTGCGGGGCGCGACACGGCGACGACCGTCCGCGCCCCGCCCGCCTGCGCGTGGCCGGCGTTCGCCCTGGGCGCGAGCAGCACGAAGGCCGCGCCGCAGGCGGCCAGCGCCAGGCCGGGGACGATGAAGGCCCAGCGCCAGCCGAGATGCGCGGCCAGAAACGCCGTGACGGCCGAGGCGAAGGCCGCGCCGAAATTGCCCCAGACGCCGTTGACGCCGAGGTCATGGCCGAGGCGGCGGGCGTGCTGCACCAGCAGGGCCGAGCCGACGGGATGGTAGATGGCCGAGAAGACGCCGAGCACGAAAAGCCAGACGGCGAACGCGGCGTTCGACGACGAGGCGGCGACGCCGAAGCAGGACGCCGCCATGCCGAAGAAATAGACCGCGAGCAGGGTCCGCCGGCCGAAACGGTCGGCGAGCCAGCCGACCGGCAACGAAAACAGGCCGAAGGCGACAAACGCGCCGGTCGACAACGCCAGCAGCGCGCCATAGGACAGGTTTTGTTCGACCGAAAGGGCGAGCACCGCCGTCGGCCAGATCAGCAAAGCGAAATGGTCGAAGAAATGGGCGATATTGACGAAGACGAGCGTTCGGCGGGCGCCGGCTTGGGTATGCATGACGCCATATACTGACATTCCAGCGCGCGGCACAATGGAAGCCCACCGCTTTGCCGGCCGCGCGCCTTGCTTTGCGCCCGCGCTGCCTGTAACCCGGCGCGAAAGAAAGGGACCATGATGAGCGATCCGACCGCCAAGGGCCTCACCTATGCCGACGCCGGCGTCGATATCGACGCGGGCAACGAGATGGTCGACCAGATCAAGCCGCTGGTGCGCGCGACGCGCCGGCCGGGCGCCGACGCCGAGATCGGCGGATTCGGCGGTCTGTTCGACCTCAAGGCCGCGGGCTTCGTCGATCCGATCCTTGTCGCCGCCAACGACGGCGTCGGCACCAAGGTCAAGATCGCCATCGACAGCGGCATCCACGACACGGTGGGCGTCGACCTCGTCGCCATGTGCGTCAACGATCTCATCGTCCAGGGCGCCGAGCCGCTGTTCTTCCTCGACTATTACGCCACCGGCAAGCTCGACCCGAAGGCCGGCGCGGCCATCGTCAAAGGCATCGCCAACGGCTGCATCGACGCCGGCTGCGCGCTGATCGGCGGCGAAACGGCGGAAATGCCGGGACTTTACGCCAAGGGCGATTACGACCTTGCGGGCTTCGCCGTCGGCGCGGCCGAACGCGGCCGTCTGCTGCCGGCCGGCGACGTCAAGCCCGGCGACAAGGTCTACGGCATGCCGTCATCCGGCGTGCATTCCAACGGCTTCTCGCTGGTGCGCCGCATCGTCGAGCGCGCCGGGCTGAAATGGGACGACCCGGCCCCCTTCGCGCCGGAGCAGACGCTGGCCAAGGCGCTGCTGACGCCGACGCGCATCTATGTGAAGGCGCTGCTGAAGGTTCTTAAGGCCTGCGACGGCGTCAAGGCTTTGGCGCATGTCACGGGCGGCGGTTTCCCCGACAATCTGCCGCGCGTGCTGCCCGATGGTCTCGGCATCCATCTCGATCTCGACGCCATTCCGGTGCTGCCGGTGTTTAAATGGCTCGCAGCGGCGGGCGGCGTCGTCGAAGCGGAAATGCTGCGCACGTTCAATTGCGGCATCGGCATGATCGTCGTCGCCGGGCCGGACAAGGCCGCAGCGGTCGAGAAGGCCTTCGCCGATGTCGGCGAGACGCTGGTGACGCTCGGCGAGGTCGTCGAGGCCAAGGGCGAGCGCGTCACCTACAAGGGGAAGCTGGCGCTGTGAGCCGCAAGCGCACCGCCATCCTGATCTCGGGCCGCGGCTCGAACATGCGCTCGCTGGTGGAAGCGGCGCGCGCCGCCGATTTCCCGGCTGAAATCACGCTCGTGCTGTCGAACCGGCCGGACGCGGGCGGTCTCGCCTTCGCGCAGGAGGCGGGAATCGCCACGGCCTGCGTCGATCACAAGGCGTTTGCATCGCGCGAGGATTTCGAGCGGGCGATGCAGGCGGAGCTTGAGAGGCACGGCGTCGAGCTGGTTTGCCTCGCCGGCTTCATGCGCGTGTTGACGCCGTGGTTCGTCGGCCTGTGGACGGGCCGGATGATCAACATCCACCCGGCCCTGCTGCCGTCCTATCGCGGTCTGCACACGCATGAGCGCGCCCTGGCCGATGGCGTGAAGATCCACGGCTGCACCGTGCATTTCGTCGTGCCGGAGATGGACGAAGGCCCGATCATCATTCAGGCGGCGACGCCGGTGCTGGATGAGGACGACGCGGCTGCGCTCGGCGCGCGCGTTCTGGCGCAGGAACATGTGATCTATCCGCAGGCGCTGCGGCTCGTCGCCTCGGGCGCGCTGCGCATTGACGGCAACCGGGTGCGCGGCGGCGGTTCGGCGTCCGGCGCTCTGGTTTCGCCCGCCGCCTGAGCCCATAATCCTCGCCGCAATTTGCTGGCGAGGCGCGGCGATGATCAAGCTCTACACGTTCGGCCCACTCAACGGCCTGCCTGACGGCAGCCCGTTCGTGATCAAGGCCATGATCCTGTTGAAAATGGCCAATCTGCCGTTCGACGAGCGGCCCGGCGACCCGCGCAAGGCGCCGAAGGGCAAGCTGCCTTACATTGACGACGACGGCGACATCGTCACCGACTCGACCTTCATCCGATTCCATATCGAACTGAAATACGGATTCGATTTCGACGCCGGGTTGAGCCCGCACGATCGCGCCGTCGCCTGGGCGGTCGAGAAGATGTGCGAAGAGCATCTTTACTGGGCGCAGGTCCATACGATGTGGATGGACGACGGCAATTTCGAACGCGGCATGGCGCAATATTTCAAGACCGTGCCCGGCCCGCTGCGGCCGCTGGTCAAGGCGCTGATCCGGCGGCAGGTCAGCAAATCGTTGCGGCAGCAGGGCTTCGGGCGGCACGATCGCGAAGAATTGGAAAAGCTCGCGATGCGCGACGTCGAGGCGCTGGCGGCGATCCTCGGCGACAAGCCGTTCCTGATGGGAGAGCATCCCTGCAGCGTCGACGCCATCGCCTTCGCGCAATTGGCGGCGTTCATGCATCCCGCGGTCGAATCCCCCATAAAAGTGACTGCTAAGAAATATGGTATACTCGTTGACTATATAGCCCGAATGCGTGAGAGATACTTCCCGCAAGTACTAACGTGAGCGGCGTCAAGAACTTCCCTCGCGATTGGCGCGTTATCACGCATCCCCGCGAGGAAAGTCGGCAATGGCATCGGCCCGGACCAAACGCCCCCGCAAGACCCGGACATGGGCGGAAAAGCTGCGGCCGGACCTGCAGGTGAAATTCGTCTCGGCGCGGTCCGGCTTTGGCGCGATGCTTGTCGCCACGCCGATGCTCGTGGCTGAGGAAATCGCGCGAATCCCCGCAGGCGAAACGATCTCGATGGCCGAATTGCGGGCGCGTCTGGCGCATGCGCATCACGTCCAAAGCACCTGCCCGCTGACGACGGCGCTGTTCTTCAACATTGTCGCCGGCGCGTCGGAGGACGATCTCGCCGCAGGGCGCGCGCCGCTGGCGCCGTGGTGGCGCGTGACGCAGCCCGACCTGACGCTGAGCGAGAAGACGCCGCCCGGCCCCGAGGTCCAGGCGCGCCGCCTCGAAGCGGAAGGCCATCGCGCCATGCGCGATTCGCGCGGCCGATGGCTCCTGCTGTCGTAAATCAGGCTGCGATCTTGCAGACGGCAAGCGTCTCGCGCGCCTTGGCGCTCGCCGCGGCGCTATAGGCGCCGGTGGCGCGCAATTCGGCGAGGTCGGCCGGGGTCATGGCGCGCATCATGCGGTCGGTGTAGCAGCCGCATTTCGGCGCGGCCGAGGCGCTGAGATTGCCGCCCTGCGACTTCAGCACGGTGACGCAGGACTGGTTGAGCTGGGCGCGCAATTGCGCATTGGTGGAAACGCCCATCGGCGGCTGGGCGCCGGTGCAGGCGGCGAGCGTGGCGGCGGCGGCAAGGAGGCCGAAAAGCCCTATTTTGCGCAAGAGACTCACTCCGTCGGTTTGAGATTTCGCCGGTATGTTGCCTGACGGCAGGCTGCTTGCAAGAGCTTAGGCCTTGCGCAGATCGACGCGAATATCGTGCACCGCCGCGCCGCCGAAGGGGGCGACGCTGTCGTCGCCGGTGAGCATGTTGATCCCCTGCCCGTCGACGAAGCGATGGTTGGGCCAGACGCCTTCGCTGATCAGCACGCCGCGTTGCTGGCCATCGGTCAGGCGCGCATGCAGGCGCACCGCGCCGCGCCGATTGCGCAGGGCGACGAGATCGCCGTCGGCGATGCCCAGCGCGGCCGCGTCATCGCGATGGACGAGCACTTGCGGGCGGACCTCCTTGGCGAGCGAGGTCGGCGTTTCGGTGAAGCTCGAATTGAGGAAATTGCGCGCCGGGCTGGTGGCGAGGCGGAACGGGAAGTCGGCGTCCGCCTCCTCCGTCACGGCCCAATGGTCCGGCAGCTTCGGCATGTCGCGCCACGGGCCCAGCAGGCCGATATTGCCGAACGGCACGTTTTGCCAATCCGGCTTGAGGCGGAACTTGCCGTCCGGCCAGGCGAAACCGTCGAGGAAATGCGCGGCGCGGAAATCTGGCTGCAGGTCGCGCCAGATGGTCTCTTCGAAGGCTTCGACGCCGCCGTGGCCGGCCTCGCGCAGCGTCGCGTCGATCAGCGCCCGCGGGGTCATGGCGAAGCCGGGATGCTCGGCCCCGACGCGCCGGGCGATGGCGCAGACGACATCATGATTGGACCGGCATTCGCCCGGCGGATCGATCAATTTCCAGCCCGTCTGCAAATGCTGGTGGCCGCCGCCGGCGGAGATGTAGTCATGCTCTATAAACATGGTCGCCTGCAGCACGATGTCCGCCATTTTCGCCGTATCGGTCATGAAGTGTTC
>ERZ1645187.4421-NODE-4421-length-11341-cov-8.140351_pt1 | contig 11341 bp, 9 predicted proteins | sample MGYA00575352_ERZ1645187 | MGnify/ENA primary metagenome ERZ1645187 (study PRJEB40837, sample SAMN11349314) | freshwater sediment metagenome | isolation source: river sediment | host: Sediment | place: India: Wazaribad , New Delhi | collected 2017-02-21 ... | reverse complement strand
TGACGCTCGCGAAAGACAAAGCCGCTGATTGCTGCCAATCAGCGGCTTTTCTGTCTATCGAGAGCAATTCGGTCCGGTCGCCTCGAACGAACTTTCATTCTTGTAGCGGCTTGCGCTTTGAAGTTCTGCGCTTGATCGGCTTTTCATCTGAATCGCACGGCCTGTCCGTCTCCAGAACCTCCAGCATCTCGCGCGCCAGCTCGATCCAAATGGCCTCGTAACGCTGGCCGGCACGCAGCACCAAGTGCTGCAGGCGCTGCTCGCGCGTGGGCTGCGCGTGCTGAAAGTCGCGCGCCTCGATCTGGTCATACAGCGCCTGCGTGGCTTCGTGCTGCGCCAGCCAGGCGCGGATGTGCCCGGTCAGCGCGCCGCCGGTCGGCCCCACGGCGCCTTCGGCGCGCAGGCGCACCATCAGTTCCTCGCGCAGGGGCCGTGGCGCCAGCGGCTCGTCGATCCAGCGCACCAGCTCGGCCCGGCCCCGGCGCGTGACGCGGTAGGCGCGCTTGCGCCCGCGCCCCGCCTGTTCGGGCAACGACGCCACCCAGCCGGCCTCTTCCATGCGCGCCAGCTCGCGGTAGATCTGCTGGTGTGTGGCGGCCCAGAAGTAACCCAGCGAGCGGTCGAAGCGCGACGCCAGTTCGGAGCCCGAATCCGGGCGGTCGATCAGCGCGGTGAGCAGGGCATGAGGCAGGGACATCGGTGGCGCATCCGGTTGGCCAAGATCGACCATTCTATGCAACCAGTTGCATTGTCGACCTCGCCTCGGCTACATTCATGCAACCAGTTGCACAAAGGAAACCCATGTCGCCCTACCCTCACCTGCTCGCCCCGCTCGACCTGGGCTTCACCACCTTGCGCAACCGCGTGCTCATGGGCTCGATGCACGTGGGACTGGAAGAGGCGCCGCAGGGCTTCGAGCGCATGGCCGCGTTCTATGCCGAACGCGCGCGCGGCGAGGTGGGCCTGATCGTGACCGGCGGCATTGCCCCCAACGAGCGCGGCCGCCCTGCGCCCGGCGGCGCCATGCTGACCACCGAGGCCGAGGCCGCGCAACACCGCATCGTCACCGATGCCGTACACGCCGCCGGCGGCAAGATCGCCATGCAGATCCTGCACTTCGGCCGCTACGCCTACCACGCCGATCTGGTGGCGCCCAGCGCGGTCAAGAGCCCCATCAACCCCGGCACGCCGCACGCGCTGACGGGCGATGAGGTGGAGCAGACGATTGCCGACTTCGTGCGCTGCGCCGCGCTGGCGCAGCACGCGGGCTACGACGGTGTGGAGATCATGGGCAGCGAGGGCTACCTGATCAACGAGTTCATCGCCGCGCGCACCAACCACCGCACCGACGAATGGGGCGGCGACTACGCCAATCGCATCCGCTTTCCGGTCGAGATCGTGCGCCGCGTGCGCGAGCGCGTGGGGCGCAACTTCATCATCATCTACCGGCTGTCGATGCTGGATCTGGTGGAGGGCGGCTCGACGCTGGACGAAGTGATCCAGCTCGCGCAGGCCGTCGAGGCGGCGGGCGCCACCATCATCAACACCGGCATCGGCTGGCACGAGGCGCGCGTGCCCACCATCGCCACCAAGGTGCCGCGCGGCGCCTACACCTGGGTCACGCAGCGGCTGATGGGCCACGTGAAGGTGCCGCTGGTGGCCACCAACCGCATCAACACGCCCGAACTGGCCGAACAGCTGCTGGCCGATGGCGTGTGCGACATGGTGTCGATGGCGCGGCCCTTTCTGGCCGATGCGCAGTTCGTGCGCAAGGCGCGCGAGGGCCGCGCCGACGAGATCAACACCTGCATCGCCTGCAACCAGGCCTGCCTGGACCACACCTTTTCTGGCCGCATCACCTCGTGCCTGGTCAACCCGCGCGCCTGCCACGAGACGGTGCTGACCATCGAACCCGCCGCGCAGCCGCGCCGCATCGCCGTGGTCGGCGCCGGGCCGGCGGGGCTGGCCTTTGCCACCACGGCAGCCGGGCGTGGGCACCGGGTCACGCTGTTCGATGCCGCCAGCGAAATCGGCGGGCAGTTCAACATCGCCAAGAAGGTGCCGGGCAAGGAGGAGTTTCACGAAACCCTGCGCTACTACCGGCGCCAGATCGAGCTGCAGGGCGTGGACCTGCGCCTGAACACGCGCGCCGATGCGGCGCAGTTGATCGCCGGCGGCTACGACGACATCGTGCTGGCCACCGGCATCACGCCGCGCCAGCCGGCCATCGACGGCATCGACCACCCCAAGGTGCTGAGCTACCTGGACGTGCTGCAGGCCGAGAAGCCGGTGGGCGAGCACGTGGCCGTGGTGGGTGCGGGTGGCATCGGCTTCGACGTGAGCGAGTACCTGGTGCACCACGGCACCAGCCCCAGCATCGACCCACCCAGGTTCAACGCCGAATGGGGCATCGACACCGGTTACGCGCAGGCCGGCGGCCTGGCCGCGCCTGTGGTGGAGCCGCCCGCGCGCCGCGTGCACCTGCTGCAGCGCAAGACCAGCAAGGTGGGCGACGGCCTGGGCAAGACCACGGGCTGGATCCACCGTGCCAGCCTGAAGGCGCGCGGCGTGGCCATGTCGCCCGGCGTGCAGTACCAGCGCATCGACGACGCGGGCCTGCATGTGACGGTGGATGGCAAGCCCGAACTGCTGGCAGTCGACCATGTCGTCATCTGCGCCGGCCAGGAGCCGCAGCGCGAGCTGCTGGCCGCGCTGCAGGCCGCCGGCTGCCGCGTGCACCTGATCGGCGGCGCCGAGGTGGCGGCCGAGCTGGATGCCAAGCGCGCGATCAAGCAGGGCACCGAGCTGGCAGCGTTTATCGAATCGGCGCCACCCGCTACTGAATCAGAAGCAAATACCGCCGTGGCATCGGTTTCCGCCGCACCCCGCTACTCCAGCGCCAGCACCGTGCGCGAGCTGCTCGGCCACCCGCCCGCCCAGGCGATTCTCGAGCGGTACCTGCCAGGCTTCTCGGCCCACCCACAGATCGCCATGGCGGCGGGCATGCCGCTGACCACGGTGGCCAAGTTTTCCGGCGGCCTGATCACCGACGAGGCGCTGCAGGCCATCGACAAGGCACTGCAGGCGCTGGGCGATGCGCCCGCGACGACACCTGCCCCCGTCTCCGCACCTGCGCCCGCTGCGCCCGCAGAGGAAGCGCCCATGGACCTGGCACCCACGCACCTGCACCCGGCCGCCGCGCGCTCGCTGGCCGCCTGGCACGCCATGGTGGCCAAGGCCGACCTGAGCGAGCTGGCCCGCATCGTCCACCCCGATGCGGTGTTCCGTTCGCCCATGGCCTTCAACCCTTACGGCCCGGCGCCCGCGCTGCTGCTGGCGCTGCAGACGGTGGTGACGATCCTGAAGGACTTCCGCTACCACCGCCAGTTCGCCAGCGACGATGGCCTGAACGTGGTGCTGGAGTTCAGCGCCCGCGTGGGCGACAAGCGCCTGAAGGGCATCGACATCATCCGCTTCGACGAGCAGGGCCTGATCACCGAGTTCGAGGTGATGATCCGCCCGCTGAACGGCCTGCAGGCGCTGGGCGCAGAGATGGGCGCGCGGCTGGGGCAGCAGCTGCCGGGCTTCAAGACCAGGGCTTGATCGCGGCGGGGCCCGTTGGCCCCGGAGCAGGAAACTCCTGTTTTTATAGCTGCTTGCGCTTGCCCCATAAGCGCTGAAGGCCAATTTGACTTAAAAAACCAGTCAGCGCAGGAAGAAGTAGCCCCACAGCGTCAACACGATGACGCAGGACACGTTCAGCACCGCGCCGGCGCGCACCATGTCGCTCTGCCGGATCTGGCCGGTGCCGTAAACGATGGCGTTGGGCGGCGTGGCCACGGGCAGCATGAAGGCGCACGAGGCGCCGATGCCGATCATCAGCACCAGCACGGCGGGCGGCATGCCCATGCGCTCGGCAATGGCGGCGAACACCGGCACCAGCAGCGCGGCCGAGGCGGTGTTGCTGGTGAACTCGGTCAGGATGATGATGAAGGTGGTGACGCCCAGGATGATGACGAACGGCCCGGCGCCGGTGAGGAAGGCCGCCACCTGATCGCCCAGCACGGCCGACGCGCCCGAGCTGCGCAGCAGCCCCGACAGCGTGAGCCCGCCGCCGAACAGGAACAGCACGCCCCAGTCGGTGTTGTTCGACACCTGCTGCCAGCTGGCTAGGCCCAGCGTGATGATGGCCACCGCCGCGGTGACGGCGATGAAGGTGTCGGGCGCGGTCACGCCCAGCGCGGCACTGACCTGGCTGCCGAAAATCCACGCCAGCGCGGTGCATGCGAACACCACCATGGTCAGCACGCGGCGCGTGGTCCAGGGGATCTCTTCCATCGGCACGCTGATCTTGCGGTTCAGGCGCGGGCGGAACACCAGCCACAGCGTGACCACCATGATCGGCATCAGCGCCAGCATGAGCGGCAAGCCGATCTTCATCCAGCCGGCGAAGTCCATGTCGATGGCGCGCGCGGCGATGGCGTTGGGCGGCGAGCCCACCAGCGTGCCCAGCCCGCCGATGCTGGCCGAATAGGCGATGCCCAGCAGGATGAAGACAAAGGTGTTGCGCTCGGTCTTGCGGTCGAGGTGGCTCATGATGCCCATGGCCAGCGGCAGCATCATGGCAGCGGTGGCGGTGTTGCTGATCCACATCGACAGCAGCGCGGTGACGCCGAACAGCAGCATCGCCGCCACGCCCAGGTGCGAGCCCGACAGCGACATCAGCCAGAAGGCGATCTTGCGGTCCAGCCGCTGCACGTGCAGCGCCGTGGCCAGCGCGAAGCCGCCGAAGAAAAGAAAGATCACCGGGTCGGCGAAGGCGGCGAAGGCCCGGGCGGTGTTGAAATCCGGAAAGCCCAGCAGCAGCGCGCCCACCGGCACCATCAGCGCCGTCAGCGTGGTGTGCACGGCCTCGGTCAGCCACATGATGGCGATGAACAGCAGCAGCGCCAGGCCTTTCCTGGGTGCGGGCTCGAACGGCATGAGCTGGTAGGCCAGCCAGCTGGCGGCCAGCGCGACGACGAACACGATCAGGCCGCGCCGCACGCGCCCAGGTTCGACACCGGCGGGGCGATTCTCGTACAGCTCTTCCAGCGGCAGGTCGCTGGCAGGGCGCGCGTCGGGTGCAAGGGGTGAATTCATGCGTGCTTTCCTGTTCTTGTGAAGGCTGCGGCGAGCGCGGGTCGGCGACAATCCGCGGCGCCACGCGGGTGCAGGCCATGATACCGGGGGGGTTTGCGCAGCCCCGCCACGCCATCCACCGCGCGCTCCTGATCCGGCCACGCCATGTTCTACGCCATTCCGCTCGAATCCAAGCCCAGCTGGCGCCACCCGCCGTGGATGACGATGCTGCTGATCCTCATCAACCTGTGGGTGTGGTGGGGCCCGCAGCGGCACGAGGCCGCCGCCGACGAGCGCGCGGCGCGGCATTACCTGACGACGGCACTGCCGCGCATCGAGCTGCCGGCCTTCATCCAGCACCTGGAGAAGATCGACTCGCGCCACCTGGCGGCGGCGCGCATGCTCTACCAGCGCCAGCAATACGAGGATGTGCTGCAGCTGATGCAAAGCGACAGCAGCTTCATGCGCCGGCTGACGGATGGCCGCGTGATCACCGCCACGCATCCCGACCACGCCACCTGGCAGGCCGAACGCAGCGCCTACGAGCAGCTGCGGCCCGCACCCTTCACCGCGCGCTGGTCGCAGGACCACAACGTCGATGCCGAATGGCGCCCGGTCACCTGGGTCACCTCGGCCTTCCTGCACGGCAGCACCGGGCACCTGCTGGGCAACATGCTGTTCCTGTTCCTGTTCGGGTTTTCAGTGGAGCTGGCGCTGGGCAGCGGGCTGTACCTGCTGGCCTACCTGGCGGGCGCGGTGGGTGGCTCGGCCCTGGCGGCCTGGGCCTATGCGGGCATGGGCGGCCTGGGGCTGGGCGCATCGGGCGCGGTGTCGGCGCTGATGGGCATGTACGCGGTGATGTACCGCATGCGGCGCATCCGCTTTTTCTACCAGCTGTTCTTCTATTTCAACTACGTCACCGCGCCGGCGCTGATCCTGCTGCCGGCCTGGATCGCCAACGAGCTGCTGCAGCACTTTGCCGGCGGACGCGGCGTGGCCTACATGGCACACCTGGGCGGCCTGCTGACGGGCGCCCTGCTGATGGCGCTGGCCCTGCGCGCCGGCCGGGTGCGGCAGCAGCCGCTTGAACGGGCCGGCGGCGCGCCCGACGACGGTTTCGACGCCCGGGTGGCCGAGGCCGAGCGCCTGACGGCCGAGATGAAGTTCGACCGCGCCCTGCCCGCCTGGCGCGCTGCGGCGCAGCTGCGGCCGCAGGATGCCGATGTGCTGCGCGCCTGGTTCAACCTGGCCAAGGCGCAGCCGGCCAGCGAGGACTTTCACCGCAGCGCCAAGCTGATCCTGCGCCTGCGCGCGCAGGACCGCGACACGCTGGCACTGCAGCACGCCACCTACCAGACCTACCTGGACAAGGCGCGGCCGCGCATGCAACTGCGGCCGGCCGATCTGCAGAACCTGGTGAAGCGTTTCGTGCGCCTGGGCAGGCTGGAGGATGCCGAGCGGCTGTGCACCGCGCTGCGCGCCATGGCACCCGATCAGGCCGGCCTGCGCGACACGCTGGAACTGCTGGTGAACGGACTGCTGCACGCTGGCCAGCACGAGCGCGCCGCACACTGGAGCGCGGTGCTGAAGGGCATGGGCACGCCGGCCGCGGCCCGGCAGTGATGTTCAGGGCAAGCGCCCTGATTCAGATCTTCCACTTGGCCAGCAGCTTCTCGGGCGTGAGGCTGTCGTAGGCCTCGAAGGGCTGGTGAATCCAGGGGTTGGTCGGCAGGTCTTCCACCGAGTAGTCGGCGCTGAAGCCGGAGCAGCCCTTGGTCCAGATCACCGCCGTGCGCAGTTCGGTGATGGGCTCGTAGTTGTTGCGCAGGCGGTCCACCACGGCCTGCAGCGTGACCCCGGTGTCGGCCAGGTCATCGACCAGCAGCACCTTGCCGGCAATCTGCCCCCTGGGCGTGGTGATGTAGTGCGCGATGTCCAGATGGCCCTGCTGCGTGCCGGCCTCGGCCCGGTAGCTGCTGGTGGACATGATGGCCAGCGGCACGCTGAAGATGCGGCTGAGGATGTCGCCCGGCCGCATGCCGCCGCGCGCCAGGCACAGGATGGTGTCGAACTGCCAGCCCGACTGGTGCACCTTGATCGCCAGCTTCTCGATCAGGTTGTGGTACTCGTCGTAGCTCACGTAGAGGTGCTTGCCATCTTCGGTCAACATCGGGTTTGCTCCTGATCCAATAGCTTATTGCGCAGGCGGGACGGGCGCTAGAGCCCGATTTTCACTAGAAATCTCTAAGCCAGGAACGGGTGCTTGACCATGATCGTGTGGTCGCGGTCCGGGCTGGTCGAGATGACGTGGATCGGCACGCCGGTGACGTGCTCGATGCGCTGCAGGTACAGGCGCGCGTTGATCGGCAGTTGCTCGTAGCGCGTCACGCCCACCGTGCTGTCGCTCCAGCCGGGCATTGTCTCGTAGATGGGCTTGCAGCGGGCAATGTCGTCGGCGCCCAGCGGCAGGATGTCGATGGTCTCGCCATCCAGTTCGTAGCCGGTGCACAGCTGCAGCTCGTTCAGGCCGTCGAGCACGTCGAGCTTGGTGATGCACAGCCCGCTCAGGCCGTTGACCTGCGCGCTGCGCTTGAGCAGCGCGGCGTCGAACCAGCCGCAGCGGCGGCTGCGCCCGGTGGTCACGCCCTTTTCGGCGCCCACGGTGCTCATGTGCCAGCCGGGCGTGCCCGGCGTTTCCCAGTCCAGCTCGGTCGGGAACGGCCCGCCGCCGACGCGCGTGCAGTAGGCCTTGGTGATGCCCAGCACGTAGTGCAGCAGCCCCGGCCCCACGCCCGCGCCGGCCGCGGCGTTGCCGGCCACGGTGTTGCTGCTGGTGACGAAGGGGTAAGTGCCGTGGTCGACGTCGAGCAGCGTGCCCTGCGCGCCCTCGAACAGCAGGTTGGCGCCGTGCTGGTGCGCCTCGTTCAGCTCGCGCGAGACGTCGGCCAGCATCGGCTTGATGGCTTCAGCCTGACGCATCGCCTCGTCGTAGATGGGGTCGAACTGCAGCGCACCGTCTTTCAGGTAGGGCTGCAGCGCGTCGCTGAACGTGATGTCGCCGGAGTTCAGGAAGCCCGTCAGCTCGTGGTTGTACAGCGCCAGCAGGTCACGCAGCTTGGCGGCGAAGCGCTCGGGGTGCTTCAGGTCCTGCGCGCGCAAGGCGCGGCGGGCGATCTTGTCCTCATAGGCCGGGCCGATGCCGCGGCCGGTGGTGCCGATCTTCTCGCTGCCGCCGCTTTCGCGCGCGGCTTCGCGCGCCACGTCCATGGCGGCGTGCAGCGGCAGGATCAGCGGGCAGCCCTCGCTGATGCGCAGGCGCTCGCGCACCTGCACGCCGGCCTTCTCCAGCCCCTCGATCTCTTCCAGCAGCTTGGTCACCGACACCACCACGCCGTTGCCGATGTAGCAGGTCACGCCCGGGCGCATGATGCCGCTGGGGATCAGGTGCAGCGCGGTCTTGACGCCGTTGATGACCAGCGTGTGGCCCGCGTTGTGGCCGCCCTGGAAGCGCACCACGCCCTGCGCGCTCTCGGTCAGCCAGTCGACCAGCTTGCCCTTGCCCTCGTCACCCCACTGGGTGCCGACCACGACGACGTTGCGTCCGTTGGTTGCTTTCATGTCCGCCTTCAATGCTCAAAAAACTCAGTTGGATTGGACGACCCACTGCCCGCCCACCTCGATCAGTTCGCGGTCGCAGTCGAATTCGTCGATCTCGTTCTCGTGCCCCGGCAGCACGCACACCACGGTCTCGCCGCGCCCGCGCAGCGCCGCCACCGCGGCATGCAGGCCGGGCGCGTCGCCCCAGGGCGCACGGATCGCGGCGCGCAGCGGCCGGCGCCCGGCCACGCGCACCAGTTGCTTGAGGTCGAGGCTGAAGCCCACGGCCGGGCGCTCGCGGTCGAGCTTGTGGCCGAACACCGCCCCCACGCCGTCGTAACGGCCACCGCGCAGCACCGCGTCACCCGCGCCTTGCGCGTACACCGCGAAGCGCGCGCCGCTGTAATACCCATAGCCACGCGCATCGGCCAGATCCACCGTAACCGCCACGCCTTCCAGGCGCGAAGCGAGCCATCTCAAATTCGATAGCGCCTCGCGCACGTTGGGCGCCGTCTGCAGCGCTTTTTCTGCCTCATCCAGAACTTCCACGCCGCCATACAGGCCCACCAGCGCCTGCAGGCCCTGGCGCGATGCGGCGGGAAAGCTCTTCGTCAGGCGGGCCAGTTCGCTGGCGTCCTTGATGGCCAGCGCATCGTGGACTTCCGTCAGGATGTTGGGGTCCACCATCACCCCGGCCAGCAGCGCACGCACGATGCGCGCATCGGCCAGGTCGACCGACAGATGGCCCACCTGCGCGGCCTTCAGGCAGTCGAGCGACAGCGTCAGGATTTCGAGGTCGGCCTCGCGGCCGGCGTGGCCATAGATCTCGGCGCCGAACTGCAACGGCTCGCGCGTGGCGTGCGGGCGCTCGGGCTGCGTGTGCACCACCGGGCCGCAATAGCACAGGCGCGTCACGGCCTGCCGGCCCAGCAGGTGCGCATCGATGCGCGCCACCTGCGGCGTGGTGTCGGCCCGCAGGCCAAGCGAACGGCCGGACAACTGGTCGACCAGCTTGAAGGTCTGCAGATTAAGGGCTTCGCCGGTGCCGGTGAGCAGCGATTCGAGGTGCTCGAGCAACGGCGGAATCACCAGCTCGTAGCCATACGAGCGGGCGGTGTCGAGCAATTCGCGGCGGAGTTCTTCGATGTGCCGGGCCTCGGAGGGCAAAACATCGGCGATGTGATCCGGCAGAAGCCAGGCGGACATGGCTGTGGCAGCTTTCGTGGGCTGTTAAAAACGTGATTCTACAGGCGCACGAACGCCCCACCGGGGTGGTGCGATGCTCGTGATGGCGATGGATCAGGCGCGCACAGCGCCACGCGGGGCGATGCGGCAGCGCCGCTACACCAGCCAGAGCAGCAGCAGCCCGCCGCCCACCGCCAGCAAGCCGAAGAAGCGCAGCTGCCCGTCCTGCAGTTGCATCAACTGGCTGAAAGCCTGGCGCCAGGCGCCGGGCGCGATCAAGGGCAGCAGCCCTTCGATGATCAGCGCCAGTCCCAGCGCCGCCAGCAGCGTACTGCCGTCCACGGCCTCAGCGGCGGGTGGGCGCGCCGCGCAGGTTGCGGAAGAAGTCCGACGACTGCGGGTCGATCACCAGCACGTCGCCCTTCTGCCCGATGCTGGCCTTGTAGGCGTCGAGGCTGCGGTAGAACTCGGCGAACTGCGGATCGCGCCCGAAGGCCTCGCCATAGACGCGCGTGGCCTCGGCATCGCCCTCGCCGCGCACCTTCTCGGCATCGCGGTAGGCATTGGCCACCGTCACCTCGCGCTGGCGGTCGGCGTCGGCGCGGATCTGCTCGCCCTCGGCGGCACCGGTGGAGCGCAGCTCGTTGGCCACGCGCTGGCGCTCGGCCTGCATGCGGCGGTACACCGATTCGGTGATCGACTCCACGTAGTCGGCGCGCGTGATGCGCACGTCGATGATGTCGATGCCCCAGGGCTTGGCGCCCTTGACGGCCTCCGAGACTTCGCGCTTGACGTCGGCCATCAGCGTCTCGCGCTTGGTGGAGATCAGCTCGCGCACGGTGCGGCGGTTGATTTCTTCCTGGAAGGCGTTGCGCACCACGCGGTTGAGTTGCATGGCGCCGGCGTTCTCGTCCAGGCCGACGTTGCGGATGTAGGCCTGCGGATCGGTGATGCGCCAGCGCACGTACCAGTCGATGACGACGCGCTGCTTCTCGGCCGTCAGCATGGGCTCGGTGTCCATGCTGTCGAGCGTGAGCAGGCGCTTGTCGATGTAGCTGACGTTCTGGAACGGCGGCGGCAGCTTGAAGTTGAGCCCCGGCTCGGTGATCACCTTCTGAATCTGGCCGAGCTGGTAGACGACGCCGAACTGGCGCTGGTCGACCACGAACATGGTCGAGGCCAGCAGGCCCAGCAGGATGATGACGGTGGTGCCGATGAATCCGACTTTGTTCATGGGACGGCTTTCCTAGCGGGATTCGCGGGCGCGCGCATTGTCGCGCGAGCGCGCATCGGCGGCTGGCGCCGGCGTGGCGGGTGCGGGCGCCGGTGCGGCCTGCGCGGGTGCGGCGGCGCCAGCAGCGCCCGTGGACTGCAGCAGCCTGTCGAGCGGCAGGTACATCAGGTTGCCGCCGGAGCGGCTGTCGATGATGACCTTGTT
>ERZ1645187.4420-NODE-4420-length-11342-cov-10.030212_pt1 | contig 11342 bp, 12 predicted proteins | sample MGYA00575352_ERZ1645187 | MGnify/ENA primary metagenome ERZ1645187 (study PRJEB40837, sample SAMN11349314) | freshwater sediment metagenome | isolation source: river sediment | host: Sediment | place: India: Wazaribad , New Delhi | collected 2017-02-21 ... | reverse complement strand
TAGTTTTTTTTGGTGGCTACGACTAGATTCGAACTAGTGACATCAGCATTATGAGAATGATTATGTACTTTTTTCAACTCGTTGAGACTCTTGAGAATTTTCGACTAACTATTTGACTAGACTTGATTTATCACCTTGCAGGATTTATCATGGAATGTCATGTTTATTCAGATTTTGGCAAAAAATGGGAGCCGGATGGGAGCCGGGGAATAACCTTATCATGGATGCGTAATTAGCGAAGCCGAGGGGTGTACCACCACCACCCCGGCCTCATCGTCATTACACGCTGTTCAGGAGCGAGCCATGACTGGCAGCAAGATAACCGAAGATCCCTACAAAATCACTCTGGCGTCCCTGACGGAATCCGCACCAGAACTGCGGCATACCATCGAAACGCCCTCATTCAATTTTACCCTCCCTCGCCTGAAAGCCCTCCCTGCTGCTGGACTTAAAGAATATATTGTCCGCGATGCGGAGCAGCAGGGTCTCTGTTGCCGCATCTATCCTCCCACACCCCGATCCCCCGAGGGGCAACGCACCTTGGTGGTGGTCAAGAAGCCCAAGGGTTCACGAGTCACTGTCCGCGTTTCAATCTGCGCGGTGGGCGATCTGCCCATGACTGCCCTCAAGGGTAAGGTATCGGTCAGGAGCCGTGCTGACGATATCATCGGCCAGCTACGGCTAGGTATTGACCCCAACCAGGTCGCCAGGGAAGAACGTGCAGCCAAGGCCCGCCAGGAGCAGGCCGACGTCCTCGCCAGCATCACTCTCAGCCAAGCCTTCGCGAAGTGTCTCGAAATCCAGCCGGTAGCCCCGCGCACCCTGGTGGGCTATCGCCTGGCCATGGATCGTGACCTTGCCCCTTGGAAGGACAAGCCACTAAAAGACATCTCCGGCGCCATGGCAGTAACTCGTCATGCAGAACTGGCCCAAGCCAAGACTGGCAATCCCGCCCGGGCCATGCAGGTCTTGCGCAAGGTCCATCGGTTCGCCAGCCAGTTCTGGGGCACCGATGATAACGAGCTCCCCTTCGGTCGCTGCCCCGTGGATAAGGTCAACGCCGTGGCGCGATCCTGGGCCAAGACCGCCCCCCGGACCCGCAAGCTAGGCGATGGGGATATTGGCCCCTGGCTAGCGGCCGTGCGCAACCTGCCCCGGACCCAGAAGCGCGGTGACGGGCTTCTCGCCGCTCACTACCTCGAGCTGATGCTTCTTACGGGCTTGCGGCGGCGGGAGGCCGCGTTCCTGCGCTGGGCGGACGTGGATCTGCGCCGCAAGGTGCTGACCGTGCGCGACACCAAGAATCACACCGACCACACCCTGCCCATCACCCTGCGGGTAGAAGAGATCCTCAAGGAGCGCAAGGCCGCCCTGACCGCCGCGAAGGAGCTGGCACAGCGCAAGCCCAAGCCGACCAACCTGGCTCATGCCGCCGATCTGGAGCAGTACGTCATCGGCCTGGAGGAGACCCGGCACCAGATCGCCACCATCCGGGCGGAGACCGGCATTCTCGTCAGCGCCCATGACCTCAGACGGACCTGGGCCAGCCTGGCAGACAAGGCCGGCGTGGGCGCCTATGCGATCAAGGCGATTCTGAACCACAAGACCACTGGCGACGTGACCGGGACGCACTATGCCCAGGTGGACGTGGACGACATGCGCCGCCCCATGCAGCAGGTTGAGAACTACATCCTCGCCAAACTGGCGGCGGCCCGGGGCGAGAATGTCATCCCCTTGCGGCCCGTGCGGGAGGTGGCGGCATGAGCACAGAAAAATCCCATGATCCCTTCGCCGCTATCCACAATCGCTATGGCCAGGTGCAAGCGGCCCAATCGCTGCCGCAACGACTGACGACAACCGAAATCGCGCAACTAGCATACCCAGACGATACCGCCGATAACGACCGTTTTCAGCTTGTCATCCAGCTCGGCAAGGCCATAGAGCGGGGGGAGCTGGAAGCCTGTGGGACCGCTACCCCGCCCGCCTACCTCACCACGCAAGGCGTGAAGTACGGACCTCGCCAACCCCTGATTGCTCGGGAGGCTTTTGCTCGCTTCCTGACAGCAATGGACACGGTCCCAAACGGGCGCCTGGCCGAATGGATCTCTCCGCCGGACGAGCCAGAACAGCCTCCTATATCGGCAAGGCTAGCGGAAAAAACTGCATATCAACAAGCTCTGAGCCAAGAGCGCCCCCAAGCCGGGCCTGGGGCGCCCATGAAAAATTTAGAAGCCTATCGCTTCATGGACTCGTTAATTGCAGAGGGGAGCAATCTGAAGGCCGCCAGTCTGGTTGCCGCCAGTAGATACTTCCCTGAAGCAGACCTGCAAGCCAAGGCTGAATCTCTGCGGAAGGGATACCGCCAATGGAAGGGAAACCAGGCCAAGCCGGATAAAACACCCTAAGCATCCCCCGCCGCCCTATCGCTTAGCCGCCGTCATGGCGGCTTTTTTTTTGCCCGGAATAAACGGTTTCAAACTGGAATAAATTATTTATTCCATTTATTCCATTTATTCCATTTATTCCATTTATTCCATTTATTCCATTTTATTCCACAGCATCATTACGCTTCAATTTCCCTCACCAGCAACCAAGCTTGATGAGCATTGAAATGAAACCCAAGCCCTCTTCCTCCTCAATCGCTGACTTTTGCGGTCGGCATAACATCAGCGAAGTGACTTTTTACAGACACCGAGACGATATGCCCAAGGCTATCAAGATCGGTGGACAGTGGCGCATCCCCGGCAAGTCTGAAGACGAATGGTTGGCCGCAAAGGAAGCTGAATTCACCCAGGCCAATAAGGCCGCTTAGTTGAATCCTTGAGGTATCCCAATGATCGAACGCCCAATGAACAAGAAACCCATTCATTCTGCTATCAGCGCCGTGCTGCGCACCCTGAATAGCGTGAGATGCTGGATGGAATTGGATACCCAGACCTCCGAACCGATGGACCAGACCCTGAATATTCTCACCGTCATTTCCGATCTGCGTGGCGCCGCCCGGTATGTCCTGGCCACCGAAGGCGACCATACCGCGGCGGCCCTGCTGATGATGACGGCCGTCTATCTGAAGCAATTGCAGGAATCGACCGGATTGCCAGATGAATGGGGGGCAGGTGGCTTCCCCGCCCTGGTCTTCGAGATGATGGCCGACCTCGAAGAGCTGATTTATGCCCCCACCGACGAGGAGTATCGGGCGGCCCTTGAGGGCCTGCGGACGAATGATCGTCTGACGCATGGCAAGCAGGTGACTCGTCATGCATAACCCAACCCCCTACCACCGATTAAGGTGGTTGCAGCCCGTTCCGGTTGCCCCAGGCGCCAGTGAAATCATTGCCCGTATTTCATCCTCTCGTCTCGCGGGTAAAGAATTGGCCAAGCGCCGGCCGCCGCTGAAACTGTCAATTGTGGCCGATAACGAATTTATCCTGGTTATTCAGCCAAAGCTGGCCACGTCCCCCCATGGCTGGAGGCTGGGATCTGCCGTCCCCGTGAAGCTGGTTTCCAAAATGAACGCCATCACGGAGATGATTGCCTCCCTTTGCCCGGACGACTCTCTCAGTCTGCGAAGGTTTTTCAAAAACGACCAGCGCAATGCGGCGGCGGTCGAACTGATAACTGAGACTCTTGCCCGCTTTGTCGCTGATCCGGTCCGGGCGATTGCCAATGACGCGACTCACTGCGGGTTCTGCGGGCGCGCCCTGACTGAGCCCAAATCACGCGAGTGGGGGATAGGTCCAGAATGCCGAAAGGAATTTGAGCAAGCGATCCAGCAAGGCGAGCTAAGGATGGAAAATGCTGGCGTCACTGCCAGTCAGTCAACCTCCCCTCCGGCCCGCGAACACGGCCTCGCCTGGCTGGTGGATCGCGCCAACTCCATCCTTGATGACACCATCCGCGAGAATACTCATCGCATCCTCGCGGCCGGGTATCCCCTTGTCCGGAGAGACGAGGACAATCCGGGGGGATTGATTTGGTGGGCGGAAGACGACCGCGAGCGCGACCTCGAAACCGCTTGGGAGGAGGCTTTAGAAGGCGGCGACGAGCAGGAGATGGATCAGGCGTTCAAACGCCTGCTGGATCATCAGGACGAGATTGTGAACCGCACCATAGCCGCTCTGAGGCATAAACCAAACTTTAGCGATCTGTGCGATTTGATTGACGCCGCAGCCAAATGCGGGGCAGCCGGAACCCCAGATTCATCGGCGGGCTCTTTTTTGCATACCATCGCCAAGATGGCCTTCAAAGAAATTACCGGCAATGAAAAAGCCCCTGCCGCAAACAGGGGCTAAGGACAATCCCAATGAGCAAATCGAATTCTATTGTTTCGCTCCCATTGCGGTCAATCAAGACCGATCACGCCATCCAGCAACGGGCGCGAATGCTCGATAGCGTCATCGTGGCTGAGTATGCGGAAGCCGTGACGGCCGGCAGTCAGTTCCCCCCGGTCATCGTTTTTCACGATGGCACTACCCATTGGCTGGCCGACGGTTACCACCGGCTTGAGGCGGCCGAAGAGGCGGGAAAGAAATCCATCGCCGCCGAAATCCGGGACGGGACCAAGCGCGACGCGACCCTCTACGCCTGCGGAGCTAACCGGGATCATGGCCTACGCCGCTCCCGGGCGGATGTGCGTCGGGCCATCGAGACCTTGCTCACCGACGAGGAATGGGCGGCATGGGGCGACAGAAAGATTGCCGAGTGTGTCGGAACCAGCCATCCGACGGTGGCCAGCGTGCGCCGCGAACTGGAAGGTCAGTTGGTAAATTTTACCACCTGCGGCGCTGGCCCTGACCCGGCCGACCTGGGAGATCAACTGGTAAATTTTACCAGTTGCAACGAGGAGCCCGACTTGGCGGAGCAGGGGGCCGCGACCCCGCCACCCAAGGCGTCGCCACCGCCAAACAAGCGTATCGGCCGCGATGGCAAAACCAGGGCCATGCCTAACCCAAAGGCAGCCCCCACACCGGCCCCCAAGCCCGCGCCGGCGGTCAACAGGGCAAGACTCGCCATGCAGGCCGCGCATGGTGTCGCGGCCGCCCTGGTGGCCCTGGAGCCCTTGGAGGGCGACCTCCTGCGCGAGGATGCCGAGACGGTGATGGCGAACCTACGCGCCGCCCTGGCCCGCCTGGAGCTGCGTTTCGGTGGGGAGGTGCTGGGCCATGCGTAATTCGAGCATCCTCAAAAGCCGCTTCTGGATTGCCGGCACCGGCCGGCGTCTGATCCACCAGCACGGCCCGCAAGTGGCCTTGACGGCGATCTATCTCACCGCCAGCCCCCATAGTCACATGAGCGGTATCTACTACCTCCCGCCAGGCACCGCGGGCGACGAACTGGGCATCGGCGCCGATGAATTCATCCGCATCGTCAGAATCCTGGAGCGGGAGCGGTTTTGCCAATACGACCGCGACGCTTGCGTGATACTGGTCCTGACCATGCTGGCCCACCAGGTGTCACGGGACTGGAAGGCGGGCGACAAGCGGATTCGCACCATCGAAGGGCATCTCGCCGCCCTGCCCCACAGCGATCTCATCGCCGTCTTCCGCCACCGCTACGGCATGCCTGAAGGGGCATCCGAAGGGGCATCCCATGCCCCATGCCAAGGGGCATCCGAAGGGGCATGGCATGCCGGCCCTAATCCTCTCCCTGAGCCTAAGCCTTCCCCTCCTCCTCCCAAGCCCGGCCAGGCGGGAAATTTTCCACCGCTCGATGAGAACGGGCTCGACGTGGAGGGCAGGTAGATGCAAGACGTTTACATTAGCCGCCTGTTCCACGATGCCGGCACGGTGGAGCTGGTCCACATGGACCACGGCCGCATCTGGCCAACCTGGCACAGCAAGCCCGAAACCCTGCACCTCGCCGCTTCCCAGGCTGGCGATACCGGCAACCTCTTCACAACCCTCAACCGCATCGACCCGGCCCTCCTGAGCGACTACCTCAAGGGCCAGGCAGGACGAACCGCCCGCACCCCGGATGCCTGTGTCAGTCGATTCTGCAGAATCTTCTTCGACTTCGACCCCACCCGCCCCAAGGGTCAATCCTCGACCGCTGATGAACTGGCGGCGGCGGAGACCCGCGCCCGGGGCCTGGTCGGCAAACTGGCGGCCCTTGGCTGGCCCATGCCGCTGATGGCGATGAGCGGGAATGGCTGGCACTTGCAGTATCGGACCGCCTTGCACAATGGCGCGGAGACCAGCGAGCAATTGCGGGCGATCTATGCCGGGCTGGCGGCTGAATTCTCCGACGACGAGGTGATGTTCGACCGGGCAGTTCGGAATCCCGCCCGCCTCTGCACCCTCTACGGATCAGTGAAACGCAAGGGGATCAACCACCCTGAGCGCCCGCATCGACAGTCAACCTGCCAGGTGCCCCGCGACTGGCGGCAGGTGCATCCGCGGCAAGTGGACGGCCTGGCCAACCTCTACGCCCGGCAGACGCGCCAGGATGCCCCAGGACGCGCCACACGCCCCGCCAAGGCCCTCGCGGCGGCAGGGCGGGGCGACTATGCCACCCTCGACGTGGTGGCCTGGTTCGCCGCTCACGGGGCCTACATTGGCCCTATCGCTGGGAATGTGCATGGGGTCCGTTGTCCCTGGTGTGAAGAGCACAGCACGCCAAGCCCGAGGAATGGGGGTGATTCGGTCATCTTCACTGCTGACGACGGCTGGCCTGGGTTCGCCTGCAAGCACGCCCATTGCGGCGACCGCGACATCCGCGACGTGATGACCCTCTGGGGCGACGCGGACACCTTCTGCGCCGCCGCGTTCGTGCCGACGAGGAGGGCTGGCTGATGTTCGAGCTACACAACTTCCAGCAACAGGTTATCGACGACCTTTCGGCAGGTTATCAGCAAGGGCATTTGCGCCAGGTTGTCGCTCTGGCCACCGGCGGCGGAAAGACCGTGGTTGCCGCTCATCTTGGCCACCGCGCCGCCGCCAAGGGCAAGCGGACGCTCTTCGTCGTGGACCGTGTCCAGCTGTGCGGTCAGGCCGCCGAGACCTTCAACGACATGGGCTTATCGGTGGGCATCCTGCGGGGTGAGGACACCTCGTACACCCGGCAGGATCAAATCGTCGTGGCGTCGATTCAATCCATTCGCTCAAGGTCCGCGCCGGATTGGATGGACTTCGCCATCATCGACGAGTGCCACATCCTGCACAGCGAGCACGTCAAGCTGATGGGAGCCTGGTCCGACAAGGCATTCATCGGCCTGTCCGCTACCCCGTTGCGTCCTGGGCTTGGCAAGCACTTCACCAACCTCGTGCGTGGCCCAAGCATCCGTGAGTTGACCGACCGGGGGTTCCTGGTCCCGGTTCGCGCCTTCGCTCCACAAGCTGACGCGGTGATGAAGGTCTTGGATGGAGTGAGCTGCGGCACGACGACCGGAGGGTACGACTATCGGGAAAACGAGCTGGGCACCGCCATGAATCAGAAGGAGCTGATTGGCGACATTGTTCGAACCTGGCAGGAAAGGGGCGAAGATCGCCCCACCCTGTGCTTTGCGGTGAACATCGCCCACAGCAAGAGCATCCGTGATGACTTCATCGCCGCCGGGGTCAATGCCGCTCACATTGACGCCTACACCGACGCCACCGACCGCAGTGAGATCATCGCCGGCTTCAAGGCCGGGGAGATCAAGCTCCTGACCAGCGTCAACGTGCTGGGTATCGGCTTCAATGTGCCCGACGCCTCCTGTTTGATCTTGGCCAGGCCCACCTTGTCGGAGGCTTTGCACATTCAGCAATGCGGCCGGGGTATTCGCACCGCGCGGGGTAAGACTGACTGCATCATTCTCGATCATTCAGGCAACTGCCTCAAGCACGGTCTGCCCCATCACTTTGTGGTACCCGAGTTGGACAGGGGAGATAAGCCTGATCCTGCGAAAGTGAAGCTCAAAGAGAAGCCAGACTTTATCGTCTGTAAGAATTGTGGTGCGGTATTGGACCCCGATCAAAGGAGTTGTCCTCAATGCGGATTGGACCGGCCGATATGCGGAACGCGAATCACCTACCGGGATGGAAGGCTGGTTGAATTCGGCAAAGCGGTTGACGGCAAAGAGACTATCCAGATAGACCCTCGCACCTTTTATCTGGAAGCCATGGGCTATTGCCTGACCAACGGACAAAAACCTGGCAGGGCCTACCACCTCACTTTGGACCGATTTCCAAATGTTCGGGTCCCGTACGCTTGGCGCAACCTTCCTCCTCTAACACCTAGCCCAGAAGTTGCGCGTTGGATAAAGAACCGTAATTTGTATGACCGGATTCGGTTACAGCGTGGCGCACCCTGACTACCGCTAACTAACCTAAACCTAAGGCCAGGGATGGCACCTCATTCGCCTTTAATTAGCCATGTTGCGAGTTTGATGCCTTATAAGGCAGGGTGGTTCCCGGTACCTGTCAACGACGTCGGGATGACACAATTCAGGAAGTTTCACCCCTGGAGTTGTCAGTTTGGATCAAGCCGGTCTTGAGTTATTCACGTGTCCCCGCCACACCGGCGATCTGCGGTTGACTCCAAACGGCTGCGCCCAAAATTGGCAACGGGCAAAAAAGGCGGACCCATGGGATACCCTGAATGTCTGCCGTGGTTGTGCAATTGGTGCCTGCCATGCGGGTGAGCCATTGCCCAACCCCAATGACAATGACAGAAGATGTTGTTATTGCAATCGTACCAATCAGCGCTTGGTTTGTCGGGCAATTTGTATTAGTTGCGCAAATCGACTCTTTGAATTACTGCGCGGCCGCTATCGCCGCGACGCACCGCCAGGCTTGGGCTCCCGACTTCATTGTTTCGTGGTTCACGTTGAAGATGAGATATCGAAATGACCATGACCTTGTTCGCCACCAGCCCTGAGGCGGCCGCAATGCTGGCCAGACGATTACTACCCGATGCCAAGATCTTGGGTATCTATGAGTTACCCAAAGTTGCCACCCAGCAGGCCCTGCGCGATTTCTGGGAAATGGTCAGAAAATTGTCTTCCCGGCCACCTAGTCAGCGCCAGCATCGCCGAGGGTGAAGCTCTACCCTTTGGAAATGGGCAATATTTAGCCGATTGAGTTGCTAGTCTCTGGCAGGGTAAGCAAAACTGTAAACCGCCCCCGCCCTTGGCTCGCGACCTTGGACGGGGACTCGCCACAACCATCTGCAGAGGAAATGGTAATGACGTGCTCGAATTTTAACCGAGCGCTTGCAGGCGCGACACCCCCGCTCTTTTACCCGAACCATTTGCCTCAGGGCATTTCAAGGCCTTCAGACTCTCGCCCCCAGGTTCGGTCAGACCTGGAATGAAATGCCCACCCAGTGGAACGACGAAGAGGACGCCGCCCTGGACTACCTGCCGCATGTTGATCAGGTCATCTACCTGCGGGGGATTCGGCGGCGCATGAACTACACCACCGGCATTACCGGCCTCAGCGCCCCCATCAGCTACGCCTGGTTGGGACAGTTGACCGACGTGCATCCCGAGATCGGCTCCAACGCCACTCCCAAGGCACGGATGACCCTCTCCGCGATTCGCTGTTCCCTGGCGCGGCTGGAGCGCGCGGGGCTGATTGAGCGCATCCCCAACAACGAGAGGCGCCTCGTTTTTCGCTGCCTTTTGGCCTCCAGGGAGCAGTCTGTCTCCGGGAGGAACAGCAGAGGAACAGCAGAGGAACAGCAGATCAGGAACGACACCAACTTCGAGCCTGAAAACAGCGAGTTAGACGCGAGGAACAGCAGAGGAACAGCAGAGTGCTGCACTGCAAGGAACAGCACAATACAGGAGTCAGGTATCAGGTTATTAAGAGTAGCTAAAGCTACTGTCGAGCCCGCCCTTGGCGGTCCCGACCTGGCGTCGTCCCAGACGGACAAAACCACCCCCCTCAACGGCGCCACCAAGCCAGTACGCGCGGTCTTCGAGTACTGGCAGCAGGTGATGAACCATCCCCAGGCCATCCTCGATAACAAGCGCAGCCGCGCCATCGCCGGGCGGCTCAAGGAGGGCCACTCGGTCGACAAGCTCAAGCTGGCCATCGACGGCTGCAAGGCCTCGGCCTGGCACCAGGGCCAGAACGACCGCCACCAGGTGTTTGACGACATCGAACTGATCTGCCGCGACGCCAAGCGCGTGGAGGCGTTCGTCGCGCGGGTAGCGGGCCAGACGGCCCAGCAGCAGGAGCTGGACGCCTGGGTGAACGAAGGGGCCTGCATTGAGGGGGAGTACCGCCATGTCCAAGCCTGACAAGCAACGCTTCTCGGAACTGCTGGACGACCTGGGACTGATCTACGACAAGGAGGTCTCGGTCACCCTCAAGCGCCTGTACTGGGAAGACCTGGGGGGCTTTCCCATCGCCGCCATCGAGGCCGCGTGCCAGGCCCATCGCCGCGACCGTGACCGGGGGCGGTTCTTTCCCAAGCCCGCCGACCTGCTGGCCAGGATCGGGGGCGACGCCGCCCACATCCCCGCCGAGGCGGCCTGGGCCATTGCCCTGGAGTCGCTGGACGAGGACCGCACGGTGATCTGGACCGCCGAGATCGAGCGCGCCCGCGAGGCGGCCCGACCGATCTGGGAGATTGGTGACAAGTACGGCGCCCGGGCGGCCTTCGTCAAAGCCTACGAGGCCATCCTCCTCGCCACCCCGACCCCGCCCCGCTACAAGGTCAGCGTCGGCAACGACCCGGCCCAGCGCCATGAGGCGGTGACGCGGGCGATGACCGAGGGGCTGCTGACCACGGATCAGGCTAAGCACTACCTGCCCGCGCCCGACATCACTCCAGCGGGGGCGGCCATCGCCGGCCTGCTCACCGGCAAGGTGGTGGCGCTGCCCCAGGACGATGCCACCCGCGAGCGCCTGGCGGCCCTGCGGGCCAGTCTCAAGCACCATCCGGATGGACCCAGCTTGTCCCAGATCCGTAAGGCCCAGATCGAGGCAAAGAAAAACGAGGCGCTGGCTGTCACCGAACTCAGCCGATAGTGGACTCGCCTCCAAGGAGTGGACCAGTCTACTTTCCGTCCACATGCCCTCCTTGGTCCACTCAAGTCCACTCTACAAGATACCGATAACCTCTTATTTTATCTATCGCTATTCATCATTCGATTGTCTATACCTATCGCCAGTAGACTGGCTTCCGGCTAAAAAGAAATTTCCCCGAAGGCCCTCTCGGCGATGCCCCAGTCAACCCCAGCCTGGTCGGCCCGTGGATGCAAATGACCCAGGCCCCCCAAGGCGCGCCGGGCGAGGGTGCCCCCGGCGCGGGTGGCCCCGAGGGTGGCGAGGCCCCCGGTCCCGAGGCGCAGGACGGTCCGATGCTCGACGAGGGCCAGGAGACGCCACAGGAGGGCGACACAGGCGACGACG
>ERZ1645187.4419-NODE-4419-length-11342-cov-12.775848_pt1 | contig 11342 bp, 11 predicted proteins | sample MGYA00575352_ERZ1645187 | MGnify/ENA primary metagenome ERZ1645187 (study PRJEB40837, sample SAMN11349314) | freshwater sediment metagenome | isolation source: river sediment | host: Sediment | place: India: Wazaribad , New Delhi | collected 2017-02-21 ... | reverse complement strand
GCTCCCGCTGCGCCGGAGGCCGCCGCCGAGGCTCCCGTAGAGGCCCCCGCCGCGCCGGAGCCCGCCGAGGCTCCCGTAGAGGCCCCCGCCGCGCCGGAGACCCCCGTTGCCGCCGCCGAGGCTGCCGCCGCGCCGGAGTCTGCCGAGGCTCCCGCAGAGACCGACAAGGCCTGAAGAGAGAAGGAAGACCAATGGCGAACTACACCGCAGCCGACATCAAGGCGCTCCGTGAGAAGACCGGCGCCGGGATGCTCGACGTCAAGAAGGCCCTCGACGAGGCCGACGGCAACGCCGACAAGGCGCTCGAGATCATCCGCGTGAAGGGACTCAAGGGCATCGCCAAGCGCGAGGGCCGGGCGGCCTCCGAGGGTCTCGTCGCGGCCGACGTGCGCGACGCCGACGGCGCCCGCGTGGGCACGCTCGTGGAGATCAACTGCGAGACCGACTTCGTCGCGAAGAACGCGAAGTTCATTGCGCTCGGGGACCAGGCCGTCGAGGTGGCGGCCTCCTCCGGTGCGAGCACCCCCGAGGAGCTCGAGGCCGCCGGCTTCAACCTGACCGACGCCGCTGCCGCCATCGGCGAGCGCCTGCAGGTGCGCCGCATCGCGCGCGTCACCGGCGAGCACGTCGAGACCTACATGCACCGCACGGCGAAGGACCTCCCCCCGCAGGTGGGCGTGCTCGTCGCGACCGACGCGGCCGGGGCCGACGTCGCCCACGACGTCGCGATGCACATCGCGGCCTACTCCCCGCTGTACCTCTCACGGGACGACGTGCCCGCGGAGACCGTCGCGGCCGAGCGGAAGATCGCCGAGGAGACCGCGCGCAACGAGGGCAAGCCCGCCGCCGCGCTCCCGAAGATCGTGGAGGGCCGAATGAACGGCTTCTTCAAGGAGAACGTGCTGCTCGACCAGGCGTTCGCGCGTGACCCGAAGCAGAGCGTCGGCCAGGTCGTCGCCGCCTCTGGCGGGACGGTCACCGGCTTCGTCCGCTTCCGCGTCGGCGCCTGACAACCACCCTGTGGCCCCGGCCCCCGCGGACCGGGGCCACAGCCGTACCCCCGTCGAAAGGACGAACATGTCGGACAACCAGCGTCGTGTGCTCCTCAAGCTCTCCGGTGAGGTGTTCGGCGGCGGCGCGATCGGGCTCGACCCGGACGTGGTCGCCGCGGTCGCGCAGGAGATCGCCATCGCCAACGGGGACGGCATCCAGATCGCCGTCGTCGTCGGGGGAGGGAACTTCTTCCGGGGGGCGGAGCTCTCCCAGCGCGGCCTGGACAGGTCCCGCGCCGACTACATGGGGATGCTCGGCACCGTCATGAACGCCCTCGCCCTCCAGGACTTCCTGGAGCAGGCCGGGGTCCGCACGCGGGTGCAGACCGCCATCGCGATGGGCCAGGTGGCCGAGCCCTACATCCCCCTGCGGGCCATCCGGCACCTCGAGAAGGGCCGCGTCGTGGTCTTCGGCGCGGGCGCCGGCATGCCCTTCTTCTCCACGGACACGGTCGCGGCGCAGCGTGCGCTCGAGACCCACTGCACCGAGGTGCTGGTGGGCAAGAACGGGGTGGACGGCGTCTACACCGCGGACCCGCGGAAGGACCCCGGTGCCACCCGCATCGACCGCATCACCTACCGCGAGGCCCTGGCGCGCGGCCTGAAGGTGGTGGACGCCGCCGCCTTCTCGCTGTGCATGGACAACGATCTCGACATGCGCGTGTTCGGAATGAACGAGCCGGGCAACGTCACCCGGGCGCTGCGCGGTGAGAGTATAGGCACACTGGTCTCGGCCACTGACACGAAGGAGCCCACGTGATCGACGACACCCTGCTCGACGCCGAGGAGAAGATGGACAAGGCCGTCTCCTTCGCCCGCGAGGAGTTCTCGAACATCCGCACCGGACGCGCCAACGCCGCCATGTTCAACAAGATCAGGGTCGACTACTACGGCGCGCCGACGCCGCTGCAGCAGCTCGCCTCGTTCAACATCCCGGAGGCCCGCACCGTGCTGATCAACCCCTTCGACAAGGGGTCCACGCAGGCCATCATCCGCGCCATCCGGGACTCCGACCTGGGCGTCAACCCGACCGACGACGGCACCCACATCCGGATCGTCCTCCCGGACCTCACCGAGGAGCGGCGGCGCGACTACGTCAAGATGGCCCGCCACAAGGCCGAGGAGGCCCGCGTGACCATCCGGTCCGTGCGCCACAAGGCCAAGGACGCCCTCGAGCGCATCAAGAAGGATGGCGAGGCCGGGGAGGATGACGTGGTCCGCGCCGAGAAGGAACTCGAGGCGCTGACCAAGCGGTACGTGGAGCACGTCGACGAGATCCTCGCCGGCAAGGAGAAGGAACTCCTCGAGGTCTGATGGCTGAGGAGACGAGCTCGCGCGCGCACACCCTGGACAGGGTCCTCACCGCGCGCGAGCGCGCCCGCAGCCGTCTCGTGGAGCCACCGGCACCGAAGCCCGAACGGAAGCCGCGCGCGGGGCGGGACCTGCGCGCCGCCACCGCGGTCGGGGTGGGACTCCTCGGCGTCGTCGTCCTGTCCCTGGCGTTCCAGCCGGTGGCCTTCGTGCTCCTCGCCATCGTGGCCGCACTCGTGGCGGACTGGGAGCTGGCCCGGGCCATGGGGAGCCGCCGCATCGAGGTCCCGCTCCTCCCGCTGTGGGTCGGGACCGTCGGCATGCTCGTCTCCGCCTGGGTCGGCGGGGCGGCGGCACTCGTGACCGCCCTCGTGCTCACCGCCGGAACCGTGTTCGTCTGGCGCCTGCTCGACGGCGGAGGGCTGGGGGCCGTCCGCGACGCCGCCGCGGGCATCTTCATCGCCGCCTACGTCCCGTTCCTCGCCGGCTTTGCCGTCCTGATCGCCGCACTCGACCGGGGCCCGCTGCTGGTGGCGACCTTCATCCTCGTCGTCATCGGCAACGACCTCGGCGGATACATCGCCGGCGTCCTGTTCGGGCGGCACCCGATGGCCCCGGGCATCAGCCCCAAGAAGTCCTGGGAGGGTTTCGCGGGTTCCGTGGCACTGTCCGCCGCAATCGGCGTGGTCATGCTCGGACCTGTCCTCGGCGCCCCCTGGTGGTGGGGAATCGCGCTGGGAGTCCTCGCCGTGCTGACTGCCACGACCGGTGACCTGTCCGAGTCCCTGCTCAAGCGGGACCTCGGGATCAAGGATCTCGGCTCGATCCTCCCGGGACACGGCGGCGTCATGGACCGGCTCGACTCGCTCCTGGTGACGGCCCCCGCCTGCTACCTCGTCTTCTCCCTGGCCCTCGCATGAACGAACCCACACCCGTCGAGTCCCTCGACCCGTCCCGCCGCCTCCCGCTGAGCTTCACCGAGCGGCGGCGCGGCCGCGCCCCCCGTCACCTCGCGGACCTCCCCGCGCCGGAGCGCACGCGCCTCGTCGCCGAGGCCGGCCTGCCCGCCTTCCGGGCCGACCAGCTCTCGCGGCACTACTTCACCCGCTTCACGCGTGACCCGGACGCGATGACCGACCTGCCCGCCGCGGACCGGCACCGCCTGGCAGATCTCCTCCTGCCCTCCCTCGCCACCGAGGTGCGCACCCTGACCGCGGACCGCGGGGCCACGCTCAAGACGCTCTGGGAGCTCTTCGACGGCTCCCGCGTCGAGTCGGTGCTCATGGCCTACCCCGGCCGCAACACCGTGTGCATCTCCTCCGAGGTGGGGTGTGGCATGGCCTGCCCCTTCTGTGCCACGGGGCAGATGGGGCTCACCCGCAACCTCTCCACCGCCGAGATCGTCGAGCAGGTGCGCCTCGCCGCCGCGGCGTGCGACTCGGGCGCGCTCACGGGCGAGCCCTCCCGGCTGACGAACGTGGTGTTCATGGGCATGGGGGAGCCGATGGCGAACTACGCCGCGGTCATCGGCGCGGTCCGGCGCCTCGTCGAGCCCCCGCCGGCCGGTTTCGGGCTCTCGGCGCGCAACGTCGTCGTCTCCACCGTGGGCCTCGTCCCGCAGATCGACCGGTTGGCGGCCGAGGGCATCCCCGTGACGCTCGCCGTCTCCCTCCACGCCCCCGACGACGAGCTGCGGGACGACCTCATCCCCATCAACTCCCGGTGGAAGGTCGGGGAACTCCTCGACGCCGCCCGGCGCTACTTCGAGGCCACCGGCCGGCGCGTCTCGATCGAGTACGCCCTCATCCGGGACATCAACGACCAGCAGTGGCGGGCACAGCGCCTCGCCGACGAGCTGAACGGGCGCGGGCGGGGCTGGGCGCACGTGAACCCCATCCCGCTGAACCCGACGCCGGGCTCCATGTGGACCGCCTCGGAGCGGCACGTGGAGGCCACCTTCGTCGACACCCTGATGCGCGCCGGCATCACCACCACCGTCCGGGACACCCGGGGAAGCGACATCGACGGCGCCTGCGGCCAGCTCGCGGCGCAGGCACTGACGGGAGGAAAGAGATGAGGGACCTGTTCCCACGTGTCCAGCGGTGGCACCACGGGTACCACCCCGGCCAGGTCGACGAGTTCTTCGAGAAGGCGCGCCTGAGCTACGAGGGCAAGGCCGGCGATCCCATCACCGAGGAGGACGTGCGCTCCGTCGCGTTCGACATGGTGGCCGACGGCTACCAGACCGCCACCGTGGACGCGGCCCTCGACCGTCTCGAGGCGGCCATCGTGCGGAGGCGCCGCGCCGAGTTCACCTCCGAGAAGTCGGAGGAGGAGTGGATGGAGGAGGCGGTCACCCGGGCGAGTTCGCTCTACCCCCGCCTCCAGCGCCCCGCCGGTGAGCGGTTCGCGGACGCGCACGGCCACGGGTACTCCAAGGGCGAGGTGGACGCGCTCTGCGACCGGCTCGTCGACTACTTCGAGGACGGCACCCCCATCACCGCCCAGCAGGTGCGCCGGACCACGTTCAAGCGTGCGCGGGCCTCCCGGGCCTACGACGAGGCCGTGGTCGACACCTTCCTCGACCGGGCCGTCGAGGTGCTCCTGGCCGTCGAATGAGCACCGACGTCGTCCTCCTCGGGTCCACCGGGTCGATCGGGACGCAGGCCCTGGAGGTCATCGCCCACGAGGGGATGACCGTCCGCGGCCTCGCTGCCGGCGGCGCCCAGCTCGACCTGCTCGCCCGCCAGGTCGTGGACACGGGCACCCCGGTTGTCGCCGTCGCCGCCCGTGGGGGGGCCGCGGCCCTGGCCGCTCGCCTGCGCGACCTCGGCCACACCGGTGCCGTGGAGATCCTCGAGGGGCCCGACGCCGCCCGCGACCTCGCGGCCGCCGCGCACCCCTCGTGGCGGGTCCTGAACGGGATGACGGGCGCCGTCGGGCTGGAGCCCACCCTCGCCGCCCTCGGCGCGGGCGCCACCCTGGCGCTGGCCAACAAGGAGTCCCTCGTGGTCGGCGGCGACCTGGTCCGCCAGGTACAGCAGCGTCCGGGCCAAGTGGTCCCCGTGGACTCCGAGCACTCCGCGCTCGCCCAGGCGCTGCGTTCCGGCCGGCACAACCGCGGCATGTGCGCCGCCGAGGTGGACGGCACGAGCGAGGTGCGCCGGCTCGTCCTCACCGCCTCCGGCGGGCCGTTCCGCGGCCGCACGCGGGCCGACCTCACGGCGGTGACGGCGGAGCAGGCCCTCCGACACCCCACGTGGTCCATGGGGCCGGTGGTGACGATCAACTCCTCGACCCTCGTCAACAAGGGCCTCGAACTCATCGAGGCCCACCTCCTGTTCGACGTGGACCCCGACGACATCGTCGTGACCGTCCACCCCCAGTCGATCGTCCACTCCATGGTGGAGTTCGTGGACGGCTCCACCATCGCGCAGGCTTCTCCCCCTGACATGCGGTTGCCCATCGCGCTCGGCCTCACGTGGCCCGACCGCCGCTACCCCGTCCCGACGCTCGACTTCACCACCCCCATGGCGTGGACGTTCGAACCGGTCGACGACGACACGTTCCCCGCCATCACCCTCGCGCGCGCCGCCGTCGCCGCCTCCGCCACCCACCCGGCGGTCCTGAACGCCGCCAACGAGGAGGCGGTGGACGCGTTCCTCGCCGGCCACCTCGCGTACCTCGACATCGTCGGCGTCGTCGAGGAGGTCCTCGCGGCCCACGACGGAACACCACGGGGCCGGGCCACGTTGGACTCGGTGAACGCCGCGCAGCACTGGGCCCGCGACGTGGCGGGGCGGGCCATCCGGCGCCGCACCAGCTAGGAGAGCACGTGGACTTCGCCCTCGGCGTCATCATCTTCATCCTCGGGCTGCTGGTCTCGATCGCGCTGCACGAGGTCGGCCACCTCGTGCCCGCCAAGCGGTTCGGCGTGAAGGTCCCCGAGTACTTCGTCGGCTTCGGCCGCACCCTCTGGTCCACCACGCGGGGGGAGACCGAGTACGGCATCAAGGCCCTCCCGCTCGGCGGCTACGTGCGGCTCGCCGGGATGTACCCCCCCGCTCGCCGGACCGACGGGCGGAACACCCTCGTGGAGGAGGCGCGTGCCGAGGCCCGGGCCGATCTGCGCCCGGGGGAGGAGCACCGGGCCTTCTCGGCCCTCAGCGTGCCCCGCAAGATCGTCGTGATGCTCGGGGGGCCGCTGATGAACCTCGCCATCGCCGCCGTCCTGCTCACGGTCATGATCTCCGGGATCGGCAGCGTTCCCGCGTACACCACCACGATCGCCACCGTGCAGGAGTGCCTCCCGGCCGAGACGGCCGCGGCGTGCGACGCCCCGCCCGCGGCGGTCGCCGGCTTCCGCCCGGGGGACACCGTGGTCTCGTGGGGCGGGGTCCCCGTCGCGACGTGGGCCGACGTGACCACACTCATCCGCGACGGCGGGACGGCCGCCACCGACGTCGTCGTGCGGCGGGACGGCGCGGAGGTCACCCTCTCCGTCGCCCCGGCCGAGGTGGAGCGGCCGGTGTACGACGACGGTGGCGCCCCCGTGCTCTCGGACGGCGAGCCGGTGACGGAGCTCGTGCCCTACGTGGGCATCGGGCCACGCACCGTGCTCGAGCCGCAGCCGCTGTCCACCGTGCCCCCGGTGTTCTGGGACATCACCGTGCAGACGGTGAGCCTCATCCCGCAGCTCCCGGTGCTGCTGTGGGACGTCGTCGAGTCGCTCGTGACGGGTGAGGAGAGGACGGGCGGCGTGCTGGGCCCGGTCGGTGTCGGGCGGGCCGCCGGCGAGATCGCCTCCGCCTCCTCGGCCTCCTACGGGCTGGAGGCCCGGGTGTTCGACATGTTGGGCCTGCTCGTCTCGCTGAACGTCGCGCTCTTCGCCTTCAACCTGATCCCGCTGCCCCCGCTCGACGGCGGGCACGTCGCGGGCGCGGCGGTGGAGGGGACGCGGCGCACCCTCGCACGGGTGGCGGGACGTGCGGATCCCGGACCGGTCGACATGGCCCGGGTGCTGCCCCTCACCTACGTGGTCGTGACGCTGCTCATCGGGATGGGCGTCCTCCTCGCGTTCGCCGACATCGTCCGTCCCGTGACGTTCTGACCCAGGAGGTAAGTTGGACCCCGTGAACACGCCCATCAGCCTTGGCATCCCCAGCGTCAAGGAGGAGCCCCCCGTGCTGGCTCCCCGCCGTCCGACCCGCCGAATCCGGGTGGGGAGCGTCGAGGTCGGGGGAGGCGCCCCGATCTCCGTCCAGTCGATGACGACGACGAAGACCCACGACATCAACGCCACCCTCCAGCAGATCGCGGAGCTCACCGCCTCGGGCTGCGACATCGTCCGGGTCGCCTGTCCCACCGACAAGGACGCCGAGGCGCTGCCGATCATCGCGATGAAGTCCCAGATCCCCGTGATCGCGGACATCCACTTCCAGCCCCGCTACGTGTTCGCCGCCATCGAGGCCGGTTGCGGCGCCGTCCGCGTCAACCCCGGCAACATCAAGAAGTTCGACGACCAGGTCAAGGAGATCGCCCAGGCGGCGAAGGACCACGGCACCTCGATCCGGATCGGCGTCAACGCCGGCTCCCTCGACCCGCGGCTCCTCGCGAAGTACGGGAAGGCGACCCCGGAGGCGCTCGTCGAGTCGGCCGTGTGGGAGGCCTCCCTCTTCGAGGAGCACGACTTCCACGACTTCAAGATCTCCGTGAAGCACAACGACCCGGTCATCATGGTGCGGGCCTACGAGATGCTCTCCGAACGGGGGGACTGGCCGCTGCACCTCGGGGTCACCGAGGCCGGCCCGGCGTTCCAGGGCACGATCAAGTCCGCGGTCGCGTTCGGGGCGCTGCTCTCCAAGGGCATCGGGGACACCATCCGGGTCTCGCTCTCGGCCCCGCCCGTGGAGGAGGTCAAGGTCGGCAACCAGATCCTGGAGTCGCTGAACCTGAAGCCGCGCAAGCTGGAGATCGTCTCCTGCCCGTCCTGCGGCCGCGCCCAGGTGGACGTGTACGAACTCGCCGACGCGGTGACCGCCGGCCTCGAGGGCCTCACCGTCCCGCTCCGCGTGGCCGTCATGGGTTGCGTCGTGAACGGGCCCGGCGAGGCGCGTGAGGCGGACCTCGGCGTCGCCTCTGGCAACGGCAAGGGGCAGATCTTCGTGAAGGGCGAGGTGATCCGCACCGTCCCGGAGGACCAGATCGTGGAGACGCTCATCGCCGAGGCGAACCGCATCGCGGCGGAGATGGAGGCCGCGGAGGCCGGTGGCGCCCCCACGGTGACCGTGGGCTGAGTGCGCGGCCCCTGGTCGCGCTCCGGCACCCGCGTCCGGCAGCTCACCCCCTCCGACCGGGAGGCCGCCCTGCGGATCCTCCGGCGCCAGCCCGTCACGTCGATCCTGGCAGCCGTCCACCTCGGCCAGACCACGGCGTTCGACGGCTCCCACATGCTCGGGGTGGAGGAGGCCGGTGACCTCACCGCGGTGTGCTGGGCCGGCGCCAACACGGTCCCCGTGGGCGAACTCGCCGCGATGGACCCGCTCGCCGCCCACCTGCGCCGCCGTGGCCGCCGGTGCTCCTCCATTGTCGGGAACTCGGTGCTGGTGGACGCCCTGTGGCAGGGCCTGAGCGACTCCTGGACCCGGCCACGCGAGATCAGGGCGGTCCAGCCCGCCCTCCTCATCGACGGCCCGCCCTCCCCGGTCGCGGACCCGCGGGTCCGCCGGGCCCGTCCGGACGACTTCGACGCCCTGTTCCCGGCTGCCGTCGCGATGTTCACCGAGGAGGTGGGCTACGACCCGACCCGCTCCGGCAGCGGGTACGCCCAGTACGTCCGTTCCCTCGTCTCCTCCGCCCGCTCCTGGGTGGTCACGGTCGACGGCGCCGTCGTCTTCAAGGCGGACATCGGTGCCCTGTGGGAGGGCATCGCGCAGGTGCAGGGCGTGTGGGTGCACCCCGCCTGGCGGGGACGCGGCCTCGGGACCGCGGCGATGGCCGGCGTGGTGGAGCAGATCCGGGCGGACACCGCATCGGCGGTGTCCCTGTACGTCAACGACTACAACACCTCCGCGCGGCGCGTGTACGAGAAGGTGGGTTTCCGCCCGGCCGGGACGTACGCGACGATCCTCTTCTGAGGACCTCCGGGTGCGGGAGGGTACCCTTGGGCACGTGCCAATGACGATGTCCTCCCTGTTCGTGCGCACCCTGCGCGAAGATCCCGTCGACGCCGAGATCGCGAGCCACCGGCTCCTCGTCCGCGCCGGCTACATCCGGCGGGCCGCCCCCGGGATCTACACCTGGCTCCCGCTCGGGCTGAAGGTGCTCGCGAAGATCGAACGCGTCATCCGCGAGGAGATGGACGCGATCGGTGGCCAGGAGGTGCACTTCCCGGCGCTTCTGCCGCGCGAGCCCTACGAGCAGACCGGACGCTGGCACGACTACGGCCCCAACCTCTTCCGGCTGCGCGACCGGCGCGCCAACGACTACCTCCTGGCGCCCACCCACGAGGAGATGTTCACGCTCCTGGTGAAGGACCTGTACTCCTCGTACAAGGACCTGCCCCTCACGCTCTACCAGATCCAGACGAAGTACCGTGACGAGGCGCGGCCGCGCGCCGGCCGCATCCGCGGCCGCGAGTTCATCATGAAGGACTCCTACTCCTTCGACGTCGACGACGCCGGCCTCGCCGCCTCGTACGACGCCCACCGGGCCGCCTACGAGCGCATCTTCGCCCGGCTCGGTCTCGACTTCGTCATCTGCTCCGCGACCTCGGGCGCGATGGGCGGCTCCCGGTCCGAGGAGTTCCTCTTCCCGACGCCGGTCGGGGAGGACACCTACGCCCGCTCCGCCGGCGGGTACGCCGCGAACGTCGAGGCCGTCACCACGGTGCCACCGGAGCCGCAGGACTGGAGAGACCACCAGCCGTCGCGCCTGCTCGAGACACCGGGCGCCACCACGATCGAGTCCCTCGTCACCTTCGCGAACCTGCACTACCCCCGCGAGGACCGTGCGTGGGTGGCGGCCGACACCCTCAAGGCCGTGTTCGTGACGCTGAGCCACCCCGACGGTGGCCGCGAGGTCATCGTCCTCGGCCTCCCCGGGGACCGGGAGGTGGACATGAAGCGCCTCCAGGCGGCGTTCGAGCCCGCCGAGGTGGCGCCGGCCACGGCGGAGGACCTCGCGCGGCACCCGGAGATCGTCCCCGGGTACAGCGGCCCGGAGGCGGTCGGTCCCAACGGTGCCCCACGCGCCGAGGACGGGACTGGCGGCGCCCCCCGCCTGTACCTCGACCCGCGGGTGGTCGACGGCACCTCGTGGATCGCCGGTGGCAACGCCCCGGACATGCACGTCTTCGGCCTCGTTGCCGGCCGCGACTTCACCGCGGACGGGTACGTGGAGGCCGCGGAGGTCCGCGCGGGCGACCCGGCCCCGGACGGGTCCGGTCCGCTCGAGATCGCGCGCGGCATCGAGATCGGGCACATCTTCCAGCTCGGCCGCAAGTACGCCGACGCCCTCGGGCTCACCGTCCTCGACCAGAGCGGCAGGGCGACGACCGTCACCATGGGGTCCTACGGCATCGGGGTCTCCCGCGCGCTGGCCGCGATCGCCGAGGCCAATCACGACGAGTACGGCCTCACCTGGCCGATCCAGCTCGCCCCGGCCCACGTGCACATCGTGGCCACCGGCAAGGACGAGGAGGTGTTCACCGCCGCCGCCGCCCTCGCGGAGTCCCTCGAGGCCGAGGGAGTGGAGGTGCTCCTGGACGACAGGCCGCGCGTGAGCGCGGGCGTGAAGTTCGCGGACGCCGAACTCCTGGGCGTGCCGATGATCGTCGTCGTCGGCCGCGGCCTCGCCGACGGAGTCGTGGAGGTGCGCGACCGGCGCAGCGGGCAGCGCCAGCAGGTGGCCGTGGCCGGTGCGGCCGGCCACCTCGCCGGCGCCGTGCGCGCGGCCCTGGGCTAGGGGACCGGCCGGAGG
>ERZ1645187.4418-NODE-4418-length-11342-cov-16.357225_pt1 | contig 11342 bp, 10 predicted proteins | sample MGYA00575352_ERZ1645187 | MGnify/ENA primary metagenome ERZ1645187 (study PRJEB40837, sample SAMN11349314) | freshwater sediment metagenome | isolation source: river sediment | host: Sediment | place: India: Wazaribad , New Delhi | collected 2017-02-21 ... | reverse complement strand
CGTCGGCATGGCGACCAACATCCCGCCGCACAATCTCGGCGAGGTCATCGACGCCTGCCTCGCGCAGCTCGACAATCCCGAAATCACCATCGACGACCTGATCGAGATCGTGCCCGGTCCCGACTTCCCGACCGGCGGCCTGATCCTCGGACGCGCCGGCATCCAGGCGGCCTATCACAAGGGCCGTGGCTCGATCCTGATGCGCGCCCGCGTCGAAATCGAGGAAATCCGCAAGGATCGTCAGGCGCTCGTCGTCACCGCGATTCCCTACCAGATCAACAAGCGCGTGCTGATCGAGAAGATCGCCGATCTGGTGCGCGAGAAGCGCGTCGAGGGCATCTCCGACATCTGGGACGAGAGTAACCGCGAGGGCATGCGCGTCGTCATCGAGCTGAAGCGCGATGCGGTGGCGGAAGTGGTTTTGAACCAGCTCTACCGCTACTCGGATCTGCAGACGACGTTCGGCGCCAACATGCTGGCGATCAACGGTGGCCGGCCCGAGCAGCTGAACCTCAAGGACATGATCGAGGCCTTCACGGCGTTCCGCCAGGAGGTCGTGCAGCGGCGAACGAAGTTCCTGCTCAACAAGGCGCGTGACCGCGCCCACATCCTCGTCGGCCTTGCCATCGCCGTCGCCAACATCGACGAGGTCATCCGCCTGATCCGCACCTCGCCGACGCCGACCGAGGCGCGTGACGCGCTGATGGGCCGCGACTGGCCGGCCAAGGACATGGTGCCGCTGATCCGGCTGATCGCCGATCCGCGCCACACCGTGACCGACGACGGCACCTATCGTCTCTCGGAAGCACAGGCGCGCGCCATTCTCGATCTACGCCTGCAGCGTCTGACGGCGCTGGGCCGTGACGAGATCGGCGACGAACTGACCAGGATCGGCGCCGAGATCAAGGATTACCTCGAGATCCTGTCGTCGCGGGCGCGCATCGTCGACATCGTCAAGGGCGAGCTTGCCGCCATCAAGGACGAGTTCGCGGTGCCGCGCCGCACCGAGATCGTCGAGCTCGAGGGCGAGGTCGAGGACGAGGACCTGATCGCGCGCGAGGAGATGGTCGTCACCGTCACGCACAAGGGTTACATCAAGCGCGTGCCGCTCTCGACCTATCGCGCCCAGCGCCGCGGCGGCAAGGGCCGCTCCGGCACGACGACGCGCGACGAGGATTTCGTCACGCAGATCTTCATCGCCTCGACGCATACCCCGGTGCTGTTCTTCTCGTCGCGCGGCATGTGCTACCGCATGAAGGTGTGGCGGCTGCCGGCGGCGACGCCGCAGTCGGTCGGCAAGGCGCTCATCAACCTGCTGCCGCTGGAGCAGGGCGAATCGATCACGTCGATCCTGCCGCTGCCCGAGGACGTCTCCACCTGGGGCAACCTCGAACTGATGTTCGCGACGCAGACGGGCGGCGTGCGCCGCAACGCACTTTCGGACTTCGAGAGCATCAATCGCAACGGCAAGATCGCCATGAAGCTCGACGAAGGCGACCGCATCGTCGACGTCAACATCTGCACCGGCGCCGACGACGTGCTGCTGACGACGGCGCGTGGACAGTGCATCCGCTTCGCGGTGGACGAGGTGCGCGTGTTCAAGGGCCGCGACTCGACCGGTGTGCGCGGCATCCGCCTCGACGACGGCGACAGCGTGATCTCGATGGCGATCCTCAATCACCTCGACGTCAGCGCCGAGGAGCGCGCCGCGTATATGAAGCAGGCGACGGCTCTGCGCCGCGCCGAGACTGCGGAAGGCGAGGACGCGGCGCCGGCAGACGCCGATGAGGGCGACAACGGCGAGGCGGCGGTCGCCGCGGCCGATCTCTCGGCCGAGCGCTTCCAGCAGATGGCGGCGGCCGAGCAGTTCGTGCTGACGGTCTCGGAGCGCGGCTTCGGCAAACGCTCGTCGTCCTACGAGTACCGGACCAGCGGACGCGGCGGCAAAGGCATCGTCGCCATGGTCGTCAACGATCGCAACGGACCGCTGGTGGCGTCGTTCCCGATCTCCGAGAGCGACCAGATCATGCTGGTGACCGACGCCGGCCAGTTGATCCGCTGTCCGGTGCACGACATCCGCATCGCCGGGCGCAATACGCAGGGCGTGCGCATCTTCAAGACGGACGCCGACGAGCGCGTCGTCTCGGTGGAGTGGATTTCGGAGCCGGCCGAGGAAGCGGTCGAGGATGCGGGTGGCGATCCGCCTGTGGCGTGAGGCGCGGCCGCCTCTTCGACCGGGCAGCGAGGATCGAAAAGCAAGAAAAAGGCCGGTGCCACGTGACGCCGGCCTTCCTCATTGCATGGCGCGTGATGTCGTCAGGCTGTGCCTGTGCCGTGAACACTCCGGATGGTATCGGCCAGCGGCGTCAGCGCGGTCAGCGCCGGCAGGCTCGGCGTATAGGCGCGGCCACGGCTCGCGGTACCGAGCACGCCGGCCTGGCGCAGGCGCGACATGATGCGCGACAGGGTATCCGCATTGAGGGCCAGATAGTGCGCCATGTCGGTGCGCGACAGCGGCATGTCGAAGGTTCGAGAATTCTCGTAGCCGGCTTCGCCGATGCGCAGCGCCAGCTCCACCAGGAACGAGGCGACGCGTTCCTCGCCGCTCAGCGAGCCAACAGTCGCCAGGTGCAATTGCCGACGCGGCACCTGCCGCGCGAGATTGCAATCGACCCAGCTGGCGATCTCCGGATGTGTCGCCATCAGCGCGTCGAGTTTACGGCCGGATATGCGCAGCACCTCGGCGCGCGAGGCGGCAATGAGGTTCATGCCCGGCAGGTTGGTCGCGTAGCGGGAGCGCACGAGATCACCCCGGTAATAGAGGTCGACGATCTGGCGCGCATTGGGGCGCGGCGCGGTATCGACCTCGAGAACACCCGCCGTCACCAGATAGACCAGATCCTCCTCGCGCGAGAAGGCCAGTCGCTGGCGCGGTCTGAGCGCGATGATGACGCCGGCCGACATGATCTCGTTGGGAATGGCCGAGCGTGCCCCCTCGGCCATCGCGGCGGTTGCCGCCTTCGTGACGCGGTCACCGAGACTTCGCATCTGCTCGCGCATGGACATGAGGCCCTCGAATCCCCCCGCCCTTCAATCTTTTGACCGAAGCGGCGAGCTCGCTGATTTGAACCACAGTCGAATTGGAGCGAGGCTATAGCTTTGACAGGGATCAAGTGACGCATGAGTTGCGACAATACGACGGGGCATGTGCTCGGGGATCAGCGCTCGTCACCTGCCAGGATGGCAGTTTTCCACGCGCGGCGATGCTTCGATTCACACGATTGCGTTTAGGAAAAGCCGATTTTCGCGCTCGTGAATTTTTCGAGTCGTCAGTGCGCAACCGCGTTGTCATGCTGCGATATTTTGCACCTTGCGGGTTGACGGCGATCAAAATGCGGCGTGTCCGGATCGCCACATCTGCGTTGTCGGATAGCGGTGGCTGACGAGTGTCAGCTTGACACATCGAGAAAGGATCGCCCGCAGACCGTGGGTTGTTCTTAATGATTTGCGTGGAAGCCGGGTGTGTGGAGTTGGCCGGCGGAATATCGGGGGACTTACGATGAATTTCACGAAGGTTATCGCTGCGGGCGTCGTTGGCTGCGGCCTCATGGCTGGCGCTTCGACCGCGTCGGCGGGAGACTATAATGGCGACTTCATGGTGCGCCTGCAGGGCACGTACCTGTACACCGACGACGACATGGGACGCGTCACTGACAGTGTCGCTGGCGACCTCACCGGTACGTTTGCGGCGGCCGGCATCGAGTCCTACACGACCAATTCGGTCCTGCCGACCCTGACGCTGACGTACTTCTTCAACAAGAACATCGCCGCCGAACTGTTCTGCTGCTTCGCCAAGTCGGCCGTGAAGCTCGACACGCCCGCAGGCAGCGCTCCTGTCGGCGACACCTGGATGTTCCCGCCGATCGTCACGCTGCAGTACCACTTCGACAAGATCGGTGGCTTCAAGCCCTACGTCGGCGCGGGCGTGCAGTACATCCACTTCTTCAGCGAAGACGCCGATGCCGCCGGCACGACCATGAATGTCGACAACGCGTTCGGCTTCGCGCTTCAGGCTGGCTTCGATCTCGAGATCGGCAACGGCTGGTACCTGAACGCTGACGTCAAGAAGTCGTTCCTCGACACCACCGTGACGCTCAATGACGGCGCCAGCATCACCCAGGTGGAGCACGACCTCGATCCGTGGATTTTCTCGGTCGGCGTCGGCTATCGCTTCAACCTGTTCGGCCCGCGTTACATCGAGCCGCTGAAGTAAGCTTCGACACGATCACGCGAGCAATTGCAGAAACGGCCCGGGGTTTCCCGGGCCGTTTTGCATTTCGGCTGAGCATCTGTCGCGCGGCCAGGAATTGCGACAACCGCGTCACCAGAGCGAGACGTCCTTGCCTTCGGCGCGCAGCTTCTCGCGATACTCGCTCAGCCAGTGCTGGAAGTTGGGCTCGCTCTTGTAGCCGCCGTCGCGGACGTAGACGAACGAGTTGAGGAAGTGGAACGGCTTCCAGTAGCCGAGCAGGCGCCAGACCTCGGCATCGCGGCCGTTCTTGCCGAGCGACTCGGCCGGGTCGGCGGCGAAGAACTGCACGGTCGGCGTGAAATTGACCCGCCAGCGCTCCGCCAGCTTGCGTTCCTCGAGTTCGGTGCCGTCGAAGTCCTTCACCTTGCGCGACCCGTAGAGGTTGAGCTGCAAGGCGTAGAAGTTCCTGGAGATGTAGTCCGAGATTTCCGGCTTCGCCAGGTTGACCTTGTGCATCTCGCCGCAATAGGGGCAGCCGCGCTGCTCCCAGAAGATGACGAGGTTCTTGCCCTTGGCAGCCGCGTCGGCGACGTCCTCGCGCAGATCGAGAAAGGTGTTCTCGAACCAAGGCTGGGCATGCAGGCCGTCGTCGGTGAGCTTGGTCTCGGCCGAAGCCGTCGGGCTCGTTGCCGCACCGATCAACGATGCGCCGGGTAGTGCCGCGGCGGCCAGCAGCAGGGCGCGACGCCGGTCGATGGGCTCGTGTGGCATGGGGCAGGTCCTCCGCTTTCCGGCTGTCGGATCGGTCATCCTCGGGCCGACGGCTCGATGACCACATTTCCAGACAGCTCATTTGCGACGAAGCTAACATGGGGTGGTCCATGGGCAAGCCCACGTCGCCTCGGTAAGGCGATGCGGCCGGCTGCGATGTGGCGAACACGTTGCGGTTGTCGCCGGTCGGCGGGCAGGTCTATGGTCAGGCGGTCCTTTTCCAGCTTGGAACTCCCACTATGGCAGAGCGCCCGTACCGCGTCGGCTTCTACTCCGGCTCGTTCGATCCAGTGACGCTCGGCCATACCGACGTCATCCGTCGCGCCGCGCGGCTCGTCGACCGGCTGGTGATCGGCATCGGCGTGCACCCCGCCAAGGCACCGATGTTCACGGCCGACGAGCGCGTCGCCATGCTGTCGGAGGAAACGAGGGCGATCGCCAAGGCGACCGGCACCGTCATCGAGATCCGGACGTTCGACAATCTGGCGGTGACGGCGGCGGGCGAGGTCGGCGCAGCGGTGATCTTTCGCGGCCTGCGCGACGGCACCGACTTCGATTACGAGATGCAGATGGCCGGCATGAACGGCGAGATGGCGCCGGGCATCGAGACCGTGTTCGTGGCGGCGAGTCCGGCGGTACGCCACATCGCGGCCAACCTCGTGCGCCAGATCGCCGGCATGGGGGGCGACGTGGCCCGTTTCGTCTCGCCCAAGGTCGCCAGGCGGCTGCAGGCCAAGTCGGGCAAGGCGCGCTGACGGCGGCGGCGGTTGCCGACCTCGAACACTACGGCCGGGCCTGAGGCGGCCGCGCCGCCCGCGGCGCTTGCCCGTTGGTCCCTAAAACGCCATAAGCGTCGCCGACACCGGCGGCCCGGCCGCGAGCCGGCCGCCCCGGCTCTAGCATGTGAGGGACACAATGCGCCTCCTGAATAGTCTCGTTCTCGGCATTCTCGCCATGGTCGCGCTCGCCACCGCCGTTTCGGCCGCGCCGCCCACGCTCGATCCGGAGAATGCCCTGGTCATCGAGCTGAAGAGCGGCAAGGTGACGATCCAGCTCCGCCCCGATCTGGCGCCGAAGCACGTCGAGCGCGTCAAGAAGCTGGCGCGCGAGGGCTTCTACAACGGCATCGTGTTCCATCGCGTGATCCCGGGCTTCATGGCCCAGACCGGCGATCCTACCGGCACCGGCGCAGGCGGCTCCAAGCTGCCCGACCTGCCGGCCGAGTTCACCAACGCGCCCTTCGAGCGCGGCACCGTCGGCGCGGCGCGCACCGCCAGCCCGAACTCGGCGAACAGCCAGTTCTTCATCTGCTTCACCCACACGCCCCACCTCAACGGCAAGTACACGGTGTGGGGGCAGGTGGTGGACGGCATGACCCACGTCGATGCCGTGAAGAAGGGCGATGGCGATGGCGGTTCGGTCGCCAACCCCGACAAGATGCTGAAGGTCTACGTGCTCGCCGACGCGAAGAAGTGACGGCGCGAGCGAGAGCGATCCCTACAACCGAGCAGGAGACGGAGCCGACATGGCCGACATCAAGGACCCCGAGAACACGCTGATCATCGAGACGAGCAAGGGGCGCGTCGTCATCGCCATGCGTCCGGATCTGGCGCCGAAGCACGTCGAGCGCATCAAGCAGCTGGCGCGCGAGGGCTTCTACGACGGTATCGTCTTCCACCGCGTGATCGACGGCTTCATGGCACAGACCGGCTGTCCCAAGGGCACCGGAACGGGCGGCTCGACCTACCCGAATCTGCCGGCCGAGTTCAACGCCGAGCCGCACGTGCGCGGTACCGCCTCCATGGCGCGCGCATCGAGCCCGAACTCCGCGAACAGCCAGTTCTTCATCTGCTTCGACGACGCCGGTTTCCTCGACCGCCAGTACACGGTGTGGGGCCAGGTGATCGAGGGCATGGAAAACGTCGACAAGATCAAGCGCGGCGAGCCGGTGCGCGATCCCGACCGTATGATCTCGATGAAGGTCGTCGCCGACGTGAAGTGACGCGCGGCGCCCAAGCTTGATCCCTTCGAGCGAGAGGCGCGGTATGGCCTCTCGCTCTTCGCGTTTTTCAGGACGAGCCCATGAGCACCTTCGTCAGTCGTCTCATGACCCTCTTTGCGGGCTTGCTCGGCGCGGCCGGTGTGGCGCTTGCGGCGATCGCGGCGCATCGCGTGCAGGACCCGTCGCTGGCGACGGCAGCGCATCTGCTGGTGATGCAGGCGGCGGCCGTCCTCGGTGTGGTCGCCGTCGCGACGCGCTGCACGCGCCCGCTGGCGTGGACCATCGCCGGCGCGCTGCTGCTCGCAGGCGCGGCGCTGTTCGCGGGCGACATCACGTTGCGTGCGTTTACCGGAAACCGGTTGTTCCCGATGGCTGCACCGACCGGCGGCTCCACCATGATCGCAGGCTGGCTGATGGTCGCCCTCGCCAGCGTGCTCGAACTGCGTGATCGCGGCTGATGCGCACCGACCTGTTCGATTTCGAGCTGCCCGAGGGCGTGATCGCGCTGCATCCCGCCAGTCCGCGCGATGCGGCGCGCATGCTGGTGGTACGGCCCGGCACGCCATTCGGCGACCACATCGTGCGCGATCTGCCGGGGCTGCTGCAACCCGGCGATGCGCTGGTGTTCAATGATACCCGCGTGATCCCGGCGGCACTGTCGGGCACGCGCAGCCGCAACGGCACAAGCGCCAGTGTCGACGTGACGCTGATCGAACGGCTCGACGAAAGCCGCTGGAAGGCGTTCGCGCGTCCTGCGAAACGTCTGCAGTCCGGTGACCTGATCCGCTTCGGCGAGCAGGGCAAGGTGTGCTTCGCCGGCGTGCTCGATGCGATCGTCGAAGCGCGCGGCGAGGGCGGGCTCGTGACGCTCGCGTTCAACCTGCACGGCGGCTATCTCGACGCGGCAATCGCGGCGCTCGGCGAGATGCCGCTGCCGCCCTACATCGCCAGCAAGCGGGCGGCGAGCGATTCCGACCGCGCCGATTACCAGACCATGTTCGCCGAGAAGGAGGGCGCGGTTGCCGCGCCGACCGCGGGGCTGCACTTCACGCCGGAGCTGGTCGCCGCGCTCGACGCGCGCGGCATCACCCGCCACACGGTCACGCTGCACGTCGGCGCCGGTACGTTCCTGCCGGTAAAGGCGGAGGACACGCGCGATCACGTGATGCACGTCGAGACCGGCGAGATCACGGCGGAAACGGCGGCAGCGCTCAATGCGGTGAGGGCGCGCGGCGGGCGCATCGTCGCGGTCGGCACGACATCGCTGCGGCTGCTCGAGAGTGCGGCGAGCGTGACGGGCGAGATCCGCGCCTTCAGCGGCGGTACCGGCATCTTCATAACGCCGGGCTACCACTTCAGAGCGGTCGATGCGCTGATGACCAATTTCCACCTGCCGCGCTCGACGCTGTTCATGCTGGTGTCGGCGTTCGCCGGGCTCGACGCCATGCAGGCGGCCTACGCCCACGCGATTCAGTCCGGCTATCGCTTCTATTCCTACGGCGATGCTTCGCTGCTGTTCCCGGCCGCGCCCGGTCAGGGAGCCGATGCAGGTTGATGTCGTTCGTCGTCAGGTCTTGCCGGGATGTGGTTCCGGCGGCGACTGCGACGCTGCTGCTGCCTCGAGATGCTTCACGAAGCGCTCGAAGGCTTCGACATAGGCGGCGTCGTGGATTTCCTGCAGCCGCGAGATCAGCCCGCCATCGACGTGAGCGATGAAGCTCACCTTGATGTCGAGACGCTCCCCTGTCTTGCGGTGCTTGTAGAACCCGAGCACGCGCGTGCGGGTGCAGGTTTCCTCGTGCACGAGATGCTCGATGACGAAGGCCTGCACCTCGAAGGTGTCGAGCAGCAGTTGCAGGCGGGCGCGCACCACCTCGCGGCCGTTGGCGCTCGCCGCATAGGGAACGCCGTCGACGTTGACCTCGTAGACGATATTTTCAGCGAGCAGAGCGACGAAGCCGTCGAGGTCGCCCTTGGCCCAAAGCTCGTGAGCGAGTACGACGACACTGCGCTCGGCGGGAGACGTGGAACGGATCAAGGAACGGGTCCTGAAAGAAAAACGCCGGGGCTCGAAAACGAGCCGCGGCCGAAGCGGGTCGAAGATCAATGAATGCGCAATGCCGCAGTAAAGAACCCGATGACGAATGCCTTGACTAGTGAGCCCATGACACACCCGCGAGATTTCCGCTTCGCCCTCTCGCGCACGGACGGGTTGGCGCGCCTCGGCGCGATCACGACGCCGCGCGGCGTCATCCGCACGCCCGCGTTCATGCCCGTCGGTACGGTCGCGACGGTGAAGGCGCTCTACCCCGAGCAGGTCCGCGATGCCGGCGCCGACATCATCCTCGCCAACACGTATCACCTGATGCTCCGGCCCGGCGCCGAGCGCATCTACCGCCTCGGCGGACTGCACGGCCTGATGCGCTGGGCCGGCCCGATCCTGACCGACAGTGGCGGCTTCCAGGTCATGAGCCTGTCGAAAATCCGCAAGGTCACCGAGGAGGGCGCTGCCTTCCAGTCGCACATCGACGGCTCGAAGCATCTGCTGTCGCCCGAGCGCTCGATCGAGATCCAGTGCCTGATCGGGTCGGACATCCAGATGCAGATGGACGAGTGCATTGAGCTGCCGGCCGAGCGGCGCGAGATCGAACGGGCGATGCAACTTTCGCTGCGCTGGGCGGAGCGGTCGAAGCGCGCGTTCGACACGCAGAAGGCGCGGGGCATCGCCGGCGACGGACAGGCGCTGTTCGCCATCGTGCAGGGCGGCACCGATGCTGCCCTGCGCCGCGCCTCGGCCGAAGCACTGGTCGCCATGGATTTCCCCGGCTACGCGGTCGGCGGGCTCGCGGTCGGCGAAGGCCAGCCGGCGATGCTGGCGACACTGGAAGCGACGCTGCCGTTCCTGCCCGAGACGAAACCGCGCTACCTCATGGGTGTCGGCACGCCGGAAGACCTGATCGAAAGTGTCAGGAGGGGTATCGACATGTTCGATTGCGTCATGCCGACCCGCAACGGCCGTCATGGCCTCGCCTTCACCTGGAACGGGCGCGTCAACATCCGCAATGCCAAGCACGCCGAGGACCTGTCACCGCTCGATGCCGAGAGCGATTGCCCGGCGGCGCGCGATTATTCCCGCGCTTACCTGCATCATCTGATCCGCTCGAACGAGTATCTCGGCGCCATGCTGCTGTCGTGGAGCAACACGGCCTTCTACCAGCAACTGATGGGCGCCATGCGCGCGGCGATCGCCGAAGGGCGTTTCGAGACGTGGGCCGAGGCGACGCTCGCGCGGATCGGGCGTAAGAACGCGTGAGTGCGGCTGCGGGGTACGAGGTTCTGCTTCACTCACGCCCCTTCGTCACACGCTCGCGGTGCACGAGGTAGATGCCGGAGGCGGTGATGATGGCGGCGCCGACCAACGTCCACAGGTCCGGCAGGTGGCCGAACACGAGATAGCCCGAGCCCGACATCATCAGGAACTGCGCATAGAGGAACGGCGCGATCGCCGACGCCGGCGCGAGGCCATACGCGAGAATGAACAGGTAGTGGCCGATGCCGCCGAGAATGCCGAGCGACAGCATCATGATCCAGGTGCTCCATTCGGCCGGCCACGCCCAGTCGAGCCAGGCGAGCGGCGCGCCGAACAGGGTGCCGACGAACATCGAATAGAACAGCGTGACGAGCGGCGGATCGTAGGCGGCGAGGTGGCGCGTCTGCAGCATGAAGAACGCATAGGCGAGCATGCCGGCGAACGAATAGACGATGCCGATCGGTATGCCGCCGACGCCCGGGCGGACGGCGATCAGGATGCCGGCGAAACCGACGAGGATGGCGAGAAACCTCCGCCAGCCGACCCATTCGCCGAGCAGCGGCCCGGCCAGCAGCGCCACCACCAGCGGCGCCAGAAACACGACCGTAATGGTCTGGTCGAGACGCAGCGTCTTCAACGCGAGGAAGTTGAACACGGTGGTCGCCGCCATCAGCGTCGAGCGAACCAGCTGCTGCGAAAAGCGCTTCGTCGTGAACAGCTTTTCGACGCTCAACAGGCCGAACGCCGGCACCAGCAGCAGCAGCAGGGTGAACTGCACGACGAAGCGCATCCACGACAGCTGGGCGATCGGCACGCCGCGCTCGGCGCCGAGCACCTTGCCGACGGTGTCGAGGCAAGTGAAAAAGCAGAGGGCAAGCAGCATGAGGCCGATGGCGCGCAGCCGGTCTCGCGCGGGGCTGCTGCTGCCGTCCCCGGGGGTTCTTCCGCGTCTGTCGTCGGGGCTGTCGGATGGCGCCATGGGCGCGCTGATCTCCCGTGGAGGGGGC
>ERZ1645187.4412-NODE-4412-length-11351-cov-7.286562_pt1 | contig 11351 bp, 9 predicted proteins | sample MGYA00575352_ERZ1645187 | MGnify/ENA primary metagenome ERZ1645187 (study PRJEB40837, sample SAMN11349314) | freshwater sediment metagenome | isolation source: river sediment | host: Sediment | place: India: Wazaribad , New Delhi | collected 2017-02-21 ... | reverse complement strand
ACCTCGACCCCGGCCATTTCCATCTCGGCCAGAACGGGCACAAGCGGGCGTTCCAGCGTCTCGTAAACCGTGGTCACCCGCGCGCGGTGCAACTGAGGCTTGAACAACGCCCACAGCCGCAGCGTGATGTCGGCATCTTCGGCGGCATATTTCACCGCGTCATCGATCGCCACCCGGTCAAAGGTGATCTGCGCCTTGCCCGACCCCAGAAGCGACTTGATCGGGATGGGCTGATGGCCAAGGTATTTCTCGGACAGCACATCCATACCATGCGTGTTCAGCCCCGCCTGCATGGCGTAAGACATCAGCATCGTGTCATCAATCGGCGCGACCCGGATGCCGTGGCGGGCAAAGATCTTCCAGTCGTATTTCATGTTCTGGCCGATTTTCAGAACCGAAGGGTCCTCCAGCAGCGGTTTCAGCGCCGCCAGAACCTCTTCCAGCCCCATTTGCCCCTCAACCAGCGAGGCCGACCCGAACAGATCGCCCCCGCCCTGCCGATGGCCGACCGGGATATAGGCTGCCTTGCCGGGTTCAACCGACAGCGAGATGCCGACCAGCTCGGCGCGCATCTCGTCCAGACTGGTGGTCTCGGTATCCACCGCCACATGGCCCCGCGCGGTGATGCGGGCAATCCAGTGGTCCAGCGCGGCGCGGTCGCGGATGCATTCGTAACCGGCGGGATCGAAAGGCACCTGCCCGGCGGACGGCGAGGCATCATGGGCACCTTCCACATGCATGCCCCGCGCCTCTTCCAGAACCGGCGCCTCGACCTTCAGCCGCTCGGCAACCCGCTTGGTCAGGGTGCGGAATTCCATCTCGTTCAGAAAGCCCATCACCGTCTCGGGCTCGGGCGCTTTCAGCTCCAGCGTCTCCAGCGCCAGATCCAGCGGCATATTGGCCTCAAGCTGCACCAGACGGCGCGAAATGCGGATCTGCTCGGCATTTTCCAACAGCGTCTCGCGCCGCTTGGGCTGCTTGATCTCGGCCGCCCGTGCCAAAAGCGTGTCCAGATCGCCGAATTCCTGAATGAGCAGCGCCGCCGTTTTCAGCCCGATCCCGGGCGCGCCCGGCACGTTGTCGACCGAATCGCCCGACAGTGACTGCACATCCACCACCCGCTCCGGCCCGACCCCGAATTTCTCGACCACCTCGTCGCGACCGATGCGCTTGTTCTTCATCGGGTCCAGCATGTCGACGCCGTCACCGACAAGCTGCATCAGATCCTTGTCGGACGAGATGATGGTCACCGTGCCCCCCGCCTCGGTTGCCCGGCGGGCCAGCGTGGCGATGATGTCGTCGGCCTCATAGCCTTCAACCTCGATGCAGGGCACGTTGAAGGCGCGGGTGGCGGCGCGGGTAAAGGCGAATTGCGGGCGCAGGTCTTCGGGCAGTTCCGGGCGGTTGGCCTTGTAGGCCGGGTAAATCTCGTTGCGGAAGGTTTTCGATCCGGCATCGAAGATCACGGCAATATGGGTCGGCGCCTCTTTGCGGGTTGCCGTCAACTCGCCCCAGAGAAGGTTGCAGAACCCCGCAACCGCCCCCACCGGCATGCCGTCAGATTTGCGCGTGAGCGGCGGCAGCGCATGATAGGCGCGAAAGATAAAGGCCGAGCCGTCGATCAGATGCAGGTGATTGCCCTTGCCGAATGCCATGCCGGTGCCCTCTTGTTTCTTTCGCTGCCGAACCTCTGTCATCGCATGATCTGCGCCAAGGTGCTACCCTTTGGCGAGATGCACAGGAGGCTGCGATGCGGGTCATTGGGATGGCGGTTCTGGGCCTTGTGATCGGGGCGGCGGTGGCGTTTGGCATCGGCCTTGCCATTCCGATGATCACCCCGGTTTCACAGGCCGAAGGGGCCTATGCGATGGGTCTGTTGTTTTTCTGGACGCCCGCAGGCGGGGTTCTGGGCGCAATCTGCGGCGCGATCCTGGGCCTGAAGCGCCGCCGCTAGGACCTGTTCCACCACAAGGACAGCGACACAGTCTGCGTCGTTGGCGTCCAGATACCAAAACCCAGCCCGGCCGCGCGCAGGGCTTCACCCAGCCAGGCGTTGCAGGTGTGAAACAGGTTAAACCGCCCCTTGGCGCGATAAAAGAGGTGGCCCTCCCCCCATTCCGCCGGAGGCAGGGCCACGGGGGCGTCGGCGGCATCGCGGGCAAATCCGGCCAGAACCGCCTTGCGCAAGGCCGCAATCTGGGCGGGCGAGGCGTCTATCCACGACAGCCCCTCAATCCCCGTCACATCCCCGGCAAGGTCAAGCCGCAGCACCGCGTCATCGCCGGTAACCGCGCGCCATGCCACGCTGGCGGTCACGTCGGCATAGCTGCCCACGGTGCGGTAAAACCCTTCGGCACCCCAGCCCACCACCAGCCAACGGGCCTTTGGGTGGTCAACCGGCAGGCCATCGCGCGCCAGAAAGCCGAATTCTGCCCGTGTCGCATCGGTCAGGGGGATCAGCAGGTCATAATGAATCGGGCCTCGCGCCAACCCGATCACCTCGGTCCGGGCGCCAGGCACCTCGGCCACCGGGCCGGGAAAAAGCGCCCCGGCAAAGCCCGCCAGCACATAAAAGACCGGCCCTGCAATCAGCGCCAGCGCCAGCTTGCGCAAGGGTCAATGATCGTCGTGGGCGTGGGCGCGGTCGATCTCGAACCGCTTGTCGCAATAGCCGCATTCGACAAAGCCGGTGTCATGCGGAATGCTCAGCCAGACGCGCGGGTGGCCCAAGGCCCCCTCGCCGCCGTCACAGGCGACCTTCCAGGTGGTGACAATCTGGGTTTCCGGGGCTTTCAGCGACATCAGCTCGACCTTCACTTCCGTTTGGCGCAATCTAACCGCTCCTGCGGGTCAGGGACAAGCCACCGCTGCCCTTTCGCCGCGGCAAAAATGCCGATGACAGGGGTTTTGGTCAGGCCCCGATGGGTTGCGACCGGGCCTTCAGCGCCTGCAGCCAGCCCAGGCCATGCACCGTGGCGCGTGCCGGGCGGTATTCGGCCGCGATCCAGCCGTCATAGCCCATGTCATCCACCTCGGTGCACAGCGCCGTCAGATCAAAGCCGCCGCCGCCCGGCTCGTTGCGCGACGGAAAACCCGCGATCTGGATATGCCCAACGCGCGCCTTGTGCCGGTTCCAGACCACCTGCGGCTGCCCCTCGATCCGGGCGGCATGCCACAGGTCGAACTGCAATTGCACCTGCGGCAGGCCCAGATCATCCAGGATGCGGGCGGCCAGATCGAAATCGTTCAGGAAATAGCCCGGCATGTCATCGGGGTTCAAAGGCTCGATCACCAGCCGCTGGCCCGGCGCCTGCGCCGCGGCCCAGCCCAGATTTTCCACGAAAATCTGTTCCGCCTCGGGCCCGCGCGCGACGCCCGACATCACATGGAGCCGGTCCGCCCCCAGCCGCGCGGCCAGATCCGCCCCGCGCAGAAAGCTGTCGCGGAACCGCGCCTCCTGCCCCGGCACCGCGGCAAACCCGCGCTCGCCCGCCAGCCAGTCCCCCGGCGGGGTGTTTATCAGCGCCACCTTCTGCCCGGCCAGCGCGGCCAGCCAGTCCTCAGGAGAATGGTCATAGGGAAAGAGCACCTCCACCCCATCAAACCCGGCCTGTTCTGCCAGACCGGGCCGATCCAGCATCGGCACCTCGGTGAACAGCATGGTCAGATTGGCGGCAAAACGGGGCATTCAGGACAGGTCCGCAGAGGGGATCACCGGAAAGAATCGGCCACTGGACCAGAGTCCAAACCAGGCCTGCCCGTCAACCGTTTCCTGGGCACCAAGGTCAATCAGGCGATAGAACGACTTGCGGTCGATCCGCGCCCAAAGGCCCCGGCGGACGTGAACATAAGGAGAAGGCTCTCCCGTTTCGGGATCGCGCTCGACCCTGATCGCGTTGTCCGGGCCGGCGGTCACCACATCTTCGGTTTTCGTCGTGAAGGTGATGACCTGCCCTTGCCCTTCGCCCTGCACATCGAAATCCACCGCGTGCAAGGGCGCATCTTCCACCACGATTCCCACCTTTTCGACGGGCGTGACCAGGAAATACTTGCCTTCCTCGATCTTGAGGATGCCCGAGAACAGCTTGACCATGGCCGCCCGTCCGATGGGCGTGCCCTGATAGAACCACGTCCCGTCCCGCGCGATGCGCATGTCGATATCGCCGCAGAAATCGGGGTTCCACAGATGCACCGGCGGCGGCCCCTTTTTCGACGCCCCCACAACCGCCGACATCAGCCCGTCGGCCGAGGGTTTCACGATCTTTTGTGTCTCATCGGCTTTTGTCATTTGTGCCCGGCCCCAAGTTTCGGTCATATGCACTTATAGACAGTTGCGGAGGAATGTCATGTCGGATGCCCAAACGCTCGTAGCCGAGATCGAGACGCTGGGCGCGCGTCTGGCCATGGCTCGTGCTTCTGTGGCGCAGCGGTTCATCGGCCAGGAAAAGGTTGTGGATCAGGTGCTTGCGGCGCTTCTTTGCGGCGGCCATGCCCTGTTGGTCGGCCTGCCGGGCCTGGGCAAGACCCTTCTGGTCGATACGCTGGCCACGGTGATGGGGCTGCAGTCGAACCGCATCCAGTTCACGCCCGACCTGATGCCCGCCGACATTCTGGGCAGCGAAGTACTGGAGACCGCCGCCGATGGCACCCGCGCCTTCCGCTTTCTGGAAGGTCCGGTGTTCTGCCAGCTTCTGATGGCCGACGAGATCAACCGCGCCAGCCCCCGCACCCAGTCGGCCTTGTTGCAGGCGATGCAGGAAAAGGAAGTCACCATCGCCGGCCAGCACCGCCCGCTGGGTCGGCCCTTTCATGTGCTGGCCACCCAGAACCCGATCGAGCAGGAAGGCACCTACCCCCTGCCCGAGGCCCAGCTTGACCGTTTCCTCTTGCAGGTCGATGTCGACTATCCCACCCGCGCGGCCGAGCGTGACATCCTTCTGGCCACGACCGGCGCGACCGTGGCGCAATCCCACGCGGTTTTCGATGCCGAAAGCCTGATCGCCGCACAGGCCGTGATCCGGCGGATGCCCGTGGGCGAGGCCGTGGTCGAGGCGATTCTCGACCTCGTGCGCGCCTGCCGCCCCGGCGAGGCCGAGGGGGCCGATCTGGCCGGCTCTCTGGCCTGGGGGCCCGGCCCGCGTGCAGCGCAGGCGCTGATGCTGACGGTGCGGGCGCGGGCGCTTCTGCAGGGGCGGCTTGCCCCGTCGCTGGCCGATGTGGCCGCCATGGCGCGGCCCGTGCTGGAACACCGCATGGCGCTGTCCTTTGCGGCGCGGGCGCGGGGCGAGACGCTGACCGGCCTGATCGACCGCGTGACCAGCCGCACCCTGCGTCTTGAGGCCGCCGCTTGAAACCTGCCGCCGATCCCAGCGCAAGCATGCGCGCCGAGGCTGAGCTTCTTGGCCAGTCGCTGCCCGCCCTTCTGGCCGAGGCCGAGATGCTGGCGCAGGCCGTGATGCTGGGCGAACATGGCCGCAAACGCGCCGGGCAAGGGGATGAGTTCTGGCAATATCGCGCCGCCCATGCCGGCGACAGCGCCCGCGCCATCGACTGGCGCCGCTCGGCCCGCGCCGATACGCCTTTCGTGCGGGAACGCGAATGGCAGGCGGCGCAATCGGTGACGCTCTGGGTGGATCCGTCGCGCAGCATGGGCTTTTCGGGCGCCCCCGCGCGGCCTGCAAAGGCGCAGCGTGCCCGGGTTCTGGCGCTGGCACTTGGCATCCTGCTGTTGAAGGGGGGCGAGCGGGTGGGGCTTTCGGGCCAGCCGCCGCGTCCGGGGCGGGCGCAGATCGTGACCCTGGCGAGCGGGCTGGCCGACGGCGGTGAAGATTACGGCTTGCCCGATGCAACGGGCATCGTGCCGCATGGCCGCGCTGTGTTCCTGTCGGATTTTCTGGGGCCGCTGGACGGGCTTGAAACCGCGCTGGCCTATGCCGCCGACCGGGGCGTGCGCGGCGTTCTGCTGCAGCTTCTGGACCCGGTCGAAGAGGATTTCCCCTTTGCGGGGCGCACCGTCTTTGACTCCATGGGCGGCACGCTCTCTTATGAAACCCAAAGCGCCGCCGCCCTGCGCGACCGCTATCTGCTGCGCCTGGCCGAGCGCAAGGACCGGCTGGCCACGCTGGCCCGCGCCGTCGGCTGGCACTATGCCTGCCACCACACCGGCGCGCCGGCACAAATGGCGCTGCTTTGGGCCTGGCAGGCGCTGGAGGGCGGCAGATGATGCTGGGCCCGATCGCCTTTGCCACGCCGGGGCTTTTGCTGGCGCTTCTGGCGCTGCCGGTCCTGTGGCTCTTGCTGCGCGCCATTCCGCCCGCGCCGGTGCGCCGCCGCTTTCCCGCTGTGGCGCTGCTGCTGGGGCTGAAGGACGACGACCGGCAGGCCGACAAGACGCCTTGGTGGCTTTTGCTGCTGCGCGCGCTGGCGGTGGCGGCGGCGATCATCGGCTTTGCCGGGCCGGTCCTGAACCCGGATCCCCGCGGCCCCGGCACCGGGCCGCTGCTGATCCTCCTGGATGGTGGCTGGGCCGATGCCCGCGACTGGCCGCGCGCGCAAGAACGCGCGCAGGCCGCGCTGGAGGACGCCGCCCGGCAGGGCCGCCCCGTGGCCATCGCCCGTCTGACCGATGCTCCGCAGCCGATCAGCTTTTCCAACCCCGCCGACTGGACTGGTCGGCTGGCCGCGCTGCAACCCGCGCCCCATGCCCCCGCCTTTGCCGGCTGGGACAAGATGCTGCCCGAAGGTGGCTTTGAAACGCTGTGGTTGTCTGACGGGCTGGACCATCCGGGCCGCGCCGATCTGGCCGCGCGGCTGGCTGACCGCGGGCCGCTGACCGCCGCGCTGTCGTCACGGCCACTTTATGCGCTGCGCCCGGCACGTCTGGCCGAAGGCAAGATCACCCTGACCGCCCTGCGCCTGCCCACGCCCGAGGCGGCCGAGCTGGAGCTGACCGCCCACGGCCCTGACCCCTCGGGCATAGACCGTGAACTGGGCCGGGCCCGCGTGGTTTTTACCCCCGGTTCGACCGAGGCGGAGGCCGTGCTTGACGTGCCGCCAGAGCTGCGCAACCGCATCAACCGCTTTGCCCTTTTGGGCCAGCGCAATGCCGGGGCGGTGGTGCTGACCGACGACAGCCTGAAGCGCCGCAAGATCGCGGTGATCGACAGCGGCGCCGACCGCGAGGGGCTGCAACTGCTGTCGCCCGGCCATTACCTGCGGCAGGCGCTGGCGCCGGTGGCCGATCTGGTTGACGGCACCTTGAGCGACATCCTGCCCGCCAAGCCCGATGTCATCATCCTGGCCGATGTGGCGCGGCTGACGCAGGCCGAACAGGATGGCGTTCTGGACTGGCTGGATGGCGGCGGGCTGTTGCTGCGCTTTGCCGGGCCAAGGCTGGCGGCCAGCGACGTCGGCCGAACCGAGCAGGACCCGCTTTTGCCGGTGCGCCTGCGCGAGGGCGGCCGGTCTGTCGGTGGCACGATGAGCTGGGGCGAGCCGAAGGCCTTGGCCCCTTTTGCCGAGGACAGCCCCTTTCACGGCCTGTCCATCCCGCCCGATGTGACCGTGACCGAGCAGGTTCTGGCCCAGCCCGACCCCGATCTTGCCAGCCGCAGCATTGCCGAGCTGGCCGATGGCACCCCCCTTGTCACCCGCATGGCGGTGGGGGCGGGTCAGGTGGTTCTGGTCCATGTGACCGCGAATGCCGAATGGTCGTCGCTGCCGCTTTCGGGCCTGTTCATGCAGATGCTGGAACGGCTGGCCGTCTCGGCCCGGGTGGGGGGCAATGTTGAAGACGCGGTGGCAGAGCTGGTCTGGTCTCCGGAACGGATGATCGACGGATATGGCGAGGTGGCAGAGGCCGGCGACATGGGCGGTGTCGAGGGGGCGGTTCTGGCGCGTGCCCTGGCAGAGGGCCCCGGTATCAAGGCCCCGCCGGGGATCTATGGCCATGAAGATCGGCTTGTGGCGCTGAACACCCTGCCGCCCGACGCGGTTCTGTCGGCGGCGCTCTGGCCTGCGGGCACGGTGATCGAGGGGCTGGGGGCCGCCCGCGCGCAGGCCTTGGGTGGCTGGCTTCTGGCGCTGGGGCTGGCGCTTCTGGCGGTGGACATTCTGGCCTCGGTCCTTGTCTCGGGCCGGATGCCGCGGCTTGGGGCTGCCGCCATGGTGGCGCTGGCACTGGCGCTGCCCGCACCGGATGCGCAGGCGCAAACCGCCGATCCCGCCGCCGATGCCCGCGGCATCGAGGCCACGCGCGGCGTGGTCCTGGCCCATGTGCTGACCGGCGATCCGCAGGTGGACGAAACTGCCGCGGCCGGCCTGCGCGGCCTTGGCGACCAGCTTTGGCTGCGCACCTCGGTCGAACCGGAGCCGCCAATGGGCATTGACCTTGAACGCGACGATCTGGCCTTTTTTCCCTTCCTTTACTGGCCGGTCACGCCCGACCAGCCCCTCCCCTCGTCGCGGGCCTATGCCCGGCTGAACGCCTTTCTGCGCACCGGCGGCATGATCCTGTTCGACACTCGCGATGCCGACATCGCGGCCACCGGCGGCACCACGCCCGAGGCTGCGATGCTGCAACTGCTGGCTGCCGGACTTGACGTGCCGCCCTTGGACATCATCCCCGAAGATCACGTCCTGACCCGCAGCTTCTATCTCTTGCAGGGCTTTCCCGGCCGCTACACGTCGTCCGATCTGTGGGTCGAGGCCCCGCCCCCTGATGCGGGCGACTTGCAGGAGGGGCAGGCCTTCCGCCCGCTGAATGATGGGGTGACGCCGGTCATCATCGGCGGCAATGACTGGGCCGCGGCCTGGGCCGTTGATGGCGCGGGCGCGCCGATCTATCCGGTCGGGCGCGGGCTGGCGGGCGAGGATCAGCGCGAGATGGCCTATCGCTTTGGCATCAATGTGGTGATGCATGTGCTGACCGGCAATTACAAATCCGATCAGGTGCATGTGCCGGCCCTGCTGGAAAGGTTGGGGCAATGAGCCGCACGGTGATCCTTGACCCGCTGGTTCCAGCCCCGCTTCTGTGGGCGCTGGCGCTGCTGGCCGTGGCGATGCTGGCCCTTGCCATCTGGCGCGGCCTGCGCGGCTGGCCCTTGCGGGCGCTGGCGATGGCGGCGCTTGGGACGGCCCTGCTGAACCCGTCGTTGCAGGAAGAAACCCGCCGGCCCCTGACCGACATCGTGATTGCCGTCGTCGATGACAGCGCCAGCCAGCGCCTGTCGGACCGCCCCGCCCAGACCGAGGCGGCGCTGGCCGCCCTGCAGCGCGCGGTGGCGGGGCTGGAGAACACCGAACTGCGCGTCGTGCGCTTTGCCGATGGCGAAAAGGACGCAGGCTCTCTGGCGATGACCGCGCTGGCCGAGGCGCTGGCGGCCGAACCCCGCGCGCGGATCGCGGGGGCCGTGCTGATCTCGGACGGGCAGGTGCATGACACGGGCCTTGCCCCCAGCCTTCCGGCGCCGCTGCATGTGCTGCTGACCGGGCGCGAGACCGATTGGGACCGCCGCCTTGTCATCACCGACGCCCCGGCCTTTGCCATCATCGGCGAAGAGTTCACCCTGAAACTGCGGATCGAGGATCAGGGCGATGCCCCGGCCCTTGGGCAAGAGGTTGATCTGACCATCGCCGTCGATGCCGATGCCCCGATGACCTTTTCGGTGCCGGTGAACACCGATCTGGAACTGCCGGTCACCCTGCCCCATGGCGGCCAGAATGTGCTGCACTTCTCGGTCGCCCCGGTTGCGGGCGAGTTGACCGACCGCAACAACGCCGCCGCCGTGCAGATCAACGGCGTGCGCGACCGGCTGCGGGTTCTGCTGGTCTCGGGCGAACCCCATGCGGGCGAGCGGGTCTGGCGCAACCTTCTGAAATCGGATGCGGCGGTGGATCTGGTGCATTTCACCATCCTGCGCCCACCGGAAAAGCAGGATGGCGTGCCGGTGGACGAGCTGGCGCTGATCGCCTTTCCCACACGCGAACTCTTTGTCGAAAAGATCAACGAGTTCGACCTGATCATCTTTGACCGCTACCGCATGCGGGGCATCCTGCCGATGGAATACATCGACAATGTCGTTTCCTATGTCCGGGGCGGTGGCACGGTTCTGGTGGCCGCCGGGCCCGAGTTCGGTGCGGTGGACAGCCTCTGGCGCTCGCCCCTGGCCGAAATCCTGCCGGTGGCCCCCACGGCCCAGGTGATCGAAGAGCCGTTCCGCCCCGCTCTGACCGATCTTGGCCGTCGCCACCCGGTGACCGAGGGGCTGGACGCCCTCGCCCCCGAAGGCGGATGGGGCCGCTGGTTCCGGCTGACCGAGGTCGAGCTCTTGCGCGGGCAGGTGGCGATGTCGGGGCCGGGGGATCGGCCCTTGCTGGTGCTGGACCGCGTCGATCAGGGGCGCATTGCCGTTCTGGCGTCAGATCACGCCTGGCTATGGGGCCGGGGGTTCGAAGGCGGCGGGCCGCAGATGGAACTGCTGAAACGCCTGGCCCACTGGATGCTGAAAGAGCCCGAACTGGAAGAAGAGGCGCTGATGGCCGGGGTGACCGGCGACGTGCTGCGCCTGACCCGCCGCACCATTCAGGAAAATCCACCCGGCGCGCTGACCATCACCGCGCCGGATGGCACGCAGACCAAACTCACCTTGCCGCAACGCAGCCCGGGCCGGTTCCAAACCGACTGGAAGGCGCCGATGGTGGGGCTTTATCGGCTGGAGCAGGATGGACTGACCCGCGTTGTGGCTGTTGGCCCGGCTGCGCCGCGGGAATTCGTCGAAACGCTGGCCTCGGGGACGGCGATGCAGCCGGTGGTCGACGGGCTGCAGGGCGGCATCCTGCGGCTGGAGGATGGCTTTCCCACCCTGCGCCCCGTGCGCGAAGGCCGGCCCGCCGCCGGGCGCGGCTGGCTGGGCTATACCCCACGCAGGGCCTATGTCACCGAGGATCTGCGGGTGGCGCCGCTGGTGCCGGGCTGGCTTTTGCTGGGGCTTGCGGCGGGGCTGGCCGTGGCAGCCTGGCTGGCCGAGGGGCGCCGACGCCCCCCGGCGACCTGACACTGGCCCCGACCACCGCGCTGCGATTTGGCAGGCGGCACTTCGTCTGGCACGGGGCCTGCCCATCCTTCGCTTGCCACACAAGGCAAGTGGTTATAATTTTTTACCAAAGCAACGCCGCGCGGAGGCCATCATGCAGATGCCGATCCCGGATCAGGTGATCCTTGCCCGAAAGCCCGCCGTCGTGGCCGCGCTGCGCGACGTGCTGCCAGCTGATGCGGTGATTGATGCCCCCGAAGAAACCCGCGCCTATGAATGTGATGCGCTGTCGGCCTATGCCTGCCAGCCGCTGGCCGT
>ERZ1645187.4411-NODE-4411-length-11352-cov-18.574754_pt1 | contig 11352 bp, 13 predicted proteins | sample MGYA00575352_ERZ1645187 | MGnify/ENA primary metagenome ERZ1645187 (study PRJEB40837, sample SAMN11349314) | freshwater sediment metagenome | isolation source: river sediment | host: Sediment | place: India: Wazaribad , New Delhi | collected 2017-02-21 ... | reverse complement strand
ATTCGATCGCCGGCAGGTCGAGATGGTTGGTCGGCTCGTCGAGCAGCAGCACGTCGGGTTCCGGCGCGATGACGCGGGCGAGTGCGGCGCGCCGCGCTTCGCCACCCGAGAGCCGCGTCACGTCTTCCTCGCCGTCGAGATCGAGCGCATAGAGCGCCTGGCGCGCCTTGTGCGGGTCGTCCGTGGGTTTGAGCCCCGCGGCCACGTAATCGAACGTGGTCGCAAAGCCGGTGAAGTCCGCTTCCTGCGGCAGATAGCGCACGACCGCGCCCGGATGCACGAAGCGATCACCGCCATCGGCCTGCACGAACCCGGCGGCGATTTTCAGGAGCGTCGACTTGCCGGAGCCGTTGCGGCCGACCAGCGCGATGCGATCGCCTGCGACGACGTTGAGATCGGCAGAGGTCAGCAGCGGCGTGCCGCCGAACGTCAGGTGGATGCCGGCGAGCGTGACGAGCGGAGCGGCCATGTCAGTCCTGCTCGCCCGGCGCGGCGCGGAATGCGGCCTGCGTGGCCATCGCGAACAGGATCAGCCCCGCGACGACGTTCCAGCCCGCGAACGACAGGCCGAGGATTCTGAGTTGCGCCACGTCGCAGCGCACGACCGTCGTCGTCTTCAAGGCATCGAGCAGACCGCCGGCCTGCTGCGCGATCGGCTGCTCGCCCGAACAACTGGTCGGCCCGGGCCAGAACTGCCACTCCGCGCCTGCCTGATAGGCACCGATGCCGGCCGTCGTCAGGAACAGCATGGACGCCAGCAGGAACAGCGATGCGCTCATGCGCGCGTGCCCCGCCGTCAGCAGCGTCAGCGTGACGAACAGCAGCGGGATGACCGCGTAATACGGAACTCGCTGCAGCAGGCACAGCTCGCACGGTACATAGCCGCCGATGTGTTCGAAGCCGAGCGCGGCGACAACGAGGGCGATGGCGCCGAGCATGGCCGCCGCGCCGATGTTGAAAGCCGACATCTGCATTTTTCGCTGCGTGTGCATCGCAAGACGCCTTTCCCGCATGGTTCAGCAGTGGAACAGTTGCCCCGATCCCGCCGCCCACTTGGCGATGAAGTAGAGGGCGATCAGCGCCGCCGCGGCAACACCGGCGATGAGCGCCAGCCGCTTCTCGATGAACGCCTTGATGGGCTCGCCATAGCGGCGCAGCGCCCACGCCAAGGCGTAGAAGCGGGCGCCACGGAAGATGACGCACGACAGGATGAAGAACGCGAGACCGACCTGTATGACGCCCGAAAGGATGGTGACGACCTTGATCGGCGGCAAGTGCGAGAGACCCGAGGTGACCAGCAGCAGCATGGTCGTCTCGCGCCCGGCACACGCGCGAAGCTGCTCGAAGTCGTCGAGCTTGCCGTAGAACTCGAGCGCAGGCCTGGCGATCGCATCGTAGGCGTAGGCGCCGAGCAGGTAGCCGGCAATGCCGCCCGCGGTCGACGCCAGCGTCGCCACCAGCGCATAGCGGTAGGCGCGCTCGGGCCTGGCAAGCGCCATGGGCACGAACAGGACGTCCGCCGGCACAAGGAACACCGAGCTTTCGATGAAAGCGATGACGCCGAGCCACGCCTCGGCCGACTTTCTCGCGGCAAGCGACAGCGTCCAGTCGTACATGCGTCGGATCATGAGCGGCGATGTCCCCGTCGTTGCGGCCGCGCGGGCCTGTACGCGCCGAATCTCCTGCCAGCGGCCTGGCTGGTCGTTGCTGCCGCCTTCTTTATGCGGACAGGGGCCCTGCGGGAAGTGTCGAAACGGCCACCGGAGTGAAGCTCGCCGCCAGCTCCGTGACGACGGCATCGAGCAGCATGCGGCCTTCGCGCGTCGCGATCAGGCGGCTGCCGTTTCCGTGTTGCACAAGCCCTGTTTCGGCGAGCCGGTCGATCGCCGCGGCCGATGGCGCAAAGCCGGTCAGCGCGGCGAGCCCCTCGACGTCCAGCCCCTCGCCGATGCGGAGGCCCATCAACAGCATCTCGTCGGCCATCTCCTCGCGGCCGAGGTCAGCGGTTTCGCCGAAGCCGTGCCCGCCCGTTTCCACCGATGCGAGCCAGGTTTCTGGGTTCCGCAGCGTGCTCGTCGCCATGCGCACGCCGTCGCGCGCGCGATGGAGCCTGCCGTGCGCGCCCGCGCCGACACCGGCATAGGTGCCGTAACGCCAGTAGAGCAGGTTGTGGCGGCTTTCCTCGCCCGGCCGCGCATGATTGGAGATTTCATAGGCGGGCATCCCCGCGGCCTCGGTCATCTCCTGTGTCAGATCGTAGAGCGCGCGCGCTTCCTCGGTCTCGGGGATGACGAGCTTGCCGGCAGCGTGCAGGGCCGCGAACGCCGTCTCCGGCTCGATGGTGAGCTGGTAGAGCGAGAGGTGGTCGCCCGCCATTGCAAGCGCTTCAGCGAGTTCCGCGCGCCATGCGGCCGGCGTCTGTCCGGGGCGCGCATAGATCAGATCGAAGCTGAAGCGATCGAACGTCGCGCGTGCAATGTCGACGGCTGCTTTCGCCTCGGCCACCGAATGAATCCTGCCCAGACGGCGCAGCTCCGCGTCGTCCAGCGATTGCACGCCGAGCGAGACTCGGTTGATGCCCGCCGCGCGGTAGCCGGCGAAACGGTCGGCCTCGACACTGCCGGGATTGGCCTCGAGCGTGATCTCGGCGCCCGGCGCGATGCGCCACAGCGACGCGATATGGTCGAGGATGCCGGCCACGGTCGCGGGTTGCATCAGCGATGGCGTGCCACCACCGATGAAGATGCTCGCGACCTCGTGCCCGCGCCCGGTGATGGCGGCGACAGTATCGAGTTCGCGCTTGTAGGCACCGAGGAATCGAGGCTCGTCCCAGCCCTTGAAGCGGACGTGGCTGTTGAAGTCGCAATACGGGCACTTCTGCGCGCAGAACGGCCAGTGCACGTAGACGCCGAAGCCGGGCGAGTTGTGCGCGGTGCCCATCATCGCGCCGCTTCTTCGCCGCCGATGCGGCTCGCGGCCAGCAGAAGTCGCGCGATCAAACGCCAGCGCGGCTCCTCGTCCACGTTTGCTTCGCCGAGCATGTGGCCGATGCGCGCGAGGGCCGCCGTATCGACACCCGTGCTGCCGCTGGCTGCCCCGTGCGCGCCGACGTGCCCAGAGAGATTGGCGACGAAGCGCACCAGCTCCTCCCGCGTCGAAAGGTTCGCTGCAGCCGCCTTCAACTCGACCAGCGGATCGACGCCCGCGACGTCGTGCGCAGGCGTGATGGTGTCGAGCTTCGCCGCCTTGAAGGCCGCGAACGCGCGCGTGCGATGCGACACGGCATACTTGTCGGCCGGCTGCATTTCGCCGAACGTCTCGGCCGCGCCGTCGCGCACGAACATCGGATCGTAGCCGAAGCCGTTGCCGCCGCGCGGCGGCCACACGAGATGCCCGTGCACCCTGCCCTCGAAGATCTCGCTCCGGCCATCAGGCCAGGCAAGGCACAGCACGGAGATGAAGTTGGCGCGCGGCGGCGCCGCCTCGTCCCAGCCGCCGCGAGCGGCGACCTCGCTGCGGACGCGCGCCATAGCGACCGAGAAATCCTTTTTCGGCCCGGCCCAGCGCGCCGAATAGATGCCGGGCGCGCCATCGAGCGCATCGACTTCGAGCCCCGAGTCGTCGGCAAGGGCCGGAAGGCCGGACGCCGTCGCAGCGGCAACGGCCTTGAGCCGCGCATTGCCCGCGAACGTCGTCTCCGTCTCTTCCGGCTCGGCGAGACCGAGATCGCCCGCCGACACCGCCGCGAGGCGATACGGCGCGATCAACTGGTGGATCTCCCACACCTTGCCCGGGTTGTGGCTGGCGACGACGAGGCGCGTGCCGGGTTCGAGGGCGTGCTGCGGGGAGGACGGCGGTGAACTGCTCACGATGTGATGCCCCAGATGCGTGGCTCGGCGAATTCAAGGCAGTTGCCCGCCGGATCGCGGAAATAGATCGAACGGCCGCCCGAGGGCCACTGGAAATCCGCTTCGATGGCGACCCCCTTGCCGAGCAGGTACTGCTTCCACTGCTCGATCTCGGCGGCACTCGCGGCGAAGCAGACGTGGCCCGGTCCGGTGGCGCCGTGGGGCGGCACGGGCAGCTTCGCCTCCGGCTTCGGCGGGACGTTGGTCACGGCCGGATTGAAGATCAGCAGCACCTGATCGCCGCAGCGATAGAACACGTGGCGCCCCTCGACCCGCGCGACGCGCTCGAGGCCGAGCACGCCCGTATAGAACGCCTCGGCGGCGACGAGGTCGACCGCATAGAGGACGGTTTCGAGGATGCGGGCGGGCGTGGGCACGACGTGGCTCCTGATTGGCCACCACCTCATAGCCTGACTGCACCGGCCGATACAGGGCTCAGCGCTGCCGCCAAGACGATCCGCGCCGAAAGCCGACAGCCTGGGAAATATTGACATCAGATTGTCAATTTGACATCATGCTTTCATGAGCAACTACGACGGCGATACGCTGGCTTTGTCGGCCGTGACCGACCTCATCCTGGAGACGTTCCGACTGAACGGTGCACTGATCGCGTCGGGCGATGCCCTGGTCGGACCGATCGGCTTGACGAGTGCCCGCTGGCAGGTGCTCGGCGCCATCGATGCCGCTTCGGTACCGCTGCCGGTCGCTCACATCGCGCGCAACATGGGGCTATCGCGCCAGGGTGTGCAGCGGCTCGCCAACGAGATGAAGAAGGATGGGCTGCTCGCGTTCACGCCAAATCCGCATCACAAGCGCGCTCCCCTCGCCGTGATGACCGCGAAGGGCCGGGAGACGTTTCGCGGCGCGATGGCGTTGCAGCGCAAATGGGCGGCGGCACTGGCACGAGATATCCCGCCGCAAGAGCTGATGACTGCATCCGCTCTGATGAACAAGCTGCGTAGCCGTCTGGAGGAGTAGGCGTTGGATTATGCGTTGCTCAATCTGCTGCACGTCATCGGCGCGATCCTCATCGGTGCGGGACTGATCGGTGTATGGATGTCCGATCTGCGCTCACGCCAGGTCCACGATCTGCGCTCGTTCTCCGAGGCCGTGCGAAATATCGCCGTGTTCTATGACGGCATCGTCGTACCGGGGGCGCTGATCCTGCTCGTCTCGGGCACGTGGATGATCGTCACCTACCACGGCGGCTGGGACTTCCTGAAGACGCCATGGCTCGCCGGAATGGTAGCGCTGTTCGCCTTCGAGTTCATCGAGGGCAACACCATCACGCGGCTGTACTTCATGCGGCTGCGCCGCATCACCAACCAGGCGCTCGCCGCCGGTCACGTCACCGACGAACTGCGCGACGCACGCGCCGAGGGCGTGCCCACCTTCACGCACTTCCTCGATCTGCCGATCCTGATGCTGATCGTGATGCTCGGCTCGCTGAAACCCGATACGTGGCAGCTCTTCTCCGCCGGATCGGCGGTCGCCATCGCCGTCGCTGTGGCGCTGACTGTGCTGATCCCGCGACTCTACCCGAGCCGGATCGACGAAACATGACCCGCGACGTTGCCTCGTATCCTAGGCAACCGTCAGCTTTTGCAGCTGCACCAGCTCGCCGATGCCCTTCTTCGCCAGCACCATGAGGGCGTCGAAGCTCTCCTGGCTGAACGGCGTGGTTTCGGCCGTGCCCTGCACCTCGACGATACCACCCGAGCCGGTCATGACGAAGTTGGCGTCGGCATCGGCGTTGCTGTCCTCGGCGTAGTCGAGGTCGAGCACCGGCTTGCCGCCGTAGAGCCCGCACGAAATGGCCGCCACGGAATCGCGCAGCACGCCGTCCTTGACCATGTCGCGCAACTTCATCCACTGGATGCAGTCGTAGAGCGCGACCCAGGCGCCGGTGATGGACGCCGTGCGCGTGCCGCCATCGGCCTGGATGACGTCGCAGTCGACGGTGATCTGGCGCTCACCTAGCTTCTGCAGGTCGACGACGGCCCTGAGCGCGCGGCCGATCAGGCGCTGGATCTCCTGCGTGCGGCCAGACGGATGGCCCGTCGTCACCTCGCGGCGCGTGCGATCGTGCGTGGCACGCGGCAGCATGGAATATTCGGCCGTCACCCAGCCCCGCCCCTGGCCCTTGAGCCACGGCGGCACGCGCTCTTCGAGGCTCGCGGTGCACAGCACGTGCGTATTGCCGAACTTGATGAGGCAGGAACCCTCGGCGTGCATGGAAACGGCGCGCTCGATGGAGACGCGGCGCAGCTCGTCCGGCTGGCGTTTTGAAGGTCGCATGGGGCTCCGCTCTTTTCTGTTCGTGGACACCCCTATAGCCATCCGGCGGCGGCTTGAACAGGGCGACGCCAACTTGCGGGGGCGGGCGGCGCCGCGGAGACATTTGACGGGGACCGCCGCGGTTTCCTAGATTCAGGGTTCCGCCACCGCTGGCGGGGCACGAGAACGCTGATCCGCATGAGCGACGCCACCTCCAAGATCGCTGCCCTCAACGACCGCTCGCGCACCATCCTGCGCCAGATCGTCGAGAGCTATCTGACGACCGGGGAGCCGGTCGGCTCGCGCAACCTGTCGCGCGTGCTGCCGATGGCGCTATCGCCGGCGTCGATCCGCAACGTGATGAGCGATCTCGAGCACCTGGGGCTGATTTTTTCTCCCCACACGTCGGCCGGCCGCATCCCGACCCACACCGGCCTCAGGATGTTCGTCGACGGCCTGCTCGAAGTCGGCGACCTGTCGGCGGACGAGCGCCGCCAGATCGAGGCCAAGATCGCAGGCGGGCGCGCCGGCACGATGGAGCAGGTGCTGGCCGAAGCCAGCAACATGATCTCCGGCCTGTCGCATTGCGCCGGCGTGGTGCTGGCCGAAAAGCAGGTCAGCCGCCTCAAGCACATCGAGTTCGTGCCGCTTGAGCCCGGCAAGGCCCTCGTCGTCCTCGTCGGTGACGACCAGTCGATCGAGAACCGTGTGCTGACGCTGCCCGCAGGTCTGACACCTTCAGCGCTCAACGAGGCGGCGAACTTCCTCAACGCTCACATCCGCGGTCTCACCATCCGCGAGGCCCACGAGCGCATCGAGGCGGAGCTGAAGGTGGCCCGTGCCGAACTCGACGAACTGACGCAGAAGGTCATCAAGCTCGGGCTCGCGGAATGGTCGGGCACGCTCGACGATCGCCGCAGCCTGATCGTGCGCGGGCAATCCAACCTGCTGAAGGATGTCTCCGAGGGCGGCGACCTCGACCGCATCCGCCAGCTGTTCGACGACCTCGAATCGAAGCGCGAGATGGTGCAACTGCTGAAGCTCGCCGACACCGCCGACGGCGTGCGCATTTTCATCGGCTCCGAGAATACGCTGTTCTCGCTCTCGGGCTCGTCGCTGGTGGTGGCGCCATTCCACGATACGACACGCAAGGTGGTCGGCGTGCTCGGCGTCATCGGGCCGACGCGTATCAATTACGCCCGCATCATTCCTATGGTCGATTACACCGCCAAGCTGGTCGGCCGGCTGCTGACGCGCTGACCAAGCCCGCGCGACAGGCGGCGGGGCATGCGGCGGCTTGATTTTTCGCAGGGACCGGCCGATATCCGGGCAGCCTTCGCGCCCCTTTCGGAGCGAGTCGCCGTTCCACAGCGAGCGGCGGTATCGGACGGGCGCAGAGACGAGCAACGGAGCCATCATGTCCGACGAGAACAAGCCATCTAAGCCCGACGCCGAAGCGGCCGCACCGCGCCCGCGCACCGCCGATGCGGCAGAGGCGCATTCTTCGTCACCGCCTTCGGCGGATGTAGCCGGCGCGACGGCCGCGCCAGCGGATAATGACGAAGCCGAGGCTGACGCTCCCGCCGCCGCCGCGGACGATCCCGCCATGCGTGTTGCGGCCCTGTCGAGCGAGGTCGAAACCCTCAAGGGCCAGATCGCGGACCTGACCGGGCGGCTGCTGCGCGCGCATGCGGATCTCGACAACCTGCGCAAACGCGGCGAGCGCGAGAAGCAGGAGACGGCGCGCTATGCGATTTCCAAGTTCGCGCGCGATACCGTCGAGGTTGCCGACAATTTCCAGCGCGCCATTTCCGCCGTTCCGGCTGAAGCCGCGCAGGAGAACGAGCAATTGAAGGCGCTGCTCGAGGGCGTCAGCATGACCGAGCGTGCGTTCCTCGGCGTGCTCGAGCGGCACGGCGTCAAGCAGGTGTCGCCGTTGAACGAGCCGTTCAACCCGCACCTGCATCAGGCCGTGATGGAACGCAACGATCCGAGCGTACCCGCGGGCACCGTCGTCGAGGTGTTCCAGGCCGGCTATGTGATCGAGGATCGCTGCTTGCGCCCGGCCGTCGTCGTGGTCGCGACCGGCGGACCGAAGGCGGCCAGGCCGGCGAACGATTCGGCGTCGAACGGAGCAGGCGCCGAAAAGCCGGCCGCTGCAAATGGTGCGGAAGCTCCGAAAGAGCCTGGCCCCGGCGAGAGCGGCGGAACAGCCTGATTACAGGCCAGCGCGACAACCAACGGCGAACCGGGGCGGCCGGCTCGCCTGTTTCGTTTCGACTTGCTTCAGGCCGCGCGCCGCTGCGGCTGCGCGCACAGCACTTCGGCGACGCGCTCCACCGCCTTGTCCCAGTCGAGCTTCGCATCCACCGCCGATGCAGCGATGCCGAACGCCTTGAGCGCCTCGGCGGGACTTCCACCGTCACGGAAAACGCGCGCGCACGACTGGCGGGCAAAGCCCATCGCCTGATGCCACTGCAGCGGATTGATGTGATCGGGGATCATGACTGGCCTCCATTGACCGGGCCCGCAGGCCCAACGCAACGACCCGCATCTCGGCGGATCTGCACGCGGCGAAGTCCGGCTCGCCGTTCAGCCGACGCAGGCACAAGAAACTCGGCGGCAAGCACACACAGCACGTGACGTCACTACGCGAGACCTTGAGATGCGACGTCTCTTGGATATGTCGCTCCAGCGCTGCGCGTGCTTGCCTTCCCGTTGCAGACAGCGCGCCGCACGCGGCTGCCTGTAATCTCTCTCTCGACTGTCAGGAAGCCGGTTCGGCTTCGCTGGCCGGCTCGATCGCCGCCACCGTTGGGCGGACCGAGCCGAGGATCGCGGCGACTGCCTCACCGATCCCCGTCCACGCGAACTCTTCACTCTCCATGACGCGACCCTCACTCACACGCGACCGTCGCTGACCTCGACATCGCAAACGCGACAAATCCTGACGCGATCAGACTCAACTCGAGTGAACACACGCTACGCAACGCTACACGACGGAGTGGGCGAGCCGCTGCCACTCGTTACATTCGCAAACGGCTCGCCTGGATACTCGAGCACTCGTCGTGCTCTGGCGGGCGTCGACAGGACGCCCTGACGCAAACGCTACTCGGGTACAGACTCGACGCTACGCTGACGCAACAAACGCGACGCTACTCAAATCAACCGCGCCGCCGATGGGGGACCGGCGGGCTCGATGCGGACATCTACAGGATCGCATCGGGCGGGGTTCGAGGCCGACCAGACCTCTACGCATACGCAGACCGGGACAACCTTTGGCGGAACTCCGGGAACGCTGACGCGACGCTACTCATCCCGATCGCCTGAACTCACCTGCCCGGGATCACTGCTGCAGGTTGCTGCTCAAACCGCACTGGCCTGCCGTGTGTTCCGCGAACGAGGAGGATAATCGCGTTGCAATTTGGCGACTGTACGACGGGAACACGCCTGCATCTTGGAATTTGGCTTGACCGCAGATGAACATATCTATCCGCGCACCCAGTAGTGGAGCCAAATCAAGGCTTTGCGATGCGCTGCCCGGGACGCCTCCCGGCGACGACTTTGGTTGTGGATAAAATCAATCCGTCGCTGACCTGCGTTCATGAGGCCGCGGGGCCGCCGTTGCCCGCTCGGCGAGCCACAGAAGGCGCATTTCTCTTGTCGCTCTGACGCCGCCACCTCTGATCTTGCACAGCGCAACCAATTCAAAAGTCGCAAGACTAACGCCGCGCTATCGCACGACATTTCGGATTCATACGATGCGACACCGTGACGAGACCGGCTGCACCCGCGATGCGGGCGCTCGGCCTGAGCCGCCACGACATGCCGCAGAAGCACAACGCGAAGGACCTTCCGCCGGCAATCGCCGGCCAAGCGAGCCTGCGCGCTCAAGAGGAGAACCAAGGTGGATCCCGCACTCGCCACACGGATAAAATCAAACCCGAAATATGCCGAGCTGGTGCGCAAGCGCACCAGCTTCGCGCGCATCCTGTCGATCGCGATGCTCGTCATCTATTTCGGCTTCGTCCTGCTCGTCGCCTTCAACAAGCCGTTCCTCGCCACGCCGCTCGGCACCGGTGTCACGACCATCGGCATCCCGCTCGGCGTCTTCGTCATCGTTTCGGCGTTCCTGCTCACGGGCATCTACGTCAAGCGTGCCAACGGCGAGTTCGACGCCATCACCAAGGAAATCATCGACGAGGTCAAAAAGTGATGCGCGCTGCTCTCAAATCATTCCTCACGCTCGGCGCGCTCGCCGTCACCACCGGAGCGGCCCTCGCCGCCGGCGCCATCGAAGGCGGCGGCAAGCAGGCACTGAACATGCCGGCCATCATGATGTTCGGCGCGTTCGTGCTGTTCACGCTCGGCATCACCAAGTGGGCCGCGTCGCGCACGAAGTCGGCGGCCGACTTCTATACCGCCGGCGGTGGCATCACCGGCTTCCAGAACGGCCTTGCGCTCGCCGGCGACTACATGTCGGCGGCGTCGTTCCTCGGCATCTCCGGTCTCGTCTTCGCCACCGGCTATGACGGCCTGATCTTCTCGGTCGGCTGGCTCGTGGGCTGGCCGGTGATCCTGTTCCTGATCGCCGAGCGCCTCCGCAACCTCGGCAAGTTCACCTTCGCCGACGTCGCCTCGTTCCGTCTCGCCCCGACGCCGATCCGCATTCTCGCGGCGATCGGCACGCTCACCGTCGTCGCGTTCTACCTGATCGCGCAGATGGTCGGCGCCGGCAAGCTGATCGAGCTGCTGTTCGGCCTCGACTACCTCTACGCACTGGTCCTGGTCGGCGCGCTCATGATCGTCTACGTGGCGTTCGGCGGCATGACGGCGACGACCTGGGTGCAGATCATCAAGGCGGTGATGCTGCTCGGCGGCGCCACCTTCATGGCGTTCGCGGTGCTGGCGCAGTACGGCTTCTCTCCCGAAGCCCTGTTCAAGGCGGCGACGGAGATTCATCCGAAGGCCGGCGCCATCATGGGTCCCGGCGGTCTCGTCAGCGATCCCTGGTCGGCGATCTCGCTCGGCCTCGCGCTGATGTTCGGCACCGCTGGTCTGCCGCACATCCTGATGCGCTTCTTCACGGTGTCGGACGCCAAGGAAGCCCGCAAGTCGGTGTTCTATGCCACCGGCTTCATCGGCTACTTCTACATCCTCACCTTCA
>ERZ1645187.4410-NODE-4410-length-11355-cov-6.522301_pt1 | contig 11355 bp, 8 predicted proteins | sample MGYA00575352_ERZ1645187 | MGnify/ENA primary metagenome ERZ1645187 (study PRJEB40837, sample SAMN11349314) | freshwater sediment metagenome | isolation source: river sediment | host: Sediment | place: India: Wazaribad , New Delhi | collected 2017-02-21 ... | reverse complement strand
GCAGTTTAAGGAAAGCCTCACAACAATCGTCACTGGAATGCTTGGTATAACCAACGCCCTCGTTACAATGGCCCCGGCGTTGGCGATGGCTGCTGGTGGGTGGGTGGCGTTGAGGGCGGCGATGATTGCTGCCTCTGTTTGGACTTCTGTAACGGCTGCTTTGTCAGGGGCAACCCTAGCCGTGCAGACCCTTGGGGCTGTTGCTGCGGGTACAGCCACAACACTGACAGGTTCGACAGGGATTCTTGCCGCTGCTCGTATGCTTCCAGGCGTACTTGGTGCAGCAGGCGCGTCTCTGATAGCAACCACAGGTTTGCTAGGCCCTCTTGCTATTGCAATAGGGGCTGCGGGAGCCGCGTGGTATCTGTTCAGGGACCGTACCGAAGAGACCATGAATCAGTCAACGGCTAAGGTTCGCACCTCTACTCAAGAGATGATTAGCGATCTTAGGAAGTTTCAAGCGGAGGCTGGGAAACTCAACGCTGGCACGGTCAGAAGTAGGGCGGACGCCGCGTTTTCAGCAACAGAGGGGACTTGGGAGTCTTTGGCGAAAGACAGAAAAGAGGCTGCCAAGAGGTTTGGTTTGTCTGAACGCGATCTTACCGGGGATTTCAATGAGTATGCCCTGGCTGCAAAAGCAACAAGTACGTATAACATTTTCCCGGTACTGGACGCTATAAAGAAGAAAAGTGCAGAGGCTGCCGCTCAGAGAGAAGCTGCTTTAGGGCTGCTAAAGTTGGCTAAAAAAGCAGAAGAGGATGATCTTCTGATTGCCAAGAGTGCACAAGTTACATCGGGCACAAAGAACTATGAGGTAGGAGGCGGAGGCGGAGGCGGCGGCAGAGCCGACCGCGAAGCTGCCAAACTCGAGAACTCCATTATTCAAGACCTTGAGAAGCGTTATCAGGCAGAATTGAAGACGGTAGATGCCTACTACGCCAAACTCGAGAAGATTGAAAGCACAAGCGCACAGTACGGCATCAAGACGAAGGAAGAGGCAGAATCCAAGATCACTGCCCTTACTGAGGAGCACTGGACCAAGAGGCTGGAGAAGGTCTCGACCATGAGTGACGAGATGTCTGCCCTCCTTGGCAAGTCCGTTAAACTCAGCGAGGCTGATGCACAAAAGGCAAAGACCTTTGTCGCCACGGCTCAGGAAGAGATCAATACGCTCAAGGAGAAGATTGAGTGGATCAAGGAAGAAGCCAGGCTGAGGGCTGAGGGGGCTGCTCTTAGGTTTAACAAGGACATCGACAAAAACAACGTCGATCTCACGAAGGAACTCGAACTCGCCAAAGCTGCGGTTTATGGCAAAGTCAGTAATCCTGTCGAGCGTGCCAGGAATAACGCCGAGACTTTGGTCAGCAATCGCTACGCTCAGATGATTCAAGAGGCTGTGGATGCTCGCATTCAAGCAGAGCAGAGTGGTAACGAAGCGTCTATTAAGGCCACAACCGAACGCCTTGAGCGCCTTGATGAAGAGGTGAAAAAGTCTAAGCAGTATTACGGGGACCAATATGCAGCGCTCGCTGAGTACCAGCAGACTGCTTCCTATGGGTGGGATAAGTTCTGGGAGAAATATGAGGAAGAAGCCATCACTGCCGCCAAGGTGGTTGAAGGTACGCTTAACAGCGTAACCAAGAACATCGAGGACGCTTTCTCTGAGATGTTCACTACAGGCACCCTCGACTTCAAGAAGATGACCAAGGCGATCCTTGCGGATATGGGCAAGCTGGTTGCCAAAATGGCGGTTGCTGACCTTGGTAATATCATCACAGGGAAAGGCAAGACCAGCGGAACAATCCTTGGTGAAATCTTCGGTGGAAAATCAGCAGAGGGCGGAGAGCAAGGCGGGCTTTCAGGGATGCTCACCAAGGCGGCTGATGGCCTCAAAGGCTTCTGGAACTCCTTGACCGGGGCGACTACCGCTACGCAGGATTCTACGGTAAAGACTGTGGAGAGCGTGCTTACGGCAGGAACAAAGAAAGTAGCAGATACTTCCGCTACAGCCGCCATGACCGAACTTGCTTCCGCTGCTCAGATGGCGGCAGCGCAACTATCAACGATAGGGGCTGCTGGTGGGGGTAGTTCTGGTGGTGGGTTGCTTGGCTCCCTTGGTGGGTTGTTTAGTGGAAGTGAAGCTGCAAGTGCTACTGCGGATTTCATACCTTACGCATGGGCGAAGGGCGGGGCTTTCAATGCTGGTGTCAAAACCTTTGCTAAAGGCGGCACCTTTACCAATCGCATCGTCAACCAGCCCACCATGTTCCGTTTTGCGGATGGTGTCGGCATGATGGGCGAAGCCGGGGCAGAAGCAATTATGCCTTTAGGGCGTGACAGTCAAGGAAGACTCGGTGTAAGATACGAAGGTCGTGAACCTCCGAATCGCAAGGTTGAGAACAAGGTGACAAACAACAACGTCAGCGTCAGTATAAACGCTCCGGGCGGCGATCCCGCAAAGGTCCGGCGTTCTGGTGCTGCGGTTGCCCGCGAAGTGGTAGGGGCAATTGCGGTGTCCAGCCGCTACCGTTGATTGAAGGAAGTTAGAAATGGCTGACTTTCTTGAAGAGGTTCTGTATTCAACCGTCAAGTATGGCTCAAGCTGGTCTGATGAGTACAATGTGTCCATTGACGAGACTGCTGGTGGACAGGAATACCGGAGTCTTACACACCCGTTCCCTAAAAGAACCTTTACGCTCGATTTTGAACTCGCCACAGCGGATATGTGGCCGAATATCCTCGACCTTTACCACAGGGCACACGGGACCTATGCAGGGTTCCGTGCTTGGTGTATTGACGAGGACTCAAGCAACGGATCGACTGGCACACCAACGGCGTTCGATCAGTCAATGGGACTGGTAAGCACAGGGGTTTATGAACTGAGAAAGTATTACGGGTTGTCTGGTACAGCCGGGGCGGCTGGCTACCCGTATCGCAAGATAAAGAAACCTCAATCAGGAACAACTCTTGTTGGTGTTGGCGTGACCGCCATCCGATCTGCAGACTGGTCCGTTTCCACAACAACTGGTTTGGTCACGTTCAATGCCGACCAGACCAAGGCTGTTACCAACATCACCAAGGCGTCGCAGGCCGTTATTACTCTCGGTTCCGGTCATGGATTGGTTGCGAATCAGAGCGTCCATATAAGCACCGTTTCCGGAATGACCCAGATCAACGGCCAACGTGCGCTGATCACCGCGACCGATGCCACGACGATCACCGTGGAGATCAATTCGACAAGCTACGGAACCTATACCAGCGGCGGCGTGGTTCACACCAGACCGCAGACAGGGGAGACCGTTACTGCTGGCTTCCGTTTTCACTTTCCTGTCAGATTCAAGACAGTTCTTGAGATAGGTCAAGATTACCCCATACATCGAGTCGCAGATGGGGTTGAGTTTATTGAGTTGCTGAATCCATGAAAACAACCGTAGCGCCTTACCAGACCGCCGCCTGGTGCGTGCGCATCGTGTGCACCAACGGTACAACGGTGCGGATGACTACGTATCCATTTGACCTGACGATGTCGAACGCCACGGTCTACGAAACGGATTCCGGCTACGAACAGACCGCCTTTGTCGCCGATACCAGCATGGCCAGCAGCGCTATCGACGTGACCGGGTTCGTCGGCGGCGCCGGCCTGACGCGCGACCAGATCGCCAGCGGCGTGCTCGACAACGCGCGAATCTACATCTTCAAGTGCAATTTCCTGTCTCCGGTAGAGGATTACGAGCCGATCCTGTCCGGATTCTTCGGGAAGACGACGCTCGAGGATGGGCGCTACAAGGTAGAGACGATGAGCTTGATCGACACGCTGTCGCAGTCGGTCGGGAAGGCCTACACGGCCGCCTGTTCGCGCACCTTCGGCGATTCCGGCTGCGGCATCGACCTGACCACGCTCGACGTGGTCGGCGCTGTCACTTCCGTGACCAGCTATTCAATCCTCGTCGATTCCAGCCGGGCAGAAGCGACGGACTACTTCACGGGAGGCACGCTGCAATTCACGTCCGGCAACAACGCGGGCCTGAAGCCGCAGGACATCAAGGCGTACACGGCCGGCGGCACCATCGAAACCTTCGACCCGTGGTTCTACCTGCCGCAGATCGGCGACACATTCGTGCTGATACCTGGGTGCCGCAAGCGCCTGGCAGACTGCCAGGCGTGGAGCAATGTCGTCAACTTCTTCGGCTTCACGAACATCCCGACCGCATCGGTCTATCAGCAGGTTGGAGGTAACCGATGACACCGGAAGCCATCGTCGCCAGTGCCCGTGCTGCGATCGGCACACCATTCCGCCACCAGGGACGCGAGGCCGGACGCGGCCTCGACTGCGCCGGGCTGCTGGTCCATGTCGCCCGAGAAATCGGCGCCGATCCGCGCGACCGCGGAGGCTATGCGCGGATGCCGACCGGCGGGCAGATCGAGGAAGCGTTGCAGGATCACGTCGACGCCGGCGTCCTGGTCCGCGTACCGCTGGCAGAAATGCAGGCAGGGGACCTGATCCTGATGCGCTTTGAAAGCGAGCGCGCCTCGCGCCACCTCGGCATTTGTGCCGGCGCCACGATGGTGCATTCCTGGGCGCAGGTAGGGAAAGTGTGCGAGCACGGAATAACGCCGGAATGGCGCGCCCGCATCGCCCGCGTCTACCGCTTCACCGGAGTCGATCATGAGTAGCGTCGGCCAGGCAATCGGCTATATCGGCGGCGCGATCATCGGGGCGTTCTTCGGCTACCCGATGCTCGGCGCCGCCATCGGCGGCATGATCGGTGGCGCCCTCGATCCGCCGAAAGGCCCGAAGATCGAAGGCCCGCGACTGAATGACCTGTCCGTACAGACATCGACCTACGGTGCTCAGATTCCGGTCATCAAGGGCAGCGTTGCCACCTTCGGCAATATCTTTTGGGTCGAAAACAACGCGCTGAAAGAGACCAAGAAGACCGAGGAGCAAGGCGGGAAGGGTGGCGGCGGGTCTGCTGAATACACGACATACTCATATAGCGCAACTTTCGCGCTCGGATTATGCCTTGGTCCGATTGACAGCGTGCGCCGCATATGGTGCTCCGGAAAATTGATCTACGACTCCGGAGACGGAACCGTCGGAGGAGTCCTAGCAAACGGGATTACGATGATGGACCTTTGGCCAGGAAGCCATACCGTTTTTGCCAGACCCGAAGCGGCGAATGGCGGCGCCATCCGCATCTATACCGGAACATCGACGCAGGAACCCGATCCGCGCATGCAGGCCGCGCTTGGGGTCGCCAACACGCCGGCCTATCGCGGGCTTGCCTACATCGTTTTCGAGGATTTCCAGCTTGCCGATTTCGGCAATAGCTTGATGGGCGCACAGTTCAAGGTCGAGGTAGTTGAGCGCGCTTCGATTACTCAATATTCAATTCTCACCAGAGTGCAAAACGGGCTTTATCCGAACTTTGCTGACGAATACGGAGATTATGGATTTTCGACGGCAGGCCCGTATAACCCGCGCATAGCGGATGAGCTGATGCAGTTTGACAAGGAGCGAACACGCTACAACGTTTCGTTGGACGGGCGCCTTGTTGCTCGTGGGACCGCTCCTGGAATCGCCCCAGGATCAACAGGTGACCCTGGTGAAATGTTTTACGTAGGAACAACGGCCGGGGGCCATGCCGTCTATTACAACACGACAGGGCCGAATGCCTGTGGTTATCTTGTTGTAGGCGGCGCCAACTTCATCGGGAAGTTTTCTCCGGATTGGGAATTGCAGGGGGCCTGTGTCGGCGCGGACGGAAACCTCTATGTCCACCAGTTCGACGGCGCAGATAGCACACTGAACAAGTACGACGGCAACGACTTGTCGCTGATCTGGTCGCACGCCAACGATTTACCATACAACACCACTAACATTGCCTACCCATATTTTCCCGGAACTCCGGCCGCTTCCGCAGTCAATGAAGGATCGCTTTACTGGTTCTGTTCTGTTGCGAGCACCGAAATCGCATTTTACGTCTATACCATCGCTGACGACGGGGCATTAACTCTTCTGCATGAATTTACGTCAGAAGGCGGTTCTGGCTGGAACGGGCATACGATATGCCCGGCAGCCATCGGTGGCATATGCGCGATTTCGCACAACATGGGCGGGTTCTACGTATTCGACTCCACGCCGGTAGTTACCGCCGAGACGGTTCCATTGTCCGAAATCGTTTCAGCCCTCTGCCTCGAATCCGGACTGCTGGAAGCCACCGACATCGATGTCACCGCCCTGACACAGGAAGTTCGCGGCTACCGCATCACCGCCACGGCTGCCATCCGGGCGGCACTCGAGCCGCTCCAGGCGTGCTGGCCGTTCGATGCGATCCAGCACGGGTACAAGATCAAGTTCGTGCCGCGCGGCGGGTCTTCCGGGGCCACGGTATCCTCAGACGATCTCGGGGCCGCAGCACCCGGCGACAAGGAGGTCATCCGCCTGTCGCTGGCGCGGGAAATGGATACCCAGCTTCCGCGCCGCATCGAGACGACCTTCATCGACTGGAATCGGGAGTACGACACCGGCACCGGACCGGGCGCCGAACGCCTGAACACGGACGCGGTGAATATCCGGCAGATCGAACTGCCGGTCGTCCTGACCGCCGACGAAGCCGCCGGAATCGAGCAGACGCTGCTTTACCTGTACTGGATGGAGCGCTCCGACCTGGCGTTCACACTGCCGCCGACGTTCGGCAATCTCGAGCCGGCGGACATCATCACCGTCAACACGACGGATGCCACGCACATCGTCCGCCTGACGCGCGTCCAGTACCTTCCTGACGGTCGCCTGGAGTGCACCGCCAAGTACAACCATTCACCAATCTACACGCCCGCAGCTGTCGGAGAGGATGGGGCAGTGACCGGACAGACACTTGTCTATCGTGGTCCGACAACGCTGGCATTACTTGACGTGCCATGCCTGTCCAGTACGATCATGGACAAGCCGGGGTTGCTTACCGCTGCGACTGGGCTTTATTCCGGATGGCCAGGGGCAACGCTGCTGCGCTCGGACGATAGCGGAGAGAGCTACAAGGCAGTAGACGTATTCACCTCCCAAGGCTCTGTCATGGGGTACGCCACGGCCGCTGTCGGTGCTGGAGTAACGCACATCATCGATTATTCCAGCCGGCTGAACGTTCGGCTGCTGTACGGAACGCTGGCCAGCGTCACAGAGTTGCAAATGTACAACGGCGCAAACCACTTTGCCTACGGCGCGCACGGGCGATGGGAAATCATAGCCGCGAAAACCGTTATTCAGGAAGACGACGGCACATTCACCTTGCATGACCTAATGCGCGGGCGCTTCGGGACGGAACAATACAGTTCGACGCACGGGGCAACAGACCAGATAGTGCTGCTCGATACGTCGCTACTTCGATTTGTGGGAATGGACGTTTCCGCGATCAACCTGACCCGCCTGTGGCGCGTGGTGACCAAGGGACGGACGCTGGACACAGCAGAGGATGTCGCGCTGGCCTACGGCGGCGTCAACCTCAAGCCGCTGTCCCCGGTCTATCTCAACGGCAACAGGCACCCAGCAACCGGCGATTGGTCGCTCGACTGGATTTACCGCACGCGCACGCCGGTCGAGCCGTTTTCCGGTGTGGCAGCCCCCACGGGCGAAACTGCGCTGACCTATGACGTTGAATACTGGGATTCGTCCTACACCACGCTGAAGCGCACGCAGTCCGGCCTGACTTCTGCCACGACGACTTACAGTTCAGCCGATCAGGTGACGGATTTTTCTTCGCAGCGTGAAACGCTGTACTTGAAAATCCACCCGATTTCGCCCGTCGTCCGGCGCGGTTACCCGCGGGTGACACCGATCCCGCGTATAACCGCGCCCGACCCGTACATCGCCTATCGCTTCCTCGCCACGCGCATGCAGGGAACGAACGGCTCGACGACCTTTACCGACCTGTCGCCAAACGCCCACACGATGACGGCGAGCGGCAATGTGGCGATTACCACGTCCACCTACATGGTCGGAGATTCGTCGGCGGCATTCGACGGCACGCAGGATCACATCGATGTCGGCGCGGCCAACGTCTTCGACTGGATGCACAAGGGCAACGAGTCGTGGACGATGATTGTGCGCGTGCGCGCGACGGTGGTCGACGGCACGAATTACCGGGCGATCTGGGCCAATTTCGAGGGCGGGGCGCAGAGCGGCGTCAACTTTGTCCACGGCCCGAACGGGTCGTTGTATTTCGTCATCGGCAACCAGACGGCGGGTTATGCCCTGCAGCATTATGGAGGGACGGGCTGCGTCGTGCAAAACCAGTGGCACTACGTCGAGTTCAACTACGACCACACGGCGGCTCACGGGTCACGCGGCATGATTCTGGTCGACGGCGCCGTCAAGGGGTCGCAGACGGGCGGGTCTAACGCCTACAACACCGGCGCAGCGCAATACTCGCAGCCGCGCATCGGGCGCTATCCGTCGACCTATGACTTCTCATGGATCGGCCAGATGCAGGAAATGATTATCTATCGCGGCGTGGCGATCCACCGCGCCAACTACACGCCACCCACCGACCAATTCAACGTTTGAGGCCCGATCATGGCTAACTCAACCACCAACCTCGACACCATCGTTCAGGGCAGCGGCTCGCAGGATATACAGGCGAACGCGCTCTATGACGCCGCATCCCCGGCCACGCTATACGCACGCCGCGCCTCGACCACATCAGGAACAACGTGGGGCTACTACGGCGGCAAGGTGCGTCTCGCCGGGGTGGTCACCAGCATCTCAAACGGCACGCTGATACTGACGCCCTCCGCGACCAACTATGTGCAGGCGCACCCGGACACCGGGGCGGTCAGCAGCAACACTACCGCATTCACGGCGGGATACCTGCCGCTCTACACCGTGGTCGTCGGCGCGAGTTCGATCACCAGCTACACCGACCACCGTGGCGCGTATGTGCTGAACGACACGCTGGCGAAGGCGCTTACCGATGCGAACACGACACTAACGCAGGCCGAAGCTTCCAACGCGATCCTGACTTTCACCGGCACGCTCACGGCCACCCGCGACATCGTGGTTCCTCTGGTCGGCAAGCGGCAATGGACGGTCTACAACGGAACCGGCCAGTCTCTCCAGTTCATCGGCCCGACCGGAACCGGAATCACCGTGGCGACGCTGAAGCATGCCATCGTCCGCAGCGACGGCACGAACATCGTGCGGGTGACGGCGGACACCTGATGAAACAAGGAGTAGGAGATAGTCATGACACGTGATCGCCGCGCCGCCCTCGTGCAACTCACCTCAATGCTACGGTCAGCACATGGCCAGCTTTCGTTAATCTATCGCGCAGAACAGTCCGAAGTCGAGGCGCAAGCCGTTGCCATCGAGGCGGGCGATCCAGGAGACCTTTTCATCCGCTTACCAATTTACGAGTTGGCTGGAGCCTTGCAACTACTGTACGGGTGTGTCGAAAATCTGGACTGCGCAATTGAGTGCGGGGTGACACAGTGAATTTTCTGGGCACCCCTAAAACACTCTAAGACCTCTGCCACAGTTTGATCTTGTCTAGCTGTGGCAGGTCGAGGTACTACTTCGAGTTGAATGCTGGGTTTGTCTGTGCTACCTCGGTGGATTCATCAGCCGGTGCGCACAACCCCTTCTTGCGGGCGATCTTGGCCCACGTGGCGTTCTCTTCACAGGCAAATTCTTGGACCACCTCCATTGTTAGACGGGCTTTTTCCGTTTGCCCAAGAGCGTTGTGGGCCTGTGCATTCAGCCGGCCTTCGCACATCATGCGGAGTTGGCTAATGGTAAATTGCCCGGCGAAACCGGGGAGAGCAATCCCGGCCCCACTTCCACTATCGCACAGGTTGCTTGTGCTGATATACGAGTTTCCCAGAGAAGGGGTGTTGTTCGGCACATTGCTGTAGTCGTGGTTTACAAATGCCGTAGAGGGGCCAGACGGCGCCGTGAAGTTGAACGTCATGGGGGCGATGCTGGCGTAAGACGAACCCCCTGCCCCACCAGCACCCCCTGCCCCACCAGCACCCCCTGCCCCACCAGCACCCCCTTTTGCGGCTGCATTCGACGTAGCGGCTGCATTCGACGTAGCGGCTGCATTCGACACCTGGGTAGAGGTGGTCTTAGAACTGAACGGATGTCCAGTCTTAACCGGCTTTGGAGACTTCTCCGGGCGGTTGTCATGCCCGTTTGGAAAGTCCGGCTTCGTTGCGAGAGCGCTGCCAGAGACAAGGGCGGCAACAATCCCAGAAATAATGACCTTGTGCATTTGATACCTTTCAAGAGAGATTGCCGCATTATGCGGCGTGGTTAATGACTGCCTTTGATAACGCCTACACCTATAGCAGCTTTGGTTGAGAACGCTTCTCAATAACAAAATGCAGCAAGTCGGCGCTACCTTAGTATTCGGCAGCCCTTAAAAACGCCCCGCCAAAACGCCGGAAATAGGGTTGTGGCGGGGATTTTGTTACGAGGTTTCCTCAAACGTAATCAAGTGAACCCCACACTCGTAGAACAGTGCCCTGGTTCGTTGAATGTCTTCGGCCCACCTCTCGGCAAATCCGACCTCGGGTTCAGGGCAAACGACCTGCTTGATGCCGGCCTGTACAATCGTCTTCGCACACGACATACACGGATAGTGCGTCACTAGCATAGCGCACCCCTCAAGAGGGGTGCCGACGCGGGCGGCGTTGGCGATGGCGTTCTGCTCCGAGTGTGTTGCCCACATCAAGCGCTCTGCCCTATTGTTATACCTCTCATCCCGGTCAGCAGAACTGCCACGCGGAGCACCATTCCACCCCTGCGCTCGAATCTCGTAGCCCGGCCCGAAGACAAGACATCCAACCTTCGTGCTCGGGTCGGGGCTGAGGGTCGCCATCGCCTCGGCCACACAGTAGAAGCGGTAAATCTTTGCTGCTACCGTAGGGCACTCGCCGATCCATCGGTTCCGGTAGTGCCGCCAAATGACGCCATCAGATCGCGTCTCATAAGATTCTCTTTCTTCAAAATCGGCATTGTTATTTTTGGTGAGTTCCACTTCTTCTTCCCTTTCGATAATGCTGCTGGTTTAGTTGCTAAGATCAAGTACGTTGTCTGCCACGGAAAGACTCAACTCGTCATGGGAGGCTAGGATTACTTGGGTCAGCCCTATCGATGACAGGAACCCAAGCATGCTTGCCATGCGGTCCCGGTCACATCCGGACCCTGGTTCGTCCAGAATTAGCATCGACGAGTTCGGTATGAACGTCTTCGTCAATGCTACCCGCACCGCCAAGGCAAGCACGTCAAGCGTACTACCTGACAGCGACTTGACTGAAGCGCCATTGACCTTGAACCCGTCGCTGTCCTTGGTGACGACG
>ERZ1645187.4409-NODE-4409-length-11357-cov-32.571846_pt1 | contig 11357 bp, 5 predicted proteins | sample MGYA00575352_ERZ1645187 | MGnify/ENA primary metagenome ERZ1645187 (study PRJEB40837, sample SAMN11349314) | freshwater sediment metagenome | isolation source: river sediment | host: Sediment | place: India: Wazaribad , New Delhi | collected 2017-02-21 ... | reverse complement strand
ATCGTGCGCGCCCTGCGCAACGGCGCGTCGAACAGCATCAGCCAGACCGGCCAGCAGATCGTCCAGCGCCAGCTCAATATCGCACCAACGCTCACCATCCGGCCGGGCTTCCCCGTCCGCGTGATCGTCACGCGCGATCTTGTACTCGAACCCTACGGAGGCTGACATGGCGAAGCTGAAACTCGGCCCCATAACCGACGACAAGCCGGTCAAAGTCACGCTGGAACTGCCGGCCGGTCTGCACCGTGAACTTGTTGCCTATGCAGACATCCTCGCCAGCGACGCCGGGCAGGCTGTTGGCGATCCTGTTCGTCTGATCGTGCCAATGCTGCAGCGCTTCATCGCGACGGATAGGGAGTTTGTGAAGGCCCGGCGTGCAATGCTGCCGACTTCGCGGAACCGTTGATCCCGAAAGACTGATCCACTCGCGCCATTGAACGCGCGAGATCGAGCAGTCGCAGGAATGCCGGATTATCATTGCGCGACGCCCAGACGGCGCGAAATGGCAATATCTCGCCGACGATTGGGCGAAACACCACGCCGGGAAACTGCGTGCCCGTCGTGGCCTCGCTGGTCACAGTGAGTCCGCGTCCGAGCGCCACAAGCTGCATCAGATTATCTCGTCCTACCGCCTGCTGCTGGATCTCGGGATGGTGTCCGAGGTCGGCGAGACGCTGGACGAGATAGTCGTGGATTTCTTCGCCGGGCGCGCTCTCGCTGACTATAAAGGGCTCGCCAGCCAGATCGCCGAAGGTGACTTCCATGTCGTCGGCATGAGGGTGATGCAAAGGCAACACCGCGAAGATGCGTTCCGTCCAAAGGTGCTGGCTCTGGCAATCCGGCCAGCTCGTGAGCCCAGTCAAGAACGCAACGTCGAGTTGACGCTGCCGCACGGCGGCGACGTGTTCAGCGGGATTACCATCGGCAAAACTCAACTTCACCGCTTTGTGGCGCTGCCCGAAGGCTTGGAAGAGGTCAGCCAGAAAGCCAGAGGCCAGCGACGAAAAGATGCCGATTCGAACTTCGCCATCTTCCCCGCGGCCGATCGCAGACACTTCCGCTCGCGCCATCCCGATTTGCGACAGTGCCTTTCGACCGCGTTGAACGAATTGCCTGCCTGCGTGGGTGAGTTGCACGCCACCTGCCGATCGCGTGAACAAGGCGGCGCCAAGCCGATCTTCCAGATCACGAATTCGGCGGCTGATAGCTGATTCCTGTATGCCCAGTGCGGCAGCTGCTCGGCGAAAGCTACCGTGATCGGCAGCGGCAATCACATAACGAATGTGCCGAATTTCAAAGGGCAACGCAGCAACTCCGCCTCTTCTCCGATTCGGGCCAATCGCCGTCTGCAGTTTGAGGAATTAGGTAACTCTACTTTCATTCGACTGACTTCTCGATGAACCCAAGGGTGTTCGCGTTCTCAATCAACGTTCTCACTTTTGCACGATCTAGGCCTGATGGAACATCAGCGTCGATTTCCAAACGAAGTTTCACGGCGCTATTCGGAAGCGTTGTGAGCTGCTCGACGATCGCCTCGACAATCTGATGGATGTCCCGCGCTGGCCGCTCAGGTGAGATCATCACCGCGCCAATAAATCGCGTCGGCTTCTTTTCTGTCGGCGACGTGGTAGGTCCGCCACCGATGACTGGTTCGCCCGGCGTCGGCAGAGTACCGCCAGCGCCCCCTAGCGTGCCGCCAGCATCGGTTTGTACTGGCGCCGGACGGTGTGCGTCGGCGACATCCGGTTTAATGATGACACTGTCGCTGTCGATGACCACCGGCGTATTGCCCGCCCGCTCGATAGCAAGCCCCGCATAGGTGTCCGTCTTCTCGTCCCACCGCTCGGCATAGGCGAAAGGACCGGGCAGCATGCCGCTGATCGCCGCATGCACCGCCTTGACCAGCACATCCTGCCCTTTCAGGCGCGGCAAATAGATGTAGCGGTTCAGATATTCCCGCAGATCCTTGAGCGACAGTCTCGGCTTGTCGTTCCAGATGTATTTCTGGAGATCGCGGTCGAGGCGCGACGGCCCCAACTCTATCAGCAAGCCCTCTTCAGCCACCAGCTTCTTGCTAGCCCGAGCCAGCAGCCCGTCCTGCGCCGGAATCTTGCCCGACACCCACTCCCAATCGGCCTGGGCACTCTCCTGGGCCGGATAGTGCAGATAGCACCACGCCTCTTTGAGGCGGGTCTTCATCGTTTCTCTCGCTTCGGCTAGCTTCGCCTCTGCGAGCTTCTGGTCGCTCGGTCGAAGTTCAAGGCGCTCCTTGTCGCGGACGATTTCGCCCCAAGCCAGGGACGCGCGAACGGCATCCCGCAGATGGTCGAGTTGCCGGGCTTCCGCTGCGATGAACACCAGCATGTTGCGATAGACGCGCGGCGTACTGCCCCGCTGAGTGAGGATGTCCTTCGCTTCGACCAGTGCATCCGAGCCATCGCGCCCGTTGTGGGGATATTTGACGCCCAGCACGACGGCGCGCACGCCGCCCGCCTCGTCGGGAACTTCAGCTGATGACGCGGGTGCCACCTGCACGGCATCGAAATGCCCGCGGTCGGCGAGGCCGTTCACATATTTTCCGAGTTCGGCGTCGATCGTCACGTCGACAAGCGCCGCCTCGATCTGCGCGGCCTTGTCCGCGGCGATGCGATTGAGGCTCGCCGACATCGAATACCAGTACCGACCAAGATCGGCGTGCATGAACTTGGCCTGGTTGGTCAGCCGGCGCAGCGCATCGCCGAAGATCGCAGGGCGCTCGCCCGGCTGCACGACGCCGAGATTGATCTGCTTATCGTCGAGGCCGGTGTTCTGTTGCTGGGCAGTGGGCGCCGTTCCCATGAAAATCGCGCGGGCAACGCGGCGGGTCGCCGAGTACCGGTTCAGGTTCGGCGCCGACTGATCGACTTTGTAGGGAGTCGACGCAGTGCCATCGACATCGCCGGCGATGATCGACTGCCAGCTCACGTCGAGATAGTGGAGCAATTCCGGCTCCACACGCGGCGAACTCACCGCCACGCTGCCGGGCATAATCATCACCGACGGATCGGCATTCATCCAAAGCTCGTGAATGGCCTGCGCCATCAGGCGCAGCACGCCGCGCGTGCGCTGGAATTTTTCGAGCGATCCCCAGCTCGTATAGAGCTGGTCGAACAGCTCGGGATGGATCGGATAAGCCTTCTCCAGCTTGCGCCGGTAGTCCTCGTCTGCGCAGCCTTGCGGGAAATCGTTGGCGTTCTCGCGGTAGAGCTTGGCGAACTGCTTCAGCGTGTTGTCGCGGTGGTGGAATTTGTCTCCCGGGATGTCCTTGAACAGCCGCCGCCGGACGATCTCATAACTCTCTTCCTGACTAGCCGGTCTCCACGAGGATTCCACGCGGCTGAAGGTCTGCTTGAGACGCGCAAGCGCCTCTTGACCGCCTTCGCCGCCGACCTCGATCTGCGAGGCTGGCAAGGACGCGACGAGTAGTGTGCCGGGGCTGGCCTTGACCGCCTCGGTCAGCGACTGGACGAAGGACAGGTTCGCGTCGAACGATCCCGAAGGCAGCCCCTCAACCTTGTAGATCTGCCGCAGGTAAGCGACCCATTCATCGATCAGGATCAGGCACGGCGCGTATTTCTTGAAGAGCGCCTCTAGGAGGTGTGAGCCCGGCGCGATGCCGCTGGCGTCGTTTTCCGCCACCATCGCGTAAGCGTCAGCGCCGCCGAGCTGCCAAGCAAGTTCACCCCAGGTCGTACGAATCTTGCGGTCGCCCTCGGCAAGGAGCAAGTCCTGCGGCCCCCGTGACGTGCCGACGAGCACGGCCCGGTTGATGGCCTTTGGCACGCTGAGCCCCTGCTTCTCGAGCAACTGGTCCAGGCCGGACAGGTCCTGGACCGGCGTCGGTCCCGCCATGTGATAGAGGGCCAGCATCGAGTGCGTCTTGCCGCCGCCAAAATTGGTTTGAAGCTCGACAACCGGATCGCCGCCGGTGCCGGACAGCCGCTTCGCGGCTCCGACCAGCAGCGCGCTCAAACCTTCGGTCAAATAGGTACGGCTGAAGAACTGGCGCGGGTCGCGATATTCCGGCGGCGCGCTGCCAGAATGGACTTTGGCGAGGTCGGCCGCGAACTCGGCCTGCTGAAACTCGCCGGTGGCGACATCCTGGTGCGGCTCGACCACCTCGCGCCACGGCAGCAGGCCCGCCACGGTCTCAACCGAGATTTCAAGGCGCTGGGTTTTCCGTCGCTCTTCATTGCGCGCAAGTTCGGTGAACTTTGTCCGCAGGATCGTGTCGCGCATCTTGCCGAGTTGCTCGGCCGTCTCGCCTGCACTGATCGCCTCCATCAGCCGGCGCATGGAATCGAGCGCGCGCTCGGCGTCGTCGTAGGTGAAGGTCTCGTTGTGCGAGAGCTTGTTGCGGACATCGCCCAGTTCATTGACCAGCGAGCGTTCGGCGCGGCCGAGAACCGCCTTGAACGCCTCGCTCCAGAAGCGATCCATCGCGTTGAACAGCGCGGCCTGGTCCCAACCGACCTCGCCGTTGCTGTTGGGGCGCAGGCTCGGCAGCTTCTCCAGAACCTGGACCTGCCAGTGCCCCTTGAGCGAGGTTTCGAGCCGCTTTTCGACGAACGGGATCAGCGCCGAAGGCAGCAGCTCCATCCCTTCAAACACATATTGGCGCGTGCTTTTTGCCACGTTCCGTTCCCCCTCAAATATCCAGCCGGATCTGACGATCGCCGCTCGTGTCGTGGATGGCCGCCGCTGCCTTCGTCAGCTCGGTCCAGTCGGCGATCAGGGCGTTGTAGGCCGTGGCCTCCTTCGCATCCTTCCGCTTGTTGGCGCTGATGTCGTAGAGGCAGTAGGCGAGATCCTTCACGGCCTCGGCTTGAATGTTGATCTTCTTCAGCAGGACGGCGGTATCGTGGGAGATACCGTCCTTCTCATGCTGCCGGACGAGGTGCTGAAGGCACTCCCATACCGTCAGGTGGCGATCTTCTTCCGGGTCCCAATCGTCGTCGAGTTCATCGCGGGAGAGGATGCGGACCTTACCCGCGGCGCTGTCTACGATCCCGGCATGCTTGACGCTTTCGACCGCGATACCGCGCGCACGGGCAAGATTGTCGGCGACACCATAGTCCCCCTTGCCGTTTCCGTGCTGCTCGAACCAAGTGATGGCGAACCGCGTGTCGGCGTCGAACTCGCCCTGGATACCGCCCAGATATTCGTCGAGTTCCTTGTTGATGAGCTGGAGCGCGGTCTTCACGCTCATTGGATTGTCGTCCGACTCCAGCACAGTCTTGTAACGCGAGAACACGCCCATGCCGGGGCCGATGGCTGATTGTGGCATGTCTGCCGGCGCGATATTGGCGGCCTGAAGCTCAGAGATCGCCGGTGGCAGTTCCCGTTTTAGCGCGCGAATAAACTCGGCCCGGGTAATGCTTTCAGCAGTGACTTCTTTCTTCCGACAAACGAGAACAACAGAGTTGGCGAGCGCGTTGGTGCCCGACGCGATCATGCGGTTCGCCATCTCGGTACGCATCGGCCAAGTGCCAACGACGGCATAGCCCGCTTCGACAACAGCTTGCAGAAAGGTCGCCCAGCCGGTTGAGCTGATACCCTCTTGATCAATCTCGCTCTGCTTGAATGCGTAATAGATCGTCGCCGGGAACGCGTCCGATGACTGGCCCGCCATATTGGCGATCGCGCGGCTCATCCCATCAAGGAAAAAACGTTCAGCCGCCTCCCGCCCACCATGCCTATATGGCGTCGCAACGAGTTCCTCCGCCTTGGGTGTAGCGAGAACAGAAAATATCTCGGGATACACTTTTTGGATATTTGGCTTCATCCAGCAGTAGAAGAAATCTGACAGATCTGCGTATCCGATATTGTCATAATAGGGCGGATCGCATGAGATTACCGTACCCACCGGGTAATTGACGGTCTGAGCATCTTGATTTCTCTCGACGCCATGAGAAAAAGGCTGGAGGCGGTCCAACACCTTGGAAACCGTTGTGGCACTGACAAGAAAGTCACCAGCAGCGCCCGCAAAGGGATTTGCTTCGAAGAAATCCCACGACATGGGGATGGCTTGGCGGCTGAACATATTCTTTAGCTGTGTCTTATCCGCAGCCCACCGGCAGATCGTGTTACAGCTATCGGCAAGCCTACTACCGGCCAGCCCGAGATAAACGCTTACTGCCTCAGCATAGGCTTGGCTTCCGGTGCCTCCATCGCGCAATGGAATGCCGTCGGGCGCGAGACCTGCTGCTCGGGCATCACGCTCTATCTGCGCCCGCGCTTCGTGTACTAAATCGCTGAGATTGTTTAGAGCCACCAATTGGCGGTCGGTAAACAAATCGCCGAAGGTTGTGAGGCCGTAGTCCACGGTCCAGAAATTTCGGGGATCATTCGGCAAACTGGTTTTTGGCTTCCACTCGGGTTTCACAGAAGTGGCCAGTTCTTCTTGCGCCAGTGTGGGTTCGACATAGCCTCGACCGCGATTGCCCTCAGCAACGATGGCGATCAGCGTCTGACCCATTTTGCCAGCGCGCCCACTGCTCTTCACATAGTCAGGGGTGATTGCTGTATCAGACAAGATGCAGCGGAAGTTCGCGCCACGACCTGCCTTCGTCCCTTCCTTGGCCGCGGCGAGTTCGGCCTTGGTTCCACCATGCCTGATCCGATAGGAGATGGTCTTGGCCTGCTTATCGACAATTGGCTCGATCCAAGCCTCATTGCCGGCCTTCGTGCTGAGCAAGAAACTTGATGCGATCGGCACCTGCACGCTGGAAAAGGCGGGGTCTGGACTAGGCACAGTTCTCGCCCAGATCCAGCCAATCACCGTCGCCTTGCCGCCACCGTAATGCTTGGACAGCTCCACCTGCGGGTATAGGTGCCCGATGCGCTCCCATGCCTTCTCACGCATCCGCTCGCCGTAGAACTTGACGTCTTCGGCAAGACCCTCGGCGTTGCGGTAGAACTGCCGGTCTTTCGCGCCAGGATGGATGGGCTCTTTGTCCCTGAACTTGGGCGGAATCTCGATCATCGCCTTGCCGATCATCACCGCGACCGGGTTCAAATCAGACCCATAGGCTGGCAGACCGAGACGCTGCGCCTCCAGCGGGATCGACCCGCCGCCCGAGAACGGATCATAGACCGGCGGCAGCTCGCTGCCGCAACTCTTGCGGATCTCGGCGCGAGCGCGCCCCAGCACTTCCTCGTTAGTAGAGTTCTCCCACTTCACCAACTCCTCGATGATGCCGAACAGGCGCTTGCGCTCGACCTCCTGCGCTTCGTGCGTCGGAAACTTCTCAAGATCGCTCGACGGGTCGTCGACAAGCTGGGCGAACAGTACGGCGCGGCAGGCCGCCAACGGCCGCCGTGCCCACCACAGATGCAGCGTGGACGGATGCCCGTGCCGGATCGATTTTTCGCGTGCGGAGGCCGCGTTGATCGCTTCGAGCGGGATCGCAACCTCGATGAGTTTCTTTTTGTAATTTTTCACAGTTCTACCTCGATCCACTCGAAATCAGGAAATGGCTCTCCTGAACGCCGCAGCCTCAATTCGCCCGCCAAGGAGCCATCTGAAAAAATGCTCCCATAAAATGTCCCGCCGGTGAGGTCGGCTGGCTCATCTCGCCGCTCTGACGGCTCCAATTCCATCAAGCCTGAAATACTACCCGACTGCGTGTCCGAACTCAGGGCGCGCAGAACCTTGAGATCAAGGCCGACAAGTTCGATGTCGATGCCGTCCCGAAACCGGAAAAACGGCCAAAATGGCCAGTCTCGGAAATCGCGCCAAAATTCACGGCTGGATAAATCGGGCTGTCCAAGCGTGAGCGAGGCGATGCTAACAGCGTATTGGCGCCCGCCAACGGTAAGCAGCGGAAGCTCATATAGCTGCCGCTCCTCGCTACCTCCACGAAGTCGAGATGCTGCATCGTCTAGCCCCATAACCGACAGCCATGCGGCATAGTTTGCCCGGCGAACTAAATCCGAGGGAAACTCGACGGGATTTTCTGGGGCCTCTGGCTCTGGATCAACGAACGCGATGAGCGAAGTCTCGTTAGAGGTATCGCCAGCCTCGCGCAGGAACGTGCCAATCGCAAAACTCTTGATCGGTTGGGGATTGATATACTTGTCCCAACCGTCGAGCTGGCTCAGTCCATCCTTCAAAACGCCTTTGATGGGCGGCAGCGTGCCGGGAGAGGAAAACCCGCCCTTCGACTCAGCCAGTACCCATTCCTTTTGGGCGTTCTCGGCGATGAAGTCTGGCGCCTTCGTCTTATCGGCAGGCCATTGCCGGTTTTGCGTGGCAGCGCGTTGCTTCCACTCGGTTTCGAAGCGACCTACATAAGCGTAGCCATTGTCCTCCAAGAACAATAGCGCCATGCCCTGCGCGATCCGCCCCGCCAGGCCCGACCCAGAAAAATCGGCGTAAAAGTTCGACATGCCGTCTCGCAGGCACCACTCATTCGCCGTCCAATCGAACAAGTGGCCATTTTCGAGAATAAATCCTGTCGCTCCCATCCACCGAATGGGAGCAGTCGGCCACCGCAAGCAATCCGCCTTCTTTACCGCGTGGGCCAGGCGCCATGCGCTGAACTGCACACTCCCCGAAGCGCTTGGCAGCGGACGCGTGCGGACATATGGCTTCTCTACCTTGGCTTTCGGCAACTCATGGATAGGCAGACTACTGCGCCCGTTGAACGCACGAACGACCCCCTTGGACGCCGCGCCCCAATGAGCCATCTGGGCAATCGGCAACACCATTAATGCGCGGCCTCCGCCCGTTCCAGCAATCGACGAAGATCAAATTGGATCGCGGTTTCGAGGAACGATGGTTCGCGTTCCACCAACGGGCCACGCACATAGCGCGGCGCATGCGCGAAGCCGGCTGACACCGAAACGATGGCAAGAATGAACTTCTCCGGCTCATGCAGTGAGGTAATGACTTCCTGCCGCGTGACCATGACGCTGTCGGCGCCGTCGATGCGGCCTTTCACCTCGATGAAGCGCAGGTGCCCCGATCTCGGATCATGTGACATGATGTCGTAGCCGATTTTCTGAGCGGAAACGTCGGCTGGCTCGTTACCAAGCGCCCGTTCGGCCGCCATAACGGCCTCCATTGCCGCAAGCTCGATCTCCCGGCGCGCAGCTGGGTCCTCTGCAAAATGGTTCGGAACGCTTGGCGCTTGGCGCGCTTGCAGTAACCCGCGCGGAATGACGACCATCCCTCCCCGCACGCGGGGTGGCTGCGATGAAATGAAGCGCTCCCGCCCAAGCTGGTCCATGCGTCGCTTCTGCCGCTCGGCCAACTCCTCGGCCCGGCGTTGGGCATTCTGCCAGTTAACCCGCGTCTTCTTGCCGGCCCTTTCCTCCTCCTTCAGCTCGAAGGCGCGCGAATCCCAATAGTTGATCTCCTTCTTGAGCCGGGCGCGAACTTCCTGCTCAACCTTTTCGATCTCGGGCAAGCGCCGCGCCTTGACCTCGGCGACATGGCCCTGCGCCAGCTCGACCGTCGCGAACCGGATCGCGGCCTTTTCCAGATCGGTGGTCAGCCATCTCTCCTCCAGAAGATCACGCACGCTGGCGACCTCTTCCGGCTTGGCTGGCCGCAGGTTCAAATGCGGCGCGATGCCGGCGTTGACGGTGTTTCCGGCCTTGTCGATTGCGGCGAACTGAAGCCGCTGCGAAATCACATGCGGCTTGCCGGCGCTGGTGACGCGACCGTCCTGGACGGTGTGTTCCAGCAGGAAAATCGCCGACAGCGCGTCTCCAGCATCGGTGTCGTCTACCAGGATCGCGCCCTGCCGCATGATCTGCTCATACTGCTCGCGGATCAGGCTGATCACGGCTTCGAGCAGCGGATGGCCGGGACAAACGAAGGCGGCGACCGGCTGCTGGTTGATCTTGTCCTTCTCGAAGCAGATGCGCTCATACTGCGTCTGGAGCGGCGCGCCGGTCCCGATCTGGCGATCCCGCTCGCGGATGCGCACCGGGACATGCATGACCTCCCAGCGCCCTTCCTCGCGGCGCTTGATCCGGCCGCCCAGATGCTGGAACGCCTCGACGAAGAAGCTCTGGATGTGATGCGGCTGCAGGCGCAACGCGTCGGCGCGCTCCATTTCTAGCCGCAGTTCCTCGACCTTGGCCTCCGGCATCGTGTCGTTGGTCAGGGCGCGGCGGCGCAGAAGCTCAAGCAGGTTCGCCTGATCGACGGCGCCATCGACCTGCTGGAACAGGCGGGCCTTGACCTCTTCCCGCTCGCCATACTGGATCGCCTCGAACAGCAGATCCTTGAGCGCCACGCCGTCGAACAATTCCCCGAGCACGTCATAGACGCGGCCGCCCAGCGCCTCGCGCGCAGCTTCCAACTTTTCGAGCAGCCGAGCGTAGACCTCGCCCTCGCGCGTATCGGCCGCGACGAGATTCCAGAGGTGGCAAACCTCTGTCTGGCCGATGCGGTGGATGCGGCCGAACCGCTGCTCGATCTTGTTCGGGTTCCACGGCAGGTCGTAATTGACCATGAGGTGGCCGCGCTGAAGGTTCACGCCTTCGCCGGCCGCGTCGTTGGCAATCAGGACCAGCATATCCTTGTCCTGCATGAAGCGCTCGACGACCTTGCGCCGCTCTTCGCGCGAGACGCCGCCGTGGATCACCTCGACCGCCTCGGGATTGCCGAGCCGCGCCCTGACCTTGTCGAGCAGGTAGTGCAGCGTGTCCTTGGGCTCGGTGAAGATGATCAGCTTGCGGCGATTGCCGGCCGCGTCGACCATCAGATCATCGTCGAGGATGCGATTGAGCTGGCTCCACTTCGTATCCACGCCCGAGCGCAGCACGCCAAGCGCCATGGTCTCCAGCCCCTTCAGCGTCTCGACTTCCAAGGCGAGCTGCTCGACAGTCTCGGCCGTCGTCGCGCCCGTCGAGATCAGGTCCTCAAGCTCGTCGATCTCCTCCTGGCCATATTCCTCGATGTTGCCGAGCATGTCGGCATTGATCGTCGGCTCGCTCGTACCCGCTCGGCGGCCCTTGGCGGCAAGACGAGCTTCGCCCAGTTCGTTTTCCAGCCGCTCGCGGCGACGCTTAAGTGACTGGTAGATCGCGGCCGGTGACGAAGCGAGCCGGCGCTGGAGGATCTGCAATGCGAAACCGACATTGTTACGCTTCTTCCCGTCGCCCTCCGCGAAGCGCTGCACGCGGTTCATCTCCGTGCGCACATATTCCGTGACGGCGGTGTAGAGCGCGGCCTCCCCCTCCGAGAGCTGATATTTGACCGTGCGCGCCCGCCGCTCGGGGAAGAGCGGCCGACCGTCGAACTTGAGCAGTTCCTCCTTGGTCAGCCGCCGCATCATGTCTTCGGTGTCGGCGTAGTGGAC
>ERZ1645187.4408-NODE-4408-length-11360-cov-14.113667_pt1 | contig 11360 bp, 10 predicted proteins | sample MGYA00575352_ERZ1645187 | MGnify/ENA primary metagenome ERZ1645187 (study PRJEB40837, sample SAMN11349314) | freshwater sediment metagenome | isolation source: river sediment | host: Sediment | place: India: Wazaribad , New Delhi | collected 2017-02-21 ... | reverse complement strand
ATCCGAACCGCCGAAAAGCCCCGGTGAGTCAGCCTCGGTGCCCGTTGGTATTACGGCTCAAACCACCACGAGACGATCCGGGGCATTTGCGCCTGCCTCGACTTCGGCTTTGCTATCATCGGCATCATCGCACTGTCCGGCCCGATCGTGACCGGTAGGCTGCAGGACGAGTTGCAGGCCCTGAACGTCGCCAAGGAAGCGGCGATCTCCGCCTACCAGTACGCCGAATAGCCCGCACGCTGCTCCCGGATCGACAGCCCCTCCTGCCGGCACAGATGGCAAGTGTGAATCGGCGTCATCGTTTGGCCCCACCACCTCACGCAATATCAATAGCTTGACATGCTGATCGGTCCGCAGACCCCACGCCGGTTCACACTCACAGCACTCCCGATCTATAATAGCTCCGAAAGTACTTTACCTTCGGTGAAGGAGGACCATGGTTCATCGTCTTCACAGGGGGGCAAATCCAACCACTTTACTATATCCTCAAAGCCATAAAGCTCTATGGATTGCCATGCTCCTTCCTCCCCATGCGGAGTAGTAACCCATGTTTCCTTAGTCGCATCGGCTGTGTATTTGCGGGCGGTCGTTACAACAAGCCCTTTAGCTACATTTTCACGGAAAAGAACGCCGTTGAGTTGCCGGACGACGTGAACACTCTCACTCTTGTTGATATTTGATCGTCTCTTGATTTGCGCGAGATACTTTTCACCGCTGGTGCTGATAATAATTAAATCAATTCCTCTATCCTTCCGACCTCCTACCTTGATAATATCGCAATTTGTAAACGCAGAACGCATGCAATCCGCCACTAATTCCTCAAATGCATATGGATTAACATTGGAAATATGATGCGGATGCTTGATCAGAAATCTACGCAAATCTGCAACCGGCACATCAAGTGCACCTATGTCATAAAATTTGGCGACCCCGCGCCTAGCAGCTTGAGGTTCTCCGTTTCTAAAGCCGCCCAAACCGCGTAAATTTACAACTCTCCAGAAGCCGCAAAGCTTGCAGAGCTCCAGAAAAAATTCATTTTTCTTGTCGGTGCGGTCATTCATTTCGGAAGAACAGAATCGACACCGCGCCCTAGTGGTCGCTGTCAACAAAGTTGGTTGAAAATCGTAGGTATCGACATACCAAGTGAACTCCTCGCTGTGGGAGTAGGAGCATACAAACTCCTTATTCATCGCTTCGGACCTCTAATTGAACGATATATATCGTGTATCTTCGCAAAGTGGCGGCCCAACGTCTATCTAAACGCACAATTTAAGACTTTGTGCGAAGATATTGATTTGGGCACGGATGTGAGTACCCAACCATTTCAAGGGGTTCGATCGTGCGAAAGACGCGTGCGGAATGGAGGGGTGCATAGGACATCGACGAACGTCCGCTTCGGGTCGATAGCCGCCCGGATCGCTCGCTTTGGCAGATTCACGGCCGTCAGCGACCCGGTGAGGTGGCGGCGCGGGCCTGTTCGTGGCAGGCGGAACCCGGGTTTCGAGGGCGGCGAAGAGGAGTCGAGAGTCCTCGGCTTTTCAAGATCATTCTCGGGGGCGCTGGAGGGGTGAGAGATGCGGGTGCGCTTCGCATCGGACGGGGTGAAGATGGCCGTGGATGGGTCGATATGGCGCAGCGCGGGGTGTTCCGGGGCAACCTGGTGACGACCTGGTGCGGAGGATGGGGCTTTTCAGGCAATGGGGGCGACGTCGGGAGCGAAGGCGCTGGCGATACGGATCGAAGCGACGCCGGCGCGGCGTTCCTGCTCCAGGCCGATCCGATGCAGCTCCAGGCCGGCGCGGCGCCACCACCGCCCCGTTGCCGGCGACGTCACCGCCTCGACGTCACCGCCTCGACGTCACCACCCTGGAGCAGGCGAACCCCGATGCGGCGCAGCGTCACCACCGCCCCGGCGCGGCGCCACCTCTCGACAGATTGTATCGCCGCCGGGTCGATCCGAGGCCGCGATGGGCAGTCCGAGTTTTTCAGATTGGCCCGAAATCACCGCGACGGGCAGCCGCGCAATTCTCCGCGTCGGGTCGGATTGGAATTGATCCGCAGAATTCGCCGAATTGCAGATAAATTTTTTGATTGCAGGAAAACTTGTCACACACTTTTCGGAGTGTGCCATGTCTTGGCGGCGGTTTTCCGCGATTTTTGAAAACTTGTCACACTTTTAGCCCTAATGATCAAAACCATCTCTAAAATTTAATTCGGCAATTAAGCCGCATTCAATAGGAAATGAGCATTTCTAAAAAAACCAGAAGGGGAATTAGTGAGAGAGAATGTGTGGCATATATATATTTTTATACAAAAGTGGCTGTTTTCCGCCGTAATTACCCGTCACGTTTCTTGGCACACTGCGTGACAAGTTGTGACAGGTTTCTCCCCTCGCGGCGCTGCGGCGGGGTGATTTCGTGCGTTTCGAATTGCATTTGGAATTCGCCGAGCAACTCGAAATGCGCGCCAATATCGAATTCGAATTACCAACAGTTCTGTGTGTAATCACATCTGGAAATATGGCGACAATGTGGCGCGACATTTAACTCCGATGATCTCGATCATTCTGCATTGAGCTTTTTGGAGTGCCGATTGCCCAATCATCTCGACCCGCGCGGCGATGCTTCCGCCGCTCTGGAGCTGGTCACCACCGCCCCACCGCCGAGGAGCCCACAACCTCAAGGCGCTGCTTTTTCATGCCAAGGGGCAACGCAGGCGCGATTGCTCAAGGGGTTAGCCTATGTCGCGCGGGCCGGCCCCGCCTGCTCTACGCTTCTGTGACTTGCGGTCACACAACCACCGCCGCCGCCTTGTGTGACAACGCGTCACACAACGTTCGACTTCGAATGAACTTGTCGGAATGATGTCGACCGGCTTGAACTCTTCGCAGATCGGGAGCAGGTTGAGGCAACCGCGCTGCGTCGTCGCAGCGCACTGGATCAAGCCCTCGAGGCTCCAGGGGTCGCCGAAAAAGACAAGGCCCGCGCTACCAACGCGGGCCTTGAGAAGGACCCCGGAACCTCCCCACGACGAGAAGCCCGATGTCCTCTTTACCCTACCAAACCCCCACTGCCCCAGCAACCGTCGCGAGCCCAGTTTCCGCCCCTGGTGCGCAATCTCCGGTGATCGCCGGCCGCCCCTATGACCCGGCCCTCGCGGCGCGCATCCTCGCCATGCTCGAGGCCCCGATCGTCGACACCCTCGCGGCGCTGCAGCCCTACGATGTCGCCTCCGGGGATGGGTGAGAACGGGCCTCATGATCTTTCCATGCCGCGAGCGGAACGAGACGCCCGACGAGGCGGCGCAGCGGGTGGGCGCGACGCGAGCCCGCACCGCAAAGCCGGTGAGCGAGGCGGCGGCGGCACCCCGAAAGGCGAAGGCCCCCTATGGTGGCCGGGGCTTCCTCGACGCCAAGGCCGGCACCATCGCCCTCGGCTATTGGCTGGACGGATCATCCTATTCGCGAGCGCTCGTCGGGCTCCCTTTGAGCCGGTCGCGGGTCCTCATTCTCGACCTCGATCGCCACGACCCCGCCGTCGACGGTGTCCGCAACGGCGCGGCCATCCTGGCATCGTGGGGGATCATCCCCACCTTGTGGGTTCGGACTGCCTCGGGCGGGCTTCACGTGCTCGTCGAGGCCCCTCCCGGGGTCGACTTCGGCAACCGCACCCCCGCCGCTTGGGCAGGCCTCGGGATCGATGTCCGCGGCCCCCAGGCGGACGGGTCGGCGCGCGGCTATGTGATCGCCGCCGGCTCGCGTCTCGCCGACGGGGCAGCATGGGTCGCCAACGATCCGAACAGGGTGCTCACCGCCTTCGCGACCGGCGCCGGTGCGCCCGCGATGCCGCCTGAGATGGCGGCCCTCTGGCACGTCGAGGAGCGGAGCGTCACCATCACCCGTCCGACGGCTGCCGAGCTGGCGGCGGCGGGCTTCGGCGAGGAGGGATTCGCCGAGGGTGAGAAGGGGGAGGAGGGCCGGCGCGCGCTCGCCTTCCTCGCCACGTGGGAGCCGCCGGACACCTTCGGCGGGAACAACGTCAACGCCGCCCGGGCCTTCCGCGTCGGCGCTCTGGTGCGCGGTCTCTACTGCGACGAACAGGCGGCCGTCGATGCACTCCTCGCCACCTCGACGCAGACCGACCACGACCACGCCGAGCGGACGATTCGGCGACAGATCGAGGCCGGCGCCGACAGGGCGGCCGATTGGGAGCCCGAGCAGCACAACCGCCCGATGGCGGAAATCTGGGGATGCGAGGTGCGTGATCCGACGCCCGAAGAGACCGCCGTGGAGACCGCGGCGAGGCAGCGCGAAGCCGTCCCGGGCGCACCACCGCCGGTGCGAGTCATCACGTCGGCCGACGCTCCGCCGCGCTTCGCCGACACGGGAGCGCCGATCTCCACGCCGATGGGGCCTCGCCATTTTTTCGCGGAACCGCTCGGGGGCGATGATCTCCGCATCCCGGGCGGCAAATCGAGTGTGCTCTACCGTCTCATGCGCGGGATCGCGCCGCGGCTCTACCGTCTCAGCGACCCCTTTTGCTTCACCTCGGCGCTCGCCATCGCATCCACCATCGTATCGCAGCACTGCGCAGGCCCCAGTCTCTCCGCCGATGTTGGCACCATCCCACGGCTCTTTCTCGGTCTCGTCGCGCCGACCGGTGCGGGCAAGGATGCCCCGGTCAAGGTCGCGGCGGAGATGATCGAGGAGGTTTGCCCGGGCGTCTTCAATCCCGAGGGCGAGCGGATGCGCAGCAAAATGCTGCTCAACACCGGCGGTTTTGCTTCCGCAATCGCTTTGATCGAGTACATCCACAAGCGCGAGGGGGCTTCTACGCTGCTCGCCATGCCCGAGGGCTCCGCCCTCTTCGCCGGCAAGGGGTCGACGGTGGACCGGAACCGGGCCGACGTCGTGTCGACGCTGCTCCAGCTCTGGGATGGACGCGGCGCCGTGACGTCTCGTGCCAGTAAGGCGAGCGGCCCGGGAATCGTCGTCTCCGATAGTGCCGTGAACATCCTGCTCGGCACGAACGAGACGCTGCTCGGCGAGACGATGGACCGCACGTCGGCAGCGTCGGGCCTCCTCGCCCGCTTCGTGTGGATCTTTCCCGAGGGCGAGACGCGCAAGGCTCCGCCCCGCCCGGCGGCGACGATCGTCGGTGATGACGGCGCCACCATCACGACCCGCGACCGCTCTTCGGATGCCGACGCCAAGGCGCGGTGGGATGTCGCCGTCGCCGCGGTGAGGGGCATGCTCGACGAGGGGCGGCGCTTCGCCGATGCAGCCCGGCGAGAGGGCCGCCTCGCCGGAAGTGACGCGCGGCCCTTCGGCGCGATGCGGGTCGACTACCAGTCGGCCGCCGTGGTGCTCGCCGAGCGCGCGCTCGTCGACTGGTGCTCCTCGATCACCTCGCACGGTGAGGCCGGGGAGTATCAAACCGCGGCTGCCAACCTCTTCGTGCGTGCCCCTCAGATTGCAATCCGGCTCGCTGTCATCTCGGCGAGGTGCCGCGGCAAGCGCCATATCGACCCGTCGGATTTTCGGTGGGGGGCTCGCATCGCCCTGAAATCCGCCCATGCGGCCTTTCTGCTCGCGACCGAGCGCCTGGACTCGGGCGGCGGCATCGTCGATCGATTCGAGCGCACCGAGCGCAAGCTCATTCTCGCCATGCGCGATGCCCCTAGGGGCTTTCTCTCTCACCGGGAGCTTGCGCGGCGGGTGCGTGGTGCTGATTTCAAGCGCGCACTCGAGGGCCTGATCGGCGCCGGTGTGCTGATGCCTTCCAAGGACACGTCGAGCAGGGGGGAGCGCGGGCCGGCTCCAGTCGGCTACGTGCTCGACGAGGTCCGCTATCTACTACCGCCGATGTCGCCGGACCTCCTCGGCTTCCTCCTCTCGCCTGGAGTGGAATTGCCACGGCCGACGACGGCTGACGAGCTGGTGCGGATCGCCGAGGAGGTCGATCACTGCATCGCCACCGACCCGAGGATGAAATCGGCACTCCCGGCCGGTGTGGTCGACTACGATTCGCCCATCACCGACGAGGAGCGACAGGAAGCCGGCGCGGCTCGATTGCAGGTGTGGGCAACGCCGCCCGCGCCCGGCTTTGCTCCGCCGACGACGGCACCCTTCACCGTGCCGCCGGCTTCTCCCCCGACGGCCGGTTTCAACCCCTTCGCCGCGCACGGGTCCGGGGCGGTGGCGGCAGCGCCTTCGCGGTCGGCCGTCTTCCCCGCGCTCGCCGCGCTCCAGGCGACCACCGCCACGCGGCACTGAGGAGGGCGCGAGATGGACAAGTCACGCACCCCCCAGGACAAGCCCGCGCGGGTCGACCCCAAGCGCGCGGCGGAGATGCTGTTCGCGCCGAAACCGTCCAGGCTCCAGCCGGGCAAGCTCGTCGCGGCCGACGCCCGCCCCGCGCCGGGGGATCTCCGGACGATCCGCGACGCGGCGAAGCGAAAGACGCCGAGCATGATTGATGCGGTTCGCGTCGAGCGCTCCCGAGCCTCTGTAACGCTCGACCGTCTCGGCGCCTCGCTCGCCCGGCTCACTCGATCCGAGGCAGGCACTCGCGGCACGGTACAGGACGTCGCCGGCCGGCTCGCGGCGCTTGAGGAGATGGTCGCCCGCCTCGCCACCGCCGAGCCCCAGGCGAGGCCGTGGAGCCCGCCGCGCCGGCATCCGAGGCGGAGCCGCTAAGACTCGACCTCGTCGACTACATCGCCGCCACCGAGCCCGCCGGCGGAGACCTGGTGTGCGCCCTGGTGATCGAGGAGCCCATCGCCGAGGTGATCACCACCGCCACGCCGACCGCGAGCCCGGCGCAGTGGCCGTTGCCGGCGCCGTACCCTTTCCTATTGCGCTGCATCCCCGCCCCCCCGAGGTGGGCGACGAGTTGAACGTGGGGAAACTAGGCCGGCTTCACGCCGGCCTCCTTTTTCAGGGTGCTATGCGTCCCGCGCGGATCTCGATCGCTTCAATTCGGGTGCACTTCAACGAAAGCGCCTCAAACCCGCTTCAATAAATTCCGTTTGACTATCTAAAATGAAGAGATATAAGGAAGGCATCCTAAGTAAAGTGAGGCCCGCCGTGTCCCGCCCCGTCCTTCTCTCCCATCTCGCCCGGCTCTATCTCCGCGCCTCGACCGACGAGCAGGATGCGACCCGCGCCCGGACCGACCTCGAGCGCTTCGCCGCCGAGCATGGGCTCATGGTCGCGGCGACCTACGTCGAGAACGAAAGCGGCGCCAAGCTCGCCCGACCGGAGTTGTTCCGCCTCCTCGCCGACAGTCGCCCCGGTGACATCCTCCTCCTCGAGCAGGTCGACCGCCTGTCGCGCCTCACGTCGTCCGACTGGACGAAGCTCCGCGCCGAGATCGAGGCGCGCGGCGTGCGCGTCGTCGCCCTCGACCTCCCCACCTCGTGGATGCTCGCCGCCCCCGCCGACGACTTCACCGCCCGCATGTTCGCTGCGGTCAATGAGATGATGCTCGACGTCCTCGCCGCGGTGGCGCGGAAGGACTACGAGGATAGGCGCCGTCGGCAGGCGCAGGGGCAGGCGAAGGCCAAGGCCGAAGGCCGCTACAAGGGCCGCGTCGAGAACGTCGCCCGCAATGACGGCATCGCCGCCATGCTCCAGGCCGGCACCTCGTGGTCCGCGATCCAAGCGGCGACCGGCGCCAGCTCGGCGACGGTGGCGAAGATTGCCAAGCGGCTCCGACCGGCTGGCACCGAGCAGAAGGGATAATACCAAGTCGGTTGACCTACCCCCCAGTTTTGCCCCGTTCCTAACCAGAATTGGTTCCCCGGTGGGCAATTGGCATATGGCATAACAACGAATTGACGACACTGTGGTTGTCGGCTTGAATATGGCAACCGTGTCGATAGGAGCCGCCAAGAATCCATGCGAAAGCCACGAAAAGGCGGCCCCCGCTACCGGAACAAGGCCAAATCCCTTGATACCAGGGCCGTTGATGCGGATCTGAATGCTGCCGCAGACGGCGCCAAATATATGGCGAGTAACTACCACTGTCCCGACACGAACGGACGCTTCGCAAGGCGCGGCTTCCCGACCATGACGTGCCCTGAAGGGTGGACGGATCGAACCGCGCTGAGGGCCGTTCAAAATGCCATCCGGGCGGGCCACGTTTCGTCTTGTTGGGTAGGAAAATTTCCACGCCATGTGTGGCACAATGCAGGCGACCGGTGGTATGAGGGACGAACTCACCAAAGCGAGCCCGGCGTCTATCATGGGTATCCCATTGAGGAAGACGGCCTCCCAGCAGGTTTGCGATGAGAAAGCCCTTTGAAATTGAAGCCAGATGGCTGCCGTCTGATGCGGACCAGAAGCTCGCCGAGCATCTGGCGGAATTGCGTGTGTTCATTTCCGACAAGAATGTTACTCGGACCACGTCGAGTTACCGGGTGGATCAAGACCACATCGACGTTCCGCCATATTACTTGGCTGAGTGGATGACCGAAAATTGGTGGTCGATCCTTTGGGAACCTCGTAAGAGCGATGAACCGGGAGACGACCCGGACTACGTCCAACGGCATTGCACAATTGCCGCACAACACGGGTTTGCTCTGCCCCGAATTCAATTTTCCGCTGTATCGGACCAAGAGGTGGAAGTAGCTTGTACTTCACGCTTTGTTGCTGAAGCGGATGTGAAGTTTGTCGAGTCGGGCAAGGTTTACGTGCCGAAATCCGAATTGGCCGGCTCAATGCGTGCATTCGTTTCAGCGGTTGTCGATCACCTCACGGAGAAGGGCATAAAGGATACAGATCTACAAGAAGCGTGGGAACTCATTCTGGATACCGACGGGGATGCAGAGGAATACTGCATCCTGCTGGGTGCGCTCGGATTGTCCCCTTACTCCGAGAACACGCGGATTGACGACGTGATCGACCGATCGGTTGAAATGCTTGGAATGGATCTAACAAAAGAGCTTTGCTTTGCTTCGACCGAAGCTACGCTCAAGACTGCATTTCAGCGCGCCAAAGGGGCCGTTGATTCTTTAGACCTCGCTTCAGTTGTGGACTTGACCCCGCTATCCCCCATCAAGCTGGTTAACGACAGCTACGACGTTCCCGCGTGGCAACGAGGAATCAAGGCTGCAAAGCTACTTCGGCAGCGGCTTGGTATCCGTGAAGATGATGCACTCGGTAGCGATGTTGTATTCGGGCGCCTAAATGTCGAAACGACTTCACAACGAACAGCAGCAAAGGATGAGACGACACCAATTTTAGGTGCCGTGCGGACGGAGCGAGAAGAGGCGAGATTTGGGTTACTGCAATCGAGCGCGCCGCAACGACGCTTCGCTGCCGCTAGGGCGACATTTCTTGCATGGTCTTCTATTGGAACAAAAAAGCAGCACTTGATTACCCAGTCGGTCACTCGCGATCAGCAGGCAAGCCGGGCGTTTGCCGCTGAAATCGTTGCGCCGATTGCACATATCAGGAGGCGAGCAGAAAGAAGGCACCTCACTCGCAGTGCAATTGCAAGTCTTTCTGAGGAATTCAATGTGACATCCGATGTCGTTTGGAAGCAAGCGATTAATAACGGCCTAAGCATAAGCCGTTATTCATGACATGCCTATTATCCTGCGTGGTTATGGTATTTGACATGCAGATTGTCTCATTGCCCTCACCTCGCCAATGTGACGATTAGGCGACAGCGGGGGAATTCGCCGAGCGATTCAATGCGACCGTCTGAGTGCGGCCTCAGCGCTTCGACGCCTCAGCCGACGAGAATAGGAAGAACGCGCCCGGTAGCGGCGCTTTCCGTTGCCCGGCCCGCACCGCGGCTTCCTTCGCCGCCGCGCCCGCGTGGCGCACCTCGGCGGCAAGGCGAAGATCTTCGCACGTCTCCGCCCACCACGCCGCCAACTCGACCCGTTCCGCCCAATGGTCATTGCGATTGTACGCCGCGCGGATGGCGTTCGCGTCGACATGGGCAAGGGCTCGCTCGATCACCTCGGAAGGCCAGCGCGGAACCACGGTCGCCTCCTCGACGCGAAGCCGCGCGGCGTGGGAGAGGGTCGAGAACGAAGCCCGGAAGCCATGGGCGGTGATCTCGCCCTTCTCGTATCCCAAGCGCCGCAACGCGAGCGAGGGCACGTTCTCGCCGACGTACCCGGGACCAGCCTTCGGCCCTCCGGCCCGGGCGGGGAACAACCACAGCGACCGCCCTACCACCTTCCGCATATCGGAGAGGAGCGCAACCACCGGCGCGGGGAGTGGCACCCGGTGCGAACGCTTCATCTTGGTTCGGTCGGCGGGGATCGTCCACACACCGCCCTTGAGGTCGATTTCCGACCACCGCGCGCCCCTCGCCTCCCCCGGCCTCACGGCAGTGAACGCCAGCAACTGCAACAGCGCCTTCGTCTCGGGCCGAACCTTGGGCGGAGCCTCGGTCTCGAGCAACCAGACGCGCCGTAACAACTCGCCGAACTCTTCCGGGCTTTCCGCCGCCGCGCGTTTGGTCCGGGGCGGCGGCTCGGCCGTGACGCCGCGTTTCAAAGCCGCGGCCGGGTCGGTCGTGATGAACCCCGACGCAACGGCAAGGGCGAACACGCGGCTCATGTGAGATCGGGTCGGTTCGATCATGCGCAGCGACCCACGCGCCTCGATGCCGCGCAACACGGCGAGTGCGTCGGCCGCCGTCACCTTCGAAACGTCGCGGTCGCCGAACGCCTCGATCGCTGGACCGAGTAACCGCTTCGCGAGACCGAGCGTCGACTTGCGGCGGCCCGATCGCTCTTGCACCTCGAGGAAGCGTTGCGCCAGTGCGCGGAAAGTCCGGGCCTGATCGAGCTTCCGAGCGCCGGACGGGTCGACGCCGTCTCTCACGAGCGCGCGGGCCTCGTCGGCTCGCCGTCGCGCCTCGGCAAGTCCCACCTCGGGGTAGGCGCCGAAACCGATCGTGCGGCGCTTTTGGTCGACGGGCGAGCGGAACTCGAGCGACCACCGTTTCGAGCCGTCGGTGCCGAGCACGAGGAAGAGGCTCGCGCCATCCGCCAACTTCTTGATGCGTTCGCCCCTCGCCGGGTCCGGGTGAACCGCCGCGCGGATCGCACGATCGTTGAGCTTGTGCCGCGCCACCACACCCCCCGAATTACGGTGAAGTTCACCGCGTCGTCGGCTTCACCGTCTTTTCTACCGTCTGGTGATTCGGGAACAGGAACAGCCGATATGATCCCGAGTGATGGCGAAATGCGGCGATGGCGTGGCAAAACGGCTCGAAACCGCCTCTTATCCGGCATCCTTGGCGGCCGATTTCTCAACCACGACGTACTGAAGCGGTAGTGCCGTCGTGTACTTGATCTGCTCCATGGCGAAGGAGGTCGAGACGTCGGCGATG
>ERZ1645187.4407-NODE-4407-length-11360-cov-17.735604_pt1 | contig 11360 bp, 13 predicted proteins | sample MGYA00575352_ERZ1645187 | MGnify/ENA primary metagenome ERZ1645187 (study PRJEB40837, sample SAMN11349314) | freshwater sediment metagenome | isolation source: river sediment | host: Sediment | place: India: Wazaribad , New Delhi | collected 2017-02-21 ... | reverse complement strand
TCAAGGCGGGGCGGCCCGGGCTCGACTGGCGGCTCAGCGATCTGATGAGTTTCCCCCCGACGATGACCGAGCCCGACGCGCCGGTGGTGGGGGCGCTCGACCACTGGATCCACCGGGTGCTGGGACGGCCGGCGCGGCACGTCGCCTCGCCCGGCACCTACGACCAGAAGCACCTGGCGCGGGTGGCGGCGCGGCTCGACTGCGTGGCCTACGGGCCGGGGCGGCTCGATCTCGCCCATCAGCCCGACGAGTGGGTGGCGATCGACGATCTGGTCGCCTCGGCGAAGATCCTGGCCGCGACGGCGGTCACTCTGCTGGGGGTCGATCTCGACGGCTGATCAGGGTCGGCGCAGTTCGAAGGCGGCGGTGAGCGGGACCTCCGACGAGCCGCCGACGCCGACCTCGAAGCGGCCGGGTTCCAGCACGCGTCGGCCGTCGAAATCGTGGAAGGCGAGGTCGGCGACCGGGAGGTCGAAGGCGATGCGCTTTCCCTCGCCGGGGGCGAGATCGACGCGGGCGAGGCCGTGGAGGCGGCGCGGCGGGCGCGACACCGCGGCGACGGGGTCGCGGACGTAGAGTTGGGCGATCTCGCGGCCGGCGCGGCGGCCGGTGTTGGTCACCGTCGCCTCGATCCGGATCGTGTCGGCCGGGCCGACGATCGGCGCCGAGACGGTGACGTCGGTATGGGCGAAGGTGGTGTAGGAGAGGCCGAAGCCGAAGGGCAGGAGCGGCGTCACCGCCTCGTCGACATAGCGCGACGCGAGGGTGTCGCCGGGCGAGAAGGGGCGGCCGGTCGGCAGGACGTCGTAGGCGATCGGGATCTGGCCGACGGCGCGCGGCAGGCTCATCGGCAGGCGGCCGGACGGGTTGGTCTCGCCGAGGAGGACGTCGACGATCGCCGGGGCGCCCATGGTGCCGGGCGAGAAGACGTAGAGGGCGGCGTCGGCCCGGGCCAGCGCGTCGGCCATGGTCATGGCGCGGCCGGCGAGGGTGACGAGGACGACGGGGCGGCCGGTGGCCTTCAGCCGGTCGAGCAGGGCCTGCTGGTGGCCGGGCAGGCCGAGGCGGGTGCGCGAGGTCGATTCGGCGGTCAGATACCAGGGCTCGCCGAGCACGGCGACGACCAGATCGGCGGCGCGGGCGGTGGCTTCGGCTTCGGCGAAGCCGTCGGAGGTGGTGCAGGCGTCGTCGCAGCCGGCGGCGAAGCTCACCTCGGCACCGAGGGCGCCGAGGCGGCGCTTCAGCTCGTCGAGGAGGATCGGCGTCTCCTCGCGCCGCGCCATGGCGCCCCAGGCGCCCATCATGTCGCCGGCATCGGCGGCGGCGGCGCCGATCACGGCGATGCGCTTCGCCGGGCGGTCGAGCGGCAGCAGGTCGCGGTCATTCTTCAGGAGGACGATCGAGCGGCGGGCGGCCTCGCGGGCGGTGTCGCGCTGGGCGGGGGTGGCGGTCGCGTGCTCGTAGGCGGCGGGGTCGGCGTCGCGGCGGGCGGGATCGAACAGGCCGAGGCGGGCCTTGACGCGCAGGACGCGGGCGACCGCCTCGTCGATGCGGGCGATCGGCACCCTGCCGGCGGCGACGAGGCCGGGCAGCTCGGCCGTATAGAAGCCGCTGGCCATGTCGACGTCGATGCCGGCGAGCACCGCCTTCTCGGTCGCTTCGGTGCGGGTGGCGGCGACGCCGTGCGGCATCAGCTCGCGGATGGCGTCCCAATCGGAGACGACGATGCCGTCGAAGCGCCAGTCGCGGCGCAGGAGGTCGTCGAGCAGGCGGCGATTGGCGGTGACCGGCACGCCGTTGAGGACGGAGAAGGCGGCCATCACCATCTCGGCGCCGGCGTCGAGGCCGGCGCGGAAGGGCGGCAGGTAGAGATCGGCGAGGGTCGGGGCGGAGAGGTCGGCCTCGGCATAGTCGCGGCCGGCGCGGACGGCGCCGTAGCCGACGAAGTGCTTGAGCGTCGCGGCGACGCCGCCGGCCTTCAGGCCCTTCACCGAGCGGGCGGCAAAGGTGCGGGCGAGGAAGACGTCTTCGCCGGGGCCTTCGACGACGCGGCCCCAACGGGGGTCGCGCGACAGGTCGACCATCGGGCCGAGCACGATGTGCAGGCCGGCGGCGGCGGATTCCTCGCCGGCGACGCGGGCGGCGGCTTCGACGATCGCGGGATCGAAAGTGGCGGCGAGGCCGAGCGGCACCGGCATCAGGGTGCGATAGCCGTGGATGGCGTCGCGGGCGAAGATCAGCGGAATGGCGAGGCGGGAGGCGCGGGCGAGCGCCTGATAGCGCACCATCAGCGCGGGATCGTCGACGCTCGAGACGATGCCGACGCGACCGCCGGCGACCGCGGCCTCGTCGAATTCGGCGCCCCAGCCGGTCATGACCATCTGGCCGATCTTCTCCTCGAGCGTCATGCGGGCGAGGAGGTCGGCGATCGCGGTCTCGATCGCGGCGGCCGGGGTGCCGCGCGGCAGATCGAGGGCGGCGGCGGGGGCGGCGAGGCCGAGGGCGAGAGCGAGGGCGGCGGAGCGCAGGGCGTGGAGCAAGGCGGAGAGACCGTCGGCGAGAGGGCGGGTCGGCGGACATTTGCCGCCGGCGGGCGATCCGTCAAATCGGAGCGGTGGGGCGTGGCGGTTTTTCTTGCCAGCCGGCGGTGGCTCGCCGATCATGGAAGTTCGACGGCAAACTCGGGGAGCAGCGTTTGGACGACGGTGGCCGCATCATCCCTTCGACCGACGGGCCCGAGCCGCGGGTGATCGCCTTTCCCCGTTCGTCGGATCGGCGGCAGGTCACCTTCGATCGCCGCGAGCTCTTCGAGATCCTGACCGTCTACGGGCGGATGGTGGCGGCGGGCGAGTGGCGCGACTATGCGATCGACCATCTCGGCGACCGCGCGGTGTTCTCGATCTTCCGGCGCAGCCGCGAGGCGGCGCTGTGGCGGGTCGAGAAGGTGCCGGCGCTGGCGGCGCGCCAGGGCGCCTATGCGGTGAGCGACACCGGCGGGCGCATCGTCAAGCGCGGTCACGAGCTCGGCCGGGTGCTGGCGGTTCTCGAGAAGAAGCCGCGGCTCGTCGACCGGTGAGGCGTTCAGCCGGCCGGGGTCGGGCAGGCGCGGGCGCCGACGATCGGGCCGGGCAGGCCGCCGCGGTCGCCCTGGACGAGGACGGCGCAGCCGCTCTCCCGTTCGCCGGCGGCATCGACCTTGGGCACTTCGATGCGCAGGGCGCGGCCCTTCCACATGCCGATCGGCTGCAGCGAACGGGCGAGATGGGCGTAGGTCAGGGTGCGCCCGGTGTTTTCGCCGCGACCGACCGGCACCGAACGGGCGAGATGATAGCGCACCAGCCACACCGTCGCCGAGGTCGGCTCGGTGCCGGCGGCGGCATCGCCGATCGACACGACGAGGGCATCGCCGGTCGTCTCCAGCTCGACGGCGACGGACAGCTCGGGGTGGCCGGCACGGGCGATCAGTTCGCGGCGGACGGCGGCGCGATCGGAGCCGACGAGATGGCGGCGGCCGTCGACGACGAGCTGCGGGGTGAAGACGTCGTGATCGCCGCGCGCCGCCGCATAGGATTTCTGGCGGCGGGTGAACTCGGGTTTGGCGGCGGTGTCCTTCCAGCCGAGCCAGTCCCAGTAGTCGACCGCCCAGGTGATGGTGACGAGGTCGCGGTCGGCGGAGAGTTCGGTGAGGAAGGCGTCGGCGGGCGGGCAGCGGGCGCAGCCCTGGCTGGTGAAGAGCTCGACGACCGCGACGGGGCGCGGCGAAGCCGCATCGCCGGCCGCCGCCGCAGCGACGGACGAGGCGAGAGCCGCGACGATCACAAAGCCCCGGTCGATCTTCACCAGACCCCTCTTCATCCCTCGCTCGCCGTGTTCGGCACCCGCAGCGTCGGCGCGGGGCTCGGCCGAGCGACAGGATAGGGGCGGGCGGGGCGGCGAACCAGTCACGATGGGGTGAGGCGGGGGAGGGTGGCGATCGGGCGCAGCGGTTGCCGCCGCCGCCGGGATTGCCTAAGAGAGAGGCGATGCGGGCGTCGCCCGCCGCGTGCGAGGAGCCTCGGTGCGTCGATGTCGATCCCGGTTTCACGGCTCTCAGGGCAGGGGCTGACGCTCGATCGGGGCGGACGGCGGGTGCTGGCCGATCTCGACTTCGTCGCGACGAGCGGCGAAGCGCTGGTGGTCACCGGGCCGAACGGGGCGGGCAAGTCGACGCTCCTGCGGCTGATCGCCGGGCTGCTGCGCCCGGTGGCGGGGCGGCTGGTGCTCGACGGCGGCGATCCGGAGCTGAGCATTGCCCAGCACTGCCACTATTTCGGCCATCAGGACGCGCTCAAGGCAGCGCTGAGCGTCGGGGAAAACCTCGGTTTCTGGCGCGATTTCTTCGGCGAGGCGGACGATACGGTCTACGACGCGCTCGACCGGGTCGGGTTGGCGCGGCTGGTCGATCTGCCGGCGGCCTATCTGTCGGCCGGGCAGCGGCGGCGGCTGGCGTTTGCGCGGCTCCTGGTCTCGAAGCGGCCGATCTGGCTGCTCGACGAGCCGACCTCGGCGCTCGATGCGGCATCGGAGACGCGGCTGATCGAGATCGTCGGCGAGCATCTCGACGGCGGCGGGCTGGTGGTGGCGGCGACCCATCTGGCGCTGCCGTTCTCGCGGATGGCGAGCCTGCGGCTCGGGGCGGCGGTGATCGCGGAGGCGGTGGCATGAGTGCGCTCGCCTCGCTGTTCGTGCGGGAATGGAAGCTGGCGGTGCGGGTCGGCGGCGGCGCGCTGATGGGGGCGCTGTTCTTCCTGATCGTCGTCACGGTGGTGCCGTTCGGCGTCGGCCCCGATCTCAATCTCCTGTCGCGCATCGGGCCGGCGATCCTGTGGATCGGGGCGCTCTTGGCGACGCTCCTGTCGCTCGATCGGCTGTTTCAGGTCGATCGCGACGACGGTGGCCTCGATCTGATCCTGATGGCCGACGCCTCGCTCGAGCTGGTGGTGCTGGTGAAATGTCTCGCCCATTGGGCGGCGACCGGGCTGCCGCTGGTGCTGGCCTCGCCGCTCCTGGCGGTGTTCATGAACATGGAGCCGGAGGTGATCGCGGCGACGACGGCGACGCTGCTGGTGGGCACGCCGGCGCTGACCTTCACCGGGGCGATCGGGGCGGCGCTGACGGTGACCCTGAAACGCGGCGGTCTGCTGCTGGCGATCCTGGTGCTGCCGTTGACGGTGCCGGTGATGATCTTCGGCGTCTCTTCGGCGACGGCGGTGGTGTTCGGGACGGTACCGTTCACGACGCCGTTCTCGATCCTCGCCGCGCTCGGGTTGTTCGCGATGGTGCTGGGGCCGTTCGCGGCGGCGGCGGCGCTGCGGCATGCGGGAGAATGACGCCGCTCGCGGCGACTTGATCCGGCGCAAGGCGAAGGAGCGCATGCCTCTGCATTGATGCCGAGGCCGCGGCGCTCTAGAAAGCGGGGCGGTACGCGCGACGGGACCGGATGCGAGGGGCATTCGGCGTCGCTCCCCCCGGCGGGGGTCTTTCGGGACGAGATCATGGGTCTGCTCGACTACGCCAATCCCACCCGCTTCCTCGGCCTCGTCGCCGCGGTCATGCCGTGGCTCGTCGGACTGACGGTCGCGGTCTTCGCGGCCGGCCTGTGGCTGGTGTTCTTCAACGCACCGGCCGACTATCAGCAGGGCGAGACGGTGAAGATCATGTACATCCACGTGCCCTTCGCGTGGCTGTCGATGTTCTGCTACGTCACCATGGCCGGTTCGGCGCTGGGGACGCTGGTGTGGCGCCATCCGCTCGCCGACGTCTCGGCCAAATGTGCGGCGCCGATCGGGGCGGCCTTCACCTTCCTCGCCCTGGTCACCGGGGCGCTGTGGGGCAAGCCGATGTGGGGCACCTGGTGGGTGTGGGACGCGCGGCTGACCTCGGTCCTGGTGCTGTTCATCATGTATCTCGGTCTGATCGCCCTGCAGGAGACGATCGAGGATCCGGCGCGGGCGGCGAAGGCGGCGGCGGTGCTGACGCTGGTCGGGGTGGTCAACATTCCGGTGATCAAGTTCTCGGTCGACTGGTGGAACACCCTGCATCAGCCGTCGTCGGTGTTCCGCATGGGCGGTTCGTCGATCGACATGTCGATGCTGGTGCCGCTGCTGATCATGGCGGTGGCGTTCAGCCTTCTCTTCGTGATCGTCCACCTGATGGCGATGCGCAACGAGATCCTCAGGCGCCGCATCCGCACCATGCGGATGATCGAAGCGGCGGGAGCGGACGGACGATGACCCTTCTCGGCAATCACGGCGGGTTCATTCTCGCCGCCTACGGCATCGCGATCGTGGTGGTCGCCGCGCTGTTCGTCTGGGTCGTCGTCGACGGCCGCAATCAGCGTCGGGCTCTCGCCGAGCTCGAGGCGCGGGGCGTGCGTCGCCGCTCGGGTGGCGGACGCGAAGGAGGGGCGGCGTGAGCGATCTCGATCCACGAACCGAGGCGAGCGGCGAGGAGGCCGTCGAGGCGCGGCGGCGGTCGCGGCCGATGGTCTATCTGCCGCTGCTGATCTTCGCGGTGCTGGCGGCGTTCTTCCTCTATCGTCTGGAGAAGGGCGGCGATCCCAACGCGCTGCCGTCGGTGCTGCTGGGCAAGCCGGCGCCGGGCTTCGATCTGAAGCCGCCGGCGATCGCCGGGGCGGACGGCAAGCCGATCGCCGGGCTGGCGCTGGCCGATCTGAAGGCGCCGGGGCCGGGACGGGTGTCGATCGTCAATTTCTGGGCGTCGTGGTGCGTGGAATGCCGCACCGAGCACGAGACGCTGAAGCGGCTGGCCAAGGATCCGCGGGTGCGGCTGGTCGGCGTCGCCTACAAGGACCAGCCGGCCAATGCGGCGCGCTGGCTGCGCGACATGGGCAACCCATACGAGGCGATCGGCCTCGACGAGAACGGCCGCGTCGGCATCGACTGGGGCGTCTACGGCGTGCCGGAGACCTATGTGGTGCGCGCCGACGGGGTGATCTCGTACAAGTTCATCGGTCCGCTGTCGGACGGGGCGGTGCGGGCGGTGCTGTCGCCGGAGATCGACAAGGCGCTCGCAGGGGTGCCCGCCGGGCGCTGAGCGGCGGCGGATCTGCGACGAATCGACGAGCCGGGGCGATCGAACCGATTCGTGTGCTTGCGCTGCACTGCAAAACCCGTCAACATTTCGTTCATCATCTCGCGTGGGGAGCGGGACCGATGACGGATGTCGAAATCGTACGCCTGGGCTTCGACGAAGCCACCGCACTCGCCACACTGCTGGCCGAGCACACCCAGGAGATTCGCGGTGGCGAGCCGCCGCGGCCCGACCGCTATTGGGCCGAGCGTCTGCTCGGCGAGAGCCATCTCGATCTGATCAGTGCGGCGATCGACGGCGAACTGGTCGGCGTGGCGGTGATCCACGCCCTGCCCGACTGTCTGTCGGGTCGCGAGACGGGGCTGCTCGAGACGCTCTACGTGCGCCGCGATCGGCGCGGCCGTGGCGCCGGGCGGGCGCTGATCGATGCGGTCGCCGCCGAAGGGCGCCGTCGCGCGTGGAGCCGGGTGCGGTGGATCGTCGACGATCATGCCGGCCCGTCCAGCCTGCCGGAGCGTCTGGCCCGGCCGATGGCCGATCGGGCCTATGTGGTGCCGCTGGCCCACGCCTGAGGGTGGAGCGAGATTCGGGCATGCCTCGCCGGCGATGAAACGCGAACCGCCCCCGAGAGGATCTCGGAGGCGGTCGACGGATTGCGGCGATCGATCGTATCGAGCGATCGGGGCGGGATCAGCGGCAGACGCGCACGTCCCGGGTCCGCCAGCGCGGGCCCCACGGCGTCATCACGCGGACGCGACGCTCCTCGATCCAGCAGCGCTCGCGATGCGGACGCCAATGCGGCCGGTCCCAGCCGGGGCCGTCGCGGAACTCGCGCCGCGGCGGCGGCGGGCCGCCCCAGGGCTGGGCGGCGGCGGGGGCGACCGCTTCGATGAGGGTCAGGGCCGCAAAGGTGGCGGCGGCGATCCAGGTCTTCGTGTTCTTCATGATGCCCTCCGGGCTCGTTGGGCAACGGGGACGACCCGCCGCCGGGTCGGCGCTCGATCGCGACGATCGAATCGAGCAGCCGTGTCACAGGTGTCGCCAACTCTCGTGGCGTTGTCGAGGCGGACGGTGGTCCGTCCGCCTGCGACCGCCGATCAGCGGCAGACCCGCATCGGTTCGTAGCGCATGCGCGGGCCCCAGGGGGTGTGAACGCGCACCGGCCGTTCCTCGACCCAGCAGTGCGGGCGGTGGTGATGGCGGCGCCAGCCCCAGCCGGGCCGGTCCCAGCCGCCGCGGTGGCCACCTTCCCAGCCGCCGCGGTGGCCGCCTTCCCAGCCGCCGCGGTCCCAACCGCCGTGTCCACCCCAGCCCTGGGCCGAAGCCGGGGCGACGACGGCGACCAGCGCGGCGAAGGCGGCGGCGGCCAGGAGAGTGATGCGGGACGACGAGATCATGGCGGCCTCCTCGGGCTCGGGATCCGGGCGCGATCGCTGCGGTCCGTCATGGACCGTCTCTCGATCGCGATGATGGGATCTTGGCATCCCCGCCCTGAACCGAGCCTGAGGTCGGAATTCAACTGCCGTTCATGTTCGCGCCATGTGCTGGTCGTTCAGATCGCCTCGCCGCGCAGAAGGCGCGGCACGACACCGCCGGTGCCGGCGGCCTCGCCGATGAAGTGTTTCTTGAGGCCGTCGAGGCGGTCGACGAGGCCGAGGCCGACGTCGCGCAGCAGGCGCAGCGGCGTCAGATCGTTGGAGAACAGGCGATTGAGGACGTCGGTGACGACGCCCATCTCGAAGGCGTCGAAGCGGCGCCAGCGCTCGTAGCGCCGCAGCACCTCGATGCCGCCGGGATCGAGGCCGAGGCGGCGGGCCTCGACGATCACTTCGGCGAGGGCGGCGACGTCGCGCAGGCCGATGTTGAGGCCCTGGCCGGCGATCGGGTGAATGCCGTGGGCGGCGTCGCCGACCAGGGCGAAGCGTGGGCGGACGAAGTCGCGCGCCAGCGTCAGGCCGAGCGGGAAGGCCCTGGGCGGGGCGAGCACCTCGAGGGCGCCGAGGCGGTGGCCGAAGCGACGCTCCAGCTCGAGGGCGAAGGTGAAGGGATCGCTCTTCACCAGCCGGTCGGCGGTGGCGGTCTTCTCGGTCCACACCAGCGAGGAGCGGTGGCGGCCGGCGTCGTCGTCGGGCAACGGCAGGATGGCGAAGGGGCCGGCGGGCAGGAAGTGCTCCTCGGCGCGGCCGTCGTGCGGGCGGGCGTGGCCGATGGTGGTGACGATGCCGGACTGGCCGTAGTCCCAGCGCACGACGCCGATGCCGACGAGGTCGCGCAGGCGGGAGCGGACGCCGTCGGCGGCGCAGACGAGGCCGGCGGCGAGGTTGCGGCCGGAGCCGAGGCGGACGGTGGCGCGGTCGCCGGCGAGATCGACGTCGTCGACGCGGTCGGGGACGAAGCGGACGACGCCGGCGGCATCGGCGGCGCGGCCCAGTGCGCCGATCATCGCCTGATTGGGCACCATGTGGGCGAAGGGCTCGCCGGTGTCGAGACGGCCCTCGAAGGTCAGGTAGACCGGGCGGACGACGTCGTCGAGGCGCGAATCGGTGACGATCATGTCGAGGATCGGCTGCGCGGCCGGGGCGATCTCGTCCCAGACGCCGAGGCGCTCGAACATGCGGCGAGCCGCCGCGGCGATCGCCGAGGCGCGGCCGTCGACGGCGGTCGGCGGCGTCGGGTCGACCAGGGCCACGGCGAGGCGGGGATCGCCCTGCTTCAGCGCGACCGCCAGGGACAGGCCGACATGGCCCCCTCCGGCGACGACGACGTCGAACTCCTCGGCCATGACGGTCTCCCTGGTGTCTGTCTCTCCACACATAGAGCCGGCGCCGGGCGAACGCCACCTCTGCGACACGCGCTCGACGCTCCGACGTGGCACTCGCTCGACGCCCCGGCGCCGGCCTCGCTTGACGGTCCGACGCGGGGGTGCCACCCAATAGGGAAACCAGTTGACCCATTCGTCGGGATGCCGCCCATGAACGCCGCCGTCGCCACCCTGCTCGACATTCTCGATCTCGAGCCGCTCGAACACGATCTCTTCCGCGGACGCAGCCCGCAGGTCGGCTGGCAGCGGGTGTTCGGCGGGCAGGTGATCGGGCAGGCGCTGGTGGCGGCCGGGCGGACGGTCAAGGACCGGCCGGTGCATTCGCTGCACGCCTATTTCCTGCGGCCGGGCGATCCGGCGGTGCCGATCGTCTATCAGGTCGACCGGATCCGCGACGGCGCCGGCTTCACGACGCGGCGGGTGGTGGCCATTCAGCACGGGCGGCCGATCTTCTCGATGGCGGCGTCGTTCCACGTGGCGGAGGAGGGGGCGCTCTCCCATTCGGCGGTGATGCCGCAGGCGCCGCGGCCGGAGGATCTGCCGGACGAGGAGGTGCTGAAGCGGCGGTTCCTGGCCGATGCACCGCCGGCGGTGAAGGCCTATTGGGAGCGCGAACGGCCGCTCGAACTGCGACCGGCCGACTTCGATCACTATCTGTCGCGCACGCCGCTCGAGCCGCATCAGCAGGTGTGGTTGCGCACCACGGCGCCACTGCCCGACGATCCGGCGGTGCATGCGGCGGTGCTGGCCTATGCCTCGGACATGACGCTGTTCGACACGGCGCTGTTCGCGCACGGCCGGTCGGTGTTCGATCGCGACATGCAGCTGGCCAGCCTCGACCATGCGATGTGGTTCCACGGGGCGGCGCGCATCGACGACTGGCTGCTCTACGATCAGGACAGCCCGTTCTCGGGCGGGGCGCGCGGGTTCTCGCGCGGCTCGATCTGGACGCGCGACGGCCGTCTCGTCGCCTCGACCGCACAGGAAGGGCTGATGCGGGTCGCCGACGTCGCCACTCGCGGCGTGCCGGGCTGATCTGCCCGTTTCGGAGTCGTCCTGCCCGTCGACCCGGCCGGCGAGGCGGGGACGAGAGGGCGTCGCCGTCGCCTCGATGGGCATCTGCACAGTTCTCGAGCGTGCCCAACCGGTGATTCGCCGCGATTCGGCCGCTTTTCGACGAGGCGTGCCTGTTTCTCGAGCATGAGCGGTGGAGAGCGGGGGCGCGAGGTGGGGCCGGGTGGCGGCGAAATCGGCCGTTCATCAGTGTTTACAATCTGTTGACGCACCTGCGAAGGAGTTGGCACGCAGTTTGAATCCCTGTCGGCGGCGACGGTCGGACCCACAGCCCGCCCGCACCAGTCAGTAGTCAGGGCCCGCTCGCTCGGGCGCAGGGAAACGGGAACCACCACATGAAATTCGTGATGGCCATCATCAAGCCGTTCAAGCT
>ERZ1645187.4405-NODE-4405-length-11366-cov-17.830873_pt1 | contig 11366 bp, 8 predicted proteins | sample MGYA00575352_ERZ1645187 | MGnify/ENA primary metagenome ERZ1645187 (study PRJEB40837, sample SAMN11349314) | freshwater sediment metagenome | isolation source: river sediment | host: Sediment | place: India: Wazaribad , New Delhi | collected 2017-02-21 ... | reverse complement strand
TTTTTCAATTATTTGTTGACAAGTGCGGCAGATATGCTATACTGTTAAAAGCTTTATTAACACGCGTTAATAGATACTTAACCTAGGTGGTGCATGGAAAAACGGGTCACAAGCCACGACGTGGCTGAGCTGGCGGGAGTGTCACGGACGACTGTCTCGTTTGTGTTCAACGACGACAAACAGTATTCTGTCCGGCCGGAAACCCGCCAAAAGGTGAGAGAGGCTGCCCGCAAGCTGAGCTATTATCCCAACGCCTCCGCGCGGGCGCTTGCTTCCAAACAAGCAAAAGCCATCGGCCTGATCATGACGCGCGACCCCCATTACATCGCAGCGGACAATTTCCTCCCCCAGATTATCGGCGGGCTGCTGGACGTGGTAAAGGAAAAGCAAATCAGTCTTCTAATCGAATGGGTGGAACCTGGGGAGCAAACGCAAACCTACCTTAGCCTTACCCAGGCAAAGCACATCGATGGAATGATTTTACTGACGCCGCGTTTTGACGACCCGGGTCTCAAAGCGTTGGAACAGCTGGGGATTCCCTGCGTCATCTTGGGGCAGGTGCCTGGCTCAAATCTGCCCTTTGTGGACATTGACAACTGCGCAGCCGCGCACATGGCTGTCAATCATCTCATCGAACTTGGACACACCCGCATCGCCTGCATCACCAACGCCCAGCTCAGCTACTCATCGGCCAGCCAACGCCTGCTGGGCTACCGCCAGGCGCTCGTGGATGCGGGCTTAGACCTGGATGAAACCTTGGTCCGGGAAGCGGATTTTGATTCAACCAGCGGTTACGCTGCCATGCAGGATCTGCTGGACAGCGGTTGTAATTTTTCAGCGGTTTTTGCCGGCAGTGACATCGTCGCGCTGGGCGCGATGTCGGCAATTCATGCGGCTGGGCTCACGATCCCCGGGGACATTTCGATCGTAGGCTTTGACGATATTCCCGAAGCCGCACATTACTATCCGGGATTAACGTCGGTACATGTACCGGCTAATGAAATTGCCAGGCAGAGCTGTCACCTTCTCATGCATTTGATGAAAGGCGACCCGCTCGCAAGCACTTCTATCTTGTTACCCACTGAACTCATCTCCCGCCAATCCACGTGTGAGATAGAAAGGAGTCAAAAACATCGGCAAGGAGAGAAGCTCGTCCATTTCACTTAGGTTAAAACACCAATTCTAAAAGGAGAAACAATGAGATCGAAAAAGCACTTTATTTGGGCAAGCATTGCGATTTTGCTTGTCGCCAGCCTCGTACTGGCCGCCTGCGCCAAGACTGCCGAGGCCCCCGCGGCTGAAGCGCCTGCGGGCGAAACTGTTGCCGCACTGCCCCAGGGGCAGGAGCTGGCTAACGCCTATGCCGGACAGTATAAGGGGAAAGTTGTTACCATGGCCGGCCCCTTCACGGACCAGGATGAAGTTGTCTTCAACGACTCCATCAAGGGCTTTGAAGAAAAGACTGGTATCGACATTCAGTACGAAGGCTCCAAGGAATTTGAAGCCAACATCAACATTCGTCTGGATGGCGGCGACCGCCCTGATATCGTTGACTACCCGCAGCCCGGTCTGTTGAAATACGCCGTGGAAAAAGGCTACGCCATCGATATGAACACCCTGATTAATCCTGATTGGATTAAGACGAACTACAGTGATGCCTGGCAGTCTCTAGCTAAGATGACCGGACCCAACGGCGAAATCGTTGCCGGTATCTGGGCGCGCGCCAATGGCAAGTCCTTCGTCTTCTATCCCAAGGCTGCTTTTGATGCCGCTGGCTACAAAGTGCCTACCACTTGGGATGAGATGATGGCCCTCACCCAGCAAATTGCTGATGACGGCGACACCCCATGGTGTATCGGTATCGAATCCGGCGCCGCGACCGGCTGGACTATGACCGACTGGATCGAAGATGTGATGCTGCGTGTTGCTGGCGGCGAGAAATACGATCAGTGGGTAGCCGGCGAACTGAAATTCAATTCACCTGAGATGAACGAAGCCCTCGACTACATCGAAGCCATCTGGTTCAACGATGCCTACGTTTATGGCGGCCGCGCTGCCATCCCCACCATCAATTTTGGTGACGCCCCCAAACCTATGTTCGAAAATCCGCCCAAGTGCTGGTTCAACCGCCAGGGTAACTTTGTGACCACCTTCTTCCCCGAAGAAGCCGTCGCTGGTGTAGATTACAGTTTCTTCTACCTGCCCGGCATCAAGGAAGAATACGGCAGCCCCGTCCTGGGCGCTGGCGACATTTACGCTGTCTTCAATGACAGACCGGAAGTGCGCGCAGTCATCCAGTACTTCTCAACCGGCGAATCCCTCAAGGTTTGGGTTGAGAGCGGCGGCGCTATCCTGACCCACAACGACGCTTCCCTGGATTGGTACGTGGATCCTGTGACCCGCGGCGTTGCCGAGACCATCCGCAATGCGACCACCTTCCGCTTCGACGGCTCTGACATGATGCCCGGTGCGGTTGGCGCTGGTACATTCTGGAAGTACATGACCGATTATGTCAGTGGTTCCATCACCCGTGAGGAAGCCCTGAAACAAATCGACGCATCCTGGCCGAAGTAAGCTGCCAGGCTGACATAACCTGATGAATTGGAGAGCAGGTGGGTTACCTGCCTGCTCTCCGACCCCCTATTTAAGCTTGGCTGAGGAGGTGTTTAAATGAATAGTACCCAAACCGAAAGCCCCGGCGCCAACAATCCGATTACGAAAATCCTTTCCTGGTTCGGAACGGCCCTTGGACAGTTGTTCATTTCCGTTCTGGTACCGGCGATTACGTTTCTGGTTTTATGGCAGGGGTATTTATTCCTACAACGGGCGGCGGCGCCCCAAATTGTGCAGGTGCTCGTGGCGATTGTTTGGGGTGTCGGCGGCGTTGCACTGCTGTACGTGGTGACCAACTGGCTGGTCATGAAACTTCCCAAAAAAATCGCCAGGACCTTACAGCCTTTTGTTTTTGTTGGGCCTGCAGTGGTCATTATGGGCTGGTTCCTCGCCGTCCCGGTCATTCGCTCACTGATTGCCAGTTTCAAGAACTATCTCGGTACCGAATGGGTTGGACTGGAAAATTTTAAGTTTGCCTTCACGGACCCGCGTATGTTGGAGACTTTCCGCAACAACCTGCTCTGGATGGTTTTTGGAACCTTCTTCAGCGTGGCCTTCGGGCTGCTTATTGCCACCCTGGCGGACCGTTCCAAAGCGGAAGTGCTGTACAAGTCCATTATCTTTACCCCCTACGCCTTGTCCTTTGTGGGCGCGGGCGTAATCTGGAAATTTATCTATACTTATAAGGGCACCGGCATCGGCATCCGCGAGATTGGCCTGTTGAATGCCGTGGTCACCGCCCTGGGAGGGACGCCGCAGCCCTGGCTGAACCTGACGCCCTGGAATAACTTTTTCCTGATTGTGATTATGGTCTGGCTGCAAACCGGCTACGCCATGGTAATTCTCTCCAGCGCAATTAAAGGCGTGCCCGCGGAGCTGCTTGAGGCAGCCCGCATTGATGGCGCAAATGAATTCAAGATTTTCTTCAGCATCATCGTTCCTTACATCAAGGGAACCCTGCTGACGGTTACAACCACTATTGTAATCTTCAGCCTGAAAACATTTGATATCGTCCGGGTGATGACCGGCGGAAATAACGGCACGAACGTGATTGCCAACGAGTTCTACCTGCAGAGCTTCACCTACAACCACGCGGGCAGGGCTTCGGCAATCGCAATTGTCCTGCTGCTGCTGGTTACTCCGGTGATTATCAATAATGTGCGTTCATTCAATCAACAGAGGAGGGGTTTCTAATGGCTAACAGTCTAAAATCCCACAAAGCCTCCCAGAGTTTCTGGACCAATTTTGTTCTGATCGCGATCTGCGTCCTCTGGATGATCCCGATCCTGGGTATCCTGATAACCTCCTTCCGCCCCAGCGAAGATATCTTTAGGAATGGTTGGTGGAACGTTTTTCCGCACAAAGAAGATTTGGAAGTCAGCCGTGTCATCATCCCGGAAAGCGTCGATGTGGATGGACCCATCACCCTCGGCGGCAAGACCGCGACCTTCCAGGAATGGCAGCGCGGTGTCCAGCTGGAGGACGGCACTAAAGGCACCTGGTACGGTAATAAACGCACCCGCACAATTGTTATTTCTGAAAACAAGTGGGTGGGGTTTGCTACGAACCTGACAATACAGAACTACATGGATGTGCTCACCGGAAAAACCATCTCCTATAAAAACGCGCAGGGACAGACCATTACGCGCACGGGCAACAACCTGGGCGGCGCCTTCCTGAACTCTCTCGCGGTTACTATACCGGGTACGATTATCCCGATCCTGATCGCGGCTTTCGCTGCGTTCGGCTTCGCCTGGTTGGACTTCCCGGGCAGGAATATCATCTTCACGATCATCGTTGCCTTGCTGGTTGTGCCGCTGCAAATTGCCCTGGTTCCCATCCTGCAAGACTACGTGAAACTGGAATTGAATGGAACATTCCTCGGAATCTGGCTGGCACATACCGGCTTCGGTTTACCGCTGGCGACCTACCTGCTCTTCAATTACATCAGCACCATCCCCCGGGAGCTGCTGGAATCCGCGTACATTGATGGGGCTTCAAACTTCACCATCTTTACCGACCTGATCCTGCCCCTCTCTGTACCGGCGCTGGCATCTTTTGCCATCTTCCAGTTCCTGTGGTTGTGGAACGACTACCTGGTCGCGCTGGTGTTCCTTGGAGAAAAGAACCAGACCGTGACCATTGCGGTCGCGCAGTTGGTCGGTGAAAAAGGTCAGGACTGGCACCTGATGACTTCCGCGGCTTTTATCAGCATGATTCTGCCGCTGATTGTCTTCCTTGGATTGCAGCGCTACTTTGTGCGCGGGCTGATGGCTGGCTCTGTGAAGGGCTAAACTGCAATAGGCGACATGTAGTTTACTGCTGTGTGTGAAGCATAAGACACTTACATACCTGAACAAGACCCTTCGACTGCGCTCAGGGTGACAAGAAAATGTCATTCTGATGCCCTAACGGGTACAAGCCGCAGTGAAGGATTTTGAGCTGAACACGTACATACATAGCCATGCGACACACTATGTGCCTCGATGACGGCGTCCAAAGTAACAAGAAATTGTCATTCTTATGCCCTAACGGGTACAGGCCGCAGTTAAGAATCTACGTGTGCAGGGTTGCAAAGACGCTTCACCTTTTATATTGAAGAATATCTAAACAACATAAAAAATGCCCCACAAGGAAGCTGAAATGACTGGGAATTCCCTCTGGTACAAGAATGACATTTTTTATGAGCTGTATGTGCGCGCCTTTCGGGACAGCAACGCCGACGGCTGGGGGGACCTGAAAGGCGTCACCGAAAAGCTGGACTACCTGAGCTACCTTGGCGTGGATACCATCTGGCTGCTGCCAATCTCCCCCTCGCCGCTGCGCGACGACGGATACGACGTCAGCGATTACTGCGGCATCCATCCGATGTACGGGAACATGCAGGATTTTCAGGAGTTGGTAGCGCAGGCACATCAGCGCGCGCTGAAAATCCTGGTCGAATTGGTACCCAATCACACCTCCGACCAGCACGCCTGGTTCCAGGCCTCACGTGATCCCGCTCATCCGGAGCACGAAAAATACCGGGACTATTACGTCTGGAGCGATACAGACCAAAAATATCAGGACGCCCGCATCATCTTCGTGGACAGCGAAAAGTCCAATTGGACTTACGACCCTGTTCGCAAGCAGTATTTCTGGCACCGCTTCTTCCAGCACCAGCCGGACCTGAACTACGACAACCCGGCTGTGCAGGAAGCCATGCTGCAGACCGTCAAGTTCTGGATTGACCAGGGCGCGGACGGCATCCGCGTGGATGCCCCGCCCTACTTGTTCGAACGCGAGGGCACCAACTGCGAAAACCTGCCTGAAACGCACCTCTTCCTTAAGCGTCTGCGCGCCTTTGTGGACCAGTACAAGCCGGGCGTTCTGCTTCTTTCCGAAGCCAACCAGTGGCCGGAGGACGTCATCCATTACTTTGGCAGCGGCGATGAAATGCACATGAACTTCCATTTTCCGCTGATGCCGCGCCTGTATATGGCGCTGGCCCGCGGCGACCGTACGCCGATTGAGGAAATCCTGGCACGTACGCCGGAGCTGCCCGCCAACTGCCAATGGGGAACCTTCCTGCGCTGCCACGACGAGCTGACCCTCGAAATGGTCACCCCGGAAGAACGTCAATGGATGTGGGAATTCTACGCGCCCGAAAAGCGCATGCGACTGAACATGGGCATCCGCCGACGGCTGGCACCCTTGCTGGGCAATGACAAACGCAAAATCCTGCTGATGTACTCCCTCCTGCTGACCATGGGCGGTTCGCCTTTCCTGTATTATGGCGATGAAATTGGCATGGGCGATAATATCTGGCTGGAGGACCGCAACGGTGTGCGCACCCCCATGCAGTGGGAGGACAGCCCCAGCGGCGGCTTTTCAGAGGCACCCGCGGAAAAGTTTTACGCCCCGGTTATCTCCGACCCTGAGTACGGCTGCGCACGGGTGAATGCTGCCGCCCAGATGGCTGATCCCGCTTCTCTGCTGAACCGCATCAAGCACATGATCGCGGTGCGCAAACAATATGCCTTGTTTGGCTGGGGCGATTTTGCCTGGCGGGATTTCTCGTACAGTCCAAAAACTGTCGCGGCGTACCAACGGAAATATGAAGGGCAGCGCGTGGTGGTCTTGAACAACCTCACGGGCACCGAAGTTCACGGCTGGATACCCGAGACTGCCGCGGCTTTTGAGGATCTGCTGACCGGCGAACGGATTCTCCCGGGAGATTACCTCCTGCCCCCCTACGGCTTCGTGTGGCTCAAACCTATCGGTCCGGACCTGCCGAACCAGCCCTTGGGTCCTAACGCCCCGCGCCCACAATACCTTGGATCAGATAGAGAGTAAGCTGGGTTTGCTATTACTATCGGCGGTGCGGCGCCCCCAGCTATTGTTATTGCTGGTCATCATTAATAACTGAAAGCGATTTGAGTATCGAAATAAACAACGCAGGCGCTAACCCTGCTGTTTTGCGGAGGAAATAAGATGAAAACTCCCATATATGGCGGTATTGAAGGCGGCGGTACCAAGTTCGTGTGCGCAGTCGGCAGCGCGGAAGGAGAAAGCCTGGCGGAAACGCGCTTTCCAACCACCACCCCGGAGGAGACCCTCAACCGCGCAATTGCTTTTTTCCAGGAACAAACCCGCTTGCTGGGTCCTCTTTCTGGTTTGGGTATCGCTTGTTTTGGCCCACTGGACCCTGACATCCACTCCCCCACGTACGGCCACATCCTGGCTACCCCCAAAGCCGGCTGGGCTGGCGCGGACGTCGTCGGGGCGCTGCGCTCTGCCCTGCCGGTGCCTATTGCCTTTGATACCGACGTGAACGGCGCAGCCCTGGGTGAATGGCGTTGGGGCGCGGCGCAAGGACTGTCCACCTTCCTCTACTTCACGGTCGGCACCGGCGTGGGCGGCGGCGCGATGGTGGAGGGCAAACTCCTGCACGGATTAATTCACCCTGAAATGGGTCATATCCCGCTCCCTCATGACTACGCGCAAGACCCCTTCCCCGGTTCCTGCCCCTTCCACGGAGATTGTTTTGAAGGCCTGGCAAGCGGACCCGCCATGGAAAAACGCTGGGGTCAGCGCGCCGAAACCCTCCCCGCGGACCACCCCGCCTGGGACCTGGAAGCCCACTACATCGCGCGCGCGATGCAGGGCTTTATCTGCAGCTTTTCTCCGCAGCGCATTATCCTGGGCGGCGGCGTTCCGCAGCAGCCCGCGCTCCTTCCGCTGGTGCGCGCCAAGGTTCTGAGATACCTCAACAACTATGTCAATTCAGGAGCTATTCTTGAACACATTGACACCTACATCGTTCCCCCGGGTCTGGGCGCGCGCGCGGGGGTATGCGGTGCGTTCGCGCTGGCGCAGCAAGCCGAGGCGGGTATATGATCCACGGAGAGCTTAATCTGAATACTGAAGCTGCCAACAGCCTGGAAAAGCTCTTGCCGCGCCTGCAGGATGCGTTCGCAGAGCAGATAGCGGCGGATCGGCAAGCCTGGCTGGCGTTCACGCAGCGTCTTGATGCTCACTTCCCGGCGCTGTTCCGGCTGTACCACCGCCTGTACGCTGCGCGCTATGATTTTTTCTACCACCTGGAAGCCCTCCTGACAGAACTGGCGCGCGCGGCATTTGCCCGCCCGGCGGACCTGCGCGCGCTGGATGCCGAACGCGAGGCAAACCCGCTTTGGTTCCAGTCCAACAGCATGGTTGGCGGGGTTTGCTATGTTGACCTCTTTGCAGGAAATCTGGACGGCATCCGCGCGAAGATTCCATACTTCAAAGAACTGGGGCTCACTTATTTGCACTTGATGCCGCTCTTCCGCATGCCGGAAGGCGAAAACGACGGCGGCTACGCCATCAGCAGCTTCCGGGAAGTGCACCCTCCCCTGGGTACGATGGAGCAGCTGGCGCAGCTTTCCCGCGCGCTGCGGGAGGAAGGCATCAGCCTGGTGCTCGACTTGATCATCAATCACACTTCCGACGAGCACGAATGGGCTGAACGCGCCAAAGCTGGCGAAGCCCGCTACGAAGCGATGTACGGCATCTACCCCGACCGGACCATCCCGGATTTGTACGAGCGCAACCTGCGCGAAATCTTCCCCGACGAACACCCCGGAGCTTTTACCTGGTTTGAGAACCTGCGTAAATGGGTCTGGACCACATTTCACTCCTACCAATGGGATTTGGACTACGCCAACCCGGATGTCTTCAACCGCATGGCTGGCGAAATGCTCTTTCTGGCGAACCAGGGCGTGGAAATTTTCCGCTTGGACGCTGTCGCGTTCATCTGGAAGGAACTCGGTACTGCTTGCGAAAACCTGCCCGAAGCGCACGTGATCCTGCAGGGGTTCAACGCCCTCACGCGCATCGTTGCGCCATCCATGCTGTTTAAATCCGAAGCGATTGTCCACCCCGATGAGGTTGTGCGCTACATCTCCCCCGAGGAGTGCCAGCTTTCATATAATCCGCTCGTCATGGCGCTGCTGTGGAACACAATGGCTACGCGCAATGTAGATTTGCTGCAGCAGGCGCTGCGCAGCCGTTTCACCATTCACCCCCGTACCGCCTGGGTCAATTACGTGCGCTGCCACGATGATATCGGTTGGACCTTCGATGACGCGGATGCCTTGCGGCTGGGGATTAACGGCAGCGACCACCGTCAATTCCTGAATGAGTTTTACCGGGGGCGCTTCCCCGGCAGCTTCGCCCGCGGGCTGCCTTTCCAGGAGAATCCCAAAACAGGCGACTGCCGCATTTCCGGCACATGCGCCTCGCTGGCGGGGCTGGAAAAAGCGCTGGCGGAAGAAGGCCCGGCCGAGGTGGAACTGGCCATCCGCCGCATCGCACTCTTGTATGACGTCGTGATGACGCTCGGAGGCATTCCATTGATTTATTTGGGGGACGAAATTGGCATGCTGAACGACTACAGTTACCTGGACAACCCGGCGCACAAAGATGACAGCCGCTGGGTGCACCGCCCTGCCGCGGACGCGCAGAGTTATTCCCGCCGGCACGACCCGACAAGCCTGGAAGGGCGCGTTTACGCCAATATGCGCGCGGCGATTGCTTTCCGCAAGGGGCATGCCGAACTGGCCGGCGGAGAACTGGAAGCGCTTGAAAGCGGCAGCAGCGCCGTGCTGATGTACGCCCGCTCCAGCCAAGGCTCACGCCGCCTGGTGGTTATGGCAAATTTCAGCGAACACGAGCAGCTGGTCACCGCCTGGGCAGCGCAGCAAAACAATCTCGGCGCAAAGAAATGCCTGTTTGGCAGCGCGCAGCCGCTTGAAAACGGCGCAATCAGCCTGCCGCCTTACGATTTTTCGGTGTTTGCTTGATGGAAAGCTTGTTTGGCGCAAGACGATGCACTATTCATGGCTTGCGTTTCTCAAGCTGCCGCTTTGGATAACCGTTCGGATGTAGGGGCGAAGCATCCCAAGAAGAATGCCAAGCCCTTGTCTGGTGCACACAAAACGGATGCTTCGCCCCTACCGCTGATTATCAAAGGGCAGCGTGTATATTTGAAAAAACAGAAAGGTAAAAACAGCGGGATACCGCCTGGTATCCCGCTTCACTTTACTGAAAATAACTCTACGGACCAATGACGACCGGGTAACCTTGCGCCTGCCAGTCATTCATCCCGCCGCCCATGGACGTGACCGTCGTAAATCCTGCTGTTTCGAGGATGTCCCTGCCCTGCGCGCTGCGGTTCCCGGAACGGCAGACAACGACAATCGTCTGGTCGGTGGGCAGCTCTCCGGAACGCTGCAAAAGCTGACCCAGGGAAATCAAGGTTGCGCCTTCGATGTGCCCCTGCTCCCATTCGCTCGGTTCGCGCACGTCCACAATAAAAGCGCCTTCGTCCCGCAGCGCTGCTGCCTGCGCAACGCTGACTTCGCGCGGCAGTTTCGCGCTGGTGGGATTGCCCGGCTGAAACAACAGATAAACGAGCCCCACGGCAGCCGCGGCTACCTGCAGCAGGTCGGTAATGTAAAAGATCGGGAAACCAAATTTTCACCAATCGTCGCTGACCTTACCTTGATACGGCCAGGCAGCCGTGAGAGGATCCACGCCCAGGAGAAAGTTCGCGCCTGTCTTTAAGCCGCCTTCCACTTCTTGAAGTATACATTCAGGCGCCCCAGGAATTCCACCAGCCCCGAAGCAGCTTGCGGGCTTACCAGTGTTTAAAAGCCTTCTTGAAGGGTCTGGCGCTTTAGACGCACTGACTGCGGTCATAAAAAAGCAGCGGTCCGCGCGCGGACCGCTGCTATCAATATTATCTACCACTTGCCGCTAAAAGCCGACAAGATTCATCAACCGGGTTCACTCTTTCCGCTGAGGTCTACTTCCTCAGGAAGGGCAGGAAGTGGTCCCAACTGGTGGCGTAGATCCCACCGCTGCCCGGATAGCGCCACTCCGTTTTGCTGGCGCGCGGCGTAAAGGTGTTGCCGGCCACATGCACGTAGCTATACGACCCCGCTCCCGAAGGGACGTAAGCAATGCGCATCCCCATCAAGCGCATCTTGGGGCTCATAATCCCTGGGCGCCAATTGAGCACATAGGTGTAGTTTAAATTATCCACAACGTGGTTGATTTGAGCGCTTAGTGCCTGGCCGTAGCCCGAGCTGCCATCGGAAAGGGCAGTCGAGAGATCAGTAGTATTACCGCTTCCGTCATAGATCGTGAGCCAGGCAGTACTGTAGGAGGATGGATCCGCGTCATAAAAGTACAGGCGCAGGTAATAAATCTCAGCACCTTCCGGCAGA
>ERZ1645187.4403-NODE-4403-length-11371-cov-6.959173_pt1 | contig 11371 bp, 13 predicted proteins | sample MGYA00575352_ERZ1645187 | MGnify/ENA primary metagenome ERZ1645187 (study PRJEB40837, sample SAMN11349314) | freshwater sediment metagenome | isolation source: river sediment | host: Sediment | place: India: Wazaribad , New Delhi | collected 2017-02-21 ... | reverse complement strand
ACCTGCTGCAATGGACGCAGTCGGGCACGCTACTGGTGATGGTCATCATCGGCGGTGTCGGCTATCTCTGGGGCGGCGTGGTCGGTGCTGTCGTACTGCTCGGACTGGAGGAAACGCTGGTCGGCTTCACCGAACACTGGCACATCGTCCTCGGCCTGCTGCTGCTCGCCGTCGTGCTGTTCGCCCCCAAGGGCGTCGCCGCACTTTTCGGCCGTGAACGGAAAGGCAGCCATGACTGACCTGCTACTCGAGGTCCGCCAGCTTTCCCGCCGCTTCGGCGCCGTCGATGCGCTCAAGACGGTCGACTTCAGCGTCGCCGCCGGCGAAGTGCATGCGCTGATCGGACCAAACGGCGCCGGCAAGACGACCTTCATCCACCACGTCTCCGGCGCGCTGACACCCGATTCCGGCAGTGTCCATTTCGCCGGCCGCGACGTGACGCGCCTGTCGATGCACGAACGCGTGCGTGTCGGCATGGCGCGCTCGTACCAGATCACCAATGTCTTTCTCGGCCTGTCGGCGCTCGACAATGTCGCGTTGGCCGTTCAGGGCCGCCCCGATTCGGGCAGCAGCTTCCGCTTCTGGCGCCCGATGGCCCGCGAGCAGGCGCTGTTCGCCGAGGCCGAAGGCTATCTGCAGCAGGTCGGACTGGCCGCCAAGGCGGGCACGCTGGCCGGCGCCCTGTCGCACGGTGAGCAACGGGCATTGGAGCTGGCCATGGCGCTGGCCACCCGGCCGCAGCTGCTGCTGCTCGACGAGCCGATGGCCGGCACCGGCCCCGAGGATTCGGCGCGCATGGTCGAGCTGATCGAACACCTCGCCCGCCACGTCACCATCCTGCTCGTCGAACACGACATGGCGGCTGTGTTCCGGCTGGCCGACCGCATCTCGGTGCTGGTCAATGGCCAGATGATCTGCACCGGCACGCCGGAGGCGGTGAAGAACGACGCCGGCGTGCGCCGCGCCTACCTGGGGGATCACCTATGAGTGCCCTGTGCCCAAGCATCCGAAACAGGGCGATCCCTCCCCAGTGGAGATGCTTGCGTAGCCAGCAGTGGGCCCATCCATGAGCGGCTTGCTGGAAATTTCAGGCCTCGAAGTCGCCTACGGGCCGAGCCAGGTGCTGTTTGGCCTCGATCTGGCCATGGCGGAAGGCGAGGCGGCGACGCTGCTCGGCCGCAACGGCATGGGCAAGACGACCACCATCCGCGCCATCTGCGGCCTCGAGCCGGTGAAAGCGGGCAGCATCCGCTTCGCGGGCGAAGCGATTGCCGGTTGGCGGCCGGACCGCATCGGTCGCGCCGGCATTGCGCTGGTGCCGGAAGGGCGACAGTGTTTCCCGAACCTGACGGTGGACGAACACCTGATCGCCTTCGCCGCCAACCGCCGCCAGGTCGCCGATCCGTGGACGCCGGCCCGCGTCTACGACCTGTTCCCACGCCTCATGGAACGCAAACGCAACCTCGGCAACCAGCTTTCCGGCGGCGAACAGCAAATGCTGGCGATCGGCCGGGCGCTGGTCACCAACCCGCGCCTGCTGATCCTCGACGAGGCCACCGAAGGCCTGGCACCGTTGATCCGCGACGAAATCTGGGCCTGCCTCGCCCGCCTGCGTGCGGAGGGACAGAGCGTCCTGGTCGTGGACAAGTACGTCGAAAAGCTGATCGAACTGGCCGACCGCCACACCATCATCGAGCGCGGCCAGGTCGTCTGGCAGGGCAGTTCACATGAGCTCAGTGCCGATCACGGCATCTGGCAACGTTATCTCGGCATCTGATGGTCAGTCCCGTCATTGGCGGAACGGAGTGAACGCAGGCTGTTTGTCCCCGGCCAGTGAGAAGCGCAGCGATAGCCAACGCCAGCGCGAGAATGCGTCACAGCACCAGGAATCCAAAGACACGCCTTAACTGCGACGAGGGCGACTAGATTACCCAGTCGCTTTCGGGTGGCTGAATCGCAACTTCCCCTCCCGCGACTTCTCGTTCGAAACGCTCAAACGTCATCGGCCGTCCAAACAGATAGCCCTGGAACATGGAGCAGCCGTTCCGGACAAGATATGCCTGCTGCGCCTCTTCCTCGACGCCTTCCGCAACGACGTTGAGCCGCAAGGCATTGCCCATGGCGACGATGGCCCGGACGATCGCCGCATCGTCAGGATTGCTCAGAATGTCGGCAATGAAGGAACGGTCGACCTTGAGCTGCTCGAACGGGAAGCGCTTCAAATAGGCCAGCGAGGCATAGCCCGTACCGAAATCGTCGAGCGAGAAGCGGATGCCTTTACCCAGTAGCTGTCGCATCTTGCGCACCACCTCTTCAACACCGTCAAGCAGCAGGCTTTCGGTCAGCTCAAGCTTGAGACGGTGCGGCAGCACCTTGTGACGCTCCAGTGCCGAGCAGACCTGCTCGACGAAATCCGCCTGGCGGAACTGGCGCGCACTGATATTCACCGATAGCGACAAGTCGCGGGTTACCGCACTTGCCGACCAGCGAGCCAATGCGGCGCAGGCCTGGTCGAGAACCCACAGGCCGATGGGAACGATCAGTCCGGTTTCTTCGGCAAGGGGAATGAAGTCGGCCGGAGAAACCATCGCCTTGCCGGCAGGCTGCCAGCGCAGCAGCGTTTCAGCCCCGATCAGGCGACGCCTGCCGTCGACCTGAGCCTGAACGTAGAGCAGCAGTTCATTGCGGGCCAGCGCACGCCGCAGGCCTGTTTCAAGTGCAGCCCGTTCGTCGAGCGCGGTCTGCATGGCACCGTCGAAGAAACGAACCGTGTTGCGCCCGGCATCCTTGGCTTTATAGAGCGCGATATCGGCCTGCTTGACCAGCGCCTCGAGTGCCTTGTCATGTCCACGGAACAGGCTGATGCCGATACTGGCAGTACGCACGTATTCGGTATCGGCGCTCAGCTGGTAGGCAAGGCCAAGTTCGGCACGAATTTTTTCTGCCACGGCGCCGGTCTGGAAGGCCGCATGTTCCTCGTCGGCGCCAAGATCCTCAAGCATCACGACGAACTCGTCCCCCCCGAGGCGAGCTGCCGTATCGGCATCGCGCACGCAGGCACGCAAGCGCTTGGCGACCTCGACCAGCAGATTGTCGCCTACATCGTGCCCCAGCGTGTCATTGAGCGTCTTGAAATGATCGATGTCGATAATCAGCAATGCCCCGTACTGGCCGTTGCGTCGGCCGGCAGCACAGGCCTTTTCGAGTCGGTCGAGGAACAGTCGGCGGTTGGGCAAGGCTGTCAGCGGATCGTAGAAAGCCAGGCTGTGGATTTCGGATTCCGCTACCTTGAGATTGCTGATATCGGAAAAAGTGCTGACGTAGTTTGTCAGTTGGCCCTTGTTGTCGTAGACGGCACTGATGGTCAGCCACTCGGGGAAAATCTCGCCGTTCTTGCGGCGGTTCCAGATTTCCCCTTGCCAGTGCCCATGCTCGCTCAGATCGTTCCACATCGCGAGATAGAAGGCTGCATCCTGACGTCCGGACTTCAGTATCTTCGGCGACTGGCCAATCGCCTCCTCGGCTGAATAGCCCGTCAGCTTGGTAAATGCGCCATTCACCTTGAGTATGTGCTGACTGGCGTCGGTCACCATGATCGCCGCCTGTGATTCGAAGGCAACCGCCGCTACCCGTAAATCCTGTTCCATCCGGCAGCGCTCCGAGATGTCCGAGGCGATGCCCAGATAACCCTTAACACAACCGGCTTCATCCCGTAGCGCGCTGACCGCCAGGCTGACCGGAATGCGCGTGCCATCCTTGCGGACGTAGGTCCAGTCGCGCTCATCCAGAGACTGCTGATCCAGCAAGGCGACAAAGGTTTCAAAACCCGGATCAACGCAGCGTCCCAGTTGCTCCGAAAGCTGCCCGGCCCGAGCTGCAATCTCGTCAGCACAATGGAACAGACCGGGCGTATGGCGATGGACGACTTCTTCCCAGCCATAGCCCAGCATGGTCTGGGCGGACCGGTTGAAATAAACGATGACCCCGGCAGCATCGGTCAGGATGATGGCCCGGCCGGCATTCTCGAAAATGGCGTACTGGATGTTGCAGAGTTCGGCCAAGCGCTGGCCGGTACCGTGTATTGCCCCGCCAATGCAGCACAGAGGGTCGATCATCATCGCCCCTTTCCCCGTCGGACGTTGCTGTAGTCCAAGGCACCGCCCGACCAGTGACAACGGATGTATCCGGCCATTTGCTCCTCCCGAGCAGATATCGTCGGGGCCATAGCATTGTTGTTTTGATCGGCCTCAAACGCTAGTTTGAACGATTATGGAGAAATGCCATGGCGATGGCAAGCCGGAACAGGCAAGATGAAGGCCATGACAGGCCCGGAAGCCGTTCAGCCGGTGGTCAGCAAGGCGAATTCACGCTCGGCCAATTGTTCGTTGCCAAGGTTCAGGGCAACCAGTCGACGCAGATGGGTCATGCTGTCGAGATCGATATCGCGACACGCCAGGCCGTAATAGTTGGCCAGGTGATGGACGACCGTCGCATCCATGCGGATCGACGTTCCAGCGGCGTCGAGACGGATCTTCAAGGTGCAGTTCGTTCCCACGGTAACGAACATCGGCTTGTTAGGGTGAATCAACGCTCCCTGCAACGACAGGTCGAGCACTTCGACGACGTGCTGACCATCCGGGAGGAACAGGCTCGCTTCGCATTGAAACGGTACCCGGGAATACTTGCGCCGATTGCTGACCATCCTCGTCTCCACCTTATTTTCCCTGCATGTTACCCCAAAGGAGCTTGTGCAGTTGCAGTTGGAAACGCACGTTCAGGCCGTCTTCGAGGATCCATTCCGCGAGTTCACGCGGCTCCACCTGCCCTTGCGCGGGCGAGAACAGAACCGGGCAGCGGCGATCGAGTTGGCGGCTGCGCACGAGGTCGCGCGCCCATTCGTAATCCGTCCGCGAGGCGATGACGATCTTGATCTCGTCACGAGCGTTCAGGTGATCTAGGTTTTCCCAGCGATTCTTGTCCACTTCACCCGAGCCGGGCGCCTTGAGGTCCATGATGCGCGCGACGCGCGGGTCGACGCCGGCAATGTCGAGCGCACCCGAGGTTTCGAGCGAGACCTCGTAGCCGGCATCGCACAGCGCCGTCAGCAACGGCAGGCATTCCTTCTGCGACAACGGCTCGCCGCCGGTGACGCAGACCTGGCGGGCCGGATACTTGCCAACCTCGGCGAGCACCGAGGCGATGGTGGCTGCCTCGCCGCCCGTGAAGCTGTACGTCGTATCGCACCAGGTGCAACGCAACGGGCAGCCGGTCAGGCGCACAAACACGGTCGGCAAGCCGACACGCGACGCCTCGCCCTGCAGCGAGTAGAAAATTTCGGTGATGCGTAAGGCCAATTACTTCTTCTTCAGGCGCTCGCGTGCCGTTTCGGCCGCCGGTGCGGTCGGGTATTTGGCCACCACGGTTTCAAGCGAACGCTTGGCCCCGGTCGGGTTGCCCATCTCCTGCTGGCAGGCGGCAATGGCCAGCCAGGCATCGGGGGCCTTGGCGCTGTCCGCGTATTTGGTGGTCACGACGCTCTGCGCCTCGATGGCGCGTTTGCAGTCGCGCTGGGCATACCAGGCATTGCCCAGCCAGTACTGGGCGTTGGGCGCCAGGGTACCGTCCGGGTATTTCTGGACAAAGGCACCAAAGCCGGCGGCCGCGTCCTTGTACTTGCCGGCCTTGAACTGGTTCAGGGCCGCTTCATACTCCTGGGTTTCCTTGGCCGGATCGGCCGAGGATTTCGGATTTGGGCCATTTTCCGGGTTGACCGTCGGCGTCGCCGCCGCAGCCGACTCGAATTTGCGCAGGCGGGTATCGAGGTCGAGATAGAAATCCTGCTGGCGCTTCTTGGCCGTTTCGAGCTCGTAAGTGAGCGACTCGATCTGGCCGCGCAGGCGGGCGATCTCCTCGGCCTGGCGCTGAATCTGGTCGGCCAGATTCAGCTGGGCCTTGGCCTGCTGGTCGAATCGCGCCTCGGACTTGGCCTTCAAGTCAGCAATCTGGCGACGCGCCTCGTCGTCATCGAAGACCCCCGCCTGGGCCTGCATGGCACCCAGGGCGGCAATCAGCAGCGCGATTCGAACCGGACGCATGGCTTAGAACTCGCCGCGGCCGTCAGCAGCGCGATAGAGGATGTCGGCGCGACGGTTTTCGGCCCAGGCAGCGTCGTCGTGGCCCGGGTTCTTCGGCTTTTCCTCGCCGAGGCTGACGGACTCGATCTGCTCATCCTTGACGCCCAGCAGGGTCAGCGAGCGCTTGACGGCGTCGGAACGCTTCTGGCCGAGCGACAGGTTGTACTCACGGCTGCCGCGCTCGTCGGTGTTGCCCTGGATCAGAACCTTGAAGCCCTTGTTGGCGACCAGGTACTTGGCATGGGCGGCGACCAGATCCTTGTACTCGTCCTTGACTTCGTACTTGTCGAGGTCGAAGTAGATGCTGCGCTGCGACAGCTTGCTGGCCGGGTCGGTCAGTTCGCGCGGCAGGCCGCTGGCATCGAGGCCGCCGGCGGTGACCGGGGTCACGCCGGAGGAGGAGCCGCTGCGCGACTCAACCGGGGCGCCGGCGCCGTCTTCCGGCAGCGGGGTGGTGGAACAGGCGGCCAGCAGGGCGGCCAGCAGGGCGGGGATCAACAGCTTTTTCACGAAAGTTCTCCGGTGCGAATTATTGATAGTAAGGGCCCCAGGCCGGTTCGCGGACGTCGCCGGCCGCAACCGTGAGGCGTTGTTTGATCCTGCCATCGCTGGAAACAGCCGATAGGACGCCGCGTCCGCCAATTTCGGTGGCGATCAGGATCATGCGGCTATTGGGGGCGAAACTCGGGGATTCGTCCTTGATGGAATCGCTCAGCACCTGCATCTGACGGCTGGCCAGATCCATGATGGCGAGCTGGAAGCGGCCTTCGCGACGGGTGATGAAGGCGAGGCTCTTGCCGTCTGGCGACGGACGCGGCGAGACGTTGTAGCTGCCCTCGAAGGTGACGCGCCGGGCGTCGCCGCCGTTGGCACCGACCTGATAGATCTGCGGGCTGCCGCCACGATCCGAGGTGAAGTAAATGCTGGCCCCGTCCGGCGAGTAGCGCGGCTCGGTATCGATGCCCGAGGATTGCGTGATGCGCTGAACACCGCTGCCATCGGCATTGACGGCATAGATCTGCGAGTTGCCGTCCTTCGATAACACCACCGCCAGCTTGCGGCCATCCGGCGACCAGGCGGGCGCCGAGTTGGAACCCTTGAAGTTGGCGACGATGTGACGCTGGCCGGAGGCCAGCGAATGGACGTAGATGACCGGCTTCTTCTTCTCGAAGGAAACATAGGCCAGGCGACCGCCATCCGGCGACCAGACCGGCGAGATGATCGGCTCGGTCGAGGTCAGGGCCGTCGCGGCGTTCTGACCGTCGGAATCGGCGATCTGCAGCAGGAACTGGCCGCGCGCTTTGACGACGTAGGCGATGCGCGTCGAGAAGACGCCTTTCTCGCCGGTCAGCTTTTCGTAGATGTAGTCGGCGATGCGATGGCCGGCAGCACGCAACTGGGTGTTATTGGTGACGTAGGCGGCACCGCCGAGCGAGACACCCTTGATTGAGTCATAGAGGCGGAAACGCGCTTCCATCCGGCCATCGGCGCTGCGCCCGATGCTGCCGGCCGCCAGCGCGTCGGCACCACGACCCTTCCAGTCGGCGTGGTTGATCGGCGCGTTCTCGTCAATCGCCAGGCTGTTGTGATCGACCAGCTTGAACAGGCCGCTGCGCTCGAGGTCGGCCCGAACGGTGCCGGTGATGACACGCGAAGCGACCGGATCGCCGGGGAAATCGACGATGGCAACCGGAATGCGGTTGGCACCGGCACCAGTGATCTCGATCGACAGCTGCGCCTGGGCCAGACCGACGGTCAACAGCGAAAAAGCCAGGAAAATGCGACGGGTAATTCGGGACATTTCGTTCATTTTCAAAAAGATCGCGCGATTCTACTCTTCAAATGGCCGATATTTGATTTCCAGTTCCCGCTTGAACAGGGAAGGATCGTCCGGCTTGGGCAAGGGGGAGGATTTCCAGATCGCCGCTTCGATTGCCCGGTCGAGTGCCGGATTGCCACTGGAACGCTTGATCTTCACCGCCAAGACTTCGCCGGTCGGCAACTGCTCGACCAGAATCGTCGCTTCCGGGTTGCCCTGGATGCTGGGCGGCAGGACCATGTTGCCGCGAATCTTGCCGCGAATCTTGCCAACATAGGTTTCGAGCCCGCGTTTGTTGGCCGACGCCCGCTGCTCCGATTCGGCCGCCGCCGCATTGGCCATCTGCTGGGCCGTGGCCTGGGCCTTGGCAGAGTTCTTGAGTTGGGCGGACTCACGTGCCAGTTCCTTGTCGAAGTCGAATTTGGGCGGTTCCGGTTTTTTCGGCTCCGGTTTCGGCGGTTCGGGCTTCTTAGGTTCCGGTTTCGGCGGCTCAGGCTTCTTTTTTTCTTCCTTGATCGCGATATCCGGCTTCTTCGGCGGCGGCTCGACCTTGGGTTCAGGCTTCGGTTCCGGTTTGGGCTGCGGCTTGACCGCCGGCTCGGGTAGCGGCGGAGGAGGCGGTGGCGGCACGACTTGCGCCGGCTGCGGCGTCGGCGACCAGAGCTCGACGTCGTACACCTCCGGCTTGCTGCGCTTCCACTGCACGCCGAAGAACAGGAAGGCCAGCAGCACGACATGGACCAGCACGGTCAGCGCCAGTGCGTACTTCTTGCCGGGTTCTTCGGGACGCTCGAGGATCATTTACCGGTCGTCTGCACCACAAGGCCGACTTTCTTGACCCCGGTACTTCTCAATTCATCCACAACCGCGATAACCGTCTCGTATTTGAGCTTTTTATCACCGGAAACAACCACCGGCTGCTCAGGGTCTCTGGCTAGAGAGGCTTTGACCATTTTGACCAGTTCCTTACGGTCGATCTTAACTTCCTTATCGCCCATAGCCCGATCTGTCAGTAACAAACTCTCATCCGCCTTGATCGAAATCTCCAACGGCTTTTTTTGGTCCTGTTGATTTGCATTGCCGACAGTTGGCACATCAATAGTAGAAGTCGTCATCATCGGCGTCGCCACCATGAAAATGACGAGCAACACCAGCATCACGTCTATGTAGGGCACGACGTTGATTTCGTTTTTCAGGCGGCGCTGGCGCATCAAGCCCCCCGCAAAAATGGATCACGCGCCGCGAGGACGAGGCGGCGAGCGAGACAGTGCGGATTGCACGGCGAGTGAGCCAACGAAGTCATCGCAAGTGTGGCCATTTTTACCTCATCTGGCGCTGGATGATGTTGGAGAACTCCTCCATGAACGACTCGTAGCGCACCGCGAGGCGGTCGATGTCGTGCGAGAAGCGGTTGTAGGCCAGCACCGCCGGAATCGCCGCGAAGAGGCCGATGGCCGTGGCGACCAGCGCCTCGGCAATACCCGGCGCCACGGAGGCCAGGGTCGCCGAGCCGACGTTGGACAGGGCGCGGAAGGCGTGCATGATGCCCCAGACGGTACCGAACAGGCCGATGTAGGGCGAGACCGAGCCGACCGAGGCGAGGAAGGCGAGGTGCGATTCGAGGGCATCCATCTCGCGCTGGTAGGTAGCGCGCATGGCGCGGCGGGAGCCGTCCACGATGTCCTTGGGGTCGAGGTTCTTCTGGCCACGCAGTTTGGTGAATTCGCGGAAGCCCGCCTCGAAGATGCGCTCCATCGAGCCGGCGTGGTGGCGGTCATTGACCGCGCTGTTGTACAGGTTGTTGAGATCGCCGCCGGACCAGAAGTCGCGCTCGAAGGTCTCGGTTTTCTCGCGCGCCTGCTTCACGGCAAACAGCTTCATGAAGATGTAGTACCAGGACATCAGCGAGACGCCGGCGAGCAGTGCCATGACGATCTGCACGACCGCGCTGGCCTGCAGGATGAGGTGGAGGATGGAGAGGTCCTGGGTAACGTTCATTTCAGCGCTTCCAGCTTGGCATACAGGAAATCGGGAATCGGGGCGGGCTTCATCGTCGCCATGTCGACGCAGGCGATCTCGACGGTACCGGTCACCAGTTCTTCGTCGTCGCGCCGCACGTGCTGGCGAAACACGACGCGCACGCGGGTCAGCTTCTCGACCTCGAGGCCGACGGTCAACTGGTCATCGAGGCGGGCCGGCTTCAGGTACTCGCAATTCGCCTTGCGGGCGACGAAACCAATCCCGGCCTCAAGCGCCAATTGCCGCTGGTCGTGGCCGGCGACACGCATCCATTCGGTGCGGCAACGCTCGAAGAACTTCAGGTAATTGGCGTAATAGACGACCCCACCGGCATCGGTATCCTCGTAATAGACGCGGACCGGAATGGTAAAGGCGTTCGGACTGGGCTCGAGTTTCATCCCGAGATTTTACCTTGCGTTGCAACATTGATTTGTAACGGTCTGTTTCCACAGCAGTTGCCGGCGACGGCAAAAATATTGCGGCCGCCTTTTCGAGTCGTCCGAGAAACCTGTTTTCCGGACGCCCCTGCGCCTATATTGAAAACAGGCAGTTGCCGAGAAGGGAGAGAGTCATGATCAAGCACATCACCACAAGCGCCTGGCCCCGTGTCGCCGCCGGCATGGGCGCATTGATGCTGAGCGGCGGCTTGCTGGCGCAGGCGCCGGGCATGCCGGCGACACCGGGTTTCCAGTCGAAGCCGATCCAGTCGGCGCCCGTCAGCGGCGACGACAGCCGGGAAATGCACGCCATCGCCGTGTCGATCGCTCCTGGCGGCTATTCGCCGGCGCACATCCACCCAGGCGACTGCCTGGGAACGGTGATCGAGGGCACTGTCGACCTCGTCGCCGACGGCAAGGAAACCCGCCGTGTCGCGGCGGGCGAAGCCTTCAGCAATCCGCGCGGGACGGTGCACCAGTTCCGCAACAGCGGCGACGTGCCGGTCCGGATGCTGACCTTCGTCGTGGTCGACAAGGGCAAGCCCCGGGTGATGCCTCCACCGGGCCAATAAGCTCGGCCGCTCAGTCGTCCGCCAGCAGATCGCGTACGACCGCGCTGGCCGGCTCGGCCAGCCCGAGGTGACGGTAGATGGCCGGCGTGGCAATGCGGCCACGCAGCGTCCGCTGCAGGTAGCCCTGCTGGATCAGGTAGGGCTCCAGCACATCCTCGATGGTGTCGCGCGCTTCGCCAATGGCGGCCGCCAGGTTGTCGACGCCGACCGGGCCGCCGCCGAACTTGTCGATGACGGCGCTGAGCAGCTTGCGGTCCATCAGGTCCAGACCGGCCGGGTCCACGTCGAGCATGTGCAGGGCCTTGTCGGCCACGCCGCGGGTGATGTTGCCGTCCGCCTTGACCTCGGCGTAGTCGCGCACGCGGCGCAGCAGGCGGTTGGCGATGCGCG
>ERZ1645187.4401-NODE-4401-length-11372-cov-8.938676_pt1 | contig 11372 bp, 10 predicted proteins | sample MGYA00575352_ERZ1645187 | MGnify/ENA primary metagenome ERZ1645187 (study PRJEB40837, sample SAMN11349314) | freshwater sediment metagenome | isolation source: river sediment | host: Sediment | place: India: Wazaribad , New Delhi | collected 2017-02-21 ... | reverse complement strand
AGAAGGGCAGGATGGCCTCGGCCTTGCCGAGGTCGACGAAGATGTCGCGGCCGGCGACGTGGTGCACGAGGCCGGTGACGATCTCGCCCTCGCGGGGCTTGTACTCGTCGAAGATGCGGACCTTCTCGATCTCGCGGATCTTCTGGATAAGGACCTGCTTGGCGGTCTGCGCCGCGATGCGGGAGAAATCCTGTATCGGCACCGGGAGGTGGATGTCCTCGCCCACCTTGGCGTCGGGCTGGTGCTTGCGGGCCTCCTCGAGGCTGATCTCGAGTTCGGGCGTTACCACCGGCTCGGCCACCTTCTTGACGAGGAAGCCGGCCATTTCACCGGTCTCGGGGTCTATGCCGGCCATGATCTGGGCGGTCTTGCCGAAATACTTGCGCAGGGCGCTCACCAGCGAGTCGGTGATCGTCTTGAACACGTCGTCGCGCTTTATGTTCTTCTCGCGCTCCAGCTGCTCGAGCGCCAGTAAAAGTTCCGATTTTGTCTTCTGTTCCTTGTTGGTCATTGTCTTACCCCTGTATTATTTTCGCTTCAAGATCTCGTCGTCGGTAGGATGCAACCTGGCCTCGTCGATATCCTCAAGGCTGAACTTCAAGTCGCCGGTCAGCAGCAGCTGGCCGTTTTCAAAACCGGCTATCGCGCCGTAGTAAACGCGGGCGTTGTTCACCGGACGCTTCAGGCGGACCTTAACCTGCTGGCCGGCGAAGCGCTTGAAATCCTTCTCTTTCTTCAGGACGCGGTCCACTCCCGGGGAGGAAACCTCCAGGAAGTAGCCGTTCGCGTAGAAATTGTTCATGTCCAGGCAGGCGCCGACCTTCTCGCTCAGATGCTCGCAGTCGTCCAGGTTCACGCCGCCCTTCTCCCGGTCCACGAAAACCTGTATCAGCGGCTTGCCGTTATGGCTGGCCAGCTTTATGTCCACCAGCTCGAAGCCGGCGGCTTCCAGCGCGGAGTTGATCTCGGTTTCCAGTTTTGACTTGTCCATAGAACCTCGTCCTATTAAGAAAAAAAGCGGCTGAACTTCAGCCACCTTCTATAATTATATTAGCAATTCATCCCCTATAATACAAGCGTAATCTTGCTAAGCCGCCCGTTTTGCGCGAGATGCCTGGCAGGGGAGGGCTACTCGGACGCGGGGGCGCGGCGGCCCCGAGCGACTTTGGGGAAGGGGGGGCCCCGCCGCGAAGACGGCGGGGGGAAACCGCGCAACGGTTTCCATCATCCAGGAGCGAGGAGCCGCCACGCCCCCGCGGCCCGCATGCACGCTTGGCGGCAAATAAGGAAGCCCCTTGCGGGGCTTCCTTATTTCGGCCGGAGGCGCTTTTACTTAAGCGTGCGGGCGAAGTGCTCGAAAGCCTTCGCGAAAGGCTCCGGGGGGGCGCTAAGCACGCCGGCGCCCACCTGGCCCACGCCGGGGTCCTTGTGCGCCACGCCGGTGTCTATGAACGGCAGAATGCCGCTCTTCGCCACCTTTATCACGTCGATGCCCGTCGGAGTGCCGCGGAAGTTCAGGTACGGGATCTTGTAGATGTTGCTCTCGCCGCAGGTGATCTCGTACATCGCCAGCGTATAGTTCACGGCGTCGGCGGCGTTGCCGCCCACGAACTGCACTATAGCCGGCGCGGCCGCTATGGCGAAGCCGCCCAGGCCGTTGGTCTCGGTGATGGCCGAGTCGCCGATGTCGGGGTTGGCGTCCGCCTTGCTGTAACCGGGAAAGTACAGCGCGTCCGGCACGGGGGCCGGGCCGGTGAACCAGAGCCCGCCGGTGCCCGAGAGCTGCACGCCGAAGTCGGTGCCGTTACGGGCCATCACCACGAGCATGCTCGAGCCCTTCACGCCGCGCGCGGCGTCGAGCGAGGCCTTCGATAGCGCCATCGACAGGTTCAGGAAGAAGTGGTCGTTGCCGTTGATGAAGTCCAGCACGGCGGCCGCGGTCTTGGGCTCGGGGCAGGTCTTTATCACGGCGGGCGCTATGGCGCGGTAGAACAGCGAGGTGCCCGCGCGGTTGCGGTTGTGTACCTCGTCGCCCATGTGCAGCGCCTGCGCCACCATTGACTTGAGGTCTATGGAGCCCAGCGACTCTATGGCCGCCTTCAGCGCCGGGTAAAGTGTGTTCTCCATCCACTTCAGCCGCTCTATCACCTCGGGGCCGTAGGCGCCGTAGCGCAGCACCTTGCCCAGGCCCTCGTTCTGGGTGGCGTAGGCGTAGTTGCCGGCGGCCTGGTTCTTAACGATGAACACCGGCATCGAGGCGGACACTATGCCGGCCATCGGCCCGACGCAGTTATGCTCGTGGCAGGGCTCGTACTTTATCCTGCCGGAGGCGGCCAGCTTCTCAGCCGCCTTCGCGTCCTTCGCCAGGCCCTCGTATATCAGCGCGCCAATCACGGCGCCGCGCATGGGGCCGCACATCCGCGCCCAGGTTATCGGGGGGCCGGCGTGCAGTATCAGGTCCTTCTTCATGCCGGGCACCACGTCGATGGCGCGGCCCATGCCGACGAGCGCCGGCTTGGCCTCCAGCACCTTCGCGAGGGCCTTCTTGTTGGCGGCCTCTATTTTAGCGGCATTCTTCGCGGCCCTGGCGAACAGCGCGGTCTCGCCGGAGAGCGGCGGCTTGAACTGCGCCTGCACGCTCTTCACGCCGGCGTCGGTCAGGCCCTGCCTGAAAGACTCCAGGCCGATATTGACGACTTTGAGTTCGGATTCGAAAAGTTTCATGGTAGTCTCCGTTATTTCCTAGAGCCGAGCTTTATGATGGCGCCGGCCAGCCTGCAGGCGGCGGCGTTGGAGGGCATCACCAGCACGCCGGCGGCCTCCAGGCCCTTCACGACCTTCGAGCGCACCTGCGGGTCGGTCTCGGTACCGGTCACCGAGGCGACTATTGAGAGTTCGCGGTTGCGTATGAAGGCCTCGGTTATCGCCGGAGTTATGTCCTCGAGCGGCTTCAGGTTGGCGCCGTAGCCCAGCACCACGTCCAGGAGCAGCACCGACACCTCGGGCTTCCTGGCCTCGGAAACGATCATCTTGTTGCGGAGGCTGAAGTCTATCATCGGGTGCGGACGCCCGACGGTGAACTCGTCCTCGCCGAGGTCTATCACGGCGTGGCCCGAGAGCTCGAGCGAGTTGGCGAGCTTGTATTTCTTGTCGAGCGGGGCGTTGGAGCGCAGCTCGCCCACGAGCTCGGGCAGTATCACCTGAGCCTCGCTGACGAAGGTGCCGCCGGAGAAGAGGCCGCGCAGGCAGCGCGACTTCTTCTTCCTCGCGGCTTCCTTCTTGGCGAGCTCGGCGGCCTTGAGGTTGGTGTCGTAGATGATCTCGCGGGCCTTGGCTATCTCGCGGCCCTTGCCGAGGCAGACCGCCTTGTAGGCGGCCTCCTCCAGGGTCTTCGCGGCGTAGAAGTCAGGTTTCACCTTGTCCTTTATCTCGCCGCCGAGCAGCACGGCCACGACGGGCTTCTTTATCTTCTTCACCTCGGCGAGGATCTTCTTCAGCACCGCCTCGTGGGGGGGCTTGGAGACTATCAGTATCACCTCGGTAGCGGGGTCGGCGGCGAGCATCTTAAGGCCCTGTATCAGGGTTATCGCGCCGATGTCGAGCTTTACGTCGCGGCCGCCGGTGCCTATGGCCTGGGAGATGCCGGCGCCCTCGTTGGAGATCAGCACCGTGACTTCCTGCAGGCCGGTGCCGGAAGCGGCCACCACGCCGATATTGCCGCGGCTGACGGCGTTGGCGAAAGCTATGGGCGCGCCGTTGATGATGGCGGTGCCGCAGTCGGGGCCCATCACGAGCAGGCCCTTCTTCTGCGCGGCCTTCTTGAGCGCGAGCTCGGTCTCGAGCGGCACGTTGTCCGAGAAGAGCATGACGTTCATGTTCTTCTCCAGGCATTCGGCGGCCAGCGGGCCGGCGAAGCGGCCGGCGACGGAGATGACGGCGAGGTTCGCCCCGTCCAGCATCTTGATCGCGTCGTCGAGGCCGGCGGCCTTGCGGTCGGAGGCGCCGGCGGACTGCGCGGGTTTCTTGTTAAGGAGCTCGTCGGCGGCCTTGAACGCGGCCTCGGCGGCGGCGGGGGTTTTGGCGCTGACGGCTATCGCGAGGTCGGAATCGCCGGCGGCCTCCACCTCGGGGGTCAGCAGGCCGGAGGCCTTTATGATGCCCTTGTTCTCCCTGGTGGCCATCACCACGGCGGAGTCGAGGACCCCTTCCATGGTATTGAGCCGCTTCGCCACCTGCATCAGCGAGACGGAGTCGAAATAAGCGCCTTTCTTGATCACTGTCTTTATCATGTCATTCACCTCTGTTATGGAGCACTTCGGTAAGAGCGAAAACGAGGCCGGAGCAGAAGTCCGCGCCCGACGTATGCCCGCTGGCGAGCGCGGCCTTGGCCGCGGCGGCGAGCTCGGCGCGGCTCCCGCCGGAGAGGGCCTTCAGGAGCCTGAGCACCTTGGCGTTGACGCGGCCCTCGTAGGAGCAGCGCATGAAGGAGTCGGAAATGGGGTTGGAGCCGCCGGCGTGGAAGTACACCCGCTCTATGCGGGCGGCGGTGTCGAAGCGCATGCCTAGCCGCGCGAAGTTGTAGCCGGCGAGCAGCCCGCTGATGAAATCGTCGCCGGAGGGGGTCAGTCCGAGGCCGAGCCCGCGCAGCGCCTTTACGCCGCGCTCGCAGTCGCCGGCGCGGAAATGGGACACGCCCTTCTTGAAGCTGGCCAGGAGGTGGCGCTCGAAGGTGCGCGTGAAGCCTTTCTCCAGGGCAGGGTCGAATATGAAGGCGAGGCTCAAGGGCGGGGCCCAGCGCACGAGCATGTCCTTTAAGGCGTCGAGGCCGGCGAGTACCTTGTCGGGGTCGGCGTTCTCCGGCACGGCGGAGTCGTAGCGGGCCTCGGGTTCCTTCCTGAGGCGGTTCTCGTCGACGTAGAAGTAGAAGCGGGTGGAGCGCAGTTTCTTCGCTCCCGGCGGGAGCTGGGCCACCACGAGGTTCAGCGGGCCGGCGCCGGCGCGCGGGGGGACCAGGGAGACGATGAGGGACCCGCGGCTGAAGTTTATGGCGTTGGCAAAGGCCGAGTGCAGGCTGTACTCGCCCTCGGGAATGCTGTCGCCATAAGAGATCAGTTCCATTTTATTTCATAGCCGCGCGCCGGCCGGGCCGGGTTAGCAAAACCGTCACGGAGGCCGAGGCTTGCGTAAGCGACGAGGCCGAGTGACGAGGCGCGCGAACGGTGTTCGCGACGCCGTGTTTTGCGTTCCGGCACGGCCGGTGCGTGAGCCGTCACTGCCAGGGGAAGTTCTTCCTTTCGCCTATGAAGGGGAAGCGCTCGCGGGTCTTGGCCACAAGGGCCTTGTCGAGCGGGGCCTCGGCCACGAAGATGCCCTCGGCGGTGCCGCAGTCGAGCACCACTTTGCCCAAGGGATCGTAGCACATGGAGTTGCCCGAGTACTCGACCTTGCCTTCCATGCCCAGGCGGTCCACGCCTATGCAGTAGGCCTGGTTCTCGACGGCGCGGGCGCGCAGCAGGGTCATCCACTGCTCGGCGCGGCGCATAGGCCAGGCGGCTATGGCCACGTAGACGTCCACGTCGGTGGCCTTGTTCCAGAAAAGATAGGGGAAGCGCACGTCGAAGCAGACGGCCGGCATGACGCGCAGGCCCTCGAGCTCGAACACTTCCTGCTTATTGCCCGCCTTGTAGTACTTGTCCTCGCCGCCGAAGGCGTACAGGTGGATCTTGGAATAGGTGTTGACCCTGTTGCCCTTGCGGTCGAGGGTGATGAGGTTGTTGTAGCCCTTTTCGACGCCGCCGTAGGAGATGTTGACGTTGTACTCGGCGGCGAGGCCGGTGAAGAAGGCGCGGTCGGAATCGTCCAGCTCCGAGACCGCCGTGTTCATCGTGAAAGCGGAGAGCGTCATCTCGGAGAAGACCAGCCAGTCTATCTCCTTGACGCGCTTGCAGTTCTCCAGAAGCTCCACTATCTTGCGCTTGTTGGCTTCCTTGTCTTCCCACTTGATGTCGTACTGGCACAAGCCTATCTTCATTTTAATGTCTCCTTAGATATCAGCGCGCGGCCCTGGCCGCGAGCGCGACTTTCTCCTTGGTCACCGGCATGGACTTTATGCGCACGCCGAGGGCGTCGGCCACGGCGTTGGCTATCAGCGGGGCGCACGGTATCATCGTGTGCTCGCCGACGCCGCGGGCGCCGAACGGGCCGTCCGGCTGGGGGACCTCCACTATCAGGGGCACCACTTCGTCCGGCATGTCCATCGCGGTGGGGATCTTGTAGTCGGAGAAGTTGGGGTTCAGCAGGCGCCCTTTGTCGTTGTAGCGCATGTCCTCGTACAATACTGTAGCAAAACCCTGCAGCAGGCCGCCAACTATCTGGCCGCGCACAAGGTCGGGGTTTATGGCCTTGCCGCAGTCCACGGCCAGCGCCACCTTCCTGATCTTCATCTTGCCGGTCTCGCGGTCCACCTCGAGTATTATGCCTGCGGAACCCGTAGTGTAGTGCACGTTCGGGTGGCCGCCCTGGCCGGTCTCGGGGTTGCTTATGGCCGAGGCGAACTCGGGCATGAAGACGCCGGAGCCCATGATAGGCCCGCCCTTGAAGGTGTGGTCCTCTGCCTCTATGCCGTTGATCACGAAGTCCCGGAAAGGCAGGGCGAAGCCCGGCTTCGTGCGGCACTTCACGCATTCGTCCTCGAGGTAAAGCGTGCTCTTGTCCAGGCAGTGCACCCGCTGCACCAGGTCGAGGATGCGCTCCTTCGCCTCCAGCGCGGCGCGCTTGACGGCGTTGCCGCAGCCCCAGGTGACGTGCGAGCCGACGGTCTGCCACTCGTAGGGATTGCGGTCGGTGTCGGGCGTCTCGACGCGGATCTTCGAGACCGGCATGGCGAGCACCTCGCCGGCTATCTGAGCCATCACGGTCAGCAGGCCCTGGCCGATCTCCATGCCGGATACCAGTATGTTGATGCTGCCGTCCTCGTTGAACTTCAGGAAGGCGCTGGAGCTGGCGTTGGGCGGCATGGCGGGGGATTTCCAGAAGCAGACCACGGCCTTGCCTATGGCCTTGTTCGGGTCGCGGGACTTCTCCTTCACGCCCCACTTTATCTCCTTCTCCACCTTCTCTATTGCCTCGCGTATGCCGTTGGGGTTCATGTGGGCGCCGTAGGGCAGCACATCTCCCTCGCTTATGGCGCTCTTCTTGCGGAAAGCCACCGGGTCCACGCCCAGCTTCTGCGCCATGCGGGTGATGTGCGACTCGAGCCCGAAGAGGAACTCGGAATAGCCGAAACCGCGGTACGCGCCGCAGGGCGGCAGGTTGGTGTAGGTGCACATCGAGTCGACGCTCAGGTTGTCGATCTTGTACGGGCCGCTGGCGGAAAGACCGGCGGCGTTGACGACGTTGGCGCCGTACTCGACGTAGGCGCCGGCGTCCCAGTGCAGCTTGAAGTCCAGCGCGGTAATGCGGCCGTCCTTCGTGGCGCCCATCTTTATCTTCGCGGTCACGCCGAGGCGCTGGTAGGTGTTGTAGAACTCCTGGGCGCGGTTCCAAAGCAGCTTCACCGGGCGGCCGGGCACGGCTATGGCCAGCGCGGCGGCGATGATCTCCATCGTGACGCCGGCCTTGCCGCCGAAACCTCCGCCGATGTAGGTGCTGATGACGCGGACGTCCTTGTGACCCAGGCCGAACGACTTCAGCGTTTCGGCGAAGACATGGCGCTGCGTGAACGGCGACTGCGACGAGGTCCACATCGTCAGGCGGCCCGAGGCGTCGTAAAGCCCGACGGCGGCGTGCGGCTCTATCGCGCAGTGCGCGTAGCGGGGCACCGTGTAGGTGTCCTCCATCACGAGGTCGGCCTCGCGGAAGCCCTTCTCCAGGTCGCCCTTGCGGATCTTGCGCCAGTGCGCTATGTTGGTGCCCGGCTTCGGGAAGAACCACGGCACGTGGCTGTAGTCCTTCAGGTCCGGGTGCACGAGCGGGGAATCCTTCTCCAGGGCCTTCACCGGGTCCATCACGGCGGGCAGCTCCTCGTACTCCACCTTCACCAGCGCGGCCGCTGCCAGCGCGGTCTTCGGGTCGGTGGCCACCACGGCGGCGACCTGCTCGCCGACGAAGCGCACGACGTCCTTGGCGAAGATGTAGCGGTCGTTCATGTACAGGCCGAACTTGTGAGTGAAGTTGCGGCCGGTGACTACCTTCACTACGCCGCGCGTGCGCTCTGCGGCGGAAATGTCCACGGACTTTATCCGGGCGTGGGCGAAAGGGCTTTCCACCAGCGCCGCGTAGAGCAGGCCCGGGCCGAATTCGAGGTCGTCGGTATATTTGGCCGCGCCCTTTATCTTCTCCCAGCCGTCCACGCGGGGGACGCTCGCGCCCACCACCTTGAGCCCGTCGGCGGCCTTGGCCGCCTTGGGAGCCTTACCGGTCCTGGTCTTAAGTTTCTGAAGGTCCATATTCACCTCTGCCTGTAGTCGCCGCGCGGCGCTATTTCTTGCGGGCGGCGCAGTTGGTCATGTACAGCCTTACCGGGGAGGGGGCTTTCTGCGAGCCCTGTCCGAACAGGCCGCTCTGCGTGCACTGCCCCGGGCCCGAACCCAGCGCCTCCACCTTGACCGGGTCCAGCGTCATGCTGCCCGGCTGGCCGCGCCAGTATCGCCGCACCGTCACCCGCACCGGCGAATTGCCCGCGAACACGTCGTTGACGTTCACGGCGGCGCCCGCCGGCTCGGTCGCCACGTCGACGACCTCGTCGACGAAATACTGCGTGGGCGCCTGGCCGATGTTCCCGAACAGGGAAGGCCCGCCCGCCCTCTTCATCCCGCCCTGCTGCGGCACCGCGCATGCGGCCAGCGCCAGGACAGCAGCGATAAGCAACGTTCTCCTCATACCCGCCCCCTTTTAACCCTCTTTTTTACTTCAACCAGCGAATTCCATGCCGGCCACATACACACCGGCGTCGCGCATGGCCTTGAGCCTGGGTCCCACGGCCTGGTCTCCCGGGTCGTAGGAATCACCGTCGATGCCTACGGTCATCACGCCCTTCTCCGAGGCCCAGCGCAGCGCGTCCACTACCTCGCCCGGCGAATTGCGGCCGACGGTCCTAACCTCCACGTCGGAGTCCTTCAGGCCGGAGACCTGGCCCTGCAGCGCGGTTATCAGCGCGGCGGCGCGGGCCTTGTCGGTGACTATCACCACCGCCTTGGGCTGGTTCATGAACCAGCAGCCGCAGAGCGCGGCGCAGACGGCCAGCGGAAGCAGTATCTTCTTCATGGTCATTTGCCTTTGGCCGCCTCGTCTATAGCGGCGACTATGGGCTCGTAGCCGGTGCAGCGGCAGAGGTTGCCGGCTATGGCTTCCTTTATATCGTGCGCCGAAGGCCTGGGGTCCTTCTCCAGCAGCTCGGTGGCCGAGAGTATCACGCCGGGCGCGCAGAAGCCGCACTGGAAGGCGTTCTTCTCGTGGAACTTCTTCTGCAGGCGCTGCGTCCACTTGCGGGTATTGGCGCCTTCGAGGGTCACGATCTCCGCGCCGTCGGCCTCCACGGCCAGCGCCAGGCAGGAGCGCATCGTGCGGCCGTTCATCAGCACGGTGCAGGTGCCGCAGTCGCCGCGGTCGCAGCCCACCTTGGGGCTCTTGATGCCGAGGCGGCCGCGCAGCACGTCCAGCAGCACGTCGTTCGGCGCCACTTCCAGGCTGACCTTCTCGCCGTTGAGGGTGAAGCTTATCTCGTGTTTTTTCATAGCGGCTCCGTTAAGCGATGTTCCCTTCGCCGTAGCGCGGGCCCTTCCCGAAGAGCCTCGAGACCGCGGACTCGAGCGCGCGGCCCAGCATCACCTGCGCCATGTGCAGGCGGTACTCCTTCGAAGAGCGGACGTCGGAGATGGGGGAGATCTCGGCCAGCAGGGCGGTCTTGGCGGCGGCAAGGCTCCTGGCGTCGAGCTTGCGGCCGTTGAGCGCGGCCTCGGCGGCCGGGCAGCGGCGGGGCACGGGGCCCAGCGCGCAGACGGCCACGCGGTAGGTCCTGTCGGCGAAGGCCAGCGCGGCCACGCCGCCCTGGGCCAGGTCCTCGCCCTCGTAGCGGGAAAGCTTCATGTAGCAGCCGCCGTGCTTCGCCGCGGGCAGCGGCAGTTCCACCGCGGTCACGATCTCGCCGGGGGCGAGCACGGTCTTCTTGGGGCCGGCGAACCATTCCGATATCGGGACGCGGCGCTCGCCGCGCAGGCTGAGGACCAGCACCTCGGCGCCGTAGACGGCGAGCGCGGGGGCGGAGTCGGCGGAAGGGACGGCGGAGCAGATATTGCCGGCCAGCGTGGCGCGGTTGCGCACGCCGGTGGAGGCCACGGTGCGCGCGGCCTCCCAGAGCACGGGGAACTTCGCCTTCACCGTCGCGGACTCTATGAGCCCGGCGAAGGTGACGAGCGCGCCTATGCGCAGGCGGCCGCCCTTCATGGCTATGCCGCCGAGGCCGGGGAGGGACTTGATGTCCACCACCACCTCGGGCCTGGCCGCGCCTTCCTTCAGGTGCACGACGAGGTCGGTGCCGCCCGCGAGGGCCCTGGCCTTTTCCTTGTAAAGCGAAAAGACATGGAGAGCTTCGTCCATGTCCCTTGGTCTGACGTATTCGAATTCGGCGGTTATCGGCATTCTCCCTCCTGTAAATGTCGAAAAAAGAAGCCCCGGGGAGGTATCCTCCCCGGGGCTTTCCGGGCTCAGGCGGTCCAGGCCACCACGCGGCCCATCGAGGACTCGAGCTCCATGCCCTTCAGCGGGAAGAAGCCCATCCAGCAGCGCTTGTTCGACAACTTGTCGATGTCGCCGCCGATGTTCTCGGCGTGCACGAGGCGCTTGGGGAACAGCTTCAGGTGCATCACCTGGTAGTATTCCTCCTGCGGGAACATCTCGTCCCACATCATGCCGTGGTCCTTGAACAGCTTGGCCTCGGCCTCGGCGAAGAGCTTCGGGTGCCAGTTGCGTATGATCGTGTTCATCGGGTGGTCGGCCGAGCCGCAGTCCACGCCTATCCACTTGAACTTCATGTCCAGCGCCCAGCGGTGGAAGCGGGGGCCGGGGCCCGGGTGCTTGCAGAAGTAGCGGACCTCGTCGCAGGTGCCCTTCTCGTTCCAGGCGTACTTGTGGTAGCCGGTGTTGATGATCAGGATGTCGCCCTTCCTTATATCGGCGCGCTTCATCAGCAGCTCGGGCTCGTAGAGGGAGTAATCGGAAACGTCCTTGGAGATGTCCACGACCACGGCCGGGCCGGTCCACTCTTTCATCGGCACCTCGCCGATGGTGCGGCCGGCGCTGTAGAAATGTATCTCGCCGTCCATGTGGGTGCCCACGTGGTTGGAGGTGGTGATGATCTGGCCGTTGGCGCCCTG
>ERZ1645187.4400-NODE-4400-length-11372-cov-31.634002_pt1 | contig 11372 bp, 10 predicted proteins | sample MGYA00575352_ERZ1645187 | MGnify/ENA primary metagenome ERZ1645187 (study PRJEB40837, sample SAMN11349314) | freshwater sediment metagenome | isolation source: river sediment | host: Sediment | place: India: Wazaribad , New Delhi | collected 2017-02-21 ... | reverse complement strand
TCTTCCGGCTTCGGCAGCACGGCGAGCAGCGCGCGCTTGGCCAGACGGCCGTGACCGATTTCGCGACGCTTCGGCGTACCGACACGACCGCATTCGCCGGTGGCGTACGGAGGCATGTTGTAGTGCAGCATGAAGCGGTCGCGGTATTCGCCAGCCAGCGCGTCGATGATCTGCTCGTCACGGTTGGTGCCCAGCGTGGCCACAGCCAGCGCCTGGGTTTCGCCACGGGTGAACAGCGCTGAACCGTGGGTACGCGGCAGGACGCCGGAACGCATGGTGATCGGCCGCACGGTACGCGTGTCGCGCCCGTCGATACGCGGTGCGCCGCTCAGGATGCGGCCACGCACGATGGAGGCTTCGATTTCGTGGAACAGGTTGCCGACGGTGTTTTCGTCCGGGGCACCCTCGCCCTGACACAGGGCGGCAATGGCTTCGGCGCGGATGACCTTGACGGCCTGGCTGCGCGTTTGCTTGACGGTGATGTTGTAGGCTTCTTCGAGTTTGGCGCTAACCAGAGCGGACAGGCTGGCAACCAGCGCTTCGTCCTTCGGCGCGGCTTGCCATTCCCATTCCGGCTTGCCGGCTTCTTCGACCAGTTCGTTGATGGCGTTGATCGCCTTCTGCGATTCGGTATGACCGAAAACAACGGCGCCGAGCATGATTTCTTCGGACAACTGGTCGGCTTCGGATTCAACCATCAGCACGGCAGATTCTGTACCGGCTACGACGAGGTCGAGCTGGCTGGATTTAAGCTGGCTCAGGGTTGGGCACAGAACGTATTGACCATCGATGTAGCCGACGCGGGCTGCACCGATTGGACCATTGAACGGCACACCGGAGATGGCCAGAGCGGCGGAAGCGCCGATCAGGGCGGGAATATCCGAGTCAATTTCCGGATTCAGGGACATCACGGTGGCGATGACCTGGACTTCGTTGTAGAAGCCATCCGGGAACAGCGGGCGAATCGGGCGATCAATCAGGCGGCAGGTCAGCGTTTCCTTTTCGGAAGGACGGCCTTCGCGCTTGAAGAAACCACCGGGGATACGGCCGGCAGCGTAGGTTTTTTCCTGATAATCAACGGTCAGCGGGAAGAAATCCTGGCCCGGCTTGGCACTCTTGGCGGCCACAACGGTGACCAGAACCACAGTTTCTTCCATGGAAACAATAACAGCACCGCCAGCCTGGCGGGCAATTTCGCCGGTCTCGATGGTGACTTGATGCGCACCATAGGCGAAGGTCTTTTTCACGACGTTAAACATATCTTCCTTTCACTCTCATCACAATTAACAACAATAACAACAAGTTACAGCAACAACAAAATCATTGGTACAAAAGCAAAAAAAGCGGCCGGGAAACTTCCGGGCCGCTCTTTCGGGGCTTCGTCTGCCTTACTTGCGCAGACCGAGCTTGGTAATCAGTGTACGGTAGGAATCGATGTCCTTGCCTTTCAGATAATCCAGCAGCTTGCGACGCTGACTGACCAGACGCAGCAGACCACGACGGGAGTGGTGATCCTTCTTGTGCTCCTTGAAGTGCGGTGTCAGGTCGTTGATGCGGGCGGTCAGCAGCGCGATCTGGACTTCGGAGGAACCGGTGTCGCCCGGTGCGCGCTGGTATTCGGCAACGATGCCGGCCTTGATTTCAGTGGTGAATGCCATTTCAAAACCCTCTTTCATGGTTACGACGCCGCCCCGGTTTGATAGAGCCAGCGCCAAGTTGATGTAAATATTCCGTTGGCGACGGAAAGCGCGCGATTATACCAGCTTAAGCAGCCAATTGCACGAGCCGCTTGGGCCACAAACGGCCATCGCTGCCGGGTTCACCAATGCCGATCAGTCGCCCACCGACGTAGACGCGAATTTTCCCGGTCATTACGGCCACCGATTCAACCGGATTGCCGTGACGAAAGCGTTCAGCCGCCTCGCCATCGAGATGAATCAGCGGTAGCGATTGCAGTAGCGCGTCAACCGGTAGCAGGCGCCCTGCTCTTGCGGTTTCGTTCAGGCTTTCCAGCTCGGCCAGCGTTACCGAGCGCGCCAGATCGAGATCGCCGACCACGGTGCGACGCAGAGCCACCAGATGGGCGCCACAACCGAGCGCGGCGCCGATGTCGGCCGCCAGCACGCGAATATATGTTCCCTTGCTGCACGAAACGCGCAACGTCAGGCGGTCGCCTGCGAACGCCAGGAGATCGATGGCATGAATGGTGACCGCGCGCGCTTCCCGTTCGACGACAATGCCCTTGCGCGCCAGTTCGTAGAGCGGCCGCCCATTGCGCTTGAGTGCCGAGTGCATCGGCGGAATCTGGGCAATGTCACCGACGAACTGCGGCAAGACCTTGAAAATGGCCTCTTTTTCGACGTCGACCGCAACCGTCGCCATAACCACGCCATCGGCATCGCCGGAGTCGGTGGTCACGCCCAGTTTAAGCTCTGCTTCGTAGGTCTTGTCGGCGTCAAGCAAATCGGCGGAAAACTTGGTCGCCTCGCCGAAGCAAAGCGGCAGCAAGCCGGTCGCCAGCGGATCGAGCGTTCCCGTATGACCGCCCTTGGCAGCGGAAAACAGGCGGCGCGCCTTCTGCAAGGCATCGTTGGAGGTCAAGCCGATGGGCTTGTCGAGCAACAGCACGCCATCGACCTGTTTCCAGGTCTTTTTGACTTGCATCGAAGCTCAGTCTTCCGGCGTCAGGTCGCTCAACGCCGCCGCCTTGTCGATCAACAAGGACATGCTTGCGCCACGTTCGAGCGAGTTATCGTAAACAAAATGCAGTTCGGGCAACGTATGAATATGAATCCGCCGCCCCAGTTCGCGGCGCAGGAAGCCCGCCGAACGCTTCAAACCACGCTCGACTTCGTCCAGATGCTCGGTGTCGAGCGTCGTGAAAAAAACCTTCGCGTGCGCGTAATCCGGCGTCAGTTCAACAGCGGTCAGGCTGATCATGCCGACGCGCGGATCCTTCAACTCGTTCCGGATCAGGTCGGCAAGGTCGCGGCGCACCTGCTCCGCGACCCGGTCACTGCGTTGAAAACCCTTCTTCATTACAGACTGCGCGCCACTTCCTGAATTTCATACACTTCGAGGTGATCGCCTTCCTGAATGTCGTTGTTGTTCTTCAGCGACAGGCCGCACTCGAAGTTGCTGCGCACTTCCTTGACGTCGTCCTTGAAGCGCTTGAGCGATTCAAGTTCGCCATCCCACTGCACGACGTTGTTGCGCAGCAAGCGGATGCGGGAATTGCGCTTGACGATACCTTCCAGCACATAACAGCCGGCAATCGCGCCCACCTTGGAAACGTGGAAGACCTGGCGAATCTCGACCATGCCGGTGATCTGCTCGCGTCGTTCCGGCGACAGCATGCCGGAAAGTGCCGACTTGACCTCGTCGACCGCATCGTAGATCACGTTGTAGTAACGAATATCGACACCGAAAGTTTCGGCCAGCTTGCGCGCACCGGCATCGGCACGGGTATTAAAGCCGATGATGACGGCGCCGGAAGCCTGCGCCAGATTGACGTCGGATTCGCTGATCGCGCCAACGGCACCGTGAATGATCTGAACCCGCACTTCTTCGTTGGAAAGCTTGGCCAGCGTCTGCACCAGCGCTTCCTGGGAACCTTGCACGTCGGCCTTGACGATCAGCGGCAGGGTCTTGACCTCGCCCTCTTCCATCTGCTGGAACATGTTTTCCAGCTTGGCCGCCTGCTGCTTGGCCAGCTTGACGTCGCGGAACTTGCCTTGACGGAACAGCGCGATTTCACGCGCCTTCTTTTCGTCGGTGAGGACGATGGCTTCCTCGCCGGCCGCCGGCACATCGGAGAGACCGAGAATTTCGACCGGAATCGACGGCCCGGCTTCGTTGATCGGCTTGCCGTTCTCGTCCAGCATGGCGCGAACGCGGCCGGAAACCTGACCGGCCAGCACGACGTCGCCGCGCTTCAAGGTGCCGGACAGCACCAGCATGGTCGCCACTGCACCACGGCCCTTGTCGAGACGTGCTTCGATGATCAGGCCCTTGGCCGGCGCATCCTTCTGCGCGGTTAGCTCAAGCACTTCGGCCTGCAACAGCACCTGTTCGAGCAATTCGTCGATGCCAGTGCCCTTCTTGGCAGAAACCGGGCAGAACGGCGAATCGCCGCCGTACTCTTCCGGGATGACGCCCTCGGCGACCAGTTCCTGCTTGACGCGATCCGGGTTGGCATCGGGCTTGTCGATCTTGTTGACCGCAACCACCAGCGGCACACCGGCTGCCTTGGCATGGTGGATGGCTTCCTTGGTCTGCGGCATCACGCCGTCGTCGGCAGCCACCACCAGGATAACGATGTCGGTCGCCTTGGCGCCACGGGCACGCATTGCCGTAAATGCTTCGTGACCCGGGGTGTCAAGGAAGGTGATCATGCCGCGATCGGTTTCGACGTGGTAGGCACCGATGTGCTGGGTAATGCCGCCGGCTTCGCCAGCCGCTACCTTCGCACGACGGATGTAGTCGAGCAGCGAGGTCTTGCCGTGGTCGACGTGACCCATGACGGTGACCACCGGCGCGCGCGGCTCCAGCGGCACATCCTTGTGGGCCGAATTGTCTTCGAGGAAGGCATCCGGATCGTCCAGCTTGGCAGCAAACGCCTTGTGCCCCATTTCCTCGACCACGATCATGGCCGTTTCCTGATCCAGCACCTGGTTGATGGTGACCATCGAACCCATTTTCATCATGACCTTGATGACTTCGATCGCCTTGACGGCCATCTTGTGCGCCAAATCGGAAACGGAAATGGTTTCCGGGATATGCACTTCGCGCACGACCTGCTCGGTCGGCGCCTGGAAGCTGCCCTGCCCATCATCCGCCGCCTGGCCATGCTTCTTGTGCCCACCGCGACCGCTCTTCCAGGAACTGCCCGGATCGGACGAACGCGTCTTGATACCCGGCTTCTTGCGGCTGTCGTCGGCGCGCCCGTTCCCGCCCTTCTTGGCATCCTTGCCCGGTGCATCCGGCTTCTTGTGCAAGGTACCCTTGTCGGCCGGCGCCGGCTGTGTCTTGGCCTGTGCCGAAGCCTGCTGGCGTGCCTGCTCGGCCACCTTGGCAGCTTCCGCTGCCGCCTCGGCCTGCTGGCGCATGCGCGCCAGTTCGGCTTCGCGAGCCTGCTTCTGCTTGAGTTCCTGTTCCTGAATTTCACGCAACTGGCTATAGCGACGAGCCTGTTCCTCACGCGCCCGAAGCTCTTCCTCACCGATCACCGATGCGCGCGACGGCGGCTGAACCGGCGTCGGCTCAGGCGTGGCCTCGACGGCTGCCGGCACTTCGACGACCGGCGCGACCACTGGCGGTGCCTCGACAACCGGCGGCGGCTCGACAACGACCGGTTCGACAACCGGGGTTTCGATAACGGGAACCTCGACAACCGGAACCTCGACAACCGGGGTTTCGACTTCGGGGATTTCGGCGGCCACTTCCGCAGCGTGATCGCCCGCATGATCGCCGATGTCACGCTTGACCAGGACACGCTTCTTGCGCACTTCGACCTGCACGGTACGGGCACGTCCATGCGCATCGGTGGCCTTGATTTCCGACGTCTGCTTGCGCGTCAGGGTGATCTTGGTCTTCGATTCGTCACCGTGGGCGCGCCGCAGGTATTCAAGCAGGCGTGCCTTGTCCTGATCGGTCAGCGCATCGGTACTACTCTGCTTGCCGACACCGGCCTTACCCAGCTGCTCAAGTAGTGCAGCCACCGGCATTTTCAGTTCTACGGCAAATTGCGAAACAGTTGTTGCGGTCATACTTGCTACCCTCCCGCTCACTCAAACCAGTGAGCACGTGCCTTCAGAATGATTTCCTTGGCACGCTCTTCATCAATGCCTGTCATTTCCACGAGTTCATCCACTGCCAGTTCGGCGAGATCGTCGCGGTTCTTGATACCCTTGCCGGCCAATTTCCCTGCCAGTTCCCGCGTCATGCCTTCGAGGTTCAGCAGATCGTCGGCGACGCCGTCGAGTTGCTCCTCGGTCACGATGGCCTCGGTCAACAACACGTTACGGGCGCGGTTGCGCAGTTCATTGACGATCTCTTCATCGAGCCCTTCGATTTCCAGCATTTCCGCCAGCGGTACGTAGGCCACTTCTTCCAGTGTCGAGAAACCTTCGTCGATCAGCAGGTCGGCGAGTTCCTCATCGATATCCAGCTTTTCCATGAACAGGATGCGGGTCGCTGCCGATTCGGCTTCCGAACGCTTGGCCGATTCGTCCTGGGTCATCAGGTTGATCGTCCAGCCAGTCAGCTCCGAGGCGAGACGGACGTTTTGCCCGCTGCGACCGATGGCGATGGCCAGATTGTCCTCGTCGACGACGACATCCATGGCGTGTTTTTCTTCATCGACAACGATGGAAGAGACTTCGGCCGGCGCCAGCGCACCGATGACGAACTGCGCCGGATCGGCCGACCACAGCACGATGTCGATGTTCTCGCCGCCGATTTCGTTACGCACGGCAGTGACGCGTGAGCCGCGCAGGCCGACGCAGGTACCGATCGGATCGACACGCGGGTCGTTGGACTTGACGGCAATCTTGGCGCGCAGACCGGGGTCGCGAGCACAGGCTTTCAACTCCATCAGGCCATCGGAAATTTCCGGCACTTCCATGTCGAACAGCTTGATCACGAATTCCGGGGCGGTACGCGAAAGAATGATCTGCGGGCCGCGCGCGTTGCGATCGATACGCAGCAGGTAGGCGCGGACACGGTCGCCGATACGCAGGTTTTCCTTGGGAATCATCTGGTCGCGCGGCAGCACGGCTTCGATCTTGCCGGCCTCGATGATGGCGTTGCCACGTTCCATACGCTTGATGGTGCCGTAGACGACGTGCTCCTTGCGATCCAGGAAATCGGCCAGGATCTGCTCGCGCTCGGCATCGCGGATCTTCTGCAGGATGACCTGCTTGGCCGCCTGGGCGCCGATGCGGCCGAAGTCGATCGGCTCCAGCGGCTCTTCCAGGACATCGCCGCATTCGATTTCGGGATCGTCCTTCTGCGCCTCGGACAACGGCACTTCGAGGAATTCGTTGACGTATTCGTTATCCGGCACAACCTGCCAGCGACGGAAGGACTCGTAGTTGCCGGTTTCGTGGTCGATCGAGACACGTACGTCGGCCTCGTCGTGGATACGCTTCTTGGTCGCGGACGCGAGCGCCAGTTCAAGGGCACTAAAAACGATTTCCTTGTTGACGTTCTTTTCGCGGGCCAGAGCATCGACCAGCAGCAAAATTTCACGGCTCATGGGCTAAAACCTCCTAGTCCTTCAGTCGAAACGGGGCACCAGACGTGCCTTCTCGATATTGGTGAATTCCAGTTCCACATCATCCTTTTCGAGGCGCAGACCGACCTTGCCATCCTTGCAGCCAAGCAGTTCGCCCTGGAAATTGCGGCGACCGCCCTGCGGGATGCGCAGCTTGATCTGGATATCCTGGCCGGCAAAGCGGGCGAAGTCGTCCGCTTTCTTGACCACACGATCGAGGCCCGGCGACGAGATTTCGAGACGGTCATAATCGACATTTTCGACCTCGAAAACACGCGACAACTGGTTCGAGACCTTGGCACAGTCCTCGACATCGATCCCGGTCGCCTTGCCCGGCGCGTCGATGAAGACGCGAATCGTACGGCCGCGCGGCGACATCTCGACATCGACGAGTTCATAACCCAGACCGACTACGGTCGTTTCCAGCAGCGTGTTTAAATCCATGGCCACAAATAAAAAATGGGCGAAACGCCCACCTCGAATAAAAAGATGCCCGCCGAAAACGGCAGGAGGAACAAACCCGTGAATTATAACGAGTTTATCCCTCCCGGTAAATGCGTCCGACCGACTTTATGCGCTTTCCTGGGGCGTCTCCGGCGGCTTTATCATCTGATTCAGTTCGCGTACCAGCGCCTTGACCTCAAGCTCGTTTAACTCATGTACGCGGCCCCGCTTCAATTGCGGCGGCAGGCTGAACGGGCCGTAGCGAACGCGGATCAGACGGCTGACAGTGCACCCCACCGCCTCGAACATGCGCCGGACTTCGCGATTGCGGCCTTCGTAAAGCGTGACGCGATACCAGTGGTTGGCGCCCTCGCCGCCCGCCTCCTGCAAGCTGGCGAAGCTGGCCGGGCCGTCTTCGAGCTCGATGCCGTTGAGCAATTGCTGCTGCGCCTCTAGCGTCAGTTCGCCGAGCACGCGCACGGCATAGTCACGCACCAGTTCCGAGCTCGGGTGGGTCAGCTTGTTGGCCAGCTCGCCCGAGGTGGTAAATAGCAACAGCCCCGAGGTGTTGAAATCAAGACGACCGACGGCGATCCAGCGACCGCCGCGTATGCGCGGCAAGGCGGCGAAGACCGAGGGCCGGCCTTCCGGATCGTCGCGCGAAACGATCTCGCCTTCCGGCTTGTGGTACATCACCACGCGCGGCGTCTTGCTGGTCGTGAAGCGCACGTTGACCAGGCGGCCGCCGATTTTGATCTTGTCGGTCGGTATCACGCTCTGGCCGAGGCCGGCGGTCACGCCATTGACGCTGACGCGGCCGGCGGCGATCCATTCTTCCATTTCGCGGCGCGAGCCGATGCCGGCTTGGGCCAGCACTTTTTGCAGGCGTTCCGGCTTGGCTTCGGCGAGCGGCCGGCCGTCGCGGGCGATGGCGCCGCGATTCGCCCGGCCGCCGGTATTCGGGGCCGGCTTGCGGCGCGAGACCGGGGCCGCCGGCTTGTCGCCGCGTACGCCGCGCGCCCGTGGCGGCGGGCTGTTGCGGTCGACGGCTTTTTCCGGCCGATTTTCAAAATCGCCCTCGCTCTTTTTCGGCGATTGACGGAGCGGTGTGCGTTTAGTTTTCATTGTTCAGTTCCAGTGTCTGGCTGATTTGTTCGAGTGGTGGCAATTCGCTGACGCTGCGCAGACCCAGATCATCGAGAAATTGCTTGGTCGTGGCAAACAGTGCCGGCCGGCCCGGCGTGTCACGATGTCCGACGACATCGATCCAGCCGCGCTCTTCGAGCGTTTTCACGACGTTGGCGTTGACCGCCACGCCACGAATTTCCTCGATGTCGCCCCGCGTCACCGGCTGCCGATAGGCGATGATGGCCAGCGTTTCCAGCATCGCCCGCGAGTACTTCGGCGGTTTTTCCGGGTTGAGACGTTCAAGGTAGGGCAGGAATTCAGCACGCGTCCGAAAACGCCAGCCGGAAGCCAACTGGATCAATTCGACCGGCCGCTCGGCCCATTCCTCGCGCAGCTCGTCGAGCAGCTTGCGCACCGTTTCGGTCGACAACTCGGCCTCGAACATCTTGCGCAGTGCGAGCGGTGTCATCGGCTCGCGCGCGGCCAACAGGGCCGCTTCAAGCACTTTCTTGACCAGGCTCGCTTCCACCTTGATGCACTCTCACGTAAATGGGCTGAAAAGCCTCGGTTTGGGTAAATTCGATCAGTTGCTCGCGCGCCAGTTCAAGCATCGCCAGAAAATGCACGACCAGGCCCGGGGCGCCCATCGCCGGATCAAACATGGTTTCGAAACGGACGAAGTCGCCGCGCTCCTGCAACAGGCGCAGGATGATGCCCATGTGTTCGCGCACCGACAATTCTTCGCGGCCGATCTTGTGGTGCTTGTTCAGCTTGGCCTGGCGGAAGATCGCTTCCCAGGCCTCTTTCAGATCGGCCACTGAAACTTCAGGATGACGCACGTAGAGCGATTTTTCGACCAGCGTTTCGACCCAGAAAAATTCGCGTTCGGCCTGCGGCATTTCGTTCAGCTTCTGGCCGGCGATCTTCATCTGCTCGTACTCGATCAATCGGCGCACCAGCTCGGCTCGCGGGTCTTCCGCATCCTCGCCCTCGCCGATCTTGTGGCGCGGCAGCAGCATGCGCGACTTGATCTCGATCAGCATCGCCGCCATCACCAGGTAGTCGGCAGCCAGTTCGAGGTTACGCACCCGCATGGCCTCGACGTAATCGAGATATTGGCGAGTCAGCGGCGCCATCGGGATATCAAGAATGTCGATATTGGCCCGGCGAATCATGTAAAGCAACAGATCGAGCGGCCCTTCGAAGGCATCAAGCATGACGGCCAGCGCATCGGGCGGAATGTAGAGGTCGAGCGGCAACTGCTCGACTGGCTGGCCATAGATGCGGGCGACCGGCTCGAACAGCGCCGCCATTTTTGCCACTTCCGGAGCGTCGACCGCAACCGTCATCTCAGGAAGCGGCCGCGCGGCCCTTGCCCTTGTAATGCAGGTGCAGGTTGCGGAAATAGATGATCAACCCGAGCCCTTGCCCGAAGATGAATACCGGATCGTTGCGATGGATGGCGTAAACCGTCAACACCAGCCCGCCAAGAATGCTGAAATACCAGAAGGCAACGGGCACCACCACCTGCCTGGCCTTTTCGCTCGACCACCACTGGACGACGAAACGCATCATGAACAGGCCCTGGCCACCGAAGCCGATGGCGATCCAGATCAGCGTTTCCCAGTCGTAACCGAACATCAGTGGTATTCCAGACCCATCGCCTCGCGCACGTCGCGCATGGTCTCGCGCGCCAGTTCGCGGGCCTTTTCGCAGCCGTCGGCGATGATGTTCTTGACCAGTGTCGGATCGTCCAAATAGGCCTGCGCCCGCTCGCGCATCGGCACCTGCTCGCGCAGGATGCCGTCGATCACCGGCTGTTTGCATTCGATGCAACCGATGCCGGCCGTCTTGCAGCCATGCTGCACCCACTCCTTGGTCGTTTCGTCCGAATAGACCAGATGCAGTTGCCAGACCGGGCAACGCGCCGGATCGCCCGGATCGGTACGGCGCACACGATTCGTGTCGGTCGGCATACTCTTGACCTTCTTGGCCACCGATTCTTCGGATTCGCGCAGGGTGATCGTGTTGTTGTACGACTTGGACATCTTCTGACCATCCAGCCCCGGCATCTTCGATTCCTCGGTCAGCAGGTAGCCGGGCTCGACCAGAATCATCTTGCCGGTGCCTTCGAGGAATCCGAACAGCCGCTCGCGGTCGACCGCCGAAAGATGCTGAATTTCATTGAGCATGGCCTTGGCCTGCTCCAGCGCTTCCTTGTCGCCGTTCTGCTGGAAGCGGACGCGCAGGTCTTCGTAAAGGCGCGCCTTCTTGCTGCCCAGCTTCTTGACCGCTTCGCGCGCCTTGTCCTCGAAGCCCGGCTCGCGACCGTACATGTGGTTGAAGCGGCGCGCCAGCTCGCGGGTGAATTCGACGTGCGGAATCTGATCCTCGCCGACCGGCACCTTGTCGGCACGGTAGATCAGGATGTCGGCACTCATCAGCAGTGGATAGCCAAGGAAACCGTAGGTCGTCAGATCCTTGCCCGCCAGCTTTTCCTGCTGATCCTTGTAGGTCGGCACGC
>ERZ1645187.4399-NODE-4399-length-11374-cov-12.597403_pt1 | contig 11374 bp, 9 predicted proteins | sample MGYA00575352_ERZ1645187 | MGnify/ENA primary metagenome ERZ1645187 (study PRJEB40837, sample SAMN11349314) | freshwater sediment metagenome | isolation source: river sediment | host: Sediment | place: India: Wazaribad , New Delhi | collected 2017-02-21 ... | reverse complement strand
AAGCTGGTCACCCGCCTGGTCAACATCGGCGACTGCAAGACCCTGGCCTGCCACCCGGCGTCGACCACCCACCGCCAGCTGTCGCCGGAAGAACTGGCCAAGGCCGGCGTATCGGAAGACATGATCCGCCTGTCGGTCGGCATCGAGCACATCGACGACATCATCGCCGACCTCGACCAGGCGCTGAACGCCGCCTGACCCCGGCGACAGCCACCCAGGAACCCGGCCGCGTGCCGGGTTTTTTGTGCCGGCTCGCCGCCTCCTCCCGCCACGCTTCCCGCCCGACAATGCCGGGGTGATAATCGGAAGACATCACCGCAGGCAGGAGGCCGCCATGCTCACCCCGCTCCAGAAACAGACCGCCCAGGCCATCGTCAACCTGTTCGAAACGAGCAGCGCGCGGGGCGACTACGGCGCCGTCACGGTCATCGCCGGCGACACCGGCCACCTCAGTTTCGGCCGCTCGCAGACCACCCTCGGTTCGGGCAATCTCCATGCGCTGCTCCAGCGCTATTGCGACAATGCCGGCGCCCGCTTCGGCCCGCGCCTCGCCCCCTGGCTGCAGCGCGTCGAACAACGCGATACCACGCTCGACCACGAACTGCGCCTGCATAACCTGCTGCGCGCCACGGCCGACGACCCGGTGATGCGCGAGATGCAGGACCAGTTCTTCGATGAGGGCTACTGGCAGCCCGCCGCCCGCATCGCCGCCGCCATGGGCATCGCAACGCCGCTTGGGCTGGCCGTGGTGTACGACAGCCTGATCCAGGGCTCCTGGAAAACCGTGCGCGACCTGACCATCACCCGCGCTGGCCGCCTGGCCGAACTCGGCGAGCGGGCCTGGATCGGCGCCTACATCGCCACCCGCCACGCCTGGCTGGCCGGCCATCGACGCAGCGATCTGCGGGCGACGGCCTACCGCATGGAAGCCTTCCAGCGGCTCGCGGAGCAAGCTTACTGGGGACTGGAACTGCCGCTCGTCGTGCGCGGTGCCGAGCTTTCGCCGGCTACCCTGTATGCCACCCCGCCCGGCTGCTACGACGGCCCGCAACCCGGCACGCGTGCTATCGCCCTGCAAACGCCGCTCGCCCGCGGACTGGATGTGCGCCTGCTGCAACTGGCCCTCTCCGAGCGCGGCATCGCCATCAAGGCCGACGGCATCTTCGGGCGGACCAGCGCCAATCTGCTCCGTGACTACCAGCTGTCGGCCGGGCTGCCCGCGACCGGGGTGGCCGATCCGGCGCTGATCGGCCAGCTGGTGACATGACGGAACAAGGCTGAAACAGCCCCACCAGCGGGATTAGAATGAAACCAACCAGTCCATCACGAGGGAGACTCGCCATGACCACCCCGTCTGGCAGCGTCCGGGCCAACCTGGTCGACATCACGGCCCGGCGCGTTTTTGCCGCCGAAATCGGCTGGTCGGCCGGTGTGATCGGCCGCATCGACGAACTGGGCGCCGCAAATCCTGCCTGGCCCTGCCTGATGCCCGGCTTCATCGATGCCCACGTGCATATCGAAAGCAGCCTGCTCCCGCCGGCCGAATTCGCCCGCCTGGCGGTGCGCCACGGCACGGTGGCCAGCGTTTCCGATCCGCACGAGATCGCCAATGTGCTCGGCCTCGACGGCGTGCGCTGGATGCTGGCCAATGCCGCGCAAACGCCCTTCCATGTGCTGTTCGGCGCGCCGAGTTGCGTCCCGGCCACGGCTTTCGAGACGGCCGGCGCCCGCCTGGGCGTCGCCGATGTCGAAACGCTGCTCGCGACGCCGGGTATCGGCTACCTGTCGGAAGTGATGAATTTCCCCGGCGTGCTGGCCGGCGACCCCGGTTTGCTGGCCATGATCGCCGCTGCCCGCCGGCGGGGCCTGCCGGTCGATGGCCATGCACCCGGCCTGAGCGGCGAGGCAGCCGCCGCCTACGCAGCAGCCGGCATCGGCACCGATCACGAGTGCGCGACGCTGGCCGAAGCCGAGGACAAGCTGCGCGCCGGCATGGCGATCCTGATCCGCGAGGGCTCCGCCGCCCGCAACTTTGAAACCCTGCATCCGCTGATCAGCCGCTACCCCGGCCGGATCATGCTGTGCACCGACGACTGCCACCCGGACGACCTGGCACGCGGCCATATCGACCGCCTGGTCGCCCGGGCCATCGCCCACGGCCATGACCTGTTTGCCGTGCTGGAAGCGGCCTGCCTGACGCCGCAGCGCCACTACGGCCTGGCCCTCGGCCAGCTGCGCGTGGGCGACCCGTTCAACGCCGCCTTGGTCGACAACCTGCGTGACTTCACCGTCCGCGCCACCTGGCTGGCTGGCGAACTGGCCGCCGAAAACGGCCAGAGCTGCTTGCCGCCCGTGCCTTGCCAACCGATCAACCGCTTCGCCGCCCGCGCGGTGCGCCCCGAGGAACTCTGCGTTGCCCCATCCGACGCCGATTTCAGCCGCGTCATCGCCGCCGAGGATGGCCAGTTGCTGACCCGCGAATTGCGCCTGCCGCTGCATGGCCCATCCGTCGCCGACGACGTGCTGCTCATCGCCGTCGTCAATCGCTACACGCCGACCGCCCCGGCAGTGGCGCTGGTGCGCGGCTTCGGACTGCAGGCCGGGGCGCTGGCCTCCAGCGTCGCCCACGATTCGCACAACGTCATCGGCGTCGGCTGCGATGCGGCCAGCCTGGCGACGGCGCTCAATGCCGTCATCGCCGCGCAGGGCGGCCTGGCCCTGGTCGATGGCGACGGCCAGGTCGACTGCCTGCCCCTGCCCATCGCCGGCCTGATGAGCGACCTGGCCGGCGACACCGTAGCCAGCCGCTACGCCGCCCTGAGCGACGGCGTGCGCCACCGCCTCGGCTCGCCGCTGCGGGCGCCGTACATGACGCTTTCCTTCATGGCCCTGCTGGTCATTCCCGAACTCAAGCTCAGCGACCGCGGCCTGTTCGACGGCCGCGCCTTCGCCCTGACGGAGGTGGCATGCCCCGCCTGATGCTCAACAGCCGCTGGGTGGACTTGCCGGCAGCGGCCGATACCAGCCTGCTCGACTTTCTGCGCCAGGACCGGGGCCTGACCGCCGCCAAGCCGGCCTGCGGCAGCGGCGACTGCAGCGCCTGCCTGGTGCTGGTCGGCGAAATCGAAGCCGGCCACGCCACACCGCATTACCGCGCCCTGAGTTCCTGCCTGCTGACCACCGGCCAGGTCGCCGACTGCCACGTCATCACCGCCGAAGGCCTCAATGGCGAGAGACTGACCCCGGTGCAGCAAGCGCTGGTCGACCAGGGCGGCGTGCAATGCGGTTATTGCACTCCCGGCCTGGTCGTCGCGCTGACCGGTGCCCTGCTCAATGGCCAGTCACTGGGCGATGCCGCCGGCGGCAACCTGTGCCGCTGCACCGGCTACGGCGGCATCCGCCGGGCGATGGCGGCCCTCCATAACCACCTGCCGAGCGGGCCGTTCAGCCTCGACCAGGCAGCCGACCTCGGCCTGCTGCCGCCCACCGTCGCCCAGGCCGGCCATGCCTTGCGCGCGCCCTATGGCGAACTGCTCCACTTCCCCGACCGGGAAGCGGTGATCGCCGGCGATACCGACTGGTCGGTGCAGCATCCGCACCGCGTCGGCGGCCAAAGCCTGCTGCAACTGCACCACCTGCCCGGCCTGCGCCGCATCGAAGCGGCTGCCGATGGCCTGCGCCTGGGTGCCGCCGTGACCATCGAGGAATTCCAGCGCCACCCGGCGATTGCCGCCAACTGGCCGGACCTGCCGCATTTCCTGAGCTTTTTCGCGTCGCCCGCCGTGCGGGCCAGCGCCACCCTGGGCGGCAACCTGGTCAATGCCTCGCCGGTTGCCGACATGGCGGTCATCCTGCTCGCCCTCGGTGCCGAATTGACGCTGGCCGGCCCGCAGGGCGAACGCCGCCTGCCGCTGGCCGACTTCTATCTCGGCTTCCATCGCACCGGTTTGCACAAGCACGAACTGGTCACCGCCATTCACCTCCCCCACAGTCATAACGGCGCCTGGCGCCTGCATGCGGAGAAGGTGGCGCGGCGCGAGCATGACGATATCGCCAGCATCAATTCCGCCCTGCTGCTCGGGCCGGGCGAAGCCGGGCATTTTGGTGCCGTGCGGCTGAGCGCCGGCGGTGTCGGGCCGGTGCCGATGCTGCTGCCGAAAACCGCCGAATTCCTGGTCGGCAAGCCGATCACGCCGGCCACGGTGCGCGCCGCCAGCCAACTGCTCGGCAGCGAGGTAGCGCCGCACAGCGGCCCGCGCGGCAGCGGCGCCTACAAGCGCCGCTTGCTGCAACACCTGCTGGTCGGGCACCTGACCGCCCTCTGCCCGCAACTCCATTTCGCCGACTGCCTGCCATGACCTACTCGCCCCTCGCCCTGCTGGCCCGCGGCGAAGCCCGCTTCACCGGCGACCTGCCGCTGCCGCCGGGCACCCTGCACGCCATGGTGGCCGTATCGCCGCAGGCCCATGCCCGCTTCAGCGGCATCGACCACAGCGCCGCGCTGGCCGAACCGGGCGTCGTCGCGGTACTGACTGCAGCCGACATCCCCGGCACCAACGACATCGGCAACCTGTTCCGTGGCGAACCGCTGCTGGCAGTTGAGGAAGTGCATTGCGTCGGCGAGCCCTACGCCCTGGTCGTCGCCGACAGTGCCGATGCCGCCTGGCGCGGCGCCCGGAAACTCAGTGCCGACTGGCAGCCGCTGCCGGCCATTTTCGATGTCCGCGCCGCCTACGCCGCCGGCCAGCTGATCCAGCCACCGCGCACCTTCGCGCTGGGCGATATCGATGCTGTCTGGGCCAGTTGCGCCACCATCGTCAGCGGCCGCGTCGAACTCGGCTCAGCCGAGCACGTTTATATGGAAACCCAGTGTGCGCTGGCCATCCCGCGCGACGACGGCGGCTTGAAAATCCACGCCGCCACCCAGTCGCCGAGCGGCGTGCACAAGGCGGTCGCCGCCATCAGCGGGCTGCCCATGCACCTGGTCGACGTCGAGGTCGAGCGCCTGGGCGGCGGCTTCGGCGGCAAGGAGGAGCAGGCCACGCCGTGGGCCTGCCTCGCTGCGCTGGCTGCCCTGCGCCTGCGCCGGCCGGTGCGCCTGCAACTCGATCGCCCGGACGACATGCGGCTGACCGGCAAACGCCACCCCTATTCCGCCGACTACCGCCTCGGGCTCGATGCGCAGGGGAATTTCCTGGCCTACGAGGCCATGCTCTACCAGAACGCCGGCTGCACCGCCGACCTGTCCACGGCCATTCTCGAACGCTCGCTGTTCCACGCCACCAACGCCTACCGCCTGCCCAACGTCCGCGTCACCGCCGCCAGTTGCCGCACCAACCTGCCGTCGAATACGGCCTTCCGCGGCTTTGGCGCACCGCAGGCGATGTTCGTCCTCGAAGCCGCCATCCGCCGGGCCGCGCGGCAACTGGGCATCGCGCCGGAAAGCCTGCAACGGCAGAATCTGCTGCGCATGGGGGATGCCTTTCCTTACGGCATGACGGCCGCCGACGACCGGGCGACCGCCAGCTGGGACGAACTGAGCAGCCATTTCGACCTGGCCGGACGCCAGCAGGCCGTGGCTGACTTCAATGCCAATGGCAGCCAATTGCGCAAGGGCCTGGCCGTGGTGCCGGTGTGCTTCGGCATTTCCTTCACCGCCACCCTGCTCAACCAGGCCGAGGCGCTGCTCCACGTCTACGCCGACGGTTCGGTCAGCATCACGACCGGCGCCGTCGACATGGGGCAAGGCGTGCAGCAGCGGATTCGCCGCGTCGTCGCGCTCACGCTCGGCGTCGACGAGGCCCGCGTCCATGTTGCCAGCACCAGCACGCGCAGCGTCGCCAACGTGTCACCGACCGCCGCCAGCACCGGCGCCGATCTCAATGGTGAAGCCGCCCGCCAGGCAGCCTTGCGCGTGCTGGCCGGCCTGCGCCCGCTGGCGGCCGAACTGCTCGCCTGCCCGCCCGAGGCGGTGGTTTTCGCCGACGATGCGGCGACGCAAGCCGATGGCCGACGCATCGCCTGGCCCGAACTGATCGTCGCCGCCTACGCCCGCCGCCTGCCGCTCTCGGCGCTGGCCCACTACGCCACGCCCGGCCTGCATTTCGACCCCTCCGCCAACCAGGGCCGGCCCTTTGCCTACCACGTCATGGGCGCGGCGCTGGTCGAAGCGACGGTGGATGTGCTGCGCGGCACCGGCCGCATCGACCGCGTCGCCGTGGTGCACGATGTCGGCCGCTGCCTGGACCCGGCCCTCGACCGCGGCCAGATCGAAGGTGCCGTCGTCCAGGGCATCGGCTGGATGACCTGCGAGGAAATCCTGCACGACGCGCAAGGCCGCCTGCTGACCGACACGCTGGCCAGCTACAAGATTCCCGATCTCTACGACGCCCCGGCCATCGACATCCGGCTGCGTCAGGATGCCGGAGCAGCCGGCCTGCTCGGCAGCAAGGCCGTGGGCGAGCCGCCGCTGGTCTACGGCCTGGGTGCCTATTTCGCCCTGCGCGCCGCCATGGCCGCATGGCGCCCCTTGCCGGACGAGGTGCAGCAAACGCCGCTGACCGCCGAGCGCATCTTCACGCAGTTGCACGACCTATGACTGCAAAGGCCACACCCGCCGCCGAGGCGCAAAGACGCCAAGGTAACGCAAAGGAGATTCAAGCCCGGATCACTCTCAGGGTTGGTCTTCCCGGTCTGGTTTTTCTTGGCGAATCTTTGCGCCCTCTGCGCCTCGGCGGTGGGTTTTCCGATTTGGAACGGTCTTTTCTGGAATGAAATGGCCAGTTCCTGCCGGCGACATGCTGCGCGCCGGCCTCATCTACGGCAGCGGCGACCTGCTGGCCAGCCTGATCAGCGGCGGCTTTTCACCCGCCCGGGCGATCGGCATGACGCTGATCGGCGGCCTGCTCTACGCGCTGGAAATCCACACCTGGTTCGGCTGGCTGGCCAAACGCTACCCGGAACCGGCCAGCCCCGGTCAACGCTGGCAACGCGCGGCGCTGGCCTGGTGCTGGTTCAACCCGCTGTGGATTGCCCGCCACGCGCTGTTCATCCGCCTGCTGGGCGGGCGAACGAATGAGATCGACTTCAGCCTGCTGACCATAGGCGCCACCTCCTTCGCGCTGAACATGCCGGTCGCGCTGGCCGCCAACTACCTGATCCAGAACCGCCTGGCCCTGCGCTGGCAGGTGATGGCCAGCGCCGGTTTTTCGGCCATCATGGCGGTCTATTACGCAATGAGCGAGGTGTGGTTTGGCTGAACGGGAAATCTGGCCGGCGCTGCAGCACGAACTCGCGGCCGGCCGCGCCTGCGCCCTGCTCGTCGTGTCCGAACACCGGGGCAGTTCGCCCGGCCGCCGGGGCATGCTGATGGCGGTCGGCCGGCATGGCCCGCTCGCCGGCACGATCGGTGGCGGCCAGGCCGAAACCACGCTGGTCGCCGCCGCGCAAGCCGCCCTGCAGGCCGAAAACCTGCAGCCCTGGCGCCAGACGCTGATCCATCACGCCATGGACAGCAACGCCTCCGGCATGATCTGCGGCGGCCAGCAGACCGTCGTCGTCGGCTTCTGGCAACCCGGCCAGGCGCTCCCGGCAACAGGCGATCCCTGGTCGATCATTGGCGACGGCTGGGCTTACCACCACACGCCCGCCCAAAAATTCACCGCCTGCCTGATCGGTGGCGGCCATGTCAGCCTCGCCCTGTCGCGCCTGCTCGACCGGCTGGATTTCGAGGTGCAGGTATTCGAGGAACGCCCAGGCATCGCCACCTTTGTCGCCAACACCGCCGCCCACGCAAAACACCACACGCCCTACGCCAGCCTGGCCGATCAAGTGCCGGCAGGGAACAGGGTCTTCGTCGCCATCATGACCCACAGCCACGAACGCGATGCCGCCGCCCTGCACGCCCTGGCCGGCCGCCCGTTCGGCTACCTCGGCCTGCTCGGCAGCCGGCACAAGCTCAACTCATTGCTGGCCGGCGAGGCACGCCCCGATTTCCTGCGCGCCCCGATGGGCTTGCCCATCGGCAGCCACACGGCGGAGGAAATCGCCGTCAGCATCGCCGCCGAAATGGTGGCCGTTCGGCACGCCATCGCCGGCAGTGAGGAATAGCCGACAACCCGCATAGACCGGCCGTCAACAGCCCCTTCCTGCCTCCTGCCGGCGGTTCAATTGCCCCCATGAATCCTGTGGACTTTCCAATCAAAAGGAGTATTCTGAAATCGAGTTCCGGCCAGTCGGCAGTTCGGCCGAAACGGTAGCAGTCAGATGATCGGAGGCTTCATGGCAGATAGTCCACCGCAGCACGAAGAGATGACCGGGTAGCACCCCAAACGGCGAATAGCCGATTGCCTTGGCCTAGCGTGCCGGGGTTCAAGATTGTCGAAGCCCATGCCTGAAACGCATGGGCTTCTTGCTTTTCAACGATGAAGTATTAACGACATGAGCGAAATCACCCTGATTGAAGTCGATAGCGCTGCCAACCCTTCCGTTGCGGTGATCTGGATGCACGGCCTCGGTGCCGATGGCAGCGACTTTGAGCCCATCGTTCCCGAACTTGGGCTCGCCGAGAGCCCCGCAGTCCGTTTCATCTTCCCCAACGCTCCCTATCGGCCGGTGACCTGCAACGGCGGCTACGTCATGCGAGCGTGGTACGACATCATTTCGCTCGAACCGGACAGTCGCCAAATCGACGAAACCGGCCTGCTCGAATCGCGCGAAATCGTCCGCCAACTGATCCAACGGGAGGAGAAGCGAGGCATCCCCAGCCAGCGCATCTTCCTGGCCGGTTTTTCCCAGGGCGGCGCCGTCGCCTACCTGTCCGCACTGACCCACCCCGAACCGCTGGCCGGCGTCATCGCCTTGTCGACCTACATTCCCGAAGCCAGGCTGATCACTGAAGACCTGTCCGCAGCCAACCGCCACATTCCACTCTTCGTGGCACACGGCACCGATGATGACGTGGTCTCGATCAAGCTCGGCCGGCAAGCCCTCGCCCTCCTTGAGCAGTGCGGTCTGAAGCCGGCTTGGCACACCTACGACATGCCGCACTCGGTCTGCATCGACGAGGTCCGGGACATCGGCACCTGGCTCAATGCCAGAATATCCGTACTGGAAGCAGCGCCCTGATTTACCCGGTGACAAAGCATGGCGGCCCAAAAACCGCCAAGCCTTCAGTGCCTGCCTATTTCTTCCACTTCGCCCATGGATCGGAACTGCCGGACGAGGGACTTGAACGACTCGACGCCCGCTTGTCCTGATCATGCTGCGCCGCCTTTCTGGCGCGCTTTTCCCGCAATCGCTCGGCGTCCTCCAGACTCAGTTCGGCTGGCTGCCCGGGCTTTTGATCCTGGGGAACAATGCGATCCCTGGGAGGCAATTCAAACTGCTCGGCAGACGCTCGCGGCAGATTCTTGAACTGATACAGGTAAAAGGCTTCAACCTTCTCCCGCGCCCAATCGGTCTTTTTTAGAAACTTGACGCTGGAATCAATACTGGGATTGGTGTTGAAGCAGTTGATATTCAGATAGGCGTACAGGATTTCAAAGCCGTAATAATCGACTATTTCAGTCAGCACTTGCTTCAAGCTGACGCCGTGCAGCGGGTTGTTCTTGTAATCAATATCAGTGTTCATCTGGCCGGACTCGGGGCGGAAATGCAAAAAAACCCGCAAAGCATTGAGCTGTGCGGGTTTCCGTCTTCCTGTGAGAGCCGCATCTGGAACAGATGTGGTGGGCGGTACTGGGATCGAACCAGTGACCCCTGCCGTGTGAAGGCAGTGCTCTACCGCTGAGCTAACCGCCCTCACAGGAGGCGCGCATTTAACCACAATCGGGACAGCGGGTCAAACGTGGGTCGGCTAGAATATTGGACTTTGCCTCAATAGATGCCGAATTCCATGAAGCCTGTCCGCACCCGTTTCGCCCCCAGCCCCACCGGTTACCTGCACATCGGCGGCGCCCGTACCGCGCTGTTCTCGTGGGCCTACGCCCGTCGCCATGGCGGCACCTTCGTTCTGCGCATCGAGGATACCGATGTCGCCCGCTCGACCCCCGAGGCCGTGCAGGCCATTCTGGATGGCATGCAGTGGCTGGGCCTCGAACACGACGAAGGCCCGTTCTACCAGATGCAGCGCATGGATCGCTACAAGGAAGTCATTCAGCAGATGCTGGCTTCCGGCCATGCCTACCATTGCTACACCAGCAAGGAAGAACTCGATGCGCTGCGCGCCGAACAGGAAGCGCAGAAGATCAAGCCGCGCTACGACGGCCGCTGGCGCCCGGAAGACGGCAAGACCCTGCCGACGCCGCCGGCCGATGCCGCCCCGGTCATCCGCTTCAAGAACCCCAAGGATGGCGTCGTCGCCTGGGACGACCAGGTCAAGGGCCGCATCGAGATTGCCAATGGCGAACTGGATGACCTGATCATTGCCCGCGCCGACGGTACGCCAACCTACAATTTCTGCGTCTGCGTCGATGACTGGGATATGGGCATCACCCACGTCATTCGCGGCGACGATCACGTGAACAACACGCCGCGCCAGATCAACATCCTCAAGGCGCTGGGCGCCGATGTGCCGACTTACGCCCACCTGTCGATGATCCTCGGCGACGACGGCGCCAAGCTGTCGAAGCGCCATGGTGCCGTTTCCGTCATGCAGTATGACGATGACGGCTTCCTGACCGAAGCCGTGATCAACTATCTCGCGCGCCTGGGCTGGTCGCACGGCGACGACGAGGTGTTCTCGCGCCAGCAGTTCGTCGAATGGTTCGATCTTGATCACATCACTGCCTCGGCAGCCCAGTTCAATACGGAAAAATTGCTGTGGCTGAACCAGCATTACATGAAGCAACTACCTCCGGCCGAACTCGCCGCCAAGGTCAAACGTCGCCTGGCAGCTCGCGGCATCGACACTGACCAGGGCCCCGACCTGCAAACCGCTGTCGCCCTGTACGTGGACCGCTGCAATACGCTGAACGTGCTGGCCGACGCCGTCGAGGTCTTCTACGCCCACGTCACCCCGAATCCCGAGCTACTGGCCCAGCACCTGGCCGACGATGCCCGCCCGGCGTTGGCCGATTTCGCTGCCGGTATCGCCAGCGTGGCCTGGGAAATTCCGGCCATCAATGCATTGATCAAGGAGTCGGTGACCAAGCATGGCCTGAAGATGCCCAAGCTGGCCATGCCCCTGCGTGTAATCCTCACCGGCCAGGCCCAGACGCCGGCGGTCGATGCCGTGATCAGCCTGATCGGTCGCGACAAGGTGGTAGCCACGCTCGCACACTATCTCTAAAAAATCGCGAAAGGCCCTTTACAAGGCCCAATGAGGTCCCTATAATGCGGCCTTCTTTCGCGGCGGGGGTATAGCTCAGCTGGG
>ERZ1645187.4398-NODE-4398-length-11376-cov-239.939405_pt1 | contig 11376 bp, 8 predicted proteins | sample MGYA00575352_ERZ1645187 | MGnify/ENA primary metagenome ERZ1645187 (study PRJEB40837, sample SAMN11349314) | freshwater sediment metagenome | isolation source: river sediment | host: Sediment | place: India: Wazaribad , New Delhi | collected 2017-02-21 ... | reverse complement strand
GGCCGGAGAGCGGCACCGAGAAGCCGACGATGAAGGCGAAGCAGTCGATGATCTCATGGGTGGGGATCGGTCCGAAGGCCTCGAGCCCAGCTCGCAGGCATCCGAGCCCGCTCGCCCCGAGCCACAGGGCGAGACCCGGCAACGGCGCCAGCGCCCAGCGCGGATCACGGTCGGGCAAGCCGAGCATGAAGGCGGCGATCGTGGCGAGCACCATCGTCACCAACGATCCGGCCAGTGCCAACCACATGTCCGGCGCGGCAGTGAGCCGAGCTGCGAGCGCGTCGAAGTTCACCCGCGGCAGGAGCACGAGCGCGAAGGCCGCGACTGCCGAGGTCCACAGCAGCGTGTCGACGAGCGGTGGACGGGTGCGGCGAACGGGCCGCAGATCGCCGACCAGGCGGCCGATCATCTCTTCATGGGAAGGCCCGGAGGCTCCGATCATGACCGGCCCTCCGGGTTCAGGAGAGCACGCAGCGCCTTGAGGCCCCGATGGAGGTTGACCTTGAGCGAACCGACGCTGCGCCCGGTCTCCTGTGACGCCTCCGTCAGTGACTGTTGGCGCAACGACAACCGTTCGACGGCGTCGCGCTGGGCGGCGGGAAGTTCGGCGATGCTGCCACGAATGCGATCGATGGCATTGGTCGTAACGAAAGGTTGCGGGTCGCCGCTGTCGTCCACGTGGGTTTCGTAGGCGTCCGGGGAGGACACTTCGTGCATCGCGTGCCTGTGGTGGCGGCGAGCGGCGTCGATGGCCCGCCGATCCGTGATCATCGCCAACCAGACGGCGAAGGGCCTTGACGGATCGTAAGTCTGACGTGCGCGGTGGATCGTCAGCAGCACGTCCTGAATGGTGTCGTCGACGAGGTCGGGGTCGACGCCGCGACGTTGCAACCGGCGACGGATCCTCGGGAGGCAAGCCTTGAGCAGATCCTCATAGGCGACCCTGTCACCGTCCTGCGCCGAACGCATCAGCGCCCGCAAGCGGAGGTCTTCGGCCTCCGCCTCGCGCGATATCCCGGTGTTCGTCACCGCATCCATGACCTCGCCCGACCCCCTCGTCGCCGATGCCCACAGAACCGCCCGGTCGGCGGTCCGACCGTTCGCGAGTGTGAGCGCTACGATAGGAAGATCGAGGTTCATGTCAGTGACCCGGATCAAACGGCTCGTGACCGTCGTTCGATCACCTATTCGTGGCAAACGCCGTAGCGTTACACGGTGTCGTCCATTTTTCGCAAAGTCGCGATTTCCGGCTGAGGTCCTGGTCGAAGGTCGCGCTTCGGTGGTCTTCCTCTGGCCTACGCATCAGCATCGTCTAATGTCGCAAGGTTAGACGCAATCCAATCCCGCCCGAGGACCTAGGTATTTGCCCGAGGCTCAGGTGAATACGACACGTTCGAATACGTATACAGCGGTTTTTGTCGAAGTGGCGTGTAACCAGCGCTTCGGGTGAGGCGAATACGGTGTCGAACGGTGGACTTCGACCTCGAGGGGCGAACGTGCCGTTTCGCTGCGTCTTCCAGGAGGACCACATGTCTTCGCCTCGCACTCTTCGCTCGCGCCTCGCCATGGCCGCCGCCGTAGGGCTCTTCTTCGCAGGCACCGCGCCGCTCTTCGCTCAGACGATGAGCGGAGACCAGAAGCCGATGGCCCCGGCCGCGGCCCCGATGGCGGCGCCGGCTGCGCCGATGGCCGCGCCTGCCGCCCCGATGGCGGCTCCGGCCATGCCGGCTGCCCCGGCCATGCCGATGGCGGTCGACCGCGCCAAGATCCTCGCCGCGCCCGGCGTCTTCGGCAATTTCTCCACCTACAAGGTGCGTCCGGATCTCTACCGGCTGCCGGCGACCGAACGGAAGGGCATGGCCGGCGAAGTGGCGATGCTGGTCGACAAGTACAAGGAGAAGGTCCTCGTCGACGCCTATCTCACCCGTGGCCTGTCGGCGTCGAGCGACTTCTTCCTGCGCGTCCACGGCACCGATCTGGTGGCGATGCAGAACTTCCTGGTCGACTTCAAGGCCTCGCGGATCGGCGTCTACAGCGACGTCACCGAGAACCTCACCGGCATCACCAAGGCGCTGAACTACGTCACCAAGGAGAAGTCGACGGAGATGAACGCCGCGCTGTTCGCGGCGACCTATCAGGGTGATCCGCCGCGTTACGCCATCGTCGTGCCGATCAAGAAGAACGGCGAGTGGTGGAACCTCTCCGACGAGCAGCGCCTCAAGGAAATGGAAGTCCATACCGCGCCGACGCTGCAGTATCTCGTCAACGTCAAGCGCAAGCTCTACCACGCCACCGGTCTCTCCGACGCCGACTTCATCACCTACTTCGAGACCAACGATCTCGGCGCCTTCAACAACCTGATGCTGTCGCTCGCGAAGGTTCCCGAGAACAAGTACCACGTGCGTTGGGGCAGCCCGACCATCCTCAGCACCATCCAGCCCGTCGAGGCGGTGATCAACGCGGTGACCACCACGCCGTGATCGCCGAGGCGCATCCCTATCCGGCGCCGGGGCGACCGCTCCGGCGCCGCGCGAGACCTGAACGTCCAGATGTGATCGGGGGACCGACATGACCACCAGCCGGCGCAACTTCATCAAAGGGAGCCTGTCCGCCCTTGCGGCCGGCGGCCTTCCCTTCACATCCGGTCGAGCCGCCTTCGGCGCGTTGATGCCGAACAAGAACCGCCCCTGGGAAGACGCCCTGCGCGAGCAGTTCATCGGCGAGAAGGTGGTCAGGACGGTGAACCTGCCGAACTGCACCGGCTCCTGCGGCTGGAACGTCGTGGTCAAGGACGGCATCGTCCAGCGCGTCGAGCCGCCCTACGACTATCCCGACGACGAATACAATCCGCGCGGCTGCATGAAGGGCCAGACCTATCACCGCCGCGTCTATTCGCCGGGACGCGTCAAGTTCCCGATGAAGCGGGTCGGCCCGCGCGGCGGCGGCCAATGGAAGCGCATCACCTGGGACGAGGCCTTCGACTTCATCGCCTCCGAGATCAAGCGGATCTCGGCCAAGTACGGCAAGGAGACGGTGTGGATCTACCCGCCGGTGCCGGCCACCGGCATCGTCAAGCAGGGCGCCGGCTTCCGCTTCGCCGCCGTCAACGGCTTCGGCCTCGGCACCTTCTACAACTGGTACGGCGACCTGCCGCTCGCCCACCCGATCACCTGGAACGTCCAGACCGAGGAACACGAGTTCAAGGACGTCCAGAACACCAAGTACGCCATCATCTGGGGCTCGGACGTGGTCCAGACCCGGATGCCCGACGCGCATTTCTTCACCGACGCCCGCGCCAAGGGCGTCAAGCTCGTCTACATCTCGCCCTACTTCGACCCGACCGCCACCGCCGTCGACGAGTGGGTGCGGGTGCGCCAGGGCACCGACGGGGCGCTGGCGCTCGGCATGTGCCACGTCGTGGTCAAGCGCGGCCTCGTCGACGAGGCGCATCTCCTCAAGACCACCAGCGGCCCGCTGCTGGTGCGTCGCGACACCGGCAAGTACCTCAAGGCCGCCGACGTCGCCGCCGACGGCGACCCGAAAGCCTTCATGGTGTTCGACAAGGCGGCGGGCAAGCCGGTGGTCGACACCTACTTCTCCGACAAGCCGCCGCTCACCGGCACGTTCGATGTGATGCTCAAGGACGGCAAGACCGTCGCCTGCGCCACCTCGCACACGCTCTTCCTCGCCCAGCTCGAAGACTACGATCCCAAGACCGTCTCCGAGATCACCGGCGTGCCGGCCAAGGACATCGAGCGGCTGGCGGTCGAATACGCCTCGGCCAAGCCCGCGAGCATCTGGTCGGGCACCGGCATCAATCACTGGTACCACGGCGATCTGATCGGCCGTTCGGTGATCGCGCTCGCCTGCCTCACCGGCAACATCGGCGTCAACGGCGGCGGCGTCAGCCCCTGGGCCGGCCAGTACCTGATGCGCCTCAATCCGGCCGACTACTTCTTCCCGCTCAAGGAAGAGGGCAAGCCCGACCGTTATCAGGCGGTGCCGCTCGACACCGCCTACGTGGTCAACGGCCCGACCGAGACCATGGCCAACCGCGCCAAGCTGTGGCGGCAGATCCGCTGCATCTGGGCGGCCGGCGGCAACCTCCTCGGCGAGGCCTCGGATCAGAGCAATCTGATGCGCAAGGTGCTGCCGCAGATCGAGCTGATCGTCTCGCCCGAGATCGAGATGAGCACGACGGCGCAGCTCGCCGACATCGTCCTGCCGGTGGTCAGCTGGTACGAGCTGCCGATGGACATCACCACGACGCCCGCCCACCCCTACATCCAGTTGGTCCAGGGCGCGCTCCAGCCGATGTACGAGGCCAAGACCGACATCGAGATCTACTACGAGGTCTGCAAGCGGCTCGGCACCGATCACATCTTCAAGTTCAATCACCCCGAGGCGGCGGTCGATCTGCTGCTGAAGACCGGAGGGCCCAGGGTCAAGGGCATCACGCTCGAACGGCTGAAGAAGGAGAAGGTGATCCGCGTCAACCTGCCGTCGGCACCCTATGCCGCCTTCACCGAGGAGGTCGCCGGCAAGGCGAAGTTCAAGACCGCCTCCGGCCGCCAGGAGCTCTACAAGGACGAGGACCGCTTCATCCAGTTCGGCGAGCAGTTGCCGGTCCACAAGGAACCGCACATGGCGACGCCCTTCGGGCCGTCGAAGCCGTGGCGGGAGGCGAAGAAGGAACGCAATCCGCTCCACGAGAAGTATCCGCTCGTCTACCACTCGCGCCACACCCGCTGGAGCGTCCACTCGTCGTGGCGCACCACCTCGGACATCCTCAAGCTCGACGACATCGGCCAGCCGCTCTTGGAGATGAACCCGAAGGAAGCGGCCAAGCGCGGCATCGGCGCCGGCGACTGGGCCACCGCCTACAACCAGCACGGCTACGTCAAGGCCAAGGTCAAGCTGCGTGAATCGGTGCCGATGGGCGCGGTCGTCATCTACTTCGGCTGGCAGCGCGAGCAGATCCGCGAGGGTCACTGGAACGCCCTGACCCACAACGACATCAACCCGATCCACGAGATCTACTTCATCCCGAACGTCTGGGGTCCGGTCTCCGGGCACTTCGATCAGCTCTGCGAAGTGAAGAAGGCTTGAGGAGGGAGGACACCATGTCGGAAGAACTCTGGCAGAAATACTACGGCAAGCCCAACCCGAAATACGGCAATCGGGTGCAGTACGGCATGTTGATCGACATCAACAAGTGCCTCGGCTGCCACAGCTGCACCATGGCCTGCAAGCAGACCTGGACCAGCGGTCCGGGGCAGGAGGACATCTACTTCAACAGCGTGTCGACCCAGCCCTACGGCAAATACCCCCGTCACGAGGGCGACCCGAAGGACTCGTCGAAGTACGACTACCGCCACTCCAACCTCTATCAGGACACGCCGAAGGGGGAATATCCCAATCTCTGGCAGTTCTACCTGGCGCGGCCGTGCAACCACTGCGCCGATCCGGCCTGCATTCCGGCCTGCCCGACCCGGTCGATCTACAAGAACCAGGACGGCATCGTTCTGATCGATCAGGACAAGTGCGAGGGCTTCCAGTACTGCGTCAAGGCGTGCCCCTATGACAAGATCTACTACAACTCGGTGACCAAGAAGTCGCAGAAGTGCATCTTCTGCTTCCCGCTCCTGGAGAAGGGGCAGGAGCCGCAGTGCGTGAAGAGCTGCGTCGGCAAGATCCGCGTCTTCGGCAACCTGATGGACCCGGAGAGCGCCATCTCCAAGCTGATCCGCGATCCCTCGCTCGGCGCCAAGCCCTACACGCCCGAGGTCGGCCTCAAGGCGACCCATCGCGTCATCAATCCGATCGAACCGCGGCAGTATCGCCCCGACTTCGGCACCGTCCCGTCGGTCTGGTACGTGCCGCCGCGCAACGTGCCGCCGGAGGAGGTGGAGAAGTACTTCGGCTACGCCATGTCCGGTCTCGTCGAGGAGCCGAACCCGGTCCCCGCGAACCTGAAGATGAAAGACATCTGAGGAGGCGGGAGCGATGACGATGCCACACGACGACCACGGCCGGGGGGCAGCTCCCGGCGAGGCGCCGATCGAACGACCGGTCTTCGGTCGCGCCTCGATCTATCATTTCCTCGAACTGGCGCTTGCCCACCCCGACGAGGACGGGCTCGACTGGATCGCGGCGCCGTCGACCGAGGCCGCCCTCGGCGCCGCGCTCGACGACCTCCCCCGGGCGGAAGCCCTGGTGGAGGCGCGGGCGGCGCTGGCGGCCTTCTTCGGCCGGCTGCGCCAGACCGCGCCGGACATCGTCGAAGCCGAGCACATCGCCCTGTTTTCGGCGAACTTCCCGACCGTTCCCTGCCCGCCCTACGGCTCGCTGTTCACCGTCGAGGAGCCCAAGCGGCTGGAGGAGATGACGGCGATCAAGGCGTTCTATCGCGACAGCGGTTTCGACGTCGCCGGCGCCTTCGACGATCTGCCGGACCATCTCTGCGTCGAACTCGAACTGCTGCACGGCCTCGCCCACCGGGCGGAGACGGCCGCGGACGAGCGAGAGGTGGCCTGGGCACGAGCGCGGGCCGCGACCTTCATCGATCGCTTCCTGGCGCCGTTCATCGACCGGCTGGCGGCGATCGCCGAGGCCGCCGAGCCGGCCAACGCCTACACCCGCCTTCTCACGGCGACCCGCCACATCGTGGCACACCATCGCGCGGAGCTGGCCGCGGACGCGGCCCCGGCTCCCGAGAACAAGGGGCATCTCGCATGATCAGGATGTCGACATTCGTGGGTCTGGTCGTGGCGACGATGGCCGCGGCGCCGGTCTCCGCCGCCGAGAAGATGCCGCCCAAGGGCACGGCGGTGGCTGCCAAGGCGGTCGAGCCCGGACCGCGTTTCACCCCGACCGTGAAGCCGAGCGTGGCCCACGGCGAGAAGGTCTTCGTCGAATACTGCGCCGTCTGCCACGGGCTCCACGGCAAGGGCGACGGGCCGCGCTCCGCCTTCTTCGGCGACAGCCAGTACATCCCGGACCTGACGACCGAGGGCTTCCTCGTCGGTCGTGACGCCGAATTGAAGGAGAACATCCGCAACGGCCTCGCCCGCTTCGACGAACCGGCGATCGTCATGCCGCAGTTCAAGTACATTCTCGGCGCCGCCGAGATCGAGAGCGTCGTCGCCTACGTCAAGACCTTCGCCCCGCCGGAGCCGAAGCCCGAGCCGAAGTCGAAGAAGAAGTGATCGCTCGGCCCCTTCGCCGAAATCGACCGAATTGCTGGGACGCCTCGCCCCATCCCATGGAGACGTGGGGTGGGGGGTCCATGCGGGGGAGAAGATCATCCGGCGATACGGTCTCGCTCAGCAATCGCGCGAGCCATGATATTCGTCGGATCGCAAGCGGCGAATGGAACTGCGAGTATCCAAGGATGGGATGGAGCGTGTGGCCTATCGCAGCGGGCCTATGACCGCTACGCGGGCGCGCTACACAGTAGTTTGCGCGAGGTCAGGAAGTTCATCAATATTCAACACCATCAGTGGATCGGCTTCATCTCCCACTCTCTCCGTCATTCACGCCCTGAGGCGCCGCGTTTCGAAACCTCCCGGGTCGGCAGTGACTTGCGGCCTCCCGACGGGCGGACCGGACGGTTCTGTCGACGAGTCGTCCCTTCGAGCATCCCGACACAGGTGTCTCCCACGTCCGCAAAGCCATCGCGGAGGCGTGGCTGCGCGCCGGCCGTTGCGGGGTGAAGTTGCGGAGTGAATCGGTGGCTCCGGGTGCGGAGCCCGGCCGCGGTCGCAAGGAGGCGGCGGCGGTGCCGGGATCGAGGCGGATGGTCGAGCGCGGCTCCGGAGGAGGCCCGCCCCACGACCGCCGGAGCGGCTGATCGCGGGGGCGTTGCGGGGCGCCGATCCCACAGATCGGGCGCCTCCCGCACGGCCGACATCGGATCGGCCCGGTCTCAGACGGTCGCGCGGGTCGTGCCGTCGCGGCCGACGAGGATCGCCGTGAGCCCCATCCGCCCGGCGAGGTCGAGGCCGCGTTCCGCCCCCGCCACCATCAGCGCCGTCGCCCAGGCGTCGGCGACCATACAGCTCTCCGCAACCACCGTGACCTGGGCGAGGTCGCCGACGAGTGGCGCGCCGGTGCGCGGGTCCATGGTGTGGGAGCGGCTCCGTCCGTCGACCTCGTGGACGTGGCGGTAGTCGCCCGAGGTGGCGACCGCCGCGTCGGTGAGTTCGATCACCCCGGCGAGCGCCCGCGCCTCGCGGTCCGGACGCTCCTGGCCGATCGCCCAGGCGCCGCCGTCCGGCTTGCGCCCCTGAGCCCTGAGTTCGCCGTCGATGCCGACGAGGAACGAGGCGATGCCGTGGGCGCTCGCCACCTCGGCCATGCGATCGACGCCGTGGCCCTTGGCGATGCCGGCGAGATCGAGGGTGAGCGGCGCCAGACGGCGGGCCCGCCGATCGACCGGATCGAGATCGAGCGCCTTCGGCGGCTCGAAACTCGGGCGTCCGCCGGTGACGGCGATCGCCGCCGCATCGGGCGTCCGCGAGCCGCCGCCGAAGCCCCAGGCGCGGACGAGATCGCCGACGCCGATGTCGAAGGCGCCCTCCGACAACCGGCCGATGGCGAGCCCCGCCTCGAGCACGGTCAGGAGCCCGGCCGGGATCGGCACCCATTCGCCGATCGGCGCGCGGTTCAGCCGTTCGACGTCGGAGGTCGGCCGCCAGGTCGACATCTCCGCCTCGACTGCCTCGACCGCCGCGGCGAGATCGCTTCTCAGCACCTCCGTGTCGAAGTCCGCCGGCACGTGCACCACCGCCGACCAGCGCGAGCCCATCGCCGGGCCGGAGAGGGCGCGGCGGACGAGCCCCGTGCCGGCGCCGCGGGTTTCAATAGACGTCTTCGACATAGCGGCCTCCGGCCCTGAGGGTGGCGACGTCGGTGCCGAGCGGATGGAGGATCGCCTCCATCGTGTGGGTGACGGCATGGGCCATGTCGCGGCTGCCGCAGACCAGGATCTGAGCGCCGGCGCGGACGAGATCGCGCAGGCGATGGGCGTCGGCGGCGATGCGGTCCTGGACATAGGCGCTCGCCCGCGGATCGCGCGAGAAGGCGGTGGTGAGCGAGGTCAGCCGCTTCTCGGCCAGCGCCCGGGCGAGTTCGTGCTCGTAGAGGAAGTCGGAGGCCGGGTTGCGGCCGCCCCAGTAGAGATGCACCGGCCGCGCGCCGTCGTTCGCCCGGACGAAGCCGGCCAGCGGCCCGATGCCGGCGCCGGCGCCGATCAGGATCAGCGACGAGGCCTCCTCCGCCGGGCGGAAGCTCGGGTTCGTCCGCACGAAGGCGTCGATGCGATCGCCCGGGCGGAGCGAATGGAGGTGCGTCGAACACACCCCGCCCGGCATCAGCCGCACGCAGATCTCGACGACACCGTCGGTGGCCGACGAGGCGAGCGAATAGAAGCGCGGCATCGTCACCCCCGGCGGCACCACGCCGAGGAGATCGCCGGCCTCAAAGCCGGGCAGCCGGCCCCGCTTCGCGTTGCGACGGTCGAGCGGCGCGGCGAAGCGCAGGATGGCGACGGGGGCGCCGACCTCGACGCCGTAGTCCTCGCGCTCGACGAGTTCCAGCGCCGTCGTCGTCGGACGCTCGCCGACGTGGTCGAGCACCAGATCGTGGCCGAGCGCGGCGCCGAGGTCGCGACCCCACTGCGCGAACTCCTGGGCCGAACGACGGTCGATGCGCTTGAAGTCGAGGAGGCGGGGGAAGCCCTCGGCCTCCAACGCATCGGCGACGGCGCGGGCATAGCCGCAGAAGTCGGGGAAGGTGCGATCGCCGAAGCCGAGAACGGCGACCGAGGTGCGACCCTCCAGCCCGGCGAGGCGATCGAGGAAATGACGGGCCGAGGACGGCGCGCCGCCATCGCCCCAGGTGGCGGCGAGGATCAGCAGGCGTTCGGCGCGGAGGTGGCGCGGCTCCAGCTCGTTCATGTCGGCGAGATGGACGCGGTGACCATGACCGACGAGGGCGGTGGCGAGAGTCGTGGCGAAGCCGCGGGTCGAACCGCCGTCGGAGCCGACGAGAATCACCGTGTCGGCGCTCTCGACGGCGGTGGAGACGAAGGCGGCGGCGCGGTTGCGGCGACGGCGGTGCCACATGGCGAGACCGGTCGCGGCGAGCACCGGCGTGGTCGCGGAGGCGAGGCCGAGGAGGAGCGCCAGCGCCCAGACGCCGCGGCCGGTGTGGAGGAGGCGGACGAGATCGTCGATCCGGTCGACGACGGTCGACGGCGCGAAGGCGAGGGTGCGCCCGGTCACCGGATCGATCACCGCCTCGCCGGCCGCGGTGGCGAGGCGGATGGCGTCGCCGGCGACGGTGGGGTCGGCGAAGCTCAGGTCGCGCAGGTCGGCCACGTCGACGCGGGCGAGTGCCGCGATGCGGTCGAGCGGCAGGGCCGGGCCCTCGACCGCGGCGATGCTCGGCGCCTCCATCCGCTCCGGCACCAGACCGAAGGTCGAGGCCGACATCCACAGGCCGGTGAGCGAGGAGAGGATCAGCCCCAGCGTCGCGAGCCGCGCCAGATCGCCGTGCAGGCGTTCGGCGGTGGTGCCACGGATCGGCCGGAACAGCGCCCGCGCTCCGCCGAGCCGGCGGGCGAGGAGGACGAGGCCGGAGAGCGACAGGACCAGCATCGCCGCCGCACTCGCCGCCGCGACCATGCGGCCCTCCGAGCCGAGACCGAAGGCGCGGTGGAGATCGGTGAGGAAGTGCACGGTCGACGAGGCTTCGTAGGGACCGAGGCCGGCGCCGGTCGTCGGATCGATCCGCTCGATTCCGTTCGTCTCGCCGTCGGTGAAGGCGGCGGTGACGATGCCGCTCGCCCGCACCTTCACGGTGGCGACGCTCTCGTGGCGCGCCGCCACCGCTTGCGCCAGCGCGGCGACCGAGGTGCCGCGCTCGATCGCCGGGCCGGCGAGCCGATCGGCGAGCGGCACCACCGACAGGGCCACGCCGGTCAGGGCGGTCACCACCAGGACGAGACCGAGGACGAGGCCGAGAAGGGAATGGGCGCGACGCAACATGGGATCGACCCTCCGCTTCAGAACGAGACCTTGAAGGTCTTGACGTAGCCCTTGCCGGCGACCGGCTTGCCGTTCTGCTCGGCGGCGAGCGGCGCGACCACCTCGGAGGGGAAGTCGCGGCCGTTCTCGACCGAGGTGTCGACATGGACGACGTAGCCGGCGTCGATCAGGGCATCGGCGATGTCGACGGTGATCTTCAGCGTCTTGCCCGCGCCGATCGAGGCGCCGGTGATGCCGTCGACCTCCGAGGCGCGGCCGCCGGAGGCGCGCTGCCAGTCGGCGAGGTGGCGCCAGTACTTGGCGCGGTCGCCGGCCATCCACAGCG
>ERZ1645187.4397-NODE-4397-length-11377-cov-6.014573_pt1 | contig 11377 bp, 15 predicted proteins | sample MGYA00575352_ERZ1645187 | MGnify/ENA primary metagenome ERZ1645187 (study PRJEB40837, sample SAMN11349314) | freshwater sediment metagenome | isolation source: river sediment | host: Sediment | place: India: Wazaribad , New Delhi | collected 2017-02-21 ... | reverse complement strand
AGTTGGTGGGGCGCGGGGTGTTGGGGGGGGGGGGTCGAGGATCGTCACGCGACGATCAAGCGCGCCGGCCTGCATGGTCACGTCTCCAGCGTGCGCAGCGGCGTCAGCATCGGTAGTTCGCCCGTCCCCGGCGCGACGCTGGTGCGCTGGTCATAAGTGACGGCGAGACGCGCCAGCACCGCGAGCTTGATGCGGTCGGGCGCCGGCGCGACGCCATCCCATCCATTCGCCACGTCGCGGACGGCGTCCGTCGCGGCGCGGATCAGAAGGCCAATCGTCGCGTCGTCGTCGGCGTGGTCGACGCGCAGATAGGCTTTGGCCTCGGCGAGGGTCACGGCGTCAGCCATGGGCGGGGGCCTCCTTGGCAGGGTCGGGCGACGACGGGTCCACCTTCGCAGGATCAGGCTTGGCCGGATCGGGCTTGGAAGGACGCGGCGCGGGCTGCGAGCCTACCGGGCGCGGGTTCCAGCCCTCGATCTGGCGCACCTCGTCGGGGTCAAGAACGCCGGTTTCGATGGCGATCTTGTGCGCCTTCCAGCGCGTCTCCGGGTCGCCGCGCAGGAAGCCCGACAAGTCAAGCTCCAGCTCGTAAGGCCCGCCGACAGGGAAGACGCTGCGCGCGAACTCGGCCTCGATCTTGCGCGCCCAGGGCGCGAGGCAGAACGTCGCGAACCAGAGGCCCGCCTGCGCGGCGTTGGTGAAGGTGTTGTTTTCGTAGGCCTGCACGATGGGCGGCGGGACTTGAAACAGCCGGCAAAGCTCGATCACGCCGAACTTGCGCGTCTCCAGAAGCTCGGCGTCCTCCGGCGAGATTTGCGACGCCGCCCATTTCATCCCGCCGTCGAGGATGAGGGTCGAGCCCGCCTTGCCCGCGCCGCCGTGGCGATTCTGGAACGCCTCGCGCAGGCTCGCGCGCTGATCGGGCTTCATCGTGCCGGGAACTTCGACGACGCCGCTGGGGCTCGCGCCGTTGGAGAGGAAAGCCGATGCGTGCATGTTGGCGGCGGTGACGCCCGCCACGGTGTCGGCGGCGCGCGACAGGCGCGAACGGCCGATCTTGCCGTCGTCCGTGCGGTCGCGCAGATGCAGAACCTCGCCTTCCAGATAGCGGCGCATCCCGCCGCGCGCGTCCGACACGTCATAGGCGAGGCGTCCGCTTGCCAGCTCGGCGACAGTGACCATGCCCCACGGCGCGAAGCGGAAGCCGGCGAGCTGACCATTGCCGGCGCGCTCGACCACGGCGAGGCCGTTGCCGGTCAACAGCGTCGAGGCCATCAGATGTTCGATGAAATCGGGCCAGCTCATGCCGGCGTTGACGCCCTCACGCGCGACGCGGGCGAGAGGATGCGCGGGAACCTCGATCCTCTTCCCGTCGCGCTCGCGGCGATAGACAACCGGCGCGACGCTGGCGAGGGCCGTGCCGATGGCGTTGACGCAGGCCAGCACCGTCGAAAGGTTTTCGGCCGCGCGCGCCGAAACGCCGGCATAATAGCCCACGCCGGGCGCCAGCGCCTGCCAAGACGGATCGAGCGGGCTCGCGTCGGCCCGCTTCTCATAGCCCGCGAGGGCCACCAGACGGGTCAGGACGCCCATTGCGAGGCCTCCGCGAGAATGAGCGCGCGACGGCGGCGCTCGGCGTCCGCGCCGCGCTGGCGGGCGCGCAGGGCAAGGCTCGTGTCGGGATAGGCCGGCCACGCCGACACGACGCTGATTTCTTTCAGGGCGACGGCGCGCAGCGTGCGGCGGTCGCCGTCCCACGCCTCGCCGCCGGCCGGAACCGTGAAGCCGAAGGACATGCCGCCAAGGTCGCCGCGCGTCGCCAGCTCCAGCACGTCGCGCCCGGCTTGCGTGTCGGGAAGATCGAGGGAGAAGGCGAGGCCGCGCGCATCCTCCGTCAGACGCAGCGTGCCGGAGCGCGTGCGCCCCAGCACCTTGCCCGGATCGTGGTCGAGCATCGCCAGCACGTCGCCCGCCAACGACGCGCGGAACGCGCCGGGCGCGATGGTCTCGACGAAAGCGCCGATCCGCGCCTCCGCGTCGAAGGTCGCGGCGTAGCCCTCGATCCGACGCCCGGTCGCACGGAGTTCGGTGAAGGCGCGCCGCTCGATGTCGCCGCCGGTCGTCATCGTCAGGCCTTCGGAACGACGGTCTTGACGAAGGACGCCGGCCGGCGAACGCCGAAGTCCACGGTCGCCATGGCGCGGATGAGGACATTGCCCTTGCTGTAGGCCGTCTCGGCGAAGGGGTTCACCAGAACGTCGAGCTGCGACCAGACCCCGATCAGCAGATCGGACCACGCGCCATAGACCATCGCGAAGTCGTCGCCGTCGCCCACGGTCGAAGGGGCCTGATTGGTGAAATAGGCCGCCTCGCCATGGAACGTGTCCGACAGCGGGATCGGCCGGCCGGTCGTGTCGCGGGTCTTCATCGCGGCGGCGCGGACGCCGTTGGTCGAGAGGAAGGCGCGGTCGGCGCCGAGATTCGCCAGATCGGCCGCCGCGATCATGTTGGCCGTCGTGGTGAACAGGTCGCTCGCATAGGCGACGCTGGCGACGCCCGGATCGTTGACGACGCCGCGCGGCTCCGCGCCGACGCCGCTGCCGGCGATGGCGGCGCGGTCGCTCTCCAGCGCGATGTTGCGCGCCATCATGGTGCGGACGAGCTGCTCCACGTCGGGCGAGGCCTGTTGCAGAAGCTGGCGCGAAAGCTCGGTGATCACGCCGACATGGTGCGGCGTGAGGGTGAGCGAGTCGAACGCAGCGCCGTCGAGGGGAAGCGCCTCGTTCTCGTTCACCCACGCGACGTTCGGCGAGTCCGTCTCGCGGGGGATCACTACGTCGCCGGTGAGGCCGGTGAGCGAGGTCGCGCCCAGCCGCGTGACGATGGCCGTGGCGGTGAGCGCCGACGTGAACAGGTCGGGGCGGAAGTCCTTCGGCGCGACGGTCGCGGCCGTCGTCGTCGTCATCGGCGCGCGCGTCTCGAACAGCTCGGTCGCGATATAGACGCCCTTGGCCGGCGCGCCGGCGCGGGTGGCGAGGATCGCCTGTTCGCGCTCGATCTTCGCGCGGTCGGCGACGGGCATCCCCGCGCCGTAACGCAGCGTCTCGATCAGCGACTGGTTGCGCAGCTCGGCGAAATCGCGGTCGCCCGTGAGCGGCCTGCCCGGCTCGGCGCGGTCGGCGGCGTCGATCTTCTTGGCGCGCTCGATCCTCGCGTCGAGGGCGCGCAGCTCGGTTTCCGCCTTGGCGAAGTCGTCGCCCTTGTCAGCCTCATGGGCGGCGGTCATGCGCTCGACGATCCCGGCGCGCTGTTCGATCAGATCGGAAGTTTTCATGGGGGCCTCGTTAGGGTCCATCAGGCCGGCGAACCGGCGCGGGGAAAAAGCGTCTCGCGACGCGAAAGGGGTGACGGTTTAGTCCGTGTCTTCGCCGTCGTTGACGCTCTCCGACGCGCGGGCGAAGGCGGCGCGAAGGACCGACTCAACGTCGAGGGTGAGATACACGGCCGGTTCGGCGGGCGATTCGGAAGCCGCCTTCCAAAGGTCGATCACCTGCAATTCCCACACGTCGCCGGGACGGTGGATGCGAAGACGCCGATTGGACCAGATCAACGCCAAGACGCCCGCTGGCGCGCCGGGATCGTTCAACGCTTTCATGGGGCCGAAGAAGTGGTCGCCCATGATCTTGTTGGCGATGGCGTTGGCGTTGGGAATGTCGACGCCGAAGTTCGAAAGCGTCCGGACCAGCGCGAGAATCGCCACGTCGACGAAGCTGTATTCGCTCCAACGCCCGTCTTCGGCCTTGGGCGTGCGGATCGTGACGAGTTCGCGCTGCAACCACAGGCGCAACGCCTTCGGCGTGGCCCCGATGGCGTAGGCGACATCGCCAAACCGCAGCTTTCGCCCTAGCGTCTCGTCCATCGAACTTGCTCCTTAGAGCAACTTCTATCGCGAAGCTGATCGCCGCGTCAAGCGAAGATGCTCGAATGAGCACTAGCCTCCAACGCGCCAAGGCTCCGGCTCGGCGTCGCCGCCGTCTTCGTCGTCGGCGTCGTCTTCCTCCGCCTCGTTGAATGACGGCGCGTAGCAGGCCGTCGCAGCCTCCAGCGGGGTCCAGCCCAGCGACGGTTCGTCATCGCGACCGTCTTCGGCGTCGTGCGGGTCTTCGTGGTCGTCGGGGGTGAAATAGCCGCGATCACGCGGATCGACGTCCTGATCCTTGATGGAAAACCCGCTGGCGTCGTTCGGCATGGTCACTTCATCGTCGGGCTCGTCTTCGGCGTCGCCGTCGTCTTCGTCGGGCTCCGGCTCCAGATCGGGATCGCCGTCGAGGGCGTCGCGCATGGCGATCAGCTCCTCGATCATCGAATCGAGGCGGGCGAGGAAGGCCGGCGAGCTTTGGACAAAGATCGCCCGTTCGCGGACATGAGTGTTCATGCGCGTAATCCGTGATAGTTTCTGACTGGCGTTCGGAATATGCGAGCGCAAAAACTGAACGTCAATCAGAAACTGAACGAAAGTCAGAAATGATCGCGGTCCAATCTCGAATGGCGCGCGCCGCGCTTGGCTGGAGCGTTCGCGATCTAGCGGACAAAGCCGGCCTGTCTCACGACACGATTGTCCGGTTTGAGGCGGGAGCGGAATTGAAGCCCAGAACGGTCGAAGCGATCCGCGCCGCGCTCGAATCGGCCGGCGTCGAGTTCATCGCGCAGAACGGCGGCGGGCCGGGCGTGAGGCTCAAGGCCCCCTCGCCGCAGGTGGAGTAGCGGGCGGCCCCGTCATCCCGCCCAAGCGCCTGCCGCAGGCCCGGCAATCGCCCATCCAGATCGGCTAGAGCCACATCGGCCCCTCGCCGCGATAGACGTCCGGGCCTTCGTCGGTCGCCGCGACGCCGCAGGCCATGATCGCGGCGACGATTCCGTCGATGCGGTCGAGGCTCTTGGCCTTGGTCGGCTTGCGATTGCCGGCGGGGTCCGTCTCGACGACGACGTTGCCGGCCTGCCAGCGCAGCAGGGGCGAGCCGTTGTGGCGCATCCGCCGGTCGAGAACGGCGCGCTCGAAGGCGTCGCAGGCCGGCGCGTAGGTCTTGAAGCCGGGCACGAACTCGACCAAGGGAAGCTCGATTCCTTCGTCGCTCAGAACCTTGCGAAGATCCTCGAAGCGCCAGCGGTCGAAAGCGATGGTCCGCACGTCGAAGGCCTGCCGCACGTCGGCGAGGCGGCGGGCGATGGCGAGCCGGTCGGTCGCGCGGCCGGGGGTGGTTTCGATCAAGCCCTGTTCGGCCCAGCGGTCATAGGGGACGCGGTCGCGCTCGACGCGCTCGCCGATGGTGTCGGCCGGCGCCCAATGCCAGACCAGCAGCTTGCCGGGCGTCGGGAACCACAACGCGAAGGCCGTTAGGTCGCGCGTCGAGGACAGATCAAGGCCGCCATAGCAGGGTTGCCCCTCCAGCTCGGTCGCGTCGAACGGCTCACCGTTGGCGTCCCAATCCGCCTGTTCGATGAACCTGCCTTCGGCGGCGATGCGCTGGTTGAGGTTGAGCAGCCGGAAGCTCGGCGCGAAGGACGGAGAGCGGGCGGCGCGCTCGGCCGCGTCGGCGAACTGATCCTCGTTGAGGAACGCGCCCAGGGCGGGGTTGGCCATGCGCCACGCCGCGCGGTCGTCGAGGGCGCAATCCTTCGGCGCGGCGTGAAGCTGGACGTAGGTCGTCGGGCTCGGCTGCGCGTCGAGCATTTCGGACCAGAAGTGCAGATCGTCGGCGGCCTGCGTCGAGATGGTCACGCCCAGCGCCTGCGCGCGCTTGCCCATGCCGGTCGAGAGGTTGTCCCACAGCTGGCGCGAGCGCCATTGCGCCACCTCGTCCGCGATCCAGAACGACGGGGCGAGGCCGTGCGCCTTGCGCGCGTCCGACGTCAGCGCCCGCCAGATCGAGCGCGATTCCTCGTCGAGGATTTCCTTGTGCCAGTCGCGAATGTTGACGCGCGCCGCCATCCACGGGGTGGCCTCGATATAGGCCCGCGTCATCCGGTAGAGGACGCCCGCCTGTTCGCGGTCGAGCGCGGCGGCGTAGGCCTCGCCATGCGGCTCGACCATCGGCCCCAGCAGATGCGCCAGCGACAGGCCCGCCAGCAGCGCGGACTTGCCGTTGCCGCGCGCAATCGACAGGGCCGCGAGGCGAACGCGCCGCCGGCCCTTGTCGTCGACCGGGCCATAAACGCCGCGCACGAACCGCTCCTGAAACTCCAGCAGCTCCATGCGCTCGCCGGCCTTGAGGCCCGACACGATGGGCAAGGCGCGCAGGAAGGCCAGAACCTTTTCGTCGGCTGGCATGTCGTCGCGCTCCCAAGGGTGGCGCACGACGGCCGCTTGCCGCGCCGGCTCCAGCTCGGCGAACAGCGTCCCGGCAAGCCCCGCGTCGCGCGGCGGGGCCTCCGAAGCGATGGCGCGCATCCGCCCTGCGCCCGGTCCGCGCTTCCCCATCACGCGCCCCCACGCCGAACTAACTGAGACTTTGAGTTGGGCGGCGGTCCAGGGCGCGCAGCTCTGAGCGATTCCCTAGATGCGTGCCACGGGTGCGCCGGGTCGAGCGGCGTCCCGTCCGGGTTGCAGCCGCGACGGGGCTTGGTCGTGCGGACCGCGCCTGCCTCGACGCCGCGCGCGGTCTTGGCGGCGTGGCAGGGCGCGCAGTAGGCCGCGAGGCCGTCATGGCCGGGGAAGGCAGGCCCGCCGTCCGAAACGGGCGTGACGTGATCCACGACGTTCGCGCGGGTGAGCCGGCCCTGCGCCTTGCAGCCGCGACATTCCGGCTCGATCGCCAGATGCGCGGCGCGCAGCCGCGCCCATGCGGCGGTGTTGTAGGGCCAATCAGCCACGCGCCATCCTCCGCAAGGTTTTCGCGATCTCGTCACGCTCGACGTGGAACGCCTCGGGGTCACGGTGCGAGGGCGCGAGGCGTTCGATCCTTCGCGCAAGTTCCACCAACTGCCCCCCTTGTCCCGCCATCGGGACAGGCGGGACATTCGGGGTTTCCCCCCTAAAGGGGGGAAACCCCTCCCGGGAATGTCCCGCCTGTCCCTCACGGTTGGCCTTCGAGGCAAAGCGGGACATTCTTCCGCCGTCCCGCCTTGTCCCGCCTGTCCCGCAGGCCGCTTGCCGGGTCATTTCGTCGCCCATGCCCAGCCCTCCCGCACGTTCACATAGCCCTTGCGTTGCAGCCCGTCCGATGCTCGCGTGAAGTTCTTTCGGAGCGTGCTTGGATTGTCGCTTTCTGAAGATTTCCTTTCGTAACAAGCCTTTCGCCAAGATTCTTCGCGAACGCCCTTTGAGCCGAACGGCGCGGGAAGGTGTGGCGGCGGCGGTTCGCCGACTTCCTCGATAAGGTCGGCGAGAACGCGCCGCGCCAATTCTTCCTGATGGGTGAGCGGGACATTCCGGCTTGTCCCGCCTTGTCCCGCCCGGCCGCCCGCTTCGACGACGACGGGCGCAGTCGTCACGTCGCCGGTTTCGGGATCGGTGCCCAGCTCGACGCTTTCAAGGGTGAAGGCGATCTTGACGTCGCCGGGGCCGTCATTGGCCTTGCGGGTCTGGAACGTGCGCAGCGTCGAGGCCTCGTCCTTCTCGACGCTGAACGTCGAATCGGCCGCGCCCAACAGCACGCCATGGCCGCGCATCCGGGCCTGATCGCCGTGCGGAACATGATGAACGCCCGTCACATGCGCGCCCGTGCGATCCTGCAAATAGGCGAGATTGGCGACCAGCGCGCCCATGTCCCGGCCGCTGTTTTCGTCGCCGCCGGGCAGCGTCTGCGCCACGGTGTCGACGATGATCCAGCGCACGGGGGAGCCCGTCGCGTCCGCGACGTCCTTCGCGATCTGCACGATTTCCGCGGCGTCCCGCCGATGCGACCACAGGTCGAAACTCGACGACACGACGGCCAAGGGCGCGTCTTCGTAGCCATGCCGCTTCTTCCACGCCGCGAGCCTGCGCAGCACCAAGCCGCCGCGCTCGGCGGCGATGTAGAGGACCGCGCCTTGCGTCACGCGATGGTCGCGCCAGTCGAGGCCGGCGGCGACATGCGCGGCCATATCAGCGACGACGACGCTCTTGCCGGAACCGGGCGCGCCATAGACGAAGGACAGTTCGCCCGCGCCCAGCATATCCTTGATGAGCCACGCCTTGCGGGGCGCGTCTGCGATGTCGCGCAGCAGCGTGAAAGTCCGCCGCTTGGGCGGGACGGCGGTCGGGCCGCCGTTGTGGATGATGTCGAAGTCGCGAGGGTCCATCATGCCGCGCGCCCCTTCACGACGTCATTCAGGTCGCGTTTTTCGACGCGGGCGCGCACACGGAACGTCTCGTGCCCCGCCGCGCCCCATGTGGCGGCCAGCCGCTCGCCCGCCGCGCGCCCGGCCGGGTCGTGGTCTTCCGCGATCCAGAGGCAATCGACGCCGGGCAAGGGCGGCAGGTCGCCAAGATTGCCGGCCGAAAGCAGGCTCCAGACCGGGCCGGCGCCGAACGCGCGCAGCTCGCGCAGGGAAAGGGTCGATTCGATGCCCTCGCCCACGCCAAGGCACGTCGTCACCATATCGTCAGGGGTGAGCTTGATCGCCCCGCCGCCGACAGGGCCAAGAGACAGGCGCTTCTCCCCGGCGACGATGGCGGGCGAACCGTCGAGCTTGAGCGCCGTGCGGTGGATCGCCCTCGGCGCGTTGGTGGCGATGTCCCGCACCAACGCGACCATGGCGGGCGTGCGCTCGCGCTTGAACGGGCAGGAGGGGTGATAGCGGATCGCCTCGCCGGCCGCGCCATCGGGCAGGGTGACGCCGCGACATTGCAGATAAGCCAGGACCGGCGTCCCGCGCGGGTCGCGTGCCTCGCCCCACAGGCGCAACGCGGCTTCGCTCGGCTCCATGGGCGCGGGACAAGGGCGGGACATTCGCCCTTGTCCCGCCATGTCCCGCCCCGGCTCGAACGGGAGGGCGAGCCGCTGGCGCACATAGTCCTTGCACGCGATTGGATCGTCGCCCGCGAAGGAATGGACGACGAAGCCGCCGGGCGCGGACGGCGAGAACCGCACGGACAAGGAGCGGTCGGCCGGCGAATGGTTCGGGCCGGGGCACAAAATGCCCCCGCGCGACACTTCCCCCCCAAGAGCGCGAGCGGCGAGGATGATGTTCACGGCGCGCCCCTCGCACGCATTGTGATGCGCGTCAGGGCCGTGCTAGAATCCGCTTCGGAACCGCCGTCGTGGTATCCGCTATTGTCGCCGCTCCCGATGCCAGTCGGGGCGGCGATTTCCGTTTTACAGGCCGCCAGTTTGTTCCGTTCCCGTTCGCCCTTTGTCGCGATGCGATTGGAAAACGCATCGTGATGATGTATCGGGCCAAAGGCCACTTTCAGCGGAAGCCTCCACTTTCCCTTTTCTTGCCCTGCCGCGCCGCCGCCTTCGCTTGCGACCGTTCGCGGGCCTCGCTCTTTCCTTTCCGCGCCCGCCGACGCATCTTGGCGGCGACTCGCCGCGCCGCCCGCGCGCGGCCGCTGTGCATGGGCGACATCCCGATGGCCGACGACCTTATCCGCTACGACCTTCTCGTGCAGGAGGCCCTGCGCGGCGTCGTGCGCCGCGTTCTCTCCAGCGCCGCCCGCGACGGCCTTCCCGGCGCGCATTATTTTCACGTCGAGTTCCTCACCGCCGCGCCGGGCGTGCGCCTGTCCGACCGGATGCGCGAGCGCTTTCCCGAGCGCATGACGATCATTCTCCAGCATCATTTCTGGGATCTGGAGGTGAGCGAGGAGGCGCTGGAGGTCGGGCTCTCCTTCGGCGGCGTCGGCGAGCGCGTGCGCGTGCCCTTCGCCGCCGTCACCGGCTTCTTCGACGAATCGGTGCAGTTCGGCCTGCGCTTCGAGGTCGAGGACGCCGCTGGGGCGCTCGCCGAGGAGGCCGCGCCCGAAACCGCCAAAAAGCCCGCCCGCAAGAGCAAGAAGGCCGACGCCGAGGCGGCCAAGGCGGAGACTGACAAGGCCGACGCCGGCAAGACCGAGCCTGAAAAGGCCGTCGCCGGGAAAGCCGACACGGCCAAGGCGGGCGACAAGCCCGCCGCGCCGGAGGCGCCCGAGGAAGGCGCCAAGGTCGTCTCGCTCAGCGCCTTCCGCAAGAAGCCGTGAGATGACCGGCGAGGTCGTCAATCTGCGCCGCGCCCGCAAGGCGAAGGCGCGTGCGGATGCACAGGCGCAAGCCGCGCAGAACCGCCTGACGTTCGGCCGCACGAAAGCCGAGAAGACGCTCGCCGAGGCGCGGGACGCGCTCGCTCGCCGCCGCCACGAGGGACATAAGCTGACATCCGGCGCCGAGACGCCGGACCGGGAATGAGCGCCGGCGGCCTCGCGCTGAAGAAGCGTTCGCTCTCCATCGCGGGCCACCGCACTTCCGTCTCGCTGGAGGAAGCCTTCTGGACCGCGCTGAAGGCGCTGGCCGCGCGGCGCGGGCTTTCGGTGGCGGCCTTTGTCGGCGAGATCGACGCCGGGCGGGGCGACGCCAATCTCTCCTGCGCGCTGCGCGTCGCGATCCTCGCCGACGCTCTCTCGCGCGCGGAGGCGTCGCCGACCTAAGCGGCGGGAGGCGACGAACCGGCCTCTGGACGCGCGTCGCGGCGCGCGCTTTGTTGGGCGGGTGACGCACGATGCTCGCCCCGACCTCGATCCCGCCACGCGACGCCTGCGCGCGCTGGCGATCCGGCGCCGGCAAATCGTCGAGACGATCGCTCTGGAGCAGGCCCGGCTCGCCCGCTCGTGGGATCCAGAGATCGTCGAGAGCTGCCGCGAGGTGATCGCGCTTCTGCGCGAGCGCCGCAGCCTCCTCGACGCGCAACTGCGCGAGGCCGCCGGCGCGACCGAAGACGGCGCGCGGCGCATGGCGTTGCTGCGAACGCTGCCCGGCGTCGGGCCGGACGTCGCGGCCGAACGCGTCGCCGAATTGCCCGAGCTGGGCGCCCTCCATCGCGGCGCCGTCGCCAGCCTGGCGGGCGTCGCGCCGCAAAGCGGCCAACAGAGCGCGCGCGGACGATCCTGCGTGCGCGCGCGCTCTATGTCGCGGCGGTCCGGAATTTGCGCTTGCCCGAGGGGTTCCGGGTCGAATACCCCGCGTTGCGCGAAGCCGGAAAGCCCCGCAACGTCGCCGTCGTCACGATCGCCCGCAAAATCGTCGTCACGCTCAACGCCATGATGCGCGAGGGCCATCCCTGGCCGGGCGCGCCGACGCAGGGCGTCCGAAAAGAAGCGGCGAGCGCGCTCAGCGCGGCGCGTCGAGCGGCGCCTCGCCTTTCAGCGGCACTTCCCCGGCGAGCGGCGCGTCGATCCGCAGGGCGTCGAGCGCGCGCTGCATCT
>ERZ1645187.4396-NODE-4396-length-11377-cov-36.501678_pt1 | contig 11377 bp, 10 predicted proteins | sample MGYA00575352_ERZ1645187 | MGnify/ENA primary metagenome ERZ1645187 (study PRJEB40837, sample SAMN11349314) | freshwater sediment metagenome | isolation source: river sediment | host: Sediment | place: India: Wazaribad , New Delhi | collected 2017-02-21 ... | reverse complement strand
CGAATCGAACCGTCCGACCATCGACTTCATCGGCGCCGGCAAGGGCTCGCTGCCGCCGGCGGCGCTGATCTCGGCGGTGATCGCTGATCTCTTCGGCCAGGGCGCCCAGAACGTCGACTTCTGGGGTCCACCGAGCGAGGCCTTCGGCATCACCGACGTCTACCTCGCCCAGAACATGACCGCCGTCTATGCCGGCGCCCTGCCGGCCATGGCGATCCTGGTGCTCGGCCTCGGCCGTGGCCTTCTGTGGCGGCCGGAGATCCGCTTCCACACGCTCGCCGCCGTCTTCTTCGTGCTCTACACCGTCGGCTGGTACACGCCCGCCTTCCGCCTCTTCTACGACCACCTGCCCGGCGTCGCGCTCTACCGCCGCCCCGCCGACGCCACCTTCTTCGTCGGCTTCTCGCTCGCAGTCCTCGGCGGTCTCCTCGTCCATGTCCGCCTGAGCGAGGACCTGCCGCCCCCCGGCCGCCTCGTCCTGGCGGTCCAGTCGGTGCTGGTGGTTCTGGTCTTCGCCGCCCTGCCGGTCGCCTTCGGCGTCCACGCCCATCGGCTGGAACTGGTCTGGAAGCCGCTGGTCACCGCCGCGGTCTTCTCCGCCCTGGCGCTGGTGGTCTTGGCCTTCGCCGCCCATCTCGCCCGCAGCGGCCGGCTCGCCGGCGGCCTCGCCGCGATCCTCCTCCTCGGCGGCTTCTCGATCGCCGATCTCGCCCGCAACAACGGCCCCAACGAATCGACCGCCTACCCCTCCGCCACCTACGACGCCCTCTCGGTCGACACTCGCGATCCGGTGATCCCCTTCCTGAAGCGCCGCCTCGCCGAGCCGCACACCGCCGACCGCCGCGACCGGGTCGAACTCGCCGGCCTCGGCTTCCACTGGCCGAACGCCGGCATGGTCCACGGCCTCGACCACACCCTCGGCTACAACCCCCTGCGCTTCGCCTTCTTCGCCCGGGCGACCGGCGCCATCGATCACGTCGGCCTGCCCGAGCAGAAGGAATTCTCGGCGCTCGAGCCCTCCTACGACAGCCTCCTCGCCGACATGCTCGGCCTGCGCTTCGTCGTCACCGGCGCGCCGGTCGAGACCATGGACAAGAAGCTCGCCCCCGGCCGCCTGCCCGAGATCGCCCGCTTCCCCGCCATCCCCGGCATCCCCCCGGCCCCCGGCCGGCCCGAGGTCTTCGTCTACGAGAACCCGCGGGCGCTGCCCCGTGTCCTCTTCGTCGACGCCGCCCGCCCGGTCGATTTCGACGCGATCATCGCCTCCGGCCGATGGCCCGAGGGCTTCGATCCGCGCCGCGAGGTGCTGCTGCCGGCCGCCGCCCTGCCCGCCGGCCCGGTCGCCGGCGACGCCGCCACCCCGGCCGGCCGCGCCGCCATCGCCGCCTATCGCAACACCCGCGTCGACGTCGACGTCGAGGCCGAGCGCCCCGGCTGGCTGGTCCTCAACGACGTCTGGCACCGCTGGTGGAAGGTCTCGATCGACGGCCGTCCGGCCGAGATGAGCCGCGCCGACGTGCTCTTCCGCGCCGTCCGCGTCGAGGCCGGCCGCCATCGCGTCGCCTTCACCTTCCACCCCTTCGAGGGCCTGTGGAGCGATCTGGCGGCGAAGCTCGCCGCCCGCCGCCGCAGCTGAGCGCCGCCCCGATCGCCGGGAAATTCCGCGATCGCGCTCACCCGTCGTTCACCTTCGCCGTCGAAACCGCACCGCCACACCGGCACCGTTGGCGGTTCTTCAGGAGTTGCCGCGCCAGGATCGCCTCACGAACCCGCTTCGGAGGCTCCCATGCGCCCCACCACGCTCCTCCTCGCCGCCGGTCTCGCGGCACTCGCCACCGCTCCGGCCCAGGCCGGCATCTCCGCCGTCTTCGGTGGCCTGCACGCCACCGGCTTCGCCGGCGATGCCGTGGCCCCCGCCGTCTGCCCGACCCCGGCGATCGGTGCCGTCTCGCTCGCCGACATCCTGGCGCGGCTTCCCGCGACGCCGCTCTGAACCCGCGCCGGCGGCGAGTGTTACTCGTCCGTTAACCACCTCTTCAGTGGTTCGCCCCACAATCGGGAGACGAATCGCTTCAAGGGAGCCGAAGACGTGTCGATCGTCGCCAGCCTGTCGCTTCTCTTCGGCATCGTTCTCGGACTGCGGTTCAACGTCCGCGTCCTCTTCGCCCTCTGCCTCGTCGTGATCATCGCCGGCATCGGTACCGCCCTCTTCGGCCTCGCCGCCGTCGGCGACGCCGCGCTCTTCGCCGTCTCCACCACCGTCGCGCTGCAGGTCGGCTATTTCGTCTCCATGGTGATCGCCGCCATGAACCTGACCGAGAGCCCCGCCGACGTCGCCACCCGTGAGGGCGAGGCCCGTCACCGGATCGAACTGCCCCGCACCTGAGGCCGACTCCGCCGGAAGAGCCCATGCCCCGGCCTCTCCCCTCCGCGCCCATCGCCCTGCGTCTGGTGTTCCTCGCCGTCGCTGCCTTCGCTCTCCCGGCCGCCGCCGAGGCGCCTGCCGCGCCGCGCCGCGACACCCCGCCGATCTGGACGACGACGCCGACCCGCATCGACCCCGCCCACGACCTGCGTCAGCGCATCGAACCGGTCCCCGTCGCCCGCCCCGATCCGCGCGCCCTCGTGCGTGGCGCTCGCGTCGCCGAACCGGGCGTCCTCCTCCTCGACGGCCGTCGCCACCGCCTCTTCGGCCTCGCCCCGATCGACCCGGCGCGCCTGTGCGGCGAACCGACCGGCCGCCGCTGGACGTGTGGCCTACGCGCCCGCGGCGCACTCGTCCTGCTGGTCGGCGGCCGCACCCTGCGCTGCCTGACGATCGAGCCGGCTGCCGAACCGCCGGTGATCGACTGCCTTTGGCAGGAGCGCTCGCTCTCCGAGCGACTGGTCGCCGACGGCTGGGCCGAACTCGACGACGCCGGCCGCGCCGATCCCATCCTCGCCGCCGCACTCTCGGAAGCGCAGAAGCGAACACGCGGCCTGTGGTCGAGCTCGGGCCCACCGGGCATCGCCGACGAGCCCTGATCCGGCGAGGTGAGGTCCAGAGCGAATTCTCATCGCTGCGGACCGGTTCGACCCGAGCGGAGCAAGCTCTAGATAGGTCCGTCGATCTCCGCCGGCAGGCTCACCCGAACACGAAGCCCGTGCGGCCGGACGTCGTCGAAGTCGATCCGCCCGTGATGGCCGTCGACCACCGCCTTGACGATGGCGAGCCCGAGCCCGAAGCCGCGATGGTCGTCCATGTTGCGCGCCGCGTCGCCGCGCACGAAGGGCCGCAGCATCGCCTCGCGCTCGGCCGGATCGATGCCCGGCCCGTCGTCCTCGACCTCGATCACCGCCCCGCCGTCCGGCGCCTCGGCGAGGCGCACGATGCAGCGCGTTCCGTATTTCAGGGCGTTGTCGACGAGATTGGCGAGCGCCCGCTCGATCGCCTGCGGCCGCACCCGGCGCACCAGATGCGGCGGCCCCTGGTAGACCACGTCACGGCCGAGATCCGACCAGCCGTCGCAGATCGTCTCCAGCGTCGCGGTGAGATCGACCAGCGCCGGCGCCTCGCGATGCCGCCCCTCGGCGAGATAGGTGAGCGCCCCGTCGATCATCTCGCTCATGCCGGCGAGATCGCGCTGCATCTCCGCCTCGAGCGCCGGATCGCCGACGAACTCGCTGCGCAGCCTGAGGCGGGTCAGCGGCGTGCGCAGGTCGTGCCCCATCGCCGCCAGCATGCGGGTGCGGTCCTCGACCAGCGAACGGATGCGCAGCCGCATCGCCTCGAAGGCCGCCGCCGCCACCCGCACCTCTTCCGGGCCGCGCTGCGGCAGGGGTTTCGGATCCGCCTCGATGTCGAAGTCGCGTGCCGCCGCGGCGAGCGCCCGGAGCGGCCCGACCAACCCGCGCGCCGCCCACAGGCCGAGCAGCACCGAGGACAGCGCCACGAAGATGAGACTGATGCCCCACGGACCGTAGCGGAAGGGCAAGGGTGGCGGCGGCGGCGGACGATCGGAGATCAGCAGCCAGTCGCCGCCGTCGAGACCGATGGCGAAGCGGCGCGGACCCGGCGGTCCCGGCGGCCCGCCGAACCCACCCGGGGGTGGCTCGCGCGGGGGCTGGGCGGTCCCGTCCGGTCCGAGTTCCACCACCCGCAGCGCCGCATCGAAGTCGTCGAAGGGGCCGCCGAAACGCGGCCGCTCCGCCGCCGCTCGCGCCTCCGCGGCGCCCGGCGGCGGCGCATCGACGAGGCCGAGGTCGAGCGCCGGAAAGGACTTCGCGGTGTCGGCGACCAGCCCCCGCCGCGCCTCCCCGGCCGCGCTCGCCGCGACCAGCCGCACCACCGTCGGGGCATGGACGAAATCGCGCCGCCAAGCGCCGTCGCGGCTCTCCTGGAGGCGGAACTGCACCGCGATCGCCAGATGGATCAACACCACCGACACGATCACCACCGCCGCCGACTGGGCGGCGATGCGTCGTGGCGTGAGCCGGTCGATCCATCCCGTCATGAGCTCTCGACGTCCGCGGTGAACATGTAGCCCCCCGACCGCACCGTCTTGATGATCTCGGGGTGGTGCGGATCGCGTTCCATCTTACGCCGGATCCGGCTGATGAGAATGTCGATCGACCGCTCGAACGGCCCCGCCGCCCGGCCCTGCGTCAGATCGAGCAGGCGGTCGCGCGACAACACCCGCCCCGGCCGCTCGACCATCACCAGGAGGAGATCGAACTCGGCGCCGGTCAGCGTGATCTCCGCGCCTTCCGGGGAGAGGAGCCGCCGCGCCGGCACGTCTAGCCGGAAGCCGCCGAAGACGTGGAAACGCGCCGTCCGCTCGGTCGCCGTCTCCGACGCCTCGCCCACCCGGCGCAGCACGGCGCGGATGCGGGCGAGCAGCTCGCGCGGATTGAACGGTTTGGCGAGATAGTCGTCCGCTCCCATCTCGAGCCCGATGATCCGGTCGAGCGCATCGCCCTTGGCGGTGAGCATGACGATCGGCACCCGCAGGTCGCGGCGGATCCGCCGGCAGATCGACAGCCCGTCCTCGCCCGGCAGCATCAGGTCGAGAACGATCAGGTCGAAGCGGCCGTCGGCCAGACGGCGATCCATCTCGCGACCGTCGGTGGCGACGGTGACGCGGCAGTCGTTGGCCTTCAGGTAACGAGCGACGAGCGCGCTGATCTCGCGATCGTCTTCGACGACGAGGATGTGGGGCGACGTGGACATGGTTTTCGAATGCCACATCCGAAGGGTTTCGCATCCGGATTTTTGTATCCGTTTGTATCCGAGGCCACCTCAGAAACAGTCCGACATCGCTCGGCGCGACCGGTTAACCCACTGTTGAGGCCCCGGGCGTCTCCTCGACGGCAGCGGATGGCGGACATCCGCGACCTCGAAAGGACAGAACATGACGTCCCTCAACGCCACGCAGGCCCATCCGCCGATGATGTCGCCGCGGGAGAGGCTCCAGAAGGAGCTCGAGTCGGAAGTCGCTTCCGGATCCGTCTCCACCTCCGACGCCTCCGCGCTCTCGACCGCGCTCGACGCCATCGACGAGACCCTGAAGGCCGACGCGACGAGCGCCTCCTCCGGCACCCGGCCGACCCCCGGCGACATGGAGAAGAAGATCGCCGCCCTGATCGACCAGCAGGTCGAGGACGGCACCCTCACCGCCGATCAGGCCGACGAGCTGAAGAGCCTCTTCGAGAACGCCGCCGAGAACGGCGGCCCGCGCGGCGCCGGCGGCCCGCCCCCTCCGCCCCCCGGCGGCGAAGAGGCCCGCGGCGAGACCGACGCGGCCTCGCCGACGGCCGACGACCTGACGCAACTGCTCCAGGCCTTCCTGGCGCACGTCAAGCAGGCGACCGGCTCGACCACCGGCTATGCCACCGACGGCACGGCGGCCACCTCGACCCCGACCGCCCTGGTGCTCGACCAGACCGCCTGACCCTTCGGGCCGGGCCCCGCCCGGCCCGCACCCCTTGCGGCCGAGCGCCCGGCCTCTGGCGCGATCCCGTCGAAAGCCGATAGAGTGGATCTGCCGCGCTCCCCTGCGTGACCCGATCGATTCCATCCACGCCGAGACCCGATGACCGCCCTCGCCACCGAGATCCTCGCCCAGCTCATCGCCTTCGACACCACCAGCCGCAATTCCAACCTGCCGCTGATCGAATGGGTCGAGGACCTTCTCGGACGCCACGGCGTGCCCTTCGAGCGCGTCCTCGATCCGACCGGCACCAAGGCCTGCCTGTGGGCGACCGTCGGCCCGCGCGACGTCCCCGGCTACGTGCTGTCCGGCCACACCGACACGGTGCCGGTCGAGGATCAGGACTGGGCGACCGACCCCTTCGAACTCACCGAGATCGGCTCGCGCCTCTACGGCCGCGGCACCTCCGACATGAAGGGCTTCGCCGCCGTCTGCCTGTCGAAGCTCGACCGCATGCTGGAGGCGCCGCTCGCCCGGCCGATCCACCTCTGCCTCTCCCACGACGAGGAGGTCGGCTGCATCGGCGTGCGCAACGCGCTCGCCCGCGTCGACGAGCTCGCCCCCGTGGCGCCGATCGCCGCCTTCGTCGGCGAGCCGACCAACATGGCCGTGGTCGTCGCCCACAAGGCCAAGTGGAGCTACCGCGTCACCGTCCACGGCCGCTCCTGCCACTCCTCGCTCGCCCCCCAGGGGGTCAACGCCATCGAGGCGGCGATGGAGGTGATCGCCAAGATCCGCGACATCGGCCGCCGCTTCGAGAGCGACGGCCCGCGCGACCCGCTCTACGACATCCCCTTCTCCACCACCCATGTCGGCACCATCCAGGGCGGCACGGCGCTGAACATCGTACCCGAGCGCTGCACCTTCGAGTTCGAGTTCCGCATGCTCGCCGGCATCGACCACCAGCCCTTCGAGGACGAGCTGCGCGCCCATGTCGCCGCCGAGATCGAGCCGTGGATGAAGGCCCGCGCCCCACACACGGGCATCGATATCGAACTCACCAACGGCTTCCCCGGCTTCGACACCCCGCCCGAGGCCGACGCCACGGTGCTCGCCAAACGGCTCGCCGGTCGCAACGACCACACCAAGGTCGCCTATGGTACCGAGGCCGGCCTCTTCGTCACCATGGGCGGCATTCCGACCGTCGTCGTCGGCCCGGGATCGATCGGTCAGGCGCATGTGCCCAACGAGTTCATCGAGAAGGTGGAACTCGACAAGTGCGCCGTCTTCCTAGATCGCCTGATCGATCACTGCCGCGGCTGAGGCCGCCTCACCGCGCCTCGGCCGCCTTCAGCACGAAGGCGATCACCTCGGCGACCGCCTTGTAGAGCGTCTCGGGGATCTCCTCGTCGAGTTCGACCTGCGCGAGGGCGGCGGCGAGCAGCGGGTTCTCCTCGACCGCGACGCCGTGGTTCTCGGCGGTGGCGACGATTGCCTCGGCGACCGCCCCGCGTCCCTTGGCGACCACCACCGGCGCGCCTTCGTGGCTCCATTCGAGCGCAACCGCCAGCCGGTTCGCCTCGCCTTCTCGCCGCTCCTCCGCCACCGCTCGCTCCTTCACAGCCTGACGTCGACGAAGCGCCCGGCGGTCGGGCCGGGTCCGCCGCTCGCCGGCCGGCCGGCGGCGAGATGGATGCTCTCCACCGGGATCGCCGCCGCCTCGAGCGCCCCCTGCAGCCGGCCGACGTCGTCGCCGAGCCGCACCGCCGCATCCGGACGCTCGGCCCACAGGCCGATCGCCAGCTTCTCGCCCGAGAGACCGATCTGCACATGGATCGGCCCGAGCGGCTCGACGTCCATCGAGAAACGCACCCGCCAACCCGCCTTCGCCGCGCCCGCCGGGTCGCGCCCCCGACCGCCGCCCCGTTCGACCGTCATCTGGACGACGCCGGTACCCGCCGCCGTGGCGATCGGCATCTCCACCGTCCACTCGCGCGTCGCCCGCGCTTCACCGCTCGGTGCGCCGTCGTCGTTGCGCCGGTCGAGGGCGGCGAACTGTTCGAGCACGATGCGCGACAGCGCCCCCTCGGTGCGCTCCAGCGCCCGCCGCCCGAGCCCTTCGACGCCATCGGCGCCGACCGTGTCGGCCGCCAGCGCCGCCTGCCCGCGCGGCGCCTGCCCGCGCCGAGGCGGAGGCGGTTTGAGTTCGCGTTCCGGCCCGATCGCCGCCAACGCCGCAGCGGCTTCGCCCATCTCGCTCGGCCGCGACGCCGTGAGACTGCCGGCCGCCTCGAGCCCCTTGACCACCGCCGCCAACAACACGGCGATACCGTCGTCGCGCCCCGCCGCCGCTGCGATCGCGGAGGCCGCCGCCGGCATCGCCATCGTCCGGCCGGCAGCAACCACCGCGTCGCCGTCGCCGGGGAGCGCCGTACCGCCCACCGTCGGCGTCGGTCCCTCGACACCCGAACCCGGGAGCCTCGCCGCCGCCACGCTCGTCCCCGTCGAGGGCACCGCCGCCATGAGCGGATCGGCCGCGACCTCGGCGGGTGGCGGCGCCATCCCGGCGAGCGGCGTCCGCACCGTCGCGAAAGCCGGCGCGGCCGAGTTCGGCGGCGCCGGTCTGTCGTTGCCGGCACCATCCCCTCCGCCGTCGTCCGGCGTCGCCGTCGGCGTCCGAACGGCCGGTCCCGTCGCGCGCCCCGGCCCACTTCTCACCGCCGCATCGGTCGGAACGGCCGCACCCGCCGGCGGATCGCCGCCTGCCGGTCGCGGGGCGGAGGGACCCGCCGATGTCACCGTCATCGCGACGGGATCGTCTGCCGGCACCGCCGTCGCCACGGTCACGGGCGGCGCACCGTTCGCGGCCGGCGCACTCCCGGTGGCCATCGCCGCGACCGGCACACCGGCGACCACCGCGCCCCGCGGATCGCCCACCATCGGCCGCTGCGGCGCGGCCGCCCCCGGCACGCCCGCGACATCGCTCGCGCCCGCCGTCCCGCGCCCGAACGCCCGCGACCCCAGGCCGGCATAGGCGGCTCCGGCGCTGCGCATCGCCGCCGCCTCGGGCCGCATCGTTCCGCTCGGATCGCCACCGCCACCGGGGTGCCCCGCCGGCGGCGCGAGGCGCGGCTCGCCGGCCGGCGCGGTCGAGCCTCGACCGCCGACCCAGGTCTCCAGCGCCGCGCGCAGCGAGAACAGCGCCGCCTTGAGGTCCTCGCCCGCCCCGGCGCGCGCCCCGGGCGCTGCCGCCAGCCGTGTCTCGAGGAACAGTCCGGAGCCGTGGAAGGCCTTGCGCACCGCCGCCGCATCGGGCGGTCCGCCACCACCGAGCCGGCTCCCCATGATCTGCGTGACCAGCGCGCGCACCGCCTCCGGCACCGCTCCCGCCGGCGCCCGCTCGAGCCCGGCGAGCGTCGCGTAGAGGGGCGCGAGCCCCGTCTGGCTCGCCGCCGCGCCGCGTAGCTCGCGTGCCAGCACAGCCACCGCGTCCTCGACCCGCACGGCGGCCGGCGTCACCGCCGCGTCGTCGACCACCGTCACCGTCGGACGCCCGCCGCCCTCCGCCGCCTGGACCTGCAGCCGCACCGTGTCGCCGATCGCCGGCAGACGTTGTCCGAAGGCGGCGACATCGACCTGGAGCGAGCCGTGGCGGGAGGAGACGATGGCGATGCCGTCGGCGAGCGAGGCGACCCGTGCCTCCACCACCCGCCCATTGGCGAGCTTGGCGAGATCGAGCCCGCTCGTCGGCACCGCCGTCGCCGGTAGGATCGAAAAGCCCTCGTCGACCACCTCGTCGTTCCTCCTCGACGATCGCCGCGATGCGCGTCGAACGATGCTACGCCGCCCCCCGAGCCTCCGCAATTCGACCGTGACGGGTTTACTGCACCTCGGGTCGACCTTCGCGTGTCATCCGAACGCCGCGGTGCCGCGGCGACCGCGATGAGTTGCGACAAATCGCTGAAATCGCAGGCGAACGCCTCTTTACGGCGCCCCCTGTTCATATCAGTGTCACGCCCCGAGCGCAGGATCCGCGTCACGGGCCTCGCGCTCGCTCCGTCCTTCTCGTTGCGGGTCACGACCGTGCAAGCGTTCAAGCGTATCGTCGGCCACTTCGGCGCGCCCAGCGCCTTCGAACTCGGCGTCCTGGCCTGTCTCCTGGCGTTCACCGCCATCGGCCTGATGCACTGACACCGTTGCCTTCGCTCTCGGACGATCGCACAATTCGCCATCGTCCGATGCGAAGACAGGGTGACACATGACCGCTTCCGACCGCGCCACTCCCGGCTCCTCTTCGAAGGTCGAGCCCGGAGCGCGACGGCATGGCGTCTCGCTCGCCCGCCTCGGCGCGATGATCGCGCGTGAGCGCGCCTCCTATGTCGCCCGCCGCCCGCGCTCCGCCGCCCTGGCGGCCGAGGCTTCCGCCCATTGGCACGACGGCGTGCCGCTCCACTGGATGAGCGACTGGGGCCTGCCATTCCCGATGTTCCTGGAGCGCGCCAAGGGCTCGACCCTGGTCGATGCCGACGGCCATGCCCACGTCGACTTCTGCCTCGGCGACACCGGCTCGATGTTCGGCCATGCCCCCGAGGCGATCGTCGCGGCGGTCGCCGAACAGGCGGCGCGCGGCATCACCGGCATGTTGCCCTCGACCCTCGTCCCCGAGGTCGGCCGCCTGCTCGCCGCCCGCTTCGGCCTGCCCTGGTGGCAGATCACCATGACCGCGTCCGACGCCAACCGCGCCGTGATCCGCTGGGCCCGCGCCGTCACCGGCCGTCGCGACATCCTGATCTTCGACGGCTGCTACCACGGCGCCGTCGACGACACCCACGTCCGCCTGCGCGATGGCCGCCCGATCCTGCGCCCCGGCCTGATGGGGCAGGTCTGGAACTTGCCGGAGCACACCCGCGTCGTCCCCTTCAACGACGCTGCGGCGCTCGAGGCGGCGCTCGCCGACGGCGACGTCGCCCTCGTCCTCGCCGAGCCGGTGATGACCAACATCGGCATGGTCCTGCCCGAGCCGGGCTTCCACGCGGTGCTGCGCGACCTGACCCGCAAGGCCGGCACGCTGCTCGCCATCGACGAGACCCACACCATCTCGTCCGGCCCCGGCGGCTACACCCGCGCCCACGGCCTCGACCCCGACTTCTTCGTCCTCGGCAAGCCGATCGCCGGCGGCGTGCCGGCCGCCGTCTACGGCTTCACCGACGCCGTCGCCGCTGGCATGAAACGGGCGCGGGCCGAGACCCCCGGCTATTCCGGCATGGGCACGACGCTCACCGCCAATGCGCTCGCCGTCGCCGCCATGCGCGCCTGCCTGACCGAGGTGATGACGCCCGCCGTCTGGGAGCACACGATCGCACTCGCCGGACACCTCGCCGCCGCGTTGGAGGCGGTCATCGCCCGCCATGGTCTGCCCTGGGTGGTGACCAGGGTCGGCGCCCGGGTCGAGTTCATGCTCTCGCCCA
>ERZ1645187.4395-NODE-4395-length-11378-cov-13.416762_pt1 | contig 11378 bp, 6 predicted proteins | sample MGYA00575352_ERZ1645187 | MGnify/ENA primary metagenome ERZ1645187 (study PRJEB40837, sample SAMN11349314) | freshwater sediment metagenome | isolation source: river sediment | host: Sediment | place: India: Wazaribad , New Delhi | collected 2017-02-21 ... | reverse complement strand
CAAGTGGGAAACCAAAATCAACCTGTTCGAAAAAAATCAAAAGTCATGAAAGCATATATTGTATCGCTGACAACACTGCTGTTGTGCACCATTTCGGTGTTTGCACAAAATGAACGATCGCTCATCCGCGAAGGCAACCGGCAATATAAGGATGGAAAATTTTCTGAAGCCGAGATTAACTACCAAAAAGCTTCGGACCTCAATCCGATGAATGACAAAGCAGCCTATAACCTGGGTAATGCGCGTTATCAGCAAAAAAATTATGAAGGCGCCATGAACCATTTTAAACAAGCTGCCGAAATGAGTAAAAATCCTGAAGTCGAAGCCAAAGCCATTTACAACCTCGGGAACAGCCTCCTGAGTCAGGATAAATATGCCGAGAGCATTCCGTATTTTAAACAGGCGCTGCGGATGAATCCAGCTGACGAAGAAGCCCGCTACAACCTTGCTTACGCACAATGGAAACTGAAACAACAACAGGAGCAGCAGAAGCAGGACCAAAACAAAGACCAGAACAAAGACCAGAACAAAGATCAAAACAAAGACCAGCAGGATCAGAAAGACCAGCAGGATCAGAAAGATCAGCAGGACAAAAACGATCAGCAGCAGCAACAAAATCAGAACGATCAGCAAAAGCAGGATCAACAGAAGCAGCAACAACAAAAAAACCAGCAACAACAGCTATCAAAAGAAGAGGCTGAGCGTATGTTGCAGGCACTGACAGGTGAGGAAAAAAAGACATTGCAGAAACTGAATGAGAAGAAAGTGAAAGCCGCGGCTGCCGTTGCACTCGAAAAAGACTGGTAGGCTATGCTGACAGAAAAAAGAATGCGTAAAATTTGGAATGTTTTTTGAGGCAAAACGAAGATTTGGGATATAGATAACGATAACATAAACAATGGCAATATGAGGAAGCAATTGTTGATACTTACACTTCTTGCATTGGTGTTTTTTCCGGAAATTGCATTTAATCAAGACGTTACTTTCAGGGCAAGCACAAAAAACACGGTGGAAACCGGCGAACAGTTCAGGGTTGTGTTTGAACTGAATGCAGAAGGTTCTTCTTTCACAGGCCCCGATTTTAAAGGCTTCACTGTACACACAGGCCCCATGATGTCAACCAGCTCAAGCATCCAGATCATCAACGGACGCATGGACAAGACTTTCAGCCAAACCTACACCTATATCGTTTCGGTGAAAAACGAAGGCGATTTCAGCATCGAGCCTGCCTCTGTATCAGTTGACGGAAAAAAATACCAGTCAAACAAACTCAGCGTAAAAGCCGTTGCTCCCACTGCAAACAGCCGTCAACAGCAATCTTCGGGCGTTGACGACAGCGGAAACGGAACAATTTCGTCAAAAGACTTGTTTCTAAAAGCCATCGCCGACAAGAAAAAAGTTGTCGTGGGAGAGCAGGTCATCGTCACCTATAAATTATATACACGTTTCCCGCTGTCGAATCTTTCGGTGAATAAATTCTCATCTTTCCCCGGATTCTGGACAAAGAATCTGCTTAGCGAGAAAAATGAAATACAACAATCCACGCAGGTCATTGACGGCGTTGAATACATTATGGCCGATATTCGAAAAGTGGCTATTTTTCCACAAAAAACCGGAACACTGAACATCGAACCAATGGAGTTGTCCTGTGTGGCACAGCTGCGCACCTCATCAAGGCGAGCCAGCCGCGATCCTTTTGAAAGCTTCTTCAACGACCCGTTTTTCAACCGTAACATTCAAAATGTTGAAAAGACCTTGAATTCCGATGCCCTGAGCATTCAGGTTGAAAGTGTGCCTTTCAGTCAGCGGCCGGCCGAATTCATGGGTGCTGTGGGTCAGTTCGGTTTTCAATCATCAATTGATCGTGAAAAGATCAAAACAGGCGAAGCAATCAACCTTGTTTACACGGTCACCGGATCGGGCAATCTTGAGCTTATTGACCTTCCTGCACCTGTGTTTCCTCCTGATTTTGAAGTCTATGAACCAAAAGTATCAACCGATATCAAAACCACATCGGCAGGAATCAGCGGAAGCAGAAAGGTGGAATACCTTCTCATACCACGCATCCAGGGTGCATTTACCATTCCTGCCGTCAGCTTTGTGTATTACGATCCAAAACGTGCAGATTATATTACCCTTAGCAGCCAGCCCTACACCATCAGCGTTGAAAAAGGCGAAGGCGATGCTTCACGCGATGCACTCGTCACCACTTCGCAGGAAGGCATCAGGTATATTGGTTCTGATATCAGGCATATCAGCTTGAAAAAGAATACACTTCAAAAATCTGACAATTACTTTTTTGCCTCCGGATTGTATTTTTCCATCCTGTTTTTAGTCCTTGCACTGTTTGCTACCGGCATATGGCACCAGGGCAAGCAGGACAAGTTGCGCAACAACCAGTCACTCGTCAAACTCAAACAAGCCACCAAAGTGGCTAAGAAACGCCTTTCAAACGCACAGCAATACCTGACAAAAAAAGACCAGAATAACTTCTATCTCGAGATGTCGCAGGCTTTGTGGGGTTACATTTCTGACAAATTCACCATCCCGCGTGCAGAACTCTCGTTCGAAAACGTTCAGACAGCACTCGAACAACGACAGGCACCACCCGAACTTATCGAAGCCTTCATCAGCACACTGAACAACTGCGAGTATGCCCGCTTTGCACCGGGCGATGCCGGCAAAAAAATGGAAGACCTCTATCAGCAGGGCCTCGAAGTGATAACAAAAGCCGAAAGAAGCATTAAATAATCGGAGGAAAGAAAATGAAAACAATAGTAAATATATTGAAATACAGCGTATTGTCATTAGGACTATTTCTTTCTTTAAGTCTTTCTGCACAAAATGCGGAACAGCTTCTCGAAACAGCCAATGATCATTATTCCCGTGTCGAATACCAGAACGCGCTGGAAATATACCTCACACTGATCGAAAAAGGCTATGCTTCTGATGTCTTGTATTACAATACCGGAAATGCATTTTTTAAGCTCAAAGACATCCCTTCTGCCATTTTGTATTACGAAAAAGCCCTCAAACTTAACCCTTCCAACGAGGATATTCAGCACAATCTGCAAGTTGCCAACAGCATGATTGTTGACAAAATAGAAGTTATTCCGCAATTGTTTTTCAGAAACTGGTGGAAATCATTCTACAACATGATGCCGGCCAACAGCTGGGCATGGATGTCAATCTTTATCTTTACCCTGCTGCTTGCTGCCGTTTATTTCTATCTCACTTCAAACCAGGTATTTATTAGAAAAATTGCATTTTACAGCGGCCTGGTGCTCCTGCTTCTGACTATTGGCACTTTTGGGTTGGCTTCGCAAAAGTATTATTACACAAGACAAACCAACGAAGCCATCATTTTCACCCCAACCATCACCGTAAAAAGCTCGCCGGCACAATCGAGCGTTGACCTTTTTGTGCTGCACGAAGGCACAAAAGTTGCAATGCTCGATAAAACAAACGGCTGGACAAAAATTAAAATTGCCAATGGAAGCATTGGTTGGCTTCCCGAATCCAGTCTGAAGGGAATATGACATGCATCGCCGGAAGTTGATCGGAACTTTGGCGAAGCTTTTTGCAATCACCTTCCTGGCAGCCACGGCTTTGTCGTGCCTGAAATCAACAAAACCCGGTCTGCCCGAAAAAGTGATCCAAACAATCAACGAAACCGGCTTCAACCGCGTCGTACTTACCAAAACCATCGGCCAATACCTGCAGCCCGACGACAGCGCCAGGCTCAAAGCTGCATATTTTCTGATTGCAAACATGCAACCACACTACAGCGTGGATTACAAACTTGTTGACACAAACAAGCTGCGCATCACCTTTGATCCAAACCTTGCACCACAAAACATACCTATCAAGGTCTTCTGGAAAAAAATGGAAGACAGCCTCGGCACATTAACTTTTGTAGCCGAAAACTTTACCTCCGACAAAGACGCCATTACCTACAAGCTTTTGAATGAAACGATAGCATGTGCTTTTGAATCAAGACATTATCCATGGAACAAAAACATGGATGATTCAGCGTTTCTGCAATACGTTTTACCCTATCGCGTTGGAAACGAACATCTTGAAAACTGGAGACCAATGCTTCGTGATTTACTGTTGCCATTGATTCCCGATTCGGTTAAGCAAGATGTAAACCGCGTTGCAGGTTTCCTAAATCACTATATAAACAATCGGGTATCCTTTGATGAACGTTTTCTGAAAAAGGCAGAAATTCAATCAGCCGCAGAATTACTCAGTTCAGGAAGAGGAAATTTTCAAGACATCAGCTACCTGAAAGTAAAAGCTCTGCGAAGCCTTGGAATTGCTGCCGTACTCGACTATTGCCCTGTTGTTTCTGACGCTGATATACATACATTTTATACTGCTTCCTATTTGGACACACAGGGCAATTTTATCATGCTTGAAAACGACTCCTCTTTCTCGTTTAATAACCTGAAACCCTCAATTTCAAAGCTCTACCGCCGCACCTTTCTTGATTTGGAGACAGGCCTGTTTGCCGAGAAAGCTACCAGCTTCACCACACCGCCTTTTTTGGGTCATTATCATTATCTTGATGTGACAAGCGATTTCCTGCCTGTTGATTCAGTAAGCTTTTCAGGAAATTGCCCTGATTCGCTACTTTACCTTACGGTTTTCAGCGACAACAAATGGAAAGCTGTCGCCTATGCCAAATGCAACAACAAGCGTGCTGTATTTAAGCAAACTGCAAAGGGCCGCCAATTCGGTTTTGCTAAGATGAGTCAGACTACAAAAGCGCTGATTCCCGTTGAGCAATAAATGCAAACAAATTTCATTACTGTTGAATACAGCATCTGCCAAAAGCAGTTTGCATTTAATAGCTTGACAACCAATACGGATTTACATTAGCATCCGCTAACAAATGCATTAAAGAAAGCTTTACACAAGCAATAAACAGCTGCAGTTAAATCATTTTCAACGGCGCAAGTCATTTCGGGCAATTAGTGTAAATGTTATCATTTTCGTGAAATCAAATATTTTACAGCCAATACCTACCAATGGTTAAAAACAAATCAGGGCTTAGAATGCAATAAAAAACACACAAAACACACCTTCTAAAGGAATGAAGTATTATTTTTGCAAGGCATAAGTAGATTTTTGCTTGTTAATGATTGTTAAATAAAAACTCAAAACGACTATTGCAGGTCAAAAATATTAACGTAACTTGTGCCGAATTTCGGATTTGAACAGATCCATATACCATCAAAACTACATGATATGAAAAAAGGATTTTTACTCGTTAGTATTCTTTTAATAATCAGCACTTTGCAATTCGCAAAAGCGAACAGCAATAACGAGCAATCTGGTCCCCAAACCCAACATGCATCAGCTTCTGAGGCCTATCTGCAGGCACTTCGCGGGCATCAAACCACCGGAACAGTCAGCTTTTCGGATGTGATTCGGGCCGCAAACCAAACAAAAGCCATGTTGACAACCAAAAATTCAAACAATTTGAACTGGACTTCACTGGGTCCTGACAACTATGGCGGCAAAACAAAAGGATTGATTTATGACGTTAAAGATGCCAGCGGCCAGACCCTGTACGCAGGAGCAACCGGTGGCGGCATTTGGAAGTCAACAAATGGAGGCATCACCTGGAACCCTGTTGGCCACAGCAACATGATGGTAAGTTCTATGGTTCAGAATGCAGCCGGCGAAATTTATGTGGGAACAGGTGATGGCTTTAACGCGCAAAACGCAAGTGTATTGGGTGATCTCGGATACACAACCGGTTTCATGGGCAATGGAATCTGGAAATCAACCGATGGTGTTACCTACACACAATTGAGCGCAACAGTGCCTCAACTCAACAGCAATAACTCAGAGTGGGCATTCATCAACGAACTTGCACTCAACAGCAATGGACACATCTTTGCCGCCACCAACAGCGGATTGAGATACAGCACCGATGGCGGCTCAAGTTGGAACTTTGCCAAAATCACCGACGGCAACCCACTCAGCGGCGATGCTACTGATGTGCAAATAGCCTCCGACGGAACCATCGCAGTAGCCGTTTCTTCAAAAGTATATATCGCAAAGAACGGCCCCGATTCATTTGAATTAAAATCTACCGATACCGAAAATATGTTGCCGACAATTAATGTCACAAGAGCTGAGATGGCTTTTGCTCCATCAAATCCTTCGGTAGTTTATGCAGCGCTCGCAAAAGCAAACGGATCACATATCGGAATCTATCGTTCAACCGACAAAGGCGAGACCTGGTCAGTGATTTTGCCCGAAACCAACACCGTGAATATCTATGGTGGCCGCGGCAATTACAACAATTATATCGTAGTTTTCCCCAACGATCCCGACAAAGTACTTGTTGGCGGCGTAAACCTTTGGGCAGGAAAAAAAGTTGTTGAGGGCGGACTCTTTGCCTGGGATGTTGAATCAATAGCCGGAGGAGCCGGATTTTTGACATACTATCTGCACTTTGGCCAGGAACGTCTGGTTTTCAAACCCGGATCGTCCACAGAGTTTTTTGCTGCAACAGATGGTGGTGTGCAAAAAGGAAGTGTTGACGGCGACAACCTTGTTTTTGAGATCAACAACAGGAATTATATTACGACACAGTTTTATTCTGTTGCACCTTCAGGTCAGGAAAACCGCTTCTTAGCCGGTTCACAGGACCAGGGAACTATTTATGTTTCAAGCACAGGCAACTCACCCCGACAGGGAGTAACAGTGCATTATGCCGACTTTCCCGGAGGCCCTTGCGTTGTTTCAACAATCAATCCCGATGCTATCGTTGTTACAACCAGATTAGGTATCATGGAACGTTCCGAGGACATGGCTTTCACTTTCTCCAATCAGTTTAAGCCGCTCGAAAATATGAATCCGCAGGCCTATGTTACACCTGTTGCTCTCTGGGAAAGCTATGAAGACCAGTTGAGTGGCGATTCTGTTACCTTCAAAGCAAAAAGAGCTTACAGCGGAGGAGAAACAATTAAGGTAAAAAGCAAAAACTTTGATCAGCCTTTCTACTATAAACTTCCCGCAGGCCAAAACCTGAACCAGGGCGATTCGCTCCGCGTAAAAGACATTGTTACTACCAAACTTTTCATTGCCACGGCAAACAAGATTTGGATGACACGCGAATTCTTAAACTTCGGAAAACTCCCGGAATGGTATGAAATCAGTAATACTACTGTTGGTTTCAACGGGATTCCGCAGTCTATTGCAATTTCAAAAGATGGTAATCATCTGTTTGTTGGCACGAAAGACGGGAAACTCTTCAGGATCTCAAACATCGCGATTGCCTACAACTACGAAAGAGCTCATGTGAGCAGCCCGGGTTGTGTTATCGCGACACGCCAGATGGATGTCTTCCTGCCAGGCACATCAACACCTGTCAGTCAGGCAATTACCTCCATTTCTATTGACCCATCCAACCCCAACAATGTGATCCTCACACTAGGGAACTATGGCAATGACCATTACATCTTCGGTTCAACCAATGCATTGGATGCTAACCCTACCTTTACAAGCAAACAGGGTAACCTTCCAAAGATGCCCGTTTATGCAAGCATGCTCGAAATGAGTAACAGTGGTCTTGCAATCATCGGTACCGAATTTGGTATATTCCAGACAGAAAATGTTTTTGCCAGCTCACCCGGATGGACAGCCGACGAAAACATGTCGAATCTTCCGGTTTTTGATCTGAAACAGCAGCTCATCAATAAGTCTGCCGACACATTGCAACTTATTAACGGACAGGAAATAACTGTTAAAAATTATCCCGGAACGAATAACCTTGGCATCATCTACGCTGCAACTTTTGGCAGAGGTATTTACCGTTGCAATGCCTTTAGAAAACCTGTTGGTCTCGAAGAACCAATTCCTGCGACCAGCACATTATCAACAATCAGGGTGTATCCAAACCCGGTTAAATCAACCGCAGTTGTAGATTTTGAACTGACACAGGCCGGAAAAACTGAAATCGTGATTTTTGACCAGCAAGGTCGCGTGGTTCTAACTCAGCAATTAGGTCAGGTAGCTGCAGGAAAACAAATCATCCCTGTGAACACCGAAGCGCTCAAAGCCGGTTCATATCTGCTCCAACTCAGAACCAATGAGGGTAACAGAACAACCAAATTTCTTGTTTACTAATCGCTAATCAATTTAATACCAGCATAAAATGAAAAAGATTTACCTGACACTGGCATCCATCTTACTAGTCAGCATCTTTGCAACTGCACAGACAAAGATTTATACGCCTGCGCTGCGTGCTCCTGCCGACAATGCCACCGGGCAAACACCTGACGTGACCCTCGATTGGGATGCTGTGACCGGGCAAGGCGAAACCATTAGCTACACCTTGCAACTGGCACAGGCTGCTGATTTCAGTGATGCAGTAACATTTGGGCCAACTATACTTACCGCATTCAAAATGAATGAGTTGAAGTTCGACGAAATCTATTTTTGGAGAGTCAAAGCCACCGATGGTAATTTGACTTCAGATTGGTCTGCTCCCTTTACTTTCAGGGTTGTACCTACCGTAACAATTACATCTCCCAATAACCAATCCACACAAAACCCTGATCCATTGGTCAAATGGACTGCAATCACCGGTATTACACATTATGATCTGCAGATTGACACTGCTTATTCATGGGCTGCCGAAGCTTCGGGAAGCACTGCACAACTCAATGATGTGTTTGAAATTGATGAAAACAATGCATGGGCCGTAGGAAACGGAGGCGTTATTCTTAAAAGGACTGCAAGTGGATGGACAAACTTTGTTTCTCCCTCGACATCCAATCTTCTGGACGTATTTTTTGTTGACAACAATAACGGCTGGGCCGTTGGAGCTGCCGGCACCATTCTTTACTACAACGGAACAGAATGGACTGCTCAAACATCCGGAACAACTGCTGTGCTTAATGGTGTGTTCTTCACAAGCGCTACCAATGGATTTGCTGTCGGTAACTCAGGCGCTGCCTTGCGTTTCAACGGCACTGAATGGTCATCGGTTTCAACCGGTATCAATCTCGACATCTATGCCATCCATGGTCTTGATGAAAATCACATTTGGGTGACAGGAAAAACTGGCAGTGTTTCTTTCTTTAATGGAAGCACCTGGGCCAACAGCGTGATCGTTAACAGGGATATGCTTGGCATCTGGGCTTTAGCTCCTGATAAAGTGTATATCTCGGCCAAAGCCGGACGTGTTTATTACTATGACGGTAGCACATGGACCGAACAAACAACAGGCAGCACACGCGACCTCAGCGATATTTGCTTTATTGACGAAAACAAAGGCTATGCCGTTGGTGCTCAAGGCACACTGGTTTATTTCAATGGGAATATCTGGTCAACCATTGCCAGTGGTACAACCCAAAACCTGTTAGGCGTTTATTTTTCCAGCGAGAGTTCAGGATATTTTGTTGGAAACAATGGTGTTGTTGTTGCTTTTCAGGGTGATGGTTTTAACAGTCCTTACCTGAAGAACTTCTCACTCGCTACGGGAAATGTTGAATTTAAATTTTCAAACCTGCTTTTCGGACGCACTCACTATTTCAGAATGCGCGCACGCCATGCCAGCTCAACATCTGATTGGTCGTCGGCCCGTTCATTCTCAGTTGTTGCAAGCCCAACACCTACAAAGCCAGCCAACAATGCTTCCAACATTGCCTTGGACACACTTGCCGAATGGGGAAGCCTCACAGGTGTTGTCAGATACAACATTCAACTTGCAACTGAGCCGACTTTTGCCGACCCCTTTACCTTTGAAACAGGTGCAAATTCATACAGATTCCAGGCTTTGTCTTATGGTCAGGATTATTACTGGAGAGTAAACACCCGTCATGCAGGCGGTGTATCAGCCTGGTCAGAGACCTTTAAATTCACCACCAGCAACTCTGTCACACTCACAGCTCCGGCCAACAATGCTACAATGGTTGCCCGACTGCCAAAGTATGAGTGGGTGCATATCAACGGAACGGAAAAATACCTTTTACAGGTGGCAAAAACCAACAATTTCAGCGATGCGTCAGAGTATTCAACAACAACGAACTTCTATCAAACGCAAGCACTGCTCGACACCGACCAGACCTATTACTGGAGAGTGAAAGGCATACAGGGTCTTGACTCCACCAGCTGGAGTGCAACAAGTAACTATCAGACCACGAATGAAACGGCAATTGCTGACTTGCAGACACAAACTTTCAATATTGTACCAAACCCATCCAATGGATTGGTCAGCATTCTTTCGGCTGCACATTCGAACCAGACACGTATTGAAATCTACACCCTAGTTGGTAAAAAAGTTTATGAAACAAGCCTTTTGATGGAAGCTGACAAGCCAACAAAACTTGATTTAAGAGAGCTTGGAAATGGCATTTATCTCATGCGACTGAACAACAGCCAGGGAATAATGACACGTAAGTTGATCATTGAATAAGCAGAAACCAAATCACATCATAAGTATCGAAAAAGGCTGCCCGATCGGGTGGCCTTTTTTATTCTTTCCATATCCAGGCTCCCGCTTCACGGATATCGTGAACAGGAATTCCCATCGCTTCGGCACTTGACTTGATTTTCTGCGCCCTGAAGGCAGGCACAGTAAGGTCAAGAACAATAAGTTTTGGTGAGAACCAAAGCTTCATCTTTTCAGTTTTCACATCAGTATTTCCGGTGATAAGTAAAACATCAGCCTCGAGCGGTTTGTTTATCGTGTATCTCTTTGCCCATTCCCTGTTCCATATGACAATCGTTTGAGAAAAAGCACATATAACCGGTCCCTGCTTTCGCATAAAGGTCGTGCTCAGGGTATCATCAGGTTTCACCCATTCAGGAGCCGAAACAAGTCCGTGTACCACCGCATTCTTTTTGATGTTGAACTCCATTTGAAAAGTGTCGTTGCTGAAACCAGTGTCTGCAACCATGATGTGATGCTTGCCCTGAACAAAGTGAATCGCTGTATGCTTTGAAATCCCATAGATGGTGACCGAAGATTGCCGCCCGATGGCATAATCCCGCCAGGCAACTGAAAGCGTAAAAAGCAACAAAACGATGAAAGCCGGAAAAACAAAAGTCCGCCTTCGCAGGGCAAGAATGCCGTATAGCAACATAGCCAGCAACATCATTAAAAAAGCCTCAGTCTTGGTAATAAACAATCCCTCAAGTACTGCGTATGGCCACCGGTCAATTTCCATAATCACATAATTCATCAGCCAGATTGTACCTGCAGTAGCCCAGCCTAAAATGCTTGCAAGAAAAGGCACGAATGAAAGTAGCAAAAAGACCATTCCCGAAACAATCACTACAAAGGAAACAGGCACCAGTACAAGATTGCTGACAAGAAAATACGTTGGAAACTGACTGAAATAATGAAGCAC
>ERZ1645187.4391-NODE-4391-length-11389-cov-19.442386_pt1 | contig 11389 bp, 11 predicted proteins | sample MGYA00575352_ERZ1645187 | MGnify/ENA primary metagenome ERZ1645187 (study PRJEB40837, sample SAMN11349314) | freshwater sediment metagenome | isolation source: river sediment | host: Sediment | place: India: Wazaribad , New Delhi | collected 2017-02-21 ... | reverse complement strand
GCCCGGACTTTCCTCCCCGAGGAGATCCCCGGAGCGGCCGCCCGGCCGACTGGCGTGGCGAGACATGGGGGAAAGGCGCGGCCGGGTCAAGTGCGACGGGTCGGAGGGCGCGAGAGCGAGGCGCGCGGGAGCGCTCAGATCATGCCCGTCACCGCCTTGGCCCTGCGGCAGTAGTCGGCCGCCGCCGGAGAGATCCTGCGGGTCGCGATGCCGCCCTTGTACTTGGCGACGGCGAGGCAGGGATCGCCCTTGGCCGCCGCCCACACCCAGCCGAGCTCCTTCATTCCCCAGACGATGTTGGTCTCCGGGTCGAGCAGCCCCTCGGTCGTCCCCTTGTAGCCCTGGAAGCGGGCGGTCGAGGGCATCACCTGCATGATGCCGAGCACCGTGTGGCTGCCGCGCAGCTTCGGATCGTACTTGCTCTCCACCCAGCCGACGCCGAGGGCGAGCCACAGCGGCACCTTGTTCTTCGCCGCCTCCCGCTCCATCAGACGCAGATAGGGCAGCGCCTCCTTGGGCACTTTCTTGGGCGGGCCGAGGATGCCGTCCTCGGCGAGGATCGGCGGCGGTTCGGCGAGCCTGTCCGGCGCGCCCACCGCGGCCGCCGCGTCGAGCGCCGCGACCTGCCCCGCCACCGTCGGGATCGACGGCCGGCGATGCGGCATCGGCACCGCCACCGGCTGCGGACCGACCGCGAACAGATGGTCCGTCGGCGTCTCCGGGCCGCTCGTCGGCGGTGCGTAACCGAGCGCCGGCGGTGGGGTCGCCGGCTCCGCCGAGGTCGCCGGAGGTGCCTCGACCGACCCGCGCGGCGCGCCGAGATCGAGTGGCGGCGGCGCCTCCAGGACGTGGAACGCCTCGTCGATGCGCGTCAGCGCCAGAGCGGGGTCCACCGCCTCCTGACCGTGAGCCGGGAGACCGCAGCCGACGAGGAGCAGCGCCGCGAGCCGTCGTCTCACGCCAGGACCTCCCCGACGTCGCGCCGCCCGATCAGACGCGCGAGAATCCGCACCGTGGCGGCATCCGCCACCCCGTCGACCCGCTCGGGACGGAAATGGCGTTGGAACGCCTCCACCACGTCGCGGGTCGCGTCGTCGTAACGCCCGTCGACCGCGATCCCGTAGCCCCACGAGGCGAGCATCGCCTGGAGCGCGGCGACCGGCGGCGAACACTCGCCGATCGACAGCGCCCGCCCATGGGCCGCCCCGCCCGCCAGCGGATCCCGCGCCACGCCCACCCCCGCCGCGGCCAGACGATCCCAGGGGAACTTCTCGCCGGGATCGCGCTTGCGCCCCGGCGCGACGTCGGAATGGGCGAGGACGCGGTCGGGGGGAATGCGCCGGCGCGCGAGGATGTCGCAGGCGAGCGCGATCACCGCCGCGATCTGCGCCTCGGGAAAGTCGCCGTAGCCCGGATGCACCTCGACCTCGGCGCCGGGTGCCCGATCGGGCAGCGCCGAGAGATCCCACCAGTGGCCCGGATGGGCGATCTCGATGCCGATCGAGGCGGAGTTGACGTCGCTCTCCCCCGCCCAGGAGGAGCGCCCGGCATGCCACGCCCGTCGCGCCTCGGGCACGAGCTGCGTCACCCGTCCGTCCTCGGCGACGACGTAGTGGGCCGAGACCTCCGAAGCCGGATTGGTCAGCCAACGGATCGCCCGTTCGGCCATCGACAGGCCCCGCCCCGCCGGCATGCCGGTATAGTGCAGCAGCAACAGGTCGGGGCCGCTCTGCGCCCAGCGTCCGCGCCGCTCGCCGTGGTTGGGCGAGGGACGCACCTCGGCGACCGAGGCCGCATCCGCCGCAAATCCCTCCGTGCCGCGAGGCTCCGTCGTCACGCCCGCCTCCACGCTCAGCTCAGACCGCGCTCGAGGCGCACCCGTTCCCAGGCGGCGTTCACCGCCGCCATCTGGTCGTCGAGGATCGCCATCGCCTCGCGCGGCAACCCGTGGGAGAAATGGAGATCGGGATGGCAGGCCGTCGCCGCCCGCCGCCACGCCGCCTTGACCTCCTGGTCGGTCGCGTCGGGCGACACCCCGAGCACCCGGTAGGGATCCGGCCCCTTGCGCCGGACGAAGCCGCCGGCGATGCGGTCGAAGCGGCTGCGGTCGAGGCCGAAGATCTCGCCCACCCGCTCGAGAAAGGCGAGTTCGGCCTCGTGCAGGTAGGAATCCGCCGCCGCGATGTGGAACAGCCCGGTCAGGACGTCGCCGAGGAACACCGCGTCGCCGCCCGCCACCGCCGCGATCCGCGCCGCGTGGGCCTCGAAGCCGGCGACGTCGCGCCGGGCGAGGTCGAACAGGCGTTCGACGTTGCGTTCCTCGCCGGGGGGGATCTCCACCACCTTGCGGAAGGTCTCGATCTCGTCGGTGGTGACCACGCCGTCGGCCTTGGCCATCTTGGCGGAGAGCGAGATCAGCGCCACGGTGAAGGCGATCTCGCCGTCGCCCGCCCACCACTCGCGCACCCGCTCGACGAGCGCCTCGCAGAACGGCCCGACGCCGGTCAGGTCGCCGAAGAAGTCGGCGATCCGCGCCAGCCCCGCCCACAGCCGCGAGCCCGTTTCGACGGTGTCTTCCATCGCCGTGTCGATCGACGTCCTCGATCCGTCTCGTCCCGCGCTCACTCTGCCGCTCCTCTCGCCGGGGCACACTAGTCCCCCGCTCCGCGACCTTCAATCGACGAGCTCGATCCCGGACTCGGCCCGGTTGTCGGACGTCCCGCCAGCGACTAGCCTCCGCTCGCCGAGGAGGGCCCGGACCAGATGCGCGATCACGACCTCGAATTGAAGGGCGTCTCGAAGACGGCGCCCGGTCTCGCCGCGCTTGCTCCCACCGACGTGGTGGTCGAGGCCGGGGAGCACGTGGCGCTCCTCGAACACGGCGACGGGGCCGCCGCGACCCTGATGCGGATCGCCGCCGGTTTCCTCGCTCCCGACATCGGCCGCGTCGTCTTCCGCGGCCGCGACCTCACCGACCGCCCGCCCGCCGAACGGCCGACACGCTGGGTGGCCACCGGCCTCGGCCTGTTCGCCGCCTCGATCGCCGAGGACGTCGCCTGGGGTCTGCCGGCCACCGTCGGCGGACGCACCGAACGGCGCGAGGCCGCCCTGGCGATGCTGGCGCGTCACGGCCTGGCCGAATGGGCGGACCGCCCCGCCGCCGACCTCGGCGAAGCCGCCGCCGTCGTCGTCGCCCTGCTGCGGGCGGTGGCCGGCCGCCCCTCCCTGCTCCTGCTCGATCGCCCGTTTCTCGGCGTTCCCGTCGGCGAACGCGGCGAGCTGCGCGATCTCCTCGACCGGCTGCGCCGCGAGACCGGCGTGGCGATCCTCGAGCGCTGCGACGCCCCCGACGAGGCCGTCGCCCACGCCGACCGCATCGCCCTCTTCCACCGCCATCGGCTGATCCGGACGGACACCCCCGATCGGCTGCGCTCCGCGCCGATCTCGGTCGCCACGGCACGTCTGATCGGCGAGGTCTGCGTCCTCCCCGGCCGGTTGGTCGCCATCGAGGGGACCGGCGGCCGGGTCGAGACCGCGCTCGGCGTCTGGTCGGGGGCGATGCCGGAGGCGCTCGCGCTCGGCACCCCGGTCGCCGTCGCCTTCCGGCCGGAATGTCTGGAGTTGGTCGATCTCGATCGCTCGCCCGGCGGATCCCTCAACCGTTTCGAGGCGGACTTCGTCGATCGGCGGCCGGAGGGCGCCACCGTCCGGCTGCGCTTCGCGGCGGCGGGGCTGGTCCTCACCGCACGCCGCCTCGATCGCGGTCTCCACCGGCCCTCGCTGGGCGCCCGCGCCGCTCTCGGCGTCGCCGTCGAGGACACCTGGATCCTCCCCGTCGAGGAGGGGGACGGCCATGACGGCGCTTGAGGCCTCGCGACGTCACGCCCCTCTGGTCCGGCTCTCCGCGACCCTCGCCCTCGCCGCCGTGCTGCTGTTCGGAGCGCTGGTCCTGCGCTCGACCGAAACCTGGATCTCCGGCGATCCGACCACCGTCCGCCGCCTCCTCGACCTGAGAGCGGAACAACGCGAGCTGACCCGTCGCTGGGAAACCGCCCAGCGCGGCGACGCCCGTTTCGAATTGGACACCGAGATCCGCGTCGTCGCCGCGCGGATCGACGATCTGGAACAGAGCGTCCGCCAGCCGCGTCGCACCCATGGCGGCGCCCCGTGGAGCACCCGGGCGATGGAGGTCCCCGCCTTCGCCGCGCGGGTCGCCACGACACTCCTCCTGGCGGGGGCCGCAGTCGTCCTCGCGCTCGCGGCCGCCTCGGCGCTCCGAGCGGCGTCGTCCACGTTGCGCCGCATCGGCCTCGGCCTCTGTCTCGCGCCCCTGGTCCTGCCGCCTCCGCTCTTCGCCGAGGCGATCCGCCGCCTCGCCGCCGGCCTCGGTCTCGCCCCCTCGCCCGTGCTCGCCGCCGTCGCCGCGCTGACGGCAGGAGCCGCCGCCGCCCTGATCGTGCTCCTGACCCTGCGCGGCGACGTCGACCGACGCCGTCTGGACGCCGCCCATGACCTCGGTCTGCCGAAGACGACGATCTTGGCGACGCTCGTCCTGCCGACCTGGGCGCCCGCCCTCGCCTTCGCTCTGGTCACGGTGTTCGCGCGTCTCTTCGGCGATCTGTCGATCGCCCGCCTCACCGGCGAGGCGTCCGCCCGCTCCTTCGGCGAATGGTTGCGCTACCGGATCGTCGCCGTCGTCGACTACCCCGGCGCGGCGGTCGGCGCGATCGCCACCGCCGTCGCGGTCACGCTCCTCGCCGCGCTCGTCGCGGTCCTCGCCCGGCGCCGGCTCGTCTCGTCCGGCCCGGCCCATCCGTCCTCGACCGGCCTCCGCCTGCCCCCCGTCCCCCCGACGCTCGCGATCGCCGCGGCCGTCCTGATCGGGGTGGCCCTCGCCACCGCCGACACGGGGCTCCTCGCGGCCCCCGCCCTCGCGGGCGAACTCCTCGCCGTCCTCGCCCGTTGGGCGAGAGCCGGGCTGGCCGCCGCGGTCGCGCTCACCCTCGCCGCCGCCGTCGCCCGCCGGCTCGATCACCGCCCCGTCGAAAGGCGGCGCTCCGTCCTCACGGCGGCGCTGTTCCTGACCGCCCTGCCCACCCCGGTGACGGGGCTGGCGCTGGTCGTGACGGCCGGCGACCTCGGCGTCCCGATCGGTTCGTGGATCGCCGTCGCGGCGAGTGCCACCGCCGCCTTCGGCCCGACGCTCGCCCTGCTGCTCCTCGCCGCGCCGCTCGACGCCGGCGCGCGCTCGGCACGACCGAGCCTCGATCTCGCCGCCCTGCGCATCCGCCACGGCCCGCGACTACCCCTCGCCGCGCTCCTCGCCTTCGCGCTCGCGCTGGCCGGCGGCGACGTCGCCGCCGTGCTGGGCTTCGACGGACGACCCCGCCCCTGGCCGGTTCCCCCCGGCGCCGGTCTGCCGCTGGTCCTCGGCTTCGCCGGGCTCGCGCTCGCCTTCGGCCTCGCCTGTGTCGCCGCGCTCGAACGCGCCGGCTTCGATCGCACGCGAAGTCGCGGAATCGAACTCTGAACTTCGGCGAATTCGGACTCTCGCTCAGCGGCTTGGCCGCGGATCTCGAGAGAACGGACGATCTCCGCCGCGACTTGCCGCATCGCTCGGAGGTTTCCCGCCAAGGGATTCTCGGGACTCGATCTTCGGCGCCCGACGGGCCTCGATCTCACCCGTCCTCGCCGGCGACCGCCTCGGGCACCGGCTCACCCCAGGTCTCGACCGTGGCGAAGCCCTCGAGCCCGTCCGGATCGTCCTCGAAGGCGTGTTCGACTTCGACGAACGTGTCGGGATAGAAGCCGTTGAATCGGGTTCTGAGCGACAGCGAATAAGCGCCGATGTGACCGATCTCGATGAAGTCGCCGGTGTCGACCGTCGAGGGCAGCCAGAACGGCCGCGACAGGATGTCGACCGAGTCGCAGGTCACGCCGCACACCCGGAAGTCCTCGAGCCGCTTCGGATCGCCCGTGCGCCGCCGCCGCGCCGGATCGGGGACGAGCCGCGCCGGCAGCGTGATCTTGCCGGTCCAGCTGTCGGACAGCGACCCCCAGATGCCGTCGTTGATGTAGATCCGCTTGCCGTCGCGCAGCAGCACCCGGACGATCACCGACAGTGAGCGGGCGACCATCACCCGCCCCGGTTCGGCGACCAGCGGCACGTCGTCGAAGCCGTGGCGCGAGACGTCGCGGGCGATGTCGCCGACGAGGCGGACCGGGTCGGGCACGCCCTTCTCGGTGCCGCGCGGGTCGCGTCCATAGGGCGCGGGAAAGCCGCCGCCGACGTCGAGCCCGATGAGCGGCACTCCCGCCTGCCGCCGTACCTGGGCGGCCAGCGCCAGCGCCGTGTCGTAGGTGGCGACCTCCTCGACCTGACTGCCGACGTGGAAGCAGAGACCGGCGCGGAACCCGGCCCGGTCGACCCGCTGCAGCAGCTCCGCCGCCTCGCGCGGCGCCGCGCCGAACTTCTTGGAGAGCTCGTAGGCGGCATGACCCTTGGTGGCGATGCGGACGTAGAGCGAGATCGTCGCCGGATCGAGATCGAGCGCCTGGGCGACCAGCCGGATCTTCTCGAACTCGTCGGGATGATCGAGCGCCAGGGTGCGGATCGCGAACCCCTCGAGCGCCCGGCGAATGTCGGAGACCGCCTTGACCGGATGCATGTAGAGCTGCTCGGCGCCCGGCGCGACCGCGCGCACCGCCTCGGATTCGTGCCGCGAGGCGACGTCGAAGGCCCCGACCCCGGCCTTGGCCACGGTCGAAAGCACGAATCGTTCGCCGTTGGTCTTGACCGCGTAGGCGGTCTTGCCCGGAAACGCCTCGAGAAAGGTGGTCACGTCGCGGGTGAGGACCGACGGACGGAAACAGTAGACCGGCTCGTCCGGCCGCAGCGCCAGCGCCGCCTCGCGTCCCGTCTCGAACCTGCGCATGCCCATGGCGCTCACCCCCCCATCTGCCGAGATCGACGATCCTGCCTCCGCCCCGTGGCGCGAAGACGACGGAGCGGCGGAAGCCGATCTCACTTGTCGAGCAGGGTCTCGTCCGTCGCGCCGACGTCGTCCTCGCCCGGAACCGAGCCGGTGCGCTCGACCCGGTCGGCCGGGAAGATCGTGTCGTCCTTGAAGAAGGAGAACAGCCGTCCGCCCTCCGGCACCGGCTCGTCGCCGCCGCGGCAGACGTGCCGGCCCTTGGAATGATGCGCCAGATCCATGTGCAGATGGTCCTGATGCGCCGCCCCGGAGGCCGGTCCCAGCACGGTCGTGAAGTCGTCGCAGGCCTGTCCGCCGACGGTCCTGAGGAAGTTCGCCTCCGCCACGTCGGCCGAGCGCCAGCCGCTCTTGACGCGGACCGTGCGTCCGTCGGCGAGCTTGAAGCCCGACACGTCGATGGCGTTCATGTAGGCGTGCTCGGACATGTAGCGGCTGCCGGCGATCTGGCGGCAGGAATAGGTGCCCATGTGCTCGACCGCGACCACCGGCTGACCGAAGAAGCTCTCCGCCGCCGGCTGAACCACCCGTTCGAGCCAGTTGTCGGTCGCCGCCACCAGCGGGCAGTTCATCGACGTCTGCTCGTTGAGCGGAATGCGTCGATCGCGCCCCAGCGCCGTCACCTTGAAGGGGCGGTCGGCGCCACAGGCGCCCGGACCGTCGACCTCGTCGAGGGGACGCACGTCGGCCGACGGGGTGACCGCGCCGGACGACAGACAGGCGCTCTCGGCCTGGCTGCGCCATGCCGCACGCTTCGGTCCGCCCCATCCGAAGAGGGAGCAGCCCGCGAGCGTGAGGGAGACGCCGAAGACGAACGCAGGGTACAGGATACGCTTCATGATCGAGACGATGCGCGCGGATCCGGAAAGCTTTCGTTAATGTCGGGGCGATTCGTCGCCTCCCGGAGGCTTCCCGTGCGTCGTTCCGCTCCCGCCCTTCACCTCGCCCTCGCCGCCGCGCTGATCGCCCTGCCCGGCCCGGGCCGCGCCCAACCCGCCGCGACGCCCGTTCCGGCCTCGCCCGCCCCCGCGGCCACGCCGCACCCCTGGTCGCCGGAGGAGAAGGCGATCCGCAAACACGCGCCCGAGGCCCATGTCGCGGTGCCCGACGTCGCGGCGCTCACGCCGCCGCCGCCGCTCGCCCCCGGCCTCGCCGGCTCGATCCGCCGCGTCGATCTGCCCGCCGGCGAGAAGCTCGTCGCCCTCACCTTCGACCTCTGCGAGACCGCCGGCGAGGTCGCCGGCTACGACGGCGCCATCGTCGACACCCTGCGTCGGCGCGGCGTGTCCGCCACGCTCTTCGTCGGCGGCCACTGGGCCGCGACCCATCCCGATCGGTTCCGCGAACTCGCCGCCGATCCCCGCTTCGAGATCGCCAACCACACCTGGACCCACGCCAACCTGCGCACCGTCGACGACGACCGCCTCGCCCGCGAGGTGCTCGCCCCCGAGGCCGCCTTCCGCGCCGAGGGCCATGCGGCCCGCTCGCGCTTCTTCCGCTTCCCCTTCGGCGCCTGCGACCCGCGCTCGATGAGCGCGGTCAACGCCGCCGGCATGGCGGCGATCCAGTGGGACGTCTCCACCGGCGATCCCTCGCCCTTCACCTCGGCCGACGCCATCGTCGCCGATACGCTGCGCGGCGTGCGCCCCGGCTCGATCGTGCTGGCCCACGCCAACGGCCGCGGCTTCCACACCGCCGAGGCGCTGCCCCGCGTCCTCGACGGTCTGGAGAAGAAGGGCTACCGCTTCGTCACCGTCGGCGAGTTGCTGACCAGGGGCACCCCGGTGATCACCCCGACCTGCTACGACGCGCATCCGGGCGACACCGACAAATACGATCACTGGACGGGGCCGAACGGCCACACGCCCTCGAAGACGCCCCTGCCCACGCCCGTGAAGCCCTTCGGCGCCGCGCCGCCGCCCGTGCCGAGGGGGTCGACCCCGTGACCGGCGCGCCCTATGCGCCCCGCCGGCACGACCTGCGCCCCGACGTCGCGCTGGTCCCGGTCGATCCGGTGATCGCCGACGCGCTCGCCGCCCGCATCGTCGCGCTCGATCCCTGGGCGAGCCTCGGCCTCTCCGCCGCCGCCATGGCCGAGCGCATCACCCGCCCCTGGGCGGCGACCCACCGCTTCGTCGTCGAGGTCGACGGGGCCGCCGCCGGCTACGTCTCGGTGCGCTGGCCGTTCATGCGCGGTCCCTATCTCGAGACGATCGCCGTCTTTCCCGAAGCGCAGCGGCGCGGTCTCGCCCGCGCGGTGATCGAGTGGATGGGCCGTGAGGCGCCCCCCGGCGAGGTCGATCTCTGGCTCTGCGTCAGCGATTGGAACGCGCCCGCGCGCGCGGCCTACCGCGCCCTCGGCTTCGTCGAGATCGGACCGATCGCCGATCTGGTGGCCCCCGGGCGGACCGAGATCTTCATGCGCAGGCGGCTCGCCCCGCCGATCGGGTGAGCGGGCCGGCCCTTTCCCCCGGCCCACCTTTGGCGCACACTGACGCGGCAGGTCTCGAACCGAAGGATGGGTCCCCATGTCGACCATTCTCGTCACCGGTGCCAATCGCGGCATCGGCCTCGCCCTGGTCGTCGCCTATGCCGAACGCGGCGACGACGTGATCGCCACCGTGCGCGACCCCGACCGCCTCCACGATCTCGCCGCCGCCATCGAGGCCCATCCCGGCCGCATCGAGGTGCATCGCCTCGCCGTCACCGAGCCCGCCTCGATCGCCGCCCTCGCCGAGCGCCTCGCCGGTCGGCCGATCGACGTGCTGATCAACAATGCCGGCGTGATGGGCCCCGACCGCCAGTCGAGCCTCGACATGGACTGGTCCGGCTGGCTGGAGACGTTCCGCGTCAACACCATGGCCCCGCTCGCCGTCGCCCAGGCGCTGCTGCCCAACCTCCGCCTGCGCGAGCGCGCCAAGATCCTGACCATCTCCTCCGGCATGGGCTCGCTCTCCAACGCCAAGTCCGATCACGTCGCCTATCGGTCCTCCAAGGCGGCGGTGAACAAGGTGATGCAGTGTCTGGCGACCGATCTCGCCGACGAGGGCATCGCCGTCGCGGTCTGCCATCCCGGCTGGGTGAAGACCGACATGGGCGGAACCGGCGCCGACATCTCGCCGGAGATGAGCGCCGCCGGCATCCAGCGCATCGTCGACCGCATGACCCTGGTCCGCACCCCCGTCTTCCACGTCTGGGACGGCGGCGCCCTGCCCTGGTGAAATGCCGGGCCCGAACCCGCGCGCAACGAACAGTGCGGCTCTTCGCGGGTGCGGAGTATTATTTTCACCCAATCTCGGCAGTGCAGCGACGAATGTGCCTTTCGAAACGGGATCGTTCTTCCTAAACTTTACGCGCCGTCGAAGAACGGTCTCTGAAAGAACCCTGAAGGAGGACCCCATGGCCCTGAACCGGACCTTCGACCTGATCATGGTCTCCGCCGCGTTCCTTTTCGTTTCGGCGATGTGCGTCGGCCTCCTGTGAGGCCCGCCCGTTCCGCCTGCGGTCGATGCGGCCGCAGAGGAATGGTGGTTTCCGAGCACGAAACCCTCGATACGGCCCGCCTCGCGCGGGCCGTCTTCGTTTCGGGACGCGCGCGACATGGCCGACATGAACGAAGCTTCACGTGATCGCCGTCGTGGATCTGCTATCGAGAGGGCATTCGTTTCGCGATGGAGTTCGCCATGTCCGCCGTTTCCTCCTCTCCCGCCGCGCCCCGCAATTGGGATTCCGGCCTCAAGGCCCTGCACTGGTCGATGGCCCTGCTGATCCCGATCGCCTGGGTGCTCGCCGTGCTGCGCGAGGATCAGCCGCGCGAGACCGTGATCAAGCTGATGATGGCCCACAAGAGCATCGGTCTGCTGGTGTTCGCGCTGCTGCTGGTGCGCATCGCCTGGCGCCTCTCCCACGCCGCCCCCGAGACCGAGAAGACGCCGTGGGAGCCGCTCGCCGGCCTCGCCGCCAAGGCCGGACACGCCGTCCTCTATCTCCTGATGATCGCCGTGCCGCTCGGCGGCGCCGCCGCCTCCTTCGCCGCCGGCCGCTCGCTGCCCTTCTTCGGCCTGTTCGAGATCGCCTCGCCGATGGCGGCGAACAAGGAGCTCGCCGAGACGATCGGCGGCGTCCACGAGTTCTTCGGCCACGCGCTCCTGATGATCGCCTTCGCCCACGCCGTCGTCGGCATCCTGCACCACGTCGTGCTGAAGGACCGCACGCTCCTGAAGATGAAGCCCTTCGCCCGCGACTGAACGCGCCCGCCGAAACGCCGAAGGCCGCCCTCGGGCGGCCTTCTCTGCGTCGGGATCGCGGCGGACCGTCAGTCGGCCGACAGGATGGTGTTGGCGACGATCGGGTAGATCTGGTGCTCCCAGCGCTTGCCGGAGAAGACGCCGTAGTGG
>ERZ1645187.4388-NODE-4388-length-11402-cov-51.765312_pt1 | contig 11402 bp, 10 predicted proteins | sample MGYA00575352_ERZ1645187 | MGnify/ENA primary metagenome ERZ1645187 (study PRJEB40837, sample SAMN11349314) | freshwater sediment metagenome | isolation source: river sediment | host: Sediment | place: India: Wazaribad , New Delhi | collected 2017-02-21 ... | reverse complement strand
GGCGCGCTGGCCGGCCCGCGCGTGCTGGAGCACATGGTGGACACGGTGCTGTACTTCGAGGGCGACACGCACAGCAGCTTCCGCCTGGTGCGGGCGATCAAGAACCGCTTCGGCGCGGTCAACGAGATCGGCGTGTTCGCGATGACCGAGCGCGGCCTGAAGGGCGTGAGCAACCCCAGCGCGATCTTTCTGAGCCAGCACAGTGAACCGGTGCCCGGCAGCTGCGTGTTGGTGACGCTGGAGGGCACGCGGCCGATGCTGGTGGAGATCCAGGCGCTGGTGGACGCCGGCGGCCCGAGCCCGCGGCGCCTGAGCGTGGGGCTCGACCGCGACCGCCTCGCGATGCTGCTGGCGGTGCTGCACCGCCATGCGGGTGTGAACTGCATGGACCAGGACGTGTTCGTCAACGCGGTGGGTGGCGTGCGCATCGGCGAGCCGGCCGCCGACCTCGCGGTGATGCTGGCCATCACGTCGAGCCTGCGCGGCAAGGCGCTGCCCAAAGGCTTCATCGCGTTCGGCGAGGTGGGCCTGGCGGGCGAGGTGCGGCCTGCGCCGCGCGGTCAGGAGCGCCTCAAGGAGGCGGCCAAGCTGGGATTTTCGGTGGCGGTGGTGCCCAAGGCCAATGCGCCGAAGAAGAACGACAAGGCCTTCGAGGGCCTGACGATCCACCCGGTCGAGCGCATCGAAGAGGCGATGAACCTGGTGCGCGGACTCGGCTGAGCCCGGCACGTCGTACGCACGTCCACCGGCACGGGTGCGAGGTCGCCGTAGGACAATCCGGGCATGAATCTGCAAAGAATCCTGGTGCCTGCCGGCTGCCTGCTGTTGCTGGGCGTGGCCTGGCGCTCCTTCGGTTGGGCCGGTGTGGCGGTGGCGGGCGGCGCCCTGGTGATGTGGCTGCTGCTGCATTTCACCCGACTGATGACCATCCTCAAACGCGCGGCCGACCGGCCCATCGGTCATGTCGGCAGCGCCGTGATGCTCAATGCCAAGCTCAAGACCGGTGTCACGCTGATGCATGTCATCGCGATGACCCGATCACTGGGTGAGCAGCGTTCCCCCAAGGATGAGCAGCCCGAGGTTTTCCGGTGGACGGACGGTGGCGGCTCACACGTGACCTGTGAATTTCAAGGCGGCAAGCTCGTGGCATGGACGCTGGAGCGTCCGCAGGCGGAGCCGGATCAGGTCTCCGGTGCGCCCCCGCCCGCGCCGTAAAATCGCGCTTTTGCCCGCCCGCAATCCAAAGGACACCTCATGAGCGCACTTCCCCCCTCCATGGCCGACCGCGACGGCACGATCTGGATGGACGGCCAGATGGTCGACTGGCGCGACGCCAAGATCCACGTGCTGACCCACACGCTGCACTACGGCTGCGGCGCCTTCGAAGGCGTGCGCGCCTACAACACGGTCAACGGCACGGCGATCTTCCGCCTGGAAGAGCACACGCGGCGCCTGTTCAACAGCGCCAAGATCCTGCGCATGAAGATTCCGTTCACGCAGGAGGAGGTGAACGAGGCCCAGAAGGCCGTGGTGCGCGCGAACAAGCTGGAAAGCTGCTACCTGCGCCCACTGACCTGGATCGGCTCGCAGAAACTCGGCGTCAGCCCCAAAGGCAACACCATCCATTTGATGGTGGCGGCCTGGGCCTGGGGCGCCTACCTCGGCGAAGAAGGGCTCAAGCGCGGTATCCGCGTCAAGACCTCCAGCTACACCCGCCACCACGTCAACATCACGATGACGCAGGCCAAGGCGGTGAGCAACTACAGCAACTCCATTCTGGCCAACATGGAAGCCACCGACGACGGCTATGACGAGGCCCTGCTGCTGGACAGTGCCGGCTTTGTCAGCGAAGGCGCCGGCGAGAACATCTTCGTGATCAAGGACGGCGTGGTCTACACCCCTGACCTGTCGGCCGGTGCGCTCAACGGCATCACGCGCAACACCGTGCTTCACATCTGCAAGGACCTGGGCCTGGACCTGGTGCAAAAGCGCATCACACGTGACGAGGTCTACATCGCCGACGAAGCCTTCTTCACGGGCACGGCGGCCGAGGTCACGCCGATCCGCGAACTGGACCGGGTGGAACTCGGCAGCGGGTCGCGCGGCCCCATCACCGAAAAGATCCAGAGCGCGTTCTTCGACATCGTCAACGGACGCAACCCGAAGTACGCCCACTGGCTGACCCCGGTTTGAGGCGTGGCGTAGCAACGGACGAGAGGTAGGTATGTCGAAGCAGATCATTGAACTCCTGGCCAAGGACCTGAACCACAACGGCGGCGTGTATTGCCCGAACCCGGCAGCCGACATGAAGCTCTGGAACAGCCATCCCAAGGTGTACCTGGACGTGGCCGGCACCGGCGAAGCCAAGTGTCCTTATTGCGGCACGGTGTACCGCCTGAAGGCGGGCGAGACGGTCGGACACGCCCATTGAGGGGCGCCGGCGGCGTGACCCGTGATGGCGGCGCGCGGGCGCGGCCTGGCACTGGCGCGGGGCGCCGGCCATGACGGCCTCGGTTGCGCCGGTGGGTGACGCGCTGAATCGGGTCACGGTGCTGATCGTGACCTACAACAGCGCCCACTGCGTCGAGGCCCTGGCCCGTGGGCTGGCCGGCGTGCCGAACGTCATCGTGGTGGACAACGACAGTGGCGACGACACGTGCGAGCGGGTGCGGTCGCTGATGCCGGCGGCCCGATTGATCGCGATGCCCGCCAATCGAGGTTTCGGCGCGGCCAACAATGCCGCCTTGACCCAGGTGGCGACCGAGTTCGCCTTGCTGCTCAACCCCGATTGCCTGACCGACACAGCGCAGATCGCCGCATTGGTGCAGGCGATGCAGGTTTGGCCGGAAGCGACCCTGGCGGTGCCGCAGCTCACCGACGCATCGGGCCAGCTCCAGGTCAACTACAGCTGGCCGCGTGACGCCTGGACGCCGAAATCCGGCGAGGCCACCGGGGTGCTCAACGTGGGCTACGCCTGCGCGGCCGTGATGTTGATCCGCATGGAACGGCTGGCGCCCATCGGCTTCTTCGATCCGCTGTTCTTCCTCTACTACGAGGACGAGGATCTGTGCCTGCGGGTGTTCCAGGCGCGCGGGCAGATCCTGGTGCTGCCGGACGTGCGTGTGACCCATCTGTCGCGCGGCTCGGTCAAGGGCGACCGGCCCTGGCTGGCCGAGTACGGGCGGGGCTTTCACCATGCCCAGTCCAAGCTGCTCTTCACCTGGAAACACGCCGGGGTGGACGCTGCCCGGCGCCAGCGCCGGCGCGTGCTGGCCTCCTCGGTGCTGAACGTGCTGGCGCGCGTGCTGCTGCCGTCGCCGCGGCACCTGGCCCGCGCCTGGGGACGTTTTCAGGGCCTGCGCGCGCTGAACCTCGAGGCGCTGGCGCGCGAGCGTGCCCTTGCGGGTTGACGCAGAACCAAAGGATGGATCCATGGCCGAGCTTGCACCCGCCACATCGCCGACCCTCACCATCGCCGTGCTGGCCAAGAACGAGGCGCACCAGATCGGTCGTTGCCTGCGCAGCGCAGCGTTTGCGCAAGAGGTGATCGTCGTCGACAGTGGCAGCACCGACGACACGGTGGCCATTGCACAGAGCCTTGGCGCCAGGACCTTCGTCCACGCCGACTGGCAGGGTTTCGCGGTCCAGCGCAACCGGCTGCTGCAGCACGCCACCGGTGATTACATCTTCTTTCTCGATGCCGACGAAGAAATCACACCCGCGCTCCAGGCCGAAATCCAGGCGGCGGTGCGCTCGGGCGCGCGCGCGGTCTGGAAGATCGAATGGAGCGTGGTCGCCTACGGCAAGGAGCTGAAGCACTTCCTGTCGCAATCGAGCCTGGAGCGGCTGTTCCGCCGCGACATGATCGTGCGCTACGAAGGCGCGGTGCATGAGCACGCCGTGCTGACCGAGCCCGGCGCACCGCGGCACGTGATGCGCGCGCGCCTGCGGCATTTCTCGCGCCAGTCGATCCACGGCAGCCTCAACAAGCTCACGCAGTACGCGATGCTGGGCGCGGCCAAACGCGCGGAGCAAGGCAAGCAAGGCGGTGTGCTGCGGGGCCTGGCTTCGGGGCTGGCGATCTTCATCCGGCTGTACATCCTGCGCCTGGGCTTCACGGGCGGCGGAGCGGGCTTCCTGTTCTGCTTCTTCATCGCGCTGGAGTGTTTCTTCCGCTACGCGGCCCTGCACTACGACCGCGACCGCCTGACGACGGACGTGGGGCGTTGACAAGGACTGACAAAACTGCGGGTTATTGAAACCCTCAATTTACTGGTATGGCACCATTCTTGGGTATGACCGATCACATGAAAGAAAGACTTGACTACTTCGCAAAAGTTTGCGCTGTCGCGCTGTTCTTTGTTTTCCCATTTTCCCTGGCATTGGGAAACGTGTTGATGGTCTTGACGGCGCTATTCTGGCTTCTTTCGGGTGACTATCGGCGGAAATGGACGGTACTGCGCAAATACCCTGTCGTATGGGCTGCCATATTTCTTTACGGACTCGTATTGATCGGCGCTACCTATAGCAGCGCCTCGGGCACTGATATTCAAGGCGTTGTCATCAAGTACAGTAAATTGTTGATCATGGTCTTCCTGATCGCTTTGCTGCATGGATCTGCTTGGAGAGAACGTTGCCTTGATGCCTTTGTCGGGGGTGTATTGGTTGCTCTTGCCACTGTGTACCTCACAGTTTGGTGGGAAGTGCCATGGGCTGTTACGAAAGACAAAGGTTGGGGCGGTGAGCATGTCGCATTCGGAGACCGTATCACTCAGTCAATCATCATGTCATTTTTCGTGTTGATCGCACTTACAAGAGCGAAGGCGACCAAATCAGTCGGCTGGAGAGCATGGTGGTGCGTGATTTCATTTCTGGCGTCTTTGAGTATGATTCACCTATCGACAGGACGAACCGGATATTTGTTGTTGACAGTTGCGTTGGTTGTATTTTCCCTTTCCTTTGACCAAATTCACAAACGATTTGCATCTCTGGGCTTGCTTCTGGGTGCGTTGGTTTTGATGGGATTGACGTCGCAAACGCTTCAAGAGAGGGTAGAAAAAGGGATTCATGAAGCGAAAACCTACGACTCGATGGAAGTCACCAGTATTGGTGGACGCATCAACTTCTGGAGATACAGTTGGGAGTTGATTGAAAAACGACCGTGGTTTGGATGGGGGACCGGAAGCTATCATGATCAATGGTGTGTTGTTACCTCCAACATTCCAGACTGGTGCACTTTCGGTCGATGGCATCCACACAATCAATTTCTACATTTGTGGGTGGAAAATGGAATTTTTTCAGTCGTCTTGTTTTTAATTTTGGTGTGTGCACCCCTGATGAGGGCTCGGCATGAATCCAAATATCCTCAATTGCTATGGGGATTCAGTATCATTCTATTGACCGACAGCTTGATCAACGCGCCGCTTTGGAATTCCAGGGAGGCTCATTTTTTTCTATTCATGATGGCCTTCTTGGTGACGGAACCCGTTCCGAGTTCATCAGAAAACAGCTCGTATGATTCTACGGATGCCAAAGCGGCTTGAGGACTCCATTGTGCGTCGCCGGTTCCCATTCGACGTTCCGCTTCGAACTCCAATGCTGATTCAGGGGGGGCGGGGGAAGTCAGCGCATTTGATTGGGGAGTCAACCAAGGCGACCGATATCTGGTTGACGCTATTTGGACTGGAGCGCCTGTTGGTGCAATCGGTATCGCGCTCAAGTCGGGGTCGCTTTTCGCGGTCGCACATCGGGCATTATTTCGATGGGACCAACAGATGTATGAGTGGTGTTTGGTTTTTAATTTGAGTCTTTTACTATGGTCATGCTGAGGTTTCTTAATATCGGCAACCGTTCGGGGCCGGAAGATGGCTACAGATGGCGATTTGATGAGATTGCAAAATATTCCATGGTTGGTCTGTTCTTTTCGTTTCCAGTTGCGTTGGGTCTTGCTAATTTGCTTTCCGCTATGGTGTTGGTCAGTTGGGTTCTAGCTGGAAATTATTCGAAACGTTGGCGCGTGATAAAGCAAAATTCACTCGTATTGCCATTGATTTTATTGTATGGGTGGATTCTTGTGGGTGGTATTTATGCCGATGCCTTGCCAAAAGATATTGGCCTGCATTTTTCCAAATACAGCAAACTGTTGCTTGCAGTCATTTTGATATCATTGCTGGACGAGCCTCATTGGCGTCTACGTTGTTGGCGTGCATTTGCTGTCGCGATGTTGTTTATATTGGGATCCGTCTATGCCAATATTTGGTTTGATTTGCCTTGGTCTGCTACGCATGCGCAGGGTTGGGGTGTGGATCATCATGTGATCGGTGACTACATCACGCAAAATGTGATGATGTCTTTCTTTGTTGTCTTGTTGATTCAGTATGCAAGAAATGAAAAACATAACAAGAGACAAGTCTTTTTGTATCTCGTTGCATTTTTGGCCGTGTTGAGTATTACTCATCTTTCGCAAGGACGGACCGGCTACGTAGTGATGGCAATTGCTTTGCTGGTTTTTGCCATCAAGGCCGCCCCGAAGCATCACAAATTGTTCGGGGTCGGGGTAGTGGGATTAACATTGGTTTTAGCTATTGCGACTTCCCAAGGAATGCTTGGGCGTTTCGAGTTGGCGTTCGTAGAGGCTAAGCGCTCCAATGTGGATAGTACGTCGTCTATAGGGCATCGAATCCACGATTATCGAAAGACACCGGAACTGATCAAGCAAAGTCCCGTATTTGGATTGGGAACCGGTGCCTACCACACCCAAATTTGTAAAGTCTTAGATGATCCAACACAGTGTTTCCGGCACAGTTGGCACCCGCACAATCAGTTCCTCTTCTTCTGGGCGGACAACGGCTTGGTTGGGCTGGCACTGTTTGTTTTCCTGCTATATCGTCTGGGAGAACATGCGCGGAAGTCTCGCAAGAGTGAGGCAGCGGTCTTCTTGTCATTCACAGCAATCCTGATCGTTGACAGCATGATCAATTCACCCCTCTGGAGCGCACGGGAGAGCCATTTCTTTTTATTCATGATGGCACTCCTGACGGCTTCCGGCGCCGACCTGTTCCGGTGGCCTCTGGCATCGCAACGCTCCATCACTGGCGAGCGGACTGCCGATGTGGCGTGAATAGGGCGGAAGCGCCCATGCACATCCTGTTCGTCAACCAGGCGCCGATTCCCGTGTATGCCTACGGCGGCACCGAACGTGTGATCTGGGACCTGGGCAAGAGCCTGGCGCGACTGGGCCACCGGGTCAGCTATCTGGTGCCGCCGGGCTCGCATTGCGACTTCGCGCAGGTGCTGGCGATCCGCGAGGGCGCCAGCTGGGCCGAGCAGGTTCCATCCGACGTCGATCTGGTGCATTTCCAGTTCGACCCCCAAGGCCTGGAGTCGCTGGGCAAGCCCTGCCTGATGACCCAGCATGGCAATTCCGAGCCCGGCGTGCCGCTGCCGCTGAACACCTTGTTTGTCTCGCGCAACCATGCCGAGCGCCACGGCTCCACCGAATTCGTGCACAACGGCCTGGACTGGGACGCTTACGGAGCGGTCGATTTCGAACGTCCTCGGCCCTATTTTCACTTCCTGGGCAAGGCCGCCTGGCGCGTGAAGAACGTGCAAGGCGCGATCGACGTGGCCCTGGACGCCGGGGCCGAGCTGAGGGTGCTCGGCGGCACCCGGCTCAACCTCAAGCGCGGCTTTCGCTTCACCTGGTCCCGGCGGGTGACGTTCGCCGGCATGGTCGGCGGCGCCGAGAAAATGAGCCTGATCAACGGTTCGCGCGGCCTGATTCTGCCGGTGCTCTGGCACGAGCCGTTCGGCCTGGCGGTGATCGAGAGCCTGTATTTCGGCTGCCCGGTGTTCGCCACGCCCTACGGCGCCCTGCCCGAGCTCGTGCCGCCACAGTGCGGCGTGCTCTCGTCCAGCCGCGCGGTGCTGGCTGAGGCGGTGCGTGAGCGCCGCTTCGATGCGCGCGCCTGCCACCGGCACGCGGTGGACCACTTCAGCGCGGCGGCGATGGCCCGGGGCTATCTGGAGAAATACCAGCGCATCCTCGACGGCGAAACCCTGCACGCCACGCCGCCGGCCATGACCGCCAGCGCCAAGGCCTTGCCCTGGCTGGCCTGAGAAAACACGGGTGGGCTGAAGAGATCAGTCCGCCATGCGCGGCAGCCGCACCGTGAAACAGGCGCCACCGCCCTCGCGGGCTTCGCAGCGAACGGTGCCGCCATGCCGCTCGGCGATCGACTTGACCAGCGCCAGGCCCAAACCGACGCCGCCCTCGCGCTCGCTGGCGCCCGGGAGGCGGTAGAAGGGTTCGAAGATGCGCTCGCGCAGCTCGGGCGGCACACCGGGGCCGCGGTCGCAGACCTGCAACAGGGCCTGCGAACCCTCGTGGCCGACGATCACCGTGATGCCGGCTGCGCCGCCGTAGCGCCGGGCGTTCTCCAGCAGGTTGCGCACCAGCCGGCGCATCAGCTTGGCCACGCCGGGCACGAGCAGGCTGTCCACGCCCCCGGTCAGCTCCAGCTCGGCGCCGGCGCGCGCGCTTTCTTCCACCGCCAGGCCCAGCAGGTCGATGGTTTCCACCGTGCCCAGGTCGGCCTCGCGGGCATCGAGCCGGCTGGCCAGCAGGATCTCGTCAATCAGCTGGTCGAGTTCGGCGATGTTGCGCGAGATTTCCTCTCGGAACGCGGGCGCGGGCTGAGCGCCCATCAGCTCCATGCCCATGCGGATGCGGGTCAGCGGCGAGCGCAACTCGTGCGACGCGTTGGCCAGCAGCGACTTCTGCGAGGTCAGCAAGCGCTGCTGGGTCGCCATCAACGTTTCGACGCGCTCGGCCGCGGCGTTGAAGCGCGCGGACAGGTCGGCCACCTCGTCCTCGCCGAACACCGGCACCCGTGCGGTCAGGTCGCCATCGCCCCAGCGTTGCACGCCGCGCTGCAAGGTCTCCAGCCGTTGCGTCAGCCGACGCACGATGGGGTACACGCCCAGCGCCACCGCGACGCTGACCACCGCGAGCAACCAGAGGAATCCATAGGGGGGGCGGGTCCAGTAGGGCGCGGGTGAAGGCGGCGGTCCACCTCCGCCGCCGCCACCACCACCACCACCGCCGCCGCCCATGCGGTTCTGACGGGGTGGCATTTGCAGCAACAGCTGCTGGCCGTCGGCCAGGGTCACGTTGAACACCAGCCCCATGCCGAGACCGAGCCGGTGGCCGGGAACGGCGCTGGCGGTGCCGATCAGATCGCCGTCCGCGTTGCGCACCAGGATTTCGCGCGGCGTGGGCGGTGGCGTGTTGTATTCGGCCGCCACGCGCCAGGCCCAGCCGACCACCAGCGTCAGCACCGCCACCCCGGCGACCACGGCCAGCCAGATCCGCAGGTACAGGCGGCGGGAAAAAGCAGAAAACAGTCCCATGGAACTATTCCTGTTGCCGCGCGAAGACGTAGCCGACGCCGCGCACGGTCAGGATGCGTTTCGGGGCCTTCACATCGTGCTCGATCGCTGCGCGGATGCGTCCCATGTGCACGTCGATCGAGCGGTCGAAGGCTTCGAGTTCGCGGCCGCGCACGGCTTCCATGATCTGGTCGCGGGTCAGCACCCGGCCCGCCCGCTCGGCCAGCGCCACCAGCAGGTCGAACTGGTAGGAGGTGAGTTCACAGGGGGCGCCGGCCACGGTCACGGTCCGGGCGTCGCGGTCGATTTCGAGCGATCCGAAGCGCATCACCTGCGGCGCCGCCGCCGGGGTGTCGGTGTGCCGGCGCAGCACCGCGCGGATGCGTGCCAGCAACTCGCGCGGCTCGAAGGGTTTGGGCAGGTAGTCGTCGGCGCCCAACTCCAGGCCGACAATGCGGTCCATCGGGTCGCCCTTGGCGGTCAGCATCAGGATCGGGGTGCGGGCCGTCTCGCCCGGCAGCCCGCGGATGCGGCGGCACACGTCCAGGCCGTCGATGTCGGGCAGCATCAGGTCGAGGATCACGAGGTCGGGCGCGTCGGCCTGCACGCGCGCCAGGCCGCTCAGGCCGTCGGCCGCATGCGAGAAAGCGAAACCCGAGGCGGCCAGGTATTCGCCCACCATCGCGGCCAGGCGGCCATCGTCTTCGATCATCAACAGGCGCGAGCTCATGGGTCCAGTGTAAACAGCAGGGGGCTGGCGCCATGATGGACGGGCCGCACTGCCGCGGCTTGAAGCGGCGGTAAAGTTGCGTAAATGAGCCCCCCGCCCCCCGCACCGTCCACAGGCGCCCTGCCGGCATCCACCGATTCCCCGCCAGCCTGGCAGGTGCTGGACGACCTGCTGCTGCATCACAGCGGCTGCCATCCGGACGGCGCGGCGCTGGGTTTCGAGGGCCGCACGTTCACCTACGGCAAACTTGCCCGCCGCGTCGAACGCGCCAGCGCCCGGCTGTGGCACGAGTGGGGGGTGCGCGCCGGCGACCGGGTTGCGTGGCTGGGGCTGAACCATCCGGACCAGCTCACCCTGCTGTTCGCACTGGCGCGCATCGGCGCGATGCTGGTGCCGCTGAACTTTCGCCTGGCGAGCGCCGAATGGCAGGCGGTGCTGGCCGACTGCACACCGGTGCGCCTGCTTCACGACGCCGCCTGGGCCGACGCCGCCCAGGCCCTGGCCCAGGCGGCGGGCCTGCCCGCGCAACCCATCGACGCCCTGATCGCCACCCCGGCGCCGGGCGATGCCCCGGTCCACGCCGCACCTGAGTGCCCGGCGTTGCTGGTCTACACCTCGGGCACCACCGGCCTGCCGAAGGGCGCGGTGCACACGCAGGCCAACCTGCTGGCCAACATGGCTGCGGCCGCGCAGGTCCAGGCGCTGACCGGCCAGGACCGGGTGCTCACGGTGCTGCCGCTGTTCCACGTTGGGGGCCTGTGCATCCAGACGCTGCCGGCGCTGTACGCCGGGGCCACGGTGCTGCTGCACGCCCGCTTCGACGCCGGCGCGACGCTGGACGCCATCGGGCGTGAGCGACCGACGCTTACCTTGCAGGTGCCGGCGACGATGAAGGCACTGATCGAACACCCGGGCTGGGCGACGACCGACCTGTCGAGCCTGCGCGCGGTCTGGGCCGGCTCCAGCACGCTGCCCGCCACGCTGGTGCAAGCCTTTCTGGCGCGCGGTGTGCCGCTGTGCAACGTGTACGGCGCCACCGAGACCGGGCCCTTTTCCATCGCACTGGGGCCGGCCCACGCGGCCAGCCATATCGGTGGCTGCGGCTGGCCGGCGCGCGGCGTCGAGGTGCGCCTGGCCGGCGTGCGAGACGGCGTGGGCGAGCTGCTGCTGCGCGCGCCGAGCGTGGTGCGCCGCTATTGGCCGGACCAGGCGGCGGTCGATGCCGAAGGCTGGTTCCACAGTGGCGACCTCGCGCGCCAGGCTGCGGACGGCAGCTACACCG
>ERZ1645187.4387-NODE-4387-length-11404-cov-5.117632_pt1 | contig 11404 bp, 8 predicted proteins | sample MGYA00575352_ERZ1645187 | MGnify/ENA primary metagenome ERZ1645187 (study PRJEB40837, sample SAMN11349314) | freshwater sediment metagenome | isolation source: river sediment | host: Sediment | place: India: Wazaribad , New Delhi | collected 2017-02-21 ... | reverse complement strand
CAACCATCAACGTAGTGAACGTAAGAGCCTTCATCCGCGATGATCAGTGTGCGCTCAAACTGCCCCATGGCTTCCGTGTTGATACGGAAGTAGGCCTGAAGCGGGATCTCAACATGTACGCCCGGCGGCACATAGATAAAGGAGCCACCCGACCAGGCTGCGGTGTTCAGCGAGGCAAACTTGTTGTCACCTGCTGGAACCGACTTGCCAAAGTACTTCTGGAACAGTTCCGGGTACTCACGAAGACCACTGTCGGTATCGAGGAAGATGACACCCTGGGCCTCAAGGTCTTCCTGAATCTGCTGGTAAACGACCTCGGACTCATACTGGGCGGCCACGCCCGCGACCAGACGCTTCTTTTCAGCGTCCGGGATCCCTAGCCGGTCGTAGGTGTTCCGAATGTCCTCAGGAAGGTCTTCCCACGACTGCACCTGACGGTCAGTTGAACGCACAAAGTACTTGAAGTCATCAAAGTTGATGCTGCTGAGGTCGGGACCCCATGTCGGCATTGGCTTGCGCTCGAAGAGGTTCAGCGCCTTGAGGCGCCGTTCCAGCATCCACTCTGGCTCACCCTTGGTCTCCGAAATGTAGCGGACAATGCCCTCATTGATTCCCTTGGGAACGCCCTGAGAGTAGTCGTCACTATCGCGCCACCCGTACTCGTAGGCGCCAATACTGTCGATGATCTCATCATCAGACAGCGGCGCCTTAGGAGCGAGGGTCTCGATTGACTGCGTCATAGATTCCTTCTTTTCGATTCTGTTTCAGTTACCCAAGTCGTCTTGTTGTCACTCATGTTTGCCTCAATGCCATGTTTTTCCGAGGGCGAGCCGCCGGCATGCCGATCGGAATGTGTGTTGTGCAGACATGTCCGCCCTGGGCCAGGGTCGACAGTCTCTGGACGTGAACGTCAAGGATGCGGCTGAATGCGGCCAGTTCTGCGTCGCACATTTGCGGGAAGTCAGCTGCAACATGCTCAATCGGGCAGTGCCCCTGGCACAATTGGATCGCAAAGTCGCCGTTACCGATTGGGCGGATGCTTGCCGCATACCCGTCTTCGGTCAAGGCCGAGGCCAACGCCTCTGCCCGCAGGCGTGGATTGGTTCCAGCAGCGCGAACCACCGGGGTGTAGCGCCGCTCAATCTCACGGGAACGAGATGCCGCAAAACCGTCAATCAGCTCTTCCCCCGCTGCTTTCGACATGTACGACAGGGCCTTCGTGGCTAGTTCCATGTAGCCATCCTGGAGGCGTTCCCGGCCCCCATCGGTTGCGACGTAGTGGCGCGCAGGGCGCCCTCGTCCACGCTTCGACAGGGAAGCAACTTCGTGTTCGCGAATCTCCCCGGACTCTTCCAACGACGTGATGTGCCTGCGCACGGCAGCCGTGGTGAGCCCCAGGAACCGGGAAATAGCACCGGCAGTTACCGGTCCGTTCTCAATCACCAGGTTGCGGACCATTTGCCTCGTTCCCGTGTCCCGGGCTGCATCGCGGGTCTTTGTAGTCGAGTCTTCACCCATCATGGCCCCCGTTCGCGCAATCGTTCTGCCAAGCCATCACAGGATGCAGTCATCTAAGACCGCTGTGTAGGCTTCCGAAACAGTCTAGCCGATTTTCGAAACACAGCTATTGGCAAAACCTCACGTTTGACCACATTGTGGCAAGGGACCTCTGACTCAGGACCGCGCAACCATGCGGATTACTCCGCCTTGGCCGGGCTTTCGAGGGCGGAAGCCTGCCGCATTATGGCGGCCTTCACAAATTCCGTAAATAGTGGATGCGGGCTAGTAGGACGCGACTTAAACTCCGGGCGCGCCTGGGTTCCAATGTAGAAAGGATGCTGCTCTTCATCCATCTCCACGAACTCAACCAGCGAGCCATCCGGCGAGAAGCCGCTGAAGCGCAGGCCAACGCCAGCGAGGGCGTCCTCGTACTCCCGGTTGATTTCAGCACTCTGGTGGTGCCGTTCGCTGATCAAAGTCTCACCGTAAATGCGCTGCACACGCGAACCTTCGACAAGGGCAGCCGGATAGGCTCCCGCCCTCATCCCCGTCTTCCGGTTGGTGCCGTCCTCAGCCTGCTGGACAACGACCTCGTTCTCAATGATGAGCGGGTGGTCTGCTGCGTCTCCCGAAACCGGAACGTCAGCCAGAACTTCCTTCGCGGCATCAATGACCATGCACTGAGCGCCAAGCCCAATCCCCAGAACAGGAACGTTGTTCTTTCGCGCCCACTCCAACGCGCCGAGGACGCCCCCGATCTTTTCATTCCCGAATGTTCCGGGAAGGAGGATGCCGTCAACATCAGCCAGCGCCTTCGCAGCAGCTTCTGGGGTAGCGCACTTGTCGGCGCGGATCCACCGGGTCTTCACGCGGCAGTCATTCGCAAAACCGCCAGCCTTGAGCGCTTCCGTAGCGGACAGGTAGGCATCTTGAAGTTCGGTGTACTTGCCAACCAGGGCAATCTCGACCTGATGCAGAGGTGAATTGACGCGTCGCAACAGGTCATCCCAGCGCGTCCAGTCGACGTCGTGGAAGAGCAGGTCGAGGCGTCGCACCACAAACGCATCCAAACCCTGCCGGTGCAAAACCTTCGGGACCGCGTACAGGGACGAAGCATCCGGGCAGAGGATAACGCCCTCAAGGTCGACGTCGCACATCATTGAGACTTTGCGCTTGATGGAATCTGGAACCTCAACCTCGGTACGCAACACGATGACGTCCGGCTGGATACCCACGGACCGTAGTGTCGCGACGGAATGCTGGGTGGGCTTTGTCTTGATCTCTCCCGCAGCCTGCACGTACGGCAACAGGGAAACGTGGATGAACATGCAGTTGTCGCGACCTAGTTCACGTCGCACCTGACGGGCCGCCTCAAGGTAGGGCGCCTCCTCAATGTCGCCGACCGTTCCACCAATCTCCGTAATGATGACGTCGGGGGCGGGGCTCCCGTCGGTGGGCTCAGCCTGGATACGCATCCGCCGAGCAATCTCATTGGTGACGTGAGGGATGACCTGCACGGTCTCTCCCCCATAGAGTCCGCGTCGGTCATTGGCGAGGACGGAAGAGTAAACCTTCCCCGTCGTCGCGTTGGCTCCCCCGGACAGTGAGACGTTGAGGAAACGTTCGTAGTGGCCGATGTCGAGGTCGGTTTCCGACCCGTCCTCGGTCACAAATACTTCACCGTGCTGGAAGGGGTCCATCAGTCCGGGATCAACGTTGAGGTATGGGTCAAGTTTCTGCATCACCACGTGCAGGCCGCGGGCGCGAAGAAGCATACCTAAAGATGAGGCAGTGAGTCCCTTACCCAGGGAGGAAACAACACCCCCGGTAACAAAAATCTGTTTTGTGACGTGACTATTGCCTGAAGAAAGCCCGTTGGAGGGGCGGGGAGAGTCATTGACCATGGACCCTAATTCTACGCTGTGACCAGGGGGTAAAACGACTCGCTTCAAGCCCAGTCCGTCACGTTGTGGCGGCTATGGAAGAGGTGCTAGCACTTCGAGCGCGCCAGATTGGGTCCCGTACGACCCCGTAGCCCCTGAAGCTAGGGTCAGGACAGCGTTGAGGGCACCCATTGGGCTTCCTCCCCTATCAGCTGTCGCCAGCGGGGAACCCGCTTCGCGGAGAACTGCGATGAACTGGTCGGCCGTGGCGGCCTGTCCCACAGCTATCGCCTGCACACTCGCGTCAGCAAATGCGGTGCCGAGGGCGATCCACCCGTCACGGGTCAGGGGCGCCACGGAGACGGCCGCATCCCCACCGGCCTCGTTCCCTGACTGAGTTTGATCAACCCCGGCAGGGCGTTCACTTCCGGCTCCCACCAGCATGAGCCCATCCGCGAGCTCGGTCGGCAGGGCGACAACCAGGGGCGTGGCCTCATCGGTCAGCATCCCACCAATAAGTTCCGCGTCCGGGCTGTCCACTGTCAACGTTTCTACCAAGCCTGTCGCGAGCACGGCGGCTGGAGACGGATCCGCGGGCCGCCCTGCTAGGTACGAAGAGACTGGAGACGCCAGGGTTTCTCGGTAGGTATTGGCATCCTGAGAGACGAAGGCCTCCGTAAGTTCAACGGGACCCAACACTTGTGCGCCAGCCTGCTCAAGCGCGCTTGTTGCAACATCAACATCTGCGCTGGTCGCGTCCGGGAGGACAACCACTGCGATGTTCTTGCCAGACATGGTCCCCGGGAGGACCTGCTCGGCCAGGGCGGAAGCAAGCTCCTGCCCTGCCTCACCTTCCGCCGAGGCCGCTGCCAGTTCCTCTTGAAGATCGGCAACCGAAGCCACAGCCGCCTCATCTGAGCCGACGTTGCTAATGGCATTTTGCAGCGGGCCAGCCCCAAGGACAACCCCAACTGCAAGCGCCAAGAACACGCCAATCAGTGAAACCAGATGGTAGCGAAAGTTGATCATGAGCGGACCTTCCGAGCGGTGACTTTCGTGATTTGGGGCTGGCTATCGTGACCGTGCAGGCCTGCCATCACCCGCGGAGATAGGAAAGAACGGCCCAACATTGGAAGGACGCCTGCGCCGGCGACCCCGAACAGTCCGGAGCCAAGTGGGGTAAACAGGAAGGCTGCTACCGCGGCCGCCAGGGCGGCAACAAGCAGCAGTGCAAGCCACCATCCGGACAGACGAGGACGGTAGACGGCAAGCAGTGCGTCGAGGGAGAGCAGTCGGTCCCGCAGCTGCGCTGCGACAAGCACGCTGCCCGTGGTTTCCAGGCCGCTTCGGTCGATGAACTGGGTGAGGGTGCGCGGCGCGGAGCAGTCCACGACCGCCGCTGCACCGTTGCTGGCTGCGAACAGCATCGCGACGTCGGTGCCTGACAGGCCCGTGAGAACCGCGTCGAAGTCAACGGAGTGTCGTTTCAGCATTTCTCGTGCCGGAATGACTTCGTCCGCGCTGGGTACCACTACTTGACGGACCTTTTTCAGGAGGCGCGCCTCAACGTCCCTTGGGTCACCGACCAGGACCGTTGGTTTCAAACCTACCTGTGCCAAGGCATTTGCCCCCGTCCCAACAGCGATGATGACGGGGTTGTGGTCGCCAACGAACTGGCGTAGGGGTGTCTTTTGAGCGGTGAGGTCGGACGTGGGGGTGGCGATCAGAACAATCCTTCCCTCCATTTTGACTCGGGATGAAGGTAGCCCCACTCCGTCAACAATCAGGGGCTGTTCGGATGCGAAGTCGCGTGATGCAGAGAGGGCGTAGGCGCCAACCTTACTCACGAGCCGCTCTTGCACGCCTGTTGCGTCCTCGTTTGCGTCGCGAGTGCTGACCCGTCGTCCGGAAGCGAGTAGGCCCTCCTTCGTTGAGACGTCCGCATCTGTGATGTCGAGGACGGCTCCATCTCGGACATCCAAAATGTCGTTGCCGAGGTCGTCAATGACCGTCACTCCGCGGTCTAGGAGGGCTGCGGTCCCTGTTGCGAGGGCGCGACCCGTTGACCCCTTCGCCGCATTGAGGACGGCCCTTGGGTTGTAAGAGAGGAGTGTGTGCGCGGCTTCAAAGTCTAAGTCGGGTGCGTCGACGATGAGGATCGTGCCGGGTGGGGGCGCTTGAAGGAAGCGTCCGTGGCGGTCGGCGACCTGAGCGCGGGCCGAGAACGATTGGGGGGATGCCGTAGTCACGATGTCGATTCTTCCACGTTGCCTGCTCTTTCCAGTTTGAGGGCGTGTCGGCGTGCCGCGCCCTCCTTGTCGTCACCGCCCAGCATTCGCACAATCTCATCGGTCTTGTCTTCATTGCTGACGGGGCGCACCCTTGCGGTTCCATCACTTTTCTCAACGACGAAGTTGGCGTCGGCGAGGGCGGCCACCTGGGGCAGGTGCGTGACGACGATGACCTGATGAAAATCAGCTAGGGCCTTAAGTCGCGCCCCAACCTGGTTTGCTGTCAGGCCACCGATTCCGGCGTCGACCTCGTCAAACACCATGGTTTGTGGTGTTTGATCGGTGGCGAGGACGACCTCGATGGCAAGCATGATGCGTGACAGTTCCCCGCCGGAGGCGCCCTCGTCCAGAGGAGTTGCTGGAGCATTGGGGTGGGGCTGCAGCAGCATCTGTACGCGGTCTTGCCCCGAAGCGGAAAGCTCAGTCGTGCTCACTTCAACAATGACGCGAGCATTGGCGAGTGCCAGTGCAGCAAGTTCCCCGTTGACCTTCTTCCCGAGGTCTTCGGCGGCAAGCCGCCTTGATGCCGACAGGTTTTCAGCGAGTTTTTGAAGCTCCTGCTCAGCCGCTTCTAGGGCAAGCCGGGCGGCCTGCGGATCCCCTTCAACCCCCTCAAGTTCACCGATGCGCGTCTTGGCGGTTTCGCACCAGGCAAGCAGTTCCGCCGCGTCACGCGCGCGCCCTCGGCACAGTTCCGTGAGGGTTGCGCGACGTTCATGGAGGCGAGCAAGTTCATCTGGATCATCAAAGAGGACCTCGCCGTAGTCGCGTAAATCAGAGATCAGCTCATTGATCTCCGCGTCCATGGACTGCGCCCTCCGACTGTATTCCTCCAGTTGCGGATCGAGGTAGGAGGCCTTGAGGAGAACGTCAACAACGGAACCCAGCAAGTCAGCCACGGCCGCTTCGGATCCGAATCCCTCACCCGTCAGTGTCGCAAGCGCCCCACTCGATGCGGACCTCAACTGTTCAACGTTGGAGAGCCTGTCGATTGCTGAGTCCAGCTGCACCTCTTCATCCGGGGAAGGATCCAATGCTGTGACCTCGTCGGTGACTTCACGCAGGTAGCGCAGTTCCACTTCGAGGCGATCCTTATCGGCCTCCAGTTGTGCTGTGCGGGCCCGCAGGTTTGTGACTGTGGCCCACTGCTGCTGATAGTCGGCCAACAGCTGGTCGTGTGGTGGCGGGGCATAGCGGTCCAGCAGCTCCCTCTGGTGGGTTGGTGATTTCAGGCGCCACTGGTCGGCCTGCCCGTGGATCGTGATTAGGCTCCCTGCCGTGTCGGCCAGGGCCCTGGCTGGGACGGGTCGTCCGGAAATTGCAGCGCGTGAACGCGAGGGGGTGACAGTGCGCGCGAAGGCTACTTCGCCCTCGTCGACCTGGAATCCCGCTTCCTCCAGGTCGTTTGCAACAGCGGTGGGAACGGAGATTATTGCGTCAACTTCAGTGCGGCCGCGTCCCGTCTTGATGATTCTGGGTTCGGCGCGCCCGCCTGTGAGGAGGCGAAGAGCCGTGAGGAGCATGGTCTTCCCCGCACCGGTTTCACCCGTTATTGCAGTGAGTCCGCCCCCCAGCTCCAGTTCGCAGTCTTCAAGTAACGCCAAACCAGACACGCGCAGATCAGTCAGCATTGATATGTTCCTCTGCCGCTTCCTCACTTCCCATCGTCGCCACGCCCTCGGCGCGCCAGCCGACGACCGGAAGGTTGAACTTGCTGACGAGGCGAGCGGCGAAAGGTGTGTCGTCGAGGCGCACCAGCTTGATGGGCTGTGATCCCGCAGTAACTTCAATACGCGACCCCGGTGGGGCGACCACTTCGCGACGCCCATCCAACCACACGGTTGGGGCAACGCGGTTGGATTCGAGGACGCCCACCTCCAAGTGTGAGGTCGGGGCGACAACCAGCGGCCTCGTAAACAACCCGTGAGCGGCAAGCGGAGCCATGACGATTGCCTGCGTTTCAGGCCAAACCACGGGACCACCGGAAGAGAACGCGTAAGCTGTCGAACCCGTTGGCGTCGCCAAAATGATGCCGTCCGCAGCGTAGGTGGAGACAACCTGTCCGTCGACCACGAAGGCGAACTCTGCGGGGTGGGCGTTATCGGAATGCAGAACAACGGCGTCGTTGAGCGCCCAGTCATCGCGGACGGCTCCGTCCGGGCTGACTATCCGCACTTCCAAGGTCATGCGAGGGTCAATTCCGTAGTCACCGGCGGCAATCTGCCGCAAGACGAACCCGATTGAGTCAGCAGTAGTTTCGGTGAGGAAACCCATGTGCCCAAAGTTGATGCCCAGAAGGGGGACGTCCTCCCGGTAAGCAATCTCAGCGGCTTTCAGAAGCGTCCCATCTCCACCAAGCGTGAGGATGAGGTCTGGCTTTTCCTCAAGGACGAGGGCGTCAAAGTTGGCGTCACCATCCATGATGTCGGCAACATCGATCAGTTCGATGTCTAGTTCTTCGGCGTGGCGATGCAGCCGCTTCGCGGCCTTGCGGACATCGTCGCGGTGCATATGGCGAACAACAAGGATCCTCATTGTGTCGACTCAATCCCTTCCTGAGGGCCATTCTCCACGGCCGCGCGGATCGCATCTGCAAGGTCACTTCCGCTTATTGGCGTCAGCGAACCGCGTTTGACTACCGTATCGGGGGCTAATGCCAGAAAGTATTCCACGTTACCGGCGGGACCTGGCAGTGGCGATGGCGCTACCCCCACCACGTGCAGGCCAACGCCCTCGGCAAACTCTGCGACCTGGGTGACTGCCTCAATGCGTAGTTCTGGGTCACGGACCACTCCCCCGGAACCAACACGGCCTTTCCCGACCTCGAACTGGGGTTTCACCATGAGGATCTGCAACGCATTGGGGGCGCATCGGGCCAGGTTGTCGATCACTTTGGTCAGGGAAATGAACGACAGGTCTGAAACCACCAGGGTGGGGGCAGCGCCACTTTCGGACAGCACCTGTTCGGGGGTGAGGTGGCGAATATTTGTGCGCTCGAGGACTTCCACCCGGGGGTCTTCACGCAGTTTCCACGCCAACTGCCCGTAACCCACGTCGACTGCAACCACGGACTCCACGCCCCGGCTCAGCAGCACTTCGGTGAAACCGCCGGTGGATGCTCCAGCATCCAAACAGCGTTGCCCGTCAAGGGGTGGCAACATGGCCTCAAACGCGTCGAGGGCACCCAGTAGTTTGTGCGCCCCCCTGGAAACCCAATCCTGTTCGGGGGCAGCAACTACTTCGAGTGCAACGGAGTCCTCAACCTGCGTGGCCGGTTTGGTTGCGGTCATCCCGGCGACTGTGACGCGGCCAGACGCAATCAACTGCTGCGCAACCGTCCTCGACTCTGCGAGGTGGCGGCGCACCAGTTCTGCATCTAGCCGGCGTCTGGTCATTGCACCTTCAGCGACGCGAGTTCTTCACGCAGCTCTTTCTCAAGGGCGCGCAGACCTCCCAGCTCACTGTTGAGGCGCTGCAGAACATCCGTGCCTTCAGGCGCACGAAGCGCTTCGACAGGCAGCGGATTCTCCAGCGCTTCAGCGAGGCTGTTTTCAGTCATCGCTACCGTCGCCGTCCTCGACAGTGTCTTCGACGGCTTCCGCGGCCTCGTCAGCAATCACCTCGGCGTCTTCAACGACCTCGGCCTCTTCAACCAACGCGTCCTCGGCGGCGGCCTCGTCAGCGATGGCTTCCTCAAGTACTGCGTCTTCGCCGGGCGTTTCTTCTTCCGGCTCAGGTTCCTTGAAGTTGGGTTCGGTGATGATTCCGGCAAGATCGGCGTTGTCCACAACGATCAGTTCTGGAATGCGCACCTTGTGGTCGGCATCCGTGGCTTCCCATCCGGCAGCTGCTGCCGCACGGTAGGTATCAAGGTTGATGGTGACAGGATCACCGTCAGAACGAAGTTCAATACCGTCGACAACCATGTATCCCCAGCGGGTGAATGACACAGGCTGAGAGACACCTGCAGTCCACGTTCCATCCCTGTGGTGCTTGGGTTGCGGATGCGTCTCCTGAAGTCCACGGAGGTCAAGCGCCAGGTAAGCGGGACGTTCACCACGCTTGGCGCGTACAACGTCTGCTGCGCTACTGACGCCTGTGAGGACATGCAGGGAAGGCATGCGAGCCGCGAACGCAGCTGCGGTATCCGTTTCCAGCCGGTCGCCAACGCTAAGCGGGTTCTCAGCTTTGACAGTTGCTGCAGCGCGAATCATGATTTCCGGATGGGGCTTGCCCGTTGCCTCAGCGCGGCGGTTCGTGGCCCTAGAGACTGCGGCTACAAGTGAACCGTTGCCAAGCGCCATGCCGCGCTCGGTTGGGAGCGTCGTGTCCAGGTTGGTCGCGTAGAAGCGTGCCCCATTATTGATGGCGTAGGCCGCTTCAGAAAGCTCCGCCCACCCCACATTGGCGGCGTAACCCTGCACCACGGCGTCAACTTCGCCCTTAGCATCGCGGACGGCAACAAACCCTGCCTCTTTCACCAGATCTTCAAGTGGCTGTGATCCAACGACGAGGACGGTAGAGCCTGGCTCAAGCTGCTCTTTGATGAGGTAGACACAGTCCATAGCCGAGGTCATGATGTGCTGAGCCTCTGCGGGAATACCGAATCCAGCCAACTTCTCAACAACCTCTTGGGCCGATCGCGAGGCATTGTTTGTCGCGTAGGACAGGCTCACGCCATCGTCTGCAACTTCGTTGAGAACTTCGGAGGCGTGGTCGATTGGGTTCGCCCCCTCGAAGCAAACTCCGTCCAAGTCGAGCACTAGGGCGTCGTAGATCTCAGACAGTGCCTGCGTGCTTCCTCGAAGTGGGGTTCGCGTGTGGTCGACGTCCGCATCAAGAAGTTCACCAAGGTCGGTGATCTCCATGACCTCTTCCTCAACCGGCATAGCCTCTTCAACTGCGACGGCTTCTTCTTCACGTCCGAGGACGCGCAACAGGTCAGCTTGCATGCTCATGAGCCGAGCGCGCTGCTCATCAACGCCTTCGGCAGGAATGGCCCGAAGTGCATCTTCAACCAGGACCAGACTCAGTTCGGTCTGACCTAGGTCTTGACGGGCTCCTGCTGCAACCAAGATAACTTCAACCTGCTCATCGAGTGGCATCTTGGAGGTGTCCGCAGCCTCAATGACTTCAAGGGCTTTCTCGGGCCGTCCCAGCCCGCGCTCACTATCTGCCTCAATGGCGCGGAGGGACTCGTCGCCCCGCATCCGTCGGACAGCGCGCACCTCACGAAGAGCTTCTTCGTAGCGCCCGGTGGCGTATGCGGTCAGTGCAGCCGCTTCGCGAACCACATCGACTCGACCCGCGCGCTTCACTGCGGCCTGTGCGTGTTCATATGCCTTGTCGGCATCGACATCCAGCAGCTGGCCAGCCATCACCAGGTGGCGAGCCACAATTTCCTTGTTGGCACCGGCAAGGGTGTCCAGCGCATTGAGAACTTCTTCCCCGATCTCATCAGCCACGACACCTGCGGGAATTACGGGCTCGTTAGGGTCTGCTGAACGGTATTCAGCCTGGTGTGACTTCGGCTTCTTGCTGCCAAATCTGTCATCGCGGCGATCTTGGCTACGCCCGTCTGAGCGCTGCCCGGCAAACCGTGGCTGTTCGTCGCGCCTATCCCGACTATCGCCCCTTCGGTTGTCGCGACGGTCATCCCGACGACCGCGGTTGTCCCGCTGGTTCCGATCGCGATCCCGGTCACCATAGGAGCGATTGTCCCGACGATCA
>ERZ1645187.4386-NODE-4386-length-11405-cov-37.560881_pt1 | contig 11405 bp, 9 predicted proteins | sample MGYA00575352_ERZ1645187 | MGnify/ENA primary metagenome ERZ1645187 (study PRJEB40837, sample SAMN11349314) | freshwater sediment metagenome | isolation source: river sediment | host: Sediment | place: India: Wazaribad , New Delhi | collected 2017-02-21 ... | reverse complement strand
ACCTTCTGGGATTATCAGGCCGGCGCCTGGCAGCGGAACAACGGCATCCGCATCGACCATCTGCTGTTGTCGCCGCAGGCGGCGGACTTGCTGTGCGACGTCACGATCGACCGCGACATGCGCGCCGCCGAAAAACCCTCCGATCACACGCCAATCCGCATCACGCTCGCCTGATCCATCCCGTTTTGGGACGGTTGCGTTAACGCCGGGCGCGAAGAGCGCTCGGCGCCCCCATCGCGGCCGGCGACGCCCCTCAACATCGAGGGCGCCGCATCGCGTCATGCGCTACATCTTGGGAGAACGAAAGGGCAATCGCGCGCCAAAGCTGATTCGTGCGCCAATCGTTCCCATTGCAGTCCGTTTCTTAACGCCGCGGCGCAAAACAAAACCCGGCGCAACGGCCGGGTTTCATCATTCGTCAGGAAAGCCGGAAGGTTCAGCGCCCCTTGAGGTGGCCTTCCAGATAGACCAGCGCGATCTGGCGATCGGCGTCGCTCGCCGCCGTCACGGCCTTGTCGTAGAGATCGACGATCCACTTTTCCTTGCCGTCGGCGAGCGCGGATTCGCGCGCCAGCGTCAGCCACATGAGGCCGCGCCCGCGCTGGCGTTGCAGCCCCTGCGCGCCGTTGAACAGCAATTGACCGAGCTGCGCCTGCGCCGGCGCGTGGCCTTTTTCGGCCGCGAGGCTCAGCCAGCGGGTCGCTTGCCGGCTGTCTTTCTCGCCGCCTGTGCCGTCGAGATACATCCGGGCGAGATTGTATTGCGCATTGGCGTCGCCGAAATGCGTCGCCGCGTAATTGAACATCTCCATCGCCCGCGACGGATCCGGCTTCACCCGAGCGGATGGAATGCCGGAAAGGCTATAGGCGCCGACCGCCACGAAGGCGTTGGCGACGACGGGCGCTTCACGCCGGTTGGGACTGTCTTCGTCGTAATTATCGACGATTTGCTGGAAATATTCGTAGGCCTTGGCGTCGTCATGCGGCACGCCGTCGCCATCGGCGTACATGCGGCCGAGCTTCCACTGCGCCAGAGGCTGGCCGCCGGCCGCAGCATATTTCAACGCTTCGACGGCGTCTTTCGAATTGCCGCTGCGCACGCCGTCGAGCCCCTCCTTGAGGGCCGAGAGCGGGTTGGAAAAGAGCTTGGAGGCCTTGCCGCCATCATTGGCGGTAGGGCCATCGAACGCCAGCGCGGCGGGAGAGGCGCAGATCGCCCAAGCTCCCAAAATTACCCACGCGATTGGCCGGCCGCGACTGAACATGAACGCTGATCTCGACGCTTGCATGCTTCGCCCGATCGTCAAAGCGCGCGCGGCGGCGCGGCCAAAAGGCCATTTCCGCATTCACGACGCAGGATTGACGGAGCTCGCATGGTTTCGCTTTTTGTGACCCCGACAGGCAGGGGTTGCATCTCTTAACGCGATGAAATTAGCGCGTGGTTTATGGCTGAATCGCGGCGCGTCCGGCGCCGGCTTGCGGCAAAAGCGCGATGCTTTCAGCTTGTTGCGCGAATGCAACAAAATGGCTTCGCAGGAACGCGTTGCCGCCGCGCCGGCAGGATGGGTATTCTGACGTCATGACGGTCTTCGCCCCCGCCTCCGCCGCAGACGAAACCCGCCGCTCGATCGCCGTTCCCGCCGATGCGGGCGCATGGCGGCGTTTCGTCGCTTTCGCAGGTCCCGGCTATCTCGTCGCCACCGGCTACATGGACCCCGGCAACTGGGCGACGGCCATCGCCGGCGGCTCGCGCTTCGGCTCGACTTTGCTCTTCGTCGCCGTGCTGGCCAGCCTGATGGCGATGGTGCTGCAAGCGCTGTCGGCGCGGCTCGCCATCGCCACGGGGCAGGATCTGGCGCAGGTCTGCCGCAACCGTCTGCCCCGCGCCGTTTCGCTCGTTCTCTGGCTCGCCTCCGAGGCGGCGATTCTGGCGACCGACCTCGCCGAAATCATCGGCACGGCCATCGGCCTCGAACTGCTTTTCGGCGTGCCGCTCGGCCTCGGCGTGATCCTGACCGCGCTCGACGTATTCCTCGTTCTGGCGTTGGAGCGTCTCGGCTTCCGCAAGCTCGAAGCCTTCGTGGTGGCGCTGCTGATCCTGATCGCCGGCTGCTTCCTCGCCGAGATGCTGCTGGCCAGGCCGACGCTCGAATCCATCCTCGCCGGCCTCAAGCCGACGCGCGCGCTCATTGCCGACGCAGACATGCTGTATCTGGCGCTGGGCATTCTCGGCGCGACGGTGATGCCGCATAATCTCTACCTGCATTCCGGAATCATGCTGACGCGCGCCATCGGACCGAGCCTGCCGGAGAAACGCGAAGCCGTGCGTTTCGCAATCATCGATTCGACGCTGGCGCTGGTTTTCGCGCTGCTGATCAACGGCTCGATCCTGCTGCTGGCGGCGGCGGCCTTCCACACCGCCGGCCGTCATGACGTCGCCGAATTGCAGGACGCCTATCGCCTGTTGACGCCGCTGCTTGGCTCGGTCCTGGCGGCGAAGCTTTTCGCGATCGCGCTGATCGCCTGCGGAATCAATTCGACGGTGACGGCGACGCTCGCCGGCCAGATCGTCATGGAAGGCTTCGTGCAATTGCGCCTGAAGCCGGCGACGCGCCGTCTCGTAACGCGGCTCACCGCCATCGTCCCCGCCATCGTCGTCACATTGACCATGGGCGAACAGGCGACCGGTCGCCTGCTGGTGCTGTCGCAGGTGATCCTGAGCCTCGCCCTGCCCTTCGCCGTGCTGCCGCTCGTCGCCTTCACCGCGTCGCGCCGCGTCATGGGCGAGCTGACGGCCCCACGCCTGACGAGCGCCGTCGCAGCAATGATCGCGGCGCTCATCGTCGCGCTGAACGTCAAGCTCGTCTGGGACGCGGCGGTCGGCTGATCAGGCCGCCGCCAGACGCGCCAGCGCCGCCTGCATCTTCTCGATGCGCGCCACGGCTTCAGCGCGACGCTCGCGGTTTTCCTCGACCACTTCCTCGGGCGCGCGCTTGATGAAATCGGCGTTGCCGAGCTTGGCGTCGATCTTCTTCACTTCGCCCTCGAACTTTCCGATCTCCTTGGCGAGACGGGTCTTTTCGGCGGCTAGATCGATGATTCCCTCAAGCGGCAGCGCCGCGACATGGCCGCGCACGACGGTCTGAACAGCGCCGCGGGGCGCGGCGTCGGCGAAGGAGATTTCCGAAAGGCGCGCGAGACGTTTCAGCACGTCGCCCCACACCTGCGCCCTGCCCTGCACGCCCGCGTCGACGCCGACAAGAACCAGCGGAATCTGCGCGCCCGCCGGCACGTTCATTTCCGAACGCAGCGAGCGGATTTCCGAAACGAGATCGACCACCCAGCCGATTTCGGCTTCGGCCTCGGCGTTGCGCAGGCCGTCGTATTTCGGCCAGTCGGCGAGCGCCAGCACGCTCGCGCGGGCCGGGCTCTCCGCGCCCTTGATCGCCCACAGCTCCTCGGTGAGGAACGGCATGAACGGATGCAGCAGCTTCATCATCTCGTCGATGACGAAGGCGATGGTCGCGCGCGTCTCGTCCTTGGCCGGGCCGTCGGCGCCTTGCAGCAGCGGCTTCGTCAATTCGAGGTGCCAGTCGCAGAAGATGTTCCAGACGAAGCGATAGGCGGCGTTGGCGGCGTCGTTGAAGCGATAGGCCTCAAGCGCCCCCGTCACTTCGCCGACCGCCTTTTCGAGTTCGCCGAGCACCCATTTGTTGAGCGTCACGCTCACGCCGCGCGGGTCGAAACCGGCGGTTCGGACGCAGCCGTTCATTTCGGCGAAACGCGACGCGTTCCAGATCTTGGTCGCGAAATTGCGGTAGCCCTCGACGCGGCTCGTCGCCAGCTTGATGTCGCGCCCCTGCGCCGCCATGGCCGCCAGCGTGAAGCGCAGCGAATCCGCGCCGTATTTGTCGATGAGATCGAGCGGGTCGATGACGTTGCCCTTCGACTTCGACATCTTGGCGCCCTTCTCGTCGCGGACGAGCGCGTGGATGTAGACGTCGCGGAACGGAACGTCCTTCATGAAATGCAGGCCCATCATCATCATCCGGGCGACCCAGAAGAAGATGATGTCGAAGCCCGTCACCAGCACGCTGGTCGGATAGAAGCGCTTGACGAAGGAATCGTCCTGCGGCCAGCCGAGCGTCGAGAACGGCCACAAAGCCGAGGAAAACCACGTGTCGAGCACGTCCTCGTCGCGCGTCAGCGCCGTGTCGGCGCCGTAATGCGCCTTGGCCGCCGCTTGCGCCTCCGCTTCCGTGCGCTCCACGAAAACCTTGCCGTCGGGGCCATACCACGCCGGAATCTGATGACCCCACCAGAGTTGGCGCGACACGCACCACGGCTGGATGTTTTCGAGCCAGTCGAAATAGGTCTTTTCCCAGTTCTTCGGCACGAATTTCGTGTCGCCCGAACGCACCGCCGCCAGAGCCGGCTGCGCCAGCGTCTTGGCGTCGACATACCATTGGTCAGTCAGCCAGGGCTCGATGACGACGTTGGAACGGTCGCCATGCGGCGCCATGAGCTGGTGCGGCTCGATCTTGTCGAGGAAGCCGCCCACCTCCATCATCGCCACGACGCGCTTGCGCGCCTCGGCGCGGTCGATGGCGTGCAGTTGCGCCAAAGTCTCGTCCAGCATCGCCGAAGCCGGAACGCCGGCGAGGAACGCTTCGTTGTCGCGCAAAATCACCTTCGCTTCGGCGTCGAGCACGTTGACGAGCGGCAGGTTGTAGCGCTTGCCGACATCGAAATCGTTGAAATCATGCGCGGGCGTGATCTTCACCGCGCCGGTCCCCTTTTCGGGATCGGCGTAATCGTCGCCGACGATCGGAATGAGACGGCCAACGAGCGGCAGCACGACATTCCTGCCGATAAGATGCTTCAGCTTCTCGTTCTCGGGATGCACGGCGACCGCCGTATCGCCCAGCATCGTTTCGGGGCGCGTCGTCGCCACCGTGATGTAGGTCGCTGGATTTTCACGATCGTAGGCCACGCCTTCGAGCGGGTAATTGAAATGCCAAAGATGGCCCTTGGTCTCGACCTGCACAACTTCGAGGTCGGAGATCGCGGTCAGCAGCTTGGGATCCCAGTTCACAAGGCGCTTGTCCTTGTAGATCAGACCCTGCTTGTAGAGCGTCACGAACACGTCGAGCACGGCCTGCGACAGACCCTCGTCCATGGTGAAACGCTCGCGCGACCAGTCGCAGGAGGCGCCGAGACGCTTCAACTGATTGACGATGGTCCCGCCCGACTCCGCCTTCCACGCCCAGACTTTCTCAAGAAAGGCCTCGCGGCCGAGATCGCGCCGCCCCGGCTCGCCGCGCACGGCAAGCTGGCGCTCGACCACCATCTGCGTCGCGATGCCGGCGTGATCGGTGCCCGGCTGCCACAGCACGTCCTTGCCGCGCATCCGCTCGAAGCGGCACAGCACGTCCTGCAGCGTGTTGTTCAGCGCATGGCCCATATGCAGCGAGCCGGTGACGTTCGGCGGCGGAATGACGATCGAATAGGCATCGGCGTTCTTGCGCTCGGGGCGGCCGCCCTTGAACGCGCCCGCCTCTTCCCAACGCGCGGCGATGCGGCCTTCCACGGCGGCGGGATCGAAAGTCTTGTCCATCATGTCGGAATACCGTTTCGTCAAACGCGAGAAGCCGGTTCGGCGACCGGCGATTGCGGCCGTTAAAAGCCGAGCGCGCCGTGAGTGTCAACGCCTCCATGACGGCAATTGTCACGCGACGGCCCGCCCGCCCCTTGTTAGATTGGCCGAAAGCCCAAAACGAAGGACGCAACGATGAAAGCCCGACGCGGCGCGATGGCGGCAATTCTGGCGGCGATGCTGGCGGGCTGCGCCGTGGCGCCCGAACGCGAGTTCCGCAGCGACTATCAGCCGATCTGGGGCGAGCGCATCGAATCCGCGCCCGGCGTCTCGCATCTCGTCTACGACAAGCCGAAGGAAAGCCGGCTGATGGTGTCGCGCACCTTCGCGACGCAGTTCAACGACAGCTTTTCCGCCCTGTCGCTTCTGGGCATGCGGAACGCGAAACCGGACGTCGGCGAAATGCAGGGCGCGGCAGCGACATTCCTGGCGCGCCGTGGCGCAGGATGCGAGATTATCGACGCGGCGAAATCAGCCACGTCAAACGACTATGAATTCCGCTATCGCTGCGCGCCTGCCGCGCGCTGATCCCGAAAAAGATGGACCGCTTTAACGGCCGCCGCGCGCCACGCGCTCGATCTCGGCGCGCACCAGCCGCTCGACCATCACCGGCAGATTGTCGTCGAGCCAGCCTTTGAGCATCGGCCGCAGCATGTCGCGCACGATGTCGTCGAGCGCCTCGCTCGACGGCAACAGGCGGCTCGCGGCCAAAGCCTGAAACGCGGTGGAGACGGAGGCGTCCGTCGCGGCCGAAACGAGCGGCGTCTCGACAGGCGCGGCCGGCGCGACGACGACCGGCTCCGGCGCCGCGACGCGCTGCGGCGGCTCATAGTTCGGCATGGCCGGACGCGGCGCAAACTCTGCCTCGACGGCGGGCGGCGCAATCACGGGGATGATGGGCGCGGACGCCATCGGCGCCGGGGCGGCGGCCTCGACCGGCTCCGCCGGGACCGTCTGCACCTGGATGCGCGCTTCCGCTTCCATTCCGGCGCGCGTCAACGGCTGATCGTCGGCGATGATGCGGCGGATGGAGGCGAGAATTTCCTCCATCGAAGGCTCATGCGCGCGTTGCTCGGCGGCGCGGGATTTTTCGCTGTAATTGAAATTCGTTGCGCTCATGGCCTCTGAAGCTTTCGCAATGCGCCGCGCTCGCGCGCGATCAAAGAAAGGCTTGTCCGCGCTCCGCCGCATGTCGCGCGCCGACGCCTGTTAACATGAAATTAAGCTGGCGCGCGCGGCGCAATCAAGCAGCCGCCCGCGCACTCTTGTGGATAGTTTGAAAACGCTTCAGCGGCCGTCCGGCGTGCGCAAGCCGATCCACTTGTCCTTCACCTGATCGAAATGCACGCGCGCATCGTAATTCGCGACTTTCAGATTCAGGTTTTGCGCCGACAGGCGGCCTGTCGCGGCCATCACCGCATAGGACGCCACCACGCGATCGCGTTGCGCCGTGACGAGAAGCACACGCGTATTGAGCAAAGCCTGCTGCGCGTTCAGCACGTCGAGCGTCGTGCGCTGGCCGACCTTCGCCTCTTCGCGCACGCCGTTCAGCGCGATTTCCGCCGCCGTCACCGCCGCCTGACCGGAAATGATCTGCGCCTTGGCGGTTTCGAGCTGCCCCCAGGTCGAGACGACGAGCGCACGCACGGCGTCGCGCTGCAAATCCGCCTGCAACCGGGCCTGCCCGAGCAATTCCTTCGCCTGCCGCGCGCGCGCGTAGACTTCGCCGCCTTCGTAGATCGGCACGGAAATCGAGCCGATGATGGAGGCCGACAGCGACTGCGAGCCGATGGACAGCCCCGACGGGTCGTAACGCTTGGCGACGGAGCCGGTGACGCCGATGGTCGGATAAAGCTCGCCCTCGACGACTTTCACGTTCAGCGCCTGCGCATCGACGTTATGCAGCGCCGCCTGCACCGCCGGGTGCTCGACCTGACTTACCTGCACGGCCGCGATCATGGACTTCGGCAGCAGAGGCTCGATCGGCCGCGCCGGCTCAAGCCGCTTCGGCTCGACGCCGATCACCTGCCGATAGCTCGCGACCGACGACTGCAAGTTGGATTGCGCGGCGAAATAATCGCTGCGCGACTGGGCCAGACTGGCCTCGGCCTGCGCCACATCCGTCCGCGTCACCTCGCCGACCTGGAAGCGGTTGCGCGTCTGGCGCAATTGCTCTTCGATGACGGCGATATTGCTTTTGCGCAGATTGAGAATGGCCGTGTCGCGCAGCACGTTCATATAGGCGGTGGCGCCGTTCTGCAGCACGGTCTGCTCGGTCTGGCGCATCGTCTCGCGCGCCGCGAACACGCCGGATTCGGCCTGCCGCACGCCATTTTCCGTGCGATTGCCATTCCAGAGATTCTGCGTGACCGAGAGGCCGACGCCGCGCGGATTGCTGATTGTCTTGATGGTTTTGGGAACGCCGTGGATATCGGATTCGGTCCACTGCCGCCCCGCGTCCGCGGTCGCGGTGACGCGCGGACGGTAGCCGGACATGGCGCGCGGGATATTTTCGTCGCTGGCGCGAACGCCGGCGCGCTGCTGATTGATGTCGGGATTGCCGGAATAGGCGCGCGACAACGCGCCGGAAATCGTCTCGGCGCTCGCCAGCGAAGACAGCGACAAACAAGCCACGCCAGCCAAAGCTGTCAGATTGACGCTTCGGCCGCAGCCGCGCCGCCGTCCTGTTTCAATCGTTTTCACCCGCGAATTCTCCGTCCCCGCGACGTTTCAAACGCCTCCCGGAATCGCAATCCCATGCGTTCCGACCCAAGATTCGGCCCTGACTTTAGTCCGATGCGTGCGGAAGTCCGCAAGTTTTTCTTAATCTCTCAAAAAAACCGGCGGGTGTCGCATTTTTGCGCCACCTGCCATCGGCTAAGCCCAAGAAACAAAGCTTACGCGCGTATATTCCGATATTAGAAAGAAAACTCTCGCGCGCGCTCGAAACCGGCCAGAACCGGGGCAGCGAAAGCGCTGAACAGCGGACGCGCGCCGATCTTTCCGCCGACGCGCTCGTAAATCGTCGCCTTGGCCGCCTGTCCGGTTGGATCATCCGCCGCGCGCGCGATGGCGACGAGGCGGCCGCCATCGGCCAACTCTTCGAGCAGCGCGGTCGGCTCGACCGAGATCGCGCCGTCGACGATGATCAACGTATAGCCTTCGCCGCGTTTGACGCCCTGCTCCAACGGCCCGTCGACGACCTTGACGCCGTCAAAACCCAGCGCCGAGAGATTGGCGCGCGCCGCTTCGGCAAGCTTCGCGTCACTTTCGAGCGCCGTCACGTCGCTGGCGATGCCAGCCGCCAACGCCGTCGTATACCCGGTGGCGGCGCCGACCACGAGAACGCGATCGCCGGCGCAGATGCGGGCCGCCTGCAACAGACGGGCAAGAACCAGCGGCCGCAGCATGCCGCGGGCGCCCTCGCCCTTCAGCGTCAGAAGGCTGTCGGAATAGGCCGCCGCCTGATTGTCGGCGCCGACGAACGTCTCGCGCGGGACGTCGAGAAAACGTTGCAGCAGCGGCTGATCGGTGACGTCGAACGTGCGAATCTGGCACTCGACCATCGTCTGACGTTTACGGGCAAAATCGGCGGTGGCTGACATGGACTTTCCTCGTCCGCTGGCCTGAAGCGGCTGCGGTCATATAGGTCCAGTCGCGCCCGCTTGTAAATCGGCCGTCAGGCGAAGCTCAGAGCCAGCCGCGCAATTTGAACCAGACCAGCGGCAAAATGGCGCTGAGCGCGATAAGGGTCAGCCCCCAGGGATAGCCGTAAGTCCAGTCCAGCTCCGGCATGTGCTTGAAATTCATGCCATACATGCTGGCGATCAGCGTCGGCGGGATGCCGACAACCGAAACCACGGTCAGAATGCGGAAGATGTTGTTCTGGTCGATGCTGGCGAGGCCGAGCGCGGCGTCGAGCAGCAATTGCACCTTGTCGGTCAGATGGGTCTCGAATTCGTTGAGCGAAACCACGTCCTGCCGCAGGATTTTCATCCGGGGCAGCACGTCTTCCGGCAGCCAACGCGGTCTTTGGCCGATGACGAAGGGAATGATCCGGGCGATTCCGTGCAGACTGGCGCGCACTTTCGAGGCCAGATCGCCGGCCCGACCCACGGCGCGCAGGGCCTCGCGCAACCCCTCGGAGCGTCGCGTCATGTGGCGCGTCGCCCCGACCGCGTCGGAATCGGCGCCGAAGATGCGGTGCGACACGGCGTCGAGATCGCCGGCGACCCGCTCCAGCGCATCGGCCATGCGGTCGACCACCGCCTCGAACAGGGCGACCAGAATGCCCCCCGGCGTTTTCACCAGCGGGTCGCGATGCGCCATCATCGTCTCGACCATGCCGAAGGCTTTCAGATCTTCGTAGCGCACCGTCAGCACCACGCCGTGGCCGAGCACGAAACCGACCGGCGACATATGCGGTTCGCCAATGTCGTTGCGCGCCACGATGGCCGCCGACAGATGCAGGACATCGTCCTCGACATGCATGCGGCTTGAGGTTTCGATCTCGATGATCTCGTCGCGCGTCGGGATGTTCAGCCCGGTCACGCGCGTCACATAGGCGCGCTCGGCCGCGTCGGGATCGAGCATATCGATCCAGATCGCGCCGGCCGGCAAGGCGTCGTTGATGTCGAACGCGCCGCACGCGCCCGTCGCCGTATAGAACTGCAGCATGAAAACGCGCCTCGAATCGTAGCGCCGCGCCGACGCTCAGGATTTATCGCCGATCGACGCGCCTGCGCCAATGCCGGCGCTCTGGCGCCAAACCTTGCGCCATGGCATTTTCCGCCCCTGCGCGGCTGGCGAATCCGGCCTCACGACAATCATTTGGGGAATTGCCATGGCCGAAGCGCCGACCGAATTTCACGAACATATGGAACATGCCGAGCACGCCGCTCATTCCGGCGACAGCATGCTCTCGAAAGTGTCGATCACCATCGCCCTTCTGGCCGTGGTCGCCGCGACCATCGGATCGCTCGAAACCATCGAGACGGCCAAGACGATTTCGTCAAAAAACGCCGCCGTTCTGTTGCAGAACAAGGCGACCGACAACTGGAACTTCTTTCAGGCCAAGAGCCTGAAAAAGAACATGTACGAAATCGCCGCCGAGACCAACCCCGGCCGCGCCGAGGATTATGCGAAACAGGCCAAACGCTACGATTCCGAGCAGAAGGACATCATGAAGAAGGCCGAGGAGCTGGAGCACGCCTCCGAAGCCAAGCTCCACGCCGCCGAGCATCATGAGCATCGCCACCACGTGCTGACCATCGCCGTCACCCTGCTGCATGTGTCGATCGCCATCGCCACGATCTCGATCATCACCAAAGGCAAACGCTGGCCTTGGTTTGCCGCGATGGGCCTCGGGCTGGCGGGCGTCATCACCGCCGCCAGCGCCTACATCAGCTAAAACAAAAGACCCCGGATCGTCGCGATCCGGGGTCAATTGATTCAGGCTGCGGAAAAGATCAGTTCTTTTCGCCGCCGCCGAGGCGCTTGTTGCACTCGCTGTAGTAGCCGCCGCCCTTCTGGATCCACTTCAGGCCGCCGTTGCCGTTCGACGCCTTGTTGGCGTTGTACTGGTCAAGGCAGGTCTTCATGCGCTGCTTGCCGGGCTTCTCATTGGCGTATTTCGCCGCGATGGCGGTCGGGAATACGGCGGCGCCAGCGGCGGCCGGAGCAGCCGCAGGCGCGGCGGCGGGCTTGGCGGCAGGCGCGGCCGCAGCCGGCTTGGCGGCGGGAGCAGCAGC
>ERZ1645187.4385-NODE-4385-length-11407-cov-12.637333_pt1 | contig 11407 bp, 4 predicted proteins | sample MGYA00575352_ERZ1645187 | MGnify/ENA primary metagenome ERZ1645187 (study PRJEB40837, sample SAMN11349314) | freshwater sediment metagenome | isolation source: river sediment | host: Sediment | place: India: Wazaribad , New Delhi | collected 2017-02-21 ... | reverse complement strand
CAGTTCGGGCTGCACAGGCGCGCCGGCCTCGAACCCGTGCTGCGCCCGGAGACCCACGTCCTCACCGAGGCGGAGGCGGCGGCGCTCACCGGCGTCGAGATCGTGAATGAGGACGAGTGCCTCACCGACGCCCCCGAGCACCCCATGTGCGAGTTCGCGCTCACGTTCTCCGCGGTGCCCGACGGCGTCGCCCCCGGCTCGGTCCTCAACGCCGGCATCACCGAGGCCACGCCGTCCGGCCTGCTCGTGAAGGTCACCGAGGTCGACGGCACCGCCGTGCGTGCCGTCCAGGCCACGCTGCAGGACGCCCTCGAGCAGGGCGAGTTCTGGGAGGAGAAGGTCTTCTCCCCGGACGAGCTGCGCGGCGAGCCGGTCCTCGCTCCCGGCGTCACGATGGCGACGCGGCCGACGGGAGGCGGGGGCACCGCCGTCGTCCCTGCGTTCGACGAGATCAGCCTGCCCGGCGAGCTGACGCTGGAGATCGAGCCCGTCGACGGCGTGACGGTCACGGGCACCCTCGACTTCGGCGCCGGCTGCGGGCTTGCCGGCGGGGTGGGCGGCTCGGACATCGCCTGGATGGAGATCGCGTGCAAGGCGTGGGAGTCCGCCTCGCTGCGGGTGGAGGCCACGAAGGACGGGCCCGCGACGGCGCAGCGGTACACCGTGGCTCTCATCCCGCTCGCGGGCTTCCCGATCCCGATCGGGCCGCTCGTGGTGGTGGTGATCGTGGACATCCTGGTCACCGTCGACCTCTCCGGGAACGTGCACGTGGGCCTGGACTACGGCGGCTGGCAGCGCACCGAGGTCCACGCCGGCCTGCGGTTCTCCATCGGCGACGGCCTCGACCACACGGGCGGCGTGAAGACCTCCGGCTCGTCCATCGGCAACGCGCTGACCCAGGCGGTCAGCGCCGGCGCCACCGGGCGGGCGGAACTCCGTCTCAGCGCGTACGGGGTGCTCGGGATCGGGGCCGGCGGGGACGCGTCCGTGTACTTCACCGGGGACCCGGCGAAGGACCCGCGCTGGCGGGCGAGCGCCAACGCAGGGGTCTTCATCCGGATGTTCCTCGGCCTGCTCTCGTTCGAGCTGACCGCGCAGCTGCGGTACTCGCTGAAGGAGGCGTACGAGATCGGGACGTGGGAGAACACCCCGCCAGTGGTCACGGTGACGTGGCCCGCGTACGGGGAGGTGATCCCACTCGGGGGCCTGGCCCGAAAGGTCGAGGCGAGCGCGGTGGACGCCGAGGACGGCGTGCTCCCCGTCACCTGGACGGACACGACCACGGGGGCGACGGCGTCGGGCATCGGACCGCTTGACCTCGGGTTCGGGAAGCCGGGCGAGCACGCCGTGACGGTGCGTGCCGTCGACTCGCACGGGGCGGCCACACAGAAGACCATCCAGGTGACGGTGCAGGTCCCGGGCCTGACGATCCAGCTGCGGCCGCTGCGGCCGGACGGGACCGCCCTCGCGCTGCCGCCGTCGGCGAGGTCGGGGAGCACGATCCTGGTGGAGGCGGACATCGGGTCCGGGGAGATCATCGGCGGGGTGGGGTGCGGCGACGTCGTCTGGAGCGCGGTCAACGCGACGGTGACGCCGGACGGGAGCTGCCGGCCGTCGGTGCGGTTGGGGCAGCCCGGTTCGGCGACGGTGACGGCCACGGTCACGGACTCCTACGGGACGACGGCGAGCGGTTCAGTGAGCCTGAACGTCGCGGCGGCGCCGGTGAGCGTGGCGCCGCAGTTCCGGGGGATCGACGTCGCGACGACTCTGGGGCCGGTCACGCCCGGGGCGGCGCTGCTCGGGGCGATGCCGGTGGAGCTGTCGGTGACGTACCTGAACCGGACGGACGCGAAGGTGACGCCGTCGTACCGGTGGACGGTGGCGCAGGGGGACGGGCCGCCCGTGGAGTTGGCCGGGGCTGCGGGCGAGGTGGACGTCTCGCGGCGGAGCTACACGCCGCCGGGGGTGTGGGGGCACGAGGCGACCTTCACCGTGGTGGTGACCGACGCGGGGACGGGGGCGGTGCTGACCACGCGGTCCGTCGTCATCGTGTGGAACTCGCTGCCGAAGTAGGGCCCGCGCGGTGGGTGATCGCCGGGGAGTGCGCCCGCGGGGAGGGCGCCCTGCCGATTCACTCTTCGCACCCCCGGCGGCCGGCACCCCAACTAGAGTTGCGGCCATGCGATCCGCGAACCGACCGATGCCCATCCGGCGTGCCCTGGCGCGCACCGCCCTGACGGTCACTCGGTGGCGGACGGTGGGGGAGGTGCCGGACCGCGGGATCCTCGTGGGGGCGCCGCACACGTCGAACTGGGACTGGGTGGCGATGCTCGTGCTGCTGTGGTCGGCGGGCGTGCGGCCGCGCGTGCTGGTGAAGAAGGAGCTGTACCGCGGACCGCTGGGATGGCTGTTCGATGCCACCGGCGGGATCCCCGTGGACCGGAAGCACCCGGGCCGGCTGGTGGACCAACTGGCCGCGGAGGCCCTCGCCGATGAGAGCTTCCTGATCGTGCTCGCCGCGGAGGGAACGCGTTCGAGGGGTGAGTTCTGGAAGTCCGGGTTCTACCGGCTGGCGCAGCAGACCGGGCTCCCCGTGGCGCTGGGCTTCATCGACGGGCCGTCCCGCACGATGGGGTTCGGGCCGACGCTTGCGGTGACCGGGGACGTCCGGGCGGACATGGACCTGGTGCGGGCGTTCTACGCGGACAAGCACGGCATCCACCCGGAGAAGCGCACCCCGCCCCGGCTCCGGGAGGAGGACCGCAGGCCCTGAGATCCCGGCAACCTCCTACAGCACTTCCTCCGCGAGGCGGAAGGGCGTGCCGAACCGGTGGGCGGTGATGCTCACGGCCTGTTCCCGCAGGAACGGGAGCAGCTCCACCCGCCCGGACTCGGTCACGGGCCCGGCCCAGATCGCGATGTCCGGGAGGCCCTCCACCGCAGCGGCGAGCTTCCGCGAACCCCCGCCCACGAGCCGTACCCGTGCGCCGAGCGGCTCGGACCGAGCCCAGGCGGCGGCCTCCTCCAGCCACTCGGCATTGGACTCGTGGCGCACCGTGAGCCCCGCCGCGACCAGCCGCTGGGTCACCACTCCCGGGATCCGGATCCCCGTGGAGAGGAGCACGGACGATCCCGCGCGGATTCCCGCCACGGCCACGCGCAGCAGGTCCACCAGGTCCTGCCCCTCGTCCACCCGCACGGTCACGGGCGTGGGCAGGTACCGGAGGACATTGCGTTCCGCGACCAGCCCGGTCGGGTCGTGCGCCACCCCGTACTCGGCGGCCCACGCCCGGGCGTCGGACGCCACCGCCCGCTGGAGCCGCGCGTGCTCCTCCGGCGTCAGCGCCTCCGCCGCGATCTCGACGACGGCGCGCACCTCCTCCGGTCCCTCCTCCGGGTGGGTGGGGGTGTACGACGGCGGCGGCGCGTCCAGGTCCACCACCTCACCGATCCGCCGCTCGTGCTCCGCGGCGATCTCCGGTTCCACCGGCACCGGCTCCCACGAGCCGAGCCCGAACAGGTAATTGGGCCCACCGGCCTTGGCCCCCGCCCCGACCGCGGACCTCTTCCACCCGCCGAACGGCTGCCGCCGCACGATCGCTCCGGTGATGACCCGGTTGACGTACAGGTTCCCGGCCTGGACGTGCTCCAGCCAGTACTCCACCTCCTTGGGATCCAGCGACTGGATGCCCGCCGTCAGCCCGTACTCCGGGGCGTTCTGCAGGCGCACCGCCTCCTCCAGGGTGTCCGCCTTCATCACCCCGAGGATGGGCCCGAAGTACTCGGTGAGGTGGTACTCGGAGCCCGGCCGTACCCCGGCGCGCAGCCCCGGGGACCAGAGCGCCCCCGTCGAGTCCAGTTCCCGGGGCCGGAGCACCCAGTTCTCGCCCGGGCCGAGGGTCGTCAGCCCACGCCGCAGCTTCGCATCGTCCGGCAGGACCACCGGTCCCATCTGCGAGGACGGGTCGGACGGCCAGGCCACGTGCAGGGACCGCACCGCGTCCACGAGCTGGTCGTGGAACCGGCGGGACGTGGCCATCGATCCCACCACGATCACCACCGAGCCCGCCGAGCACTTCTGCCCCGCGTGCCCGAACGCCGAGTACGCCACGTCCTTGACCGCCAGATCCGGGTCCGCCGACGGCGTCACGATGATCGAGTTCTTCCCGCTCGTCTCCGCCAGCAGCGGCAGCTCCGGCCGCCAGGAGCGGAACAACTTGGCCGTGTCGTACGAGCCGGTGAGGATCACCCGGTCCACCCGCGGGTGTGAGACGAGGTGTCGGCCCACCGCCCGGTCGGGCGTCTGCACCAGCCGCAGCAGCTCGCGCGGGACACCCGCCGCCCACATCGCCTCGGCGAGGCGGGCTCCGGACCTGCGCGCCGGCGTCGCCGGCTTGAAGACGACGCCGCTGCCCGCCGCGAGCGCCGCCACCACCCCGCCGGTGGGGATGGCGAGGGGGAAATTCCAGGGCGGCGTCACGAGCGTCACGCGGGACGGCACGAACCGCGCGCCCTCCACCTGCTCGAGCTCGAGGGCGCGCTCGGCGTACCAGTGGCAGAAGTCGATGGCCTCGGAGACCTCGGGATCGCCCTGGTCGAGGGTCTTGCCGGCCTCCGCGGCCGCGACCTCCAGCAACTCGCCCCGCCGCAGCGCGAGCTCCACGCCCACGCGGTGGATGATCTCGGCGCGCTCGGCGGCGGGCCGTGCCCCCCATTCCGCCCCCGCCTCGGCGACCCCGGCCATGATGGCGTCGATCTCCTCGGCGCTCCCGACGACGACGGCGTCCGCCTCCGCGATCCCGAGCTCCGACCCGGGGACGCGTTCCACGATCTCCCGCGCCCACGCCCGGTTGCCGGGCAGCACGGGGTCCGTGTCCGGGGTGTTCCGGAACGTCCACCCCCCGTCCTCGTCCTGGACGACGGCGGCGATCTCCTCCGCCGTCTCGTGGCGGCGGTCCTGGGTCCGCATCGGCGTGGGGACGGGATCGTCGGCGTCGAGGGCGAGCAGGGCGGCGAGGAACCGCTCGGCCTCCTGCTCGAAGACGGAGCGGTCCCGCGCGATGTCGAAGACGCCGGACATGAAGTTCTCCGGCGCGGAGTTCTCCTCGAGCCGCCGCACGAGGTAGGCGATCGCGACGTCGAACTCCTTCGGGTCCACCACCGGGATGTAGAGGAGCAGGTGACCCACCTCGCGGCGCACCACCTCCGCCAGGCCCGTTGCCATGCCGGAGAGCATCTCGATCTCGACGTCGTCCCGCACCCCGCGGCGGCCCGCCAGGATCCACGCGAACGCGATGTCGAAGATGTTCTGACCGGCGATGCCGAGGCGGATGGTGCGGGTGCGTTCGGGCGTCATCGCCCAGTCCATGACCCGCTTGTAGTGGGTGTCGGTCTCGTGCTTGGAGGGCCAGGTGGTGAGCGGCCAGTCGTGGATCTCGGCGTCCACCCGCTCCATCGCCAGGTTGGCGCCCTTCACGAGCCGCACCTTGATGCGCGCCCCGCCGGCCTCCACGCGCGCGGCGGCCCAGTCCTGCAGCTCCATCATCGCGGCGAGCGCGTCCGGCTGGTAGGCCTGCAGCACGATGCCGGCCTCCTGGTACAGCAGCGCGGGGTGGTCCATCACGCGGCGGAACACGGCGAGGGTGAGGGAGAGGTCCTTGTAGTCCTCCATGTCGAGGTTGATGAACTTCGGCGTGCGCGCGGAGGCCGCCTCGAGGTAGAAGGGCTGGAGTTGCGCGACGGCGTGGTCCACCACCTCGTCGAAGCCCCACGGGTTGTGCGGCCCGGTGACGGCGGACACCTTCAGCGAGATGTAGTCGACGTCGTCGCGCGCGAGCAGGCGGGCGTTGGCGGCGAGGCGGCGGGAGGCCTCGCCGTCGCCGAGGACGGCCTCGCCGAGGAGGTTGACGTTGACGCGGTTGCCGCGCGAGCGGGCGTCGGCGAGCGCGGTGGTGAGGCCCTCGCCGGTGGTGTCGAGGATGAGGTTCCCGACGAGCTGGCGGAACACGCGCCGGGTCGCGGGGACCACGATCTCGGGGGCGGCGACGGCGGTCGGTCCCGCCGCCTTCAGTGCGGCGGCGAAGTAGGGCGGGAGGAAGGAGAGGTCCCGCCGGGCGAGGCGGGCGAGCGTGCGGGCGGCGACGTTCAGGTCCTGGGGGCGGATGACGCCGTCGACGAAGCGGACGGTGAACTCCAGGCCGTCGGGGTGGGCGAGCACGCCGGAGAGGAGGCGGGCGGCGTAGTCGACCGGCTGGTCGGCGGACTCGATCACCCAGCGTCGGGCCAGTTCCACGGCCTCGTGGCCGGTGTCGATCAGTTCGGTGCGCGCGTCGCTGCGGTCCATGGGGGTCCTCCTCGATTCGATGCCTTGTGAGCCTGCCCACATCATCCCGCGCCCGGTCGGGATGCGCGCGGGGTTGACGGGGTCGGTGTGGTTGGCGGGGCGGCGACGGCGGGCGTGCGGGTGTGGGCCGGCTCAGGCCTCGCCGAGCCGCATCCATGCCTCGCCGCGGGCCCGCCACCACAGCGCCACCGCGCGGAAGGTGATCCAGCCGCCGTAGGCCAGCCACAACCACGCCAGCCCTCCCCCGGTCAGGTGCACCGCGAGCGCGAGCGGGGCGTAGAGGCCGGTGGTGATCGCGCCGGCCAGGGCGAGGTAGCGGGCGTCGCCGGCACCGATGAGGACGCCGTCGAGGGCGAAGGTGATGCCACCGATCGGGGCGAACGCGGCCAGCACGAGGAGGGTGACGGCCAGCAGGTCGCGGACAGCGTCGTCGGGGGTGAAGAAACCGGCCAGCACCGGGCGGGCTGCCACGATCAGCCCACCCACGACCACCCCGAAGCCCGCCCCCCACGCGACCACCCGCCGCGTGATCGCGTGCGCACCGTCGCGGTCCCCCGCGCCGAGGCGCAGGCCCACCATCGCCTGGGCGGCGATCGCGAGGGCGTCGAGGGCGAACGCCGTCGTGGTCCACAGCGACGCCGTCACCTGGTGGGCCGCGAGCGCCGTCTCGCCGATGCCGGCGGCCGTCAGCGTGGTGATGACGAGGGCGGCCTGCAGGGCGGCGGTGCGGAGCACGAGCCAGCTCCCCTCGCGTGCCGCGGTGAGGATGCCGGCGGGGCGGAAGGCGAACGGCGTACCGGCGCGGTGGGCGCCGCGGATCACGACGGCGGCGAGCACGGTGGCCCCCAGCCACTGCGAGATCGCGGTGCCGAGCGCCGCACCGCCGATTCCCAGGCCCAGGCCGAGGACGAGGGCGAGGTTGAGGGCGATGTTGGTGAGGTTCATCCCGACCACCACCACGAGCGGGGTACGGGTGTCCTGCAGTCCGCGCAGGATCCCGGTGGCGGCGAGCACCACGAGCATCGCGGGCAGGCCGAGGCCCACGATGCGCAGGTACGTGGTGGCGTGGGCGGAGGCGGCGGCCGTGGCGCCGAACAGCCCGACGACGGCGGGGGCCGTGGCGAGCAGCACGGCGGCGAGCGCGGTGCCGAGGAGTGCGCCGAGCACCATCCCGTCCACCCCGCCGGAGAGCGCGCCGGTGCGGTTCCCGGCGCCGAGCCGGCGGGAGACCGTGGCGGTGGTGCCGTAGGCCAGGAAGATGGACAGGCCCACGAGCACGCCGATCACGGTGGTGGCGATGGTCAGGCCGGCCAGCTGCGGGGTGCCCAGGTGCCCCACGATCCACGTGTCCGCCAGGATCAGCAGCGGCTCGGCCAGGAGCGTGGCCAGGGCGGGGACGGCGAGGCGCAGCAGTTCCCGGGTGAGGGTGGGGGCGGGGGCGGGCACGCGTCCATCATCCCCGAGAGGTGCGCCGCTGACCGGCGGGAGTGCGTCAGGCGGACAGCGCGGGCGGGCGAGACGGAAGGGCCCCCGGGATCGCTCCCGAGGGCCCTGTCGCCTGCTGCGGGCGGTTACGCCCCTGCCACCAGCTTGTCGGTCAGGTGGGAGGGTGCGGGCTCGTGGTGCAGGTACTGCCGCGCGAACGTGCCGGTACCGCGCGCCAGGGACCGCAGCGCCGTGGCGTAGCGGATCAGCTCGAACGCGGGCACCTCGGCCGTGACGCGGGTGCGGCCGTCCCCGACCTGGTCGCTGCCCTTGACGCGGCCGCGCCGGGTGGACAGGTCGGACATGATGCCGCCGACGTACTCGTCGTCGCACTCCACGGTCACCTCGTCGACGGGCTCGAGGATCGCGATGCCGGCCTTCTTCGCGGCCTCCTGCAACCCGAGGGCGCCCGCCATCTGGAAGGCGGCGTCGGAGGAGTCCACCGAGTGGGCCTTGCCGTGGTACAGCGTGGCCCGGATGTCCACCATCGGGTAGCCGGTGATGCCCTTGGCCATCTGGGAGACGATGCCCTTCTCCACGGACGGGATGTACTGCCGGGGCACGGCGCCGCCGACCACCTCGTCCACGTACTCGAAGCCCGTGCCCTGCGGGAGAGGTTCGAAGCGCAGGTCCGCGACCGCGTACTGCCCGTGCCCGCCGGACTGCTTGACGTGCTTGCCCTGCACCTCGGCCTTGCCCTTGAGGGTCTCGCGGAGCGCCACGAGGACGGGCACGCTCGCCACCTCGACGCCGGAACGCCCCTTCAGGCGGTCGAGCATCACCTGGAGGTGCTGCTCGCCCATCGTCCAGAGCACGAGCTGCCCGGTGGTGGCATCCACCTCCACGCGGACGGTCGGGTCCTCGGCCTGCAGGCGCTGGAGGCCCTGCATGAGCTTGCCCTCGTCACCCTTCTTGGTGGCCTGGATGGCAGTGGGGTACAGCGGCTCGGGCATCGCCCACGGGGTGATGACGGCGGGGTTCGCCGGGTCGGAGAGCGTGTCGCCCGTCTCCGCCCTCGACAGCCGCGCCACGGTCACGATCTCGCCGGCCTCCGCCTGGTCCACGGGGACCTGCGACCCACCCATGGGGCGGCCGAGGGCGCCCACGCGCTCCTCGTCGTCGTGATCCGCGTGCCACTGCGAGTCCGCGGGCTTGCCCGCGAACTGGGAGAGGTGGCCGGAGATGTGCACGGTGGTGTCCGGGCGCAGCACGCCGGAGTACACGCGCACCACGGAGATGCGGCCCACGAACGGGTCGGTGGTCGTCTTGATGACGGCGGCCACGAGTGGCTCGTCCACCGAGTGCTTCAGCGGCGCACGCTCGGCGCCGGCCGGCGAGTAGATCTTCGGCAGCACGTGGTCCGCGGGGGACGGGAAGCCGAGGCACATGACGCGCAGCAGCTGGGGGATGCCGAGACCCGTCGTCGCCACGATGGGGAGCACCGGGAAGAACTCGGCGTGCGCGGTGGCCTTCTGGAGGTCCGCGGACAGCGTGAGGAAGCCGAGCTCCTCGCCCTCGAGGTACTTCTCCATGAGGTCCTCGTCACCGGACTCGGTGATGACGTCCTCGATCAGGCGCGCCCGCAGTTCCTCCACGCGGTCCTGGTCCGCGGGGTCGAGCGGGGTGAGCCGCATGGAGGAGCCGATGCCCTCCATGATCTGCCCGCGCGTCACGGAGATGACCCGCGCGGCGGCGGGGTCGTCGGCCCTGTGCGGCAGGTAGAGGGCGTGCACGCCGTCGCCGAAGACGGACTGCAGTTCCTCGAGCGTGGCGTCGAAGTTGGCGCGCGGTTCGTCGACGTCGGTGACCACGATGGCGCGGGGGGCGCCGACCGCGGCGCACTCGTCCCACACCCGGCGGGTGGCGCCGTCGATGCCGTCGACGGCGGAGATGACGAACAGCGCGGCGTCCGCGCCGCGCAGGCCGGCCCGGAGCTCGCCGACGAAATCGGGGTTGCCCGGGGCATCCAGGAGGTTGAGGCGCACGGTGCCGTAGTCGCCGGTGAGGTCCCGGTTCGTGACGTCCACCGAGGCCACTGCGAGGTTCACGGAGTAGTGGAGCCGCTTCTCGACGTCCTCGTAGTCCGAGACGGTGTTGCCGTCCTCGACACGACCCGCCCGGTTGATGACGCCGACCTCTTTCAGGAGCGTCTCGAGCAGGGTCGTCTTCCCGGAACCGCCCGGGCCGACGAGGACGACGTTGCGTACTTCAGGGGCGGCGGCGCCCCCACTCTGCTTTGAGTCCATTGGACCATTCCACCCCATGCGGGCCGAATAAGCGAGGACCTTGGTCGGGGGAGTGTGCCGTGGGGCACATCGTTCGCGTTCGGCGTACGCCCGTCACAGGTCCACGTGCGTCACCCGGCCCGCGACCACCGTCAGGGCGACCCGCATTTTCCGCAATGCCGTCGCCGCGGCGCGCGGGTCGCCGGGGGAGCCGCGGTCGGCAGCCCGGTCGCCGGCAGTCGCCCGGACGCCGTCCCCGGCCGTCGTCGGGTCGGCGTCGACGACGGCGAGGTCGGCCGGCACGCCGACCCTAACCGTGCCGCGGCCGTCCGTGGAGCACGCGAGCGCCTGCGCGGGGGTGAGGGCCTCGGCCGGGTTCCAGGCGTCCCGCTCGTCCGCGCTGCGGAAGACGGCGGCGGCCATCTCGAGCCAGGGATCGAGCGGCGAGACGGGGGCATCCGAGCCGAGTGCCACGGTCACGCCCGCCTCCACGAGGGAGCGGGTCATGAAGCAGCGGTCCGCACGATCCGGCCAGCAGGCGGCGGTGACATCCCGGTCGTCCAGGAGGTGGGCGGGCTGCATGGAGGCCACGATGCCGTGGGCGGCGAGGCGGGGGATGTCCGTGCGCGCGAGGAGCTGGGCGTGCTCGATGGAGCCGCGCGCGCCGGTGGCCACCATCGCGTCGATGGCATTCGTGATGGCCGCGTCCCCGATGGCGTGCACCGCGACCTCGAGGCCGGCGGCCGCGGCACGGGCGAGCAGCTCGGCCAGCTCCTCCGGGGAGTTGTTGAGCACACCGCGCGGGTGGGCGAGGCCCCCGGCGTCCGCGTAGGGCTCGGCGCAGTACGCGGTGCGGGTGTTGAGCGAGCCGTCCGAGATGATCTTCAGCGGCCCCATGGTGGCGAGCCCCGACTCGTCGAGGGCGCTGCCGGTGCGCAGGCCGAGTTCGATCGCTCGGTCCAGGTGGCTGGCGTAGGTGGCGGCACGGACCTTCAGGCGGTGCTCGCCAGCCGCCATCCGCTCCGGCCAGGAGAGGAACGGGCCGCCGAACTCCATGTCGACGACGCCGACCACGCCCTTCCGGGCGGCGTCCCGGAAGGCCTCCTCCTGGCTGTCCGCGCCGGGCCCCGCGAGCTCGTGGAGGCGGGGCAGGATGTCGAACCACTCCTTCTCCTCGAGCACGCCCGTGCGCGGTGGCAGGCCCAGCAGCTCCAGCGCGCGGGAGTTCAGCCAGCCGTTGTGGGCGTCGCCCGAGATGAGCACCACGGGCCGCCCGCCGGAGACGGCGTCGAGCTCCGCCACCGTGGCGGGACGCGGCCACAGCGCGGACCGGTGGCCGAAGCCGAAGGCGGCG